>UMAT01036391.1_pt1 | contig 17951 bp, 9 predicted proteins | sample 1963781 | NCBI WGS metagenome assembly UMAT01 (sample SAMEA4835923, study PRJEB28245) | human gut metagenome | biome: gut microbiome; material: fecal sample | place: Denmark | collected 2008
TATATAAATGGTTTATATAAGTCTCTGTTTGATAAATTGTGCTTAAACGAAAAGTATGTGATAGCCAGGAGCCTTTGAAAACTAATCCAAATCAGCAAGACCTACACGCTGTATCTGGAAGGTCTTGTATGCCTTTGCTGTTGTAGTTTCTTTATCACCACCGCTCACCTGTGACTGGTAAATCTTACTATATCCTACGGCATAAATCTTTATAGAATTAGCTCCCTCCGGTAAAGCACTCAATGGTACCTTTACCTTATATGTCTTGTTATTTTCAAAGAAGTCCCTTGGATCCTTATTTAATTGACTGTTTTCTTTACTGTTATTTATCTGTTCATTTTCTGTTCCATCATTATTCAGTGTATAGATATCCCAGTCCACCTTCTTTAAGTAAATCTTATCATTTCCGGTGCCAATCGTTTCATCTTTTGGATTTTTTTGCGGATCCTCGATATAAAAATCCAAATAAACAACAGTTTTTTCATCAATCTGATTTCGCACAAGGTTTGAATCCTTTACCGTAAAATAAACATCCTGCGTACCGTCTGCACCATCTAGTCTGGCATCCGCTTTATTAGCTGCTTCTTCTTCAATGGCATCATCAATAGTTGCATATAATGTAGTTATGTCATTTGAATCAGTATCTGCATTCTCCTTAAGATAAATTGACGGCTCATGAACTGATGCACTATATGCAGCAATCATAGTGTTTATATAAAGTTTCAATTCATCATCATTATTTGAGAAATCGGAATGTCCTACACCTGAGTATGTTACATTTCCCATTGTGTAAATATAATAATTATTTCTTACATCCTTTGGAGACTGCTCATAAATTCCATGGTTTGACAAGGTATACCATACAACAATATCACTCTCACCATCACCATCAGCATCCTGATTCATATCCAGCTGGTAGTACTGCTTATGAGTGGTAGCTATATTTATTTCGTCAGCAATCTTAAAAGGATATGTGGTAATCTGTCCTGAATTAACCTTGACTGCCTTATTAGTCTTAGCTTCAAAATCATTACCATCTAGCCCTGAATACAGCCTGTACTCGCCATGATCGTTACCATTATCTTTCCACTGATACTGATTTAAATCTGCATAAGTAAATCCCTGATTCTGTCTGACAATAACTGAATTATCAGATTTTGGCTCATATGCAATATCAGTATTATTCTTTTTGGCAGTCTGTACAGCTTTATCAAAATCCTCATCAGTACTCTGTAATGTATTGCCCTTCTTTAAATACTCATTTGACAAGATTCCATACCTGTCCAGTCCAACAGTATCACGAATTATAGAGTTAAACTTATATCCCCAGACATTATTATATTTATTATCATTTTTATTATTACAAAATGACGTTGTATCATGAGCAAACAATACCGGTTTTCCTGACTGGATATATGCTTTTATTTTATCGAGATGATTATTTGTATTATCAATATCATAACAATCACCAAATCCAATCACAAGCATATCGTATGTCTGCAGCTTATCACATACCTCATCCATTTTAGGTACGTTGTCATAACGAACTGTTTCTATATCCAGGTCAAAATCCTTCACTTGACTAAGTAATTTATGAAACTTTGTATTGCTATCATTCTTCTGCGCCTGCATATCAAAATTTCCCCTAAAGCCCTCATTATGCTTCAAGGTTGAATTAATCTGAAGAATCTTGACTTTTGTAGGACTGCCTTTTGAATTTTTGGCATACACATATCCGGATTTCTGATCATATCTGTAGCTATTTGTAGCCTGACTTACACGAAGCTGCCAAGGCATAACTCCTACATAGCCATTCGGCAAATCATAGACCAGTTTATAATTATAATTGCCTGCATTCAGACTATACATATATTTACCATTATCACCCATTACCGGATTCACAATAGTGCCATCACAATATATTTTTATCTTATTTGCATCTATTCCTTCATTGGTTGTCGAAAACTTACCATCGGAATTCGAATCCAAAAACAGCTGTGCATTAAAACTTGCTTTGGAATCAGCACCGCCTGCATTGTTTATTGAAAATTCCAATGTGATCTGATTATTACTAATCTCAACATAATCTGTATCTTTTACTTTTTCCTGCTCCTTGAGTAATATTTCAGGTTTTTCAGTAGTCAGGTAGGTAACAAGCACCGCTGTCTCATTTGACTTATTTTTTAAGTCTCCCTTGTTGTCCACTTTAAGAACATTATCTTTATCTTTTGCATAACATAAAAGAGTAAAAACATTTGAACAGTTATCAATGTAATCCTCATTAATTCCACTTTTATACTTGCTATCATTGCTGAAAAAGCCATCTGAAAAGACGACAGGAAAGCCCGCCTTTATATAATCCTCCAATTCTGAAACCTTCTGCTTAGTAATATCATTGCCTGAGCCTCTGTATGTGTTTGGAGCAGTTAAATAATCAGCATTATTTCCATTTCCTCTTAATGTAAGCTGAGTATTAAGCGCCTCTCCATTATTTATATAATCAGTATCCAGCAATCCCGCATGACCATTCTTGAGCATATCATATCCCCAATAATTTACCACATCTTTCGGATTTATAACAACAATGTCACCAACATTTGAGTATTTAAGCCCATCCATTTTCCAATCATTATATACTGTATGACCATCTCTATAATTCAGATTATCGGCTACAAGTCCCATATATATCATATCATAATTATTGAGATCCTCTATTCTTCCAATAAATTCTGCACTCGTAACCCTTGTTATTGTAACCTTTTTTTTCTCCGGGCATCTTGATCCAAGCCAATTTTTTAGCTTATCATAATTTAAAGCGTCAGACTCATTTTTTACAGTTCCGGGCTCTATATCAAGTATGTTCAGACTATCTGTCGGATTTATAATGTCTCTTTTATCGGCATACGATATGATATAGCTTAAAACTATCGCCTTTGAAATCTCCTTGTCATAGTATGCATACTCGTCCTTTCCAAGAGTATCATTTTCTTTTTTCCTGCTTGTATTCTCTGAGTTGATATACTCTGCTATCTCGTCAAAATTTTCATTTTTAGCTGCTTCGACAAATTGAGTTTCATCTTCATTTGCAATAAATGCAGAAGCAAAATCATCTCTTAAAACAAATGGCACATCCGTACTAGGATTATAGTTTCGTGGAATGACATATTCGTTGCCAATTACATAGCCATGTGTATGAGTTGAACTGTCAACTTTGTAATACGTTATGACCTTGTTATCTTTCCAGTTAATAAAATTATCAGCTGAGTCCTTAGTAAAATTCAAGGAGCTGAAATTGTTACAGCTCAAAAGACCTGCAAGCTTTTTAATGTTGCTGGAATAATCTGCATTCGAATCAGGCCACACAATACCATTATCCACTATAACAGGCATCATGATACCACTCTGGTGTACACGCTGGACTATCTGCTTTACCTTGTCCCATGAAATGTCATTATCAGTATTATATGTTGCAGCATCGTTTCCTAAATCATTTGAAAGGACGGACTTTGAGCCGGAAAGATAGAGTAAATCAATTGTTGACACATCTATCTGCTCAAGCTCCTTGGGTGTGACCGTTTTTACCTTGAAGGTCATATTGGCAGTCTTATCATCATCGCCTGTCTTGCCCTCCTGGTTAAATACACCTGTTCTGAACCAGTTATTGTTCTTGAAACCACCCTTATAATATATGTGTGTAGTATTTACAGGATAATCAAGCGAGCCGTCTTTATCAGCCACCATGATATAGTCACCATTTCCCTTACCCACATAGGTGTATGTCTGGCTGTCCTTAACTATATCAAAATATCCATCTGTATCTGTGAGGATTACCTTGCCTGTGTTACCATCATTATTCTCTGTAGCAGAATCAGCTATCGAAGCATCACCTGAAATATCATCTGCGCCGTTCTTACCTGCCGGCTGATTATCCGGTGTGCCACCATCTATCTTCTCGTATGGATTCTGTGTATCAAGCACTGCTCCATACTCGCCGGTCTCATCGTAATTAAACTCAATAGGTACCTCAGTGTCCACCTCGTAGTAGGTCTCGTCATCAGTGATTTTATCTGCAGGCACATACTCCATCTCAACCGTACAGTATGTATACTTCTCATAATCCGGCTTACTGCCATCAGGCAAACCTGCCATCCGGTCAGCTCTTGCAACAAATTCATATGGTGATGTGATATCTGAATTGTCAATCCTGTAAATATATGCCTTTGGGTCATATTTTGCTATGTTTTGCATGCCCTCAGCAGAACCAATGGCATATGCGCTCTTTATAGAATAAACCACATGCTTCTCAACGGTATCGTCACCTGTGCCTGTATCTGTCGTATTGTCTGTGCTGCTATCGATGTTACCATCTGTACCGCTGTCTGTATTTCCATCAGCTTTCTGTGAATTATCAGACGGTACCAGATACTGAGTGTTTGTCATGCCATCCGGCAATTTGACTGCAGTAAACGCAACACTGTAGTAACCTCTTTTTCCGGGTGCCTTAATTTGATTGCCATTTTCAGTCTCTGTATTTGAGCCATCTTCTGTCTCATCCTCGCCCTGCATGAAAACATAATGGTCAACATTTTGTCTGTAATGACCTGTAGGCAGTCCCTCCTCATTTACAGCAAGCTGGTAATCGGTATTGAACTTATAATCTCCCTCCGCCTGCTCTGTCATCTTATAACCGGTGGTACCCTTGTTTATTCTGTCCATATCTACAAGGGCAAGCTCTGTCCAGTCATCGCCCTGACTGACATAGCTCTCCTCATACGGCTCATAGTAAAGAGGCTTTGTGTTATCCTTTTTCTCAGTAGTAATAGGTGCAAGCTTTGTTTTCAGACCTTCCATATAGGCAGACCTGTTTTTTACACCGGCACCATCTTTGTCAGACATCTTTGACAGTGTACCAAACCAATCGTCAGGCTCCTGACCGTCGATCAGATAGCCAATGGATGCCATTTTCTTGTCAGGCACCACCTCCACTATATTGAAGGGCTTGTCCTTGCCATGTGAGCTGACTATATCAGATATTCCATTGAATGCTACATTTGCATCGACCTTTGTTAGGCTGTCATTCAGCACAAAAGCTGCCACAACGAGACATCCTGTAAGTGTGAGTGATATTGGAACCACTATTTTTTTTCTTAATTTGCTCATTGCGATTGCTCCTTTTGTAAAAAACTACTCTGTTTCATGATATGTGTAAAACGTAATTGTATTTGACTTAAACTCCGGCATATCCTCAAGTCCAAGCCAGACGCTGATATTTAATTTCTCTCCGGTAAGAAAATCATTTCCGAGAGTGATATGCATTTCTTTATTATAACCTAAAATATAATAATTAAGATAGTTCTTATATTTAGGATCATCTAGCTTACCTTGTGCTCCTGTTTCTCCTGCAATCTCATTTGAACTAAACTTAAATATTCCATCAGGCTCACCATTGCCCTCCGGTCCATAAATCAGCTTGCCATCATCGCCCATTCTAAAGGATATATCTCCCTTGTGCTCGGTTGCACCTGTTGAGCTGACACTTTCTACCTCCATATGCCATACAAAATCCTTAACCTGATATTTACCATTTAATGAAGAATTTTTTAACTCCCATTCATCAATAAACAATTGATGCGTCTGTCCTAAATTGAAATGCTTATCTGCATCACAATGCAGAATATTGATTGGATGTGCTACGTTTACAGTTACCTTTGCCGTCAATGACGTATCGTCTTTGGATGTTACTGTGATAACAAATTGATCTGTAGTTTCATTATCCATAAGTTCTACATTATATACATCACCATTAGCATTAAAGTTTCCACCATTTTTTGTTCCAGAATGATCCCACGTTACATTTTTTGAATCATACTTTCCACCCAGAATCTTATCAGTAAACTCTAATTTATTCTGATTTTTCTTCATTTCATAGTATACCGTTCCGTTGGTTACATCCTTGCCTTTATAATATATCCTTATTCCTTCAGGCTCTGCCGGTGCCACATACTCCACATCTGCCCCGGTCGGTACCTTATTTCGCATAGTGAAGTTCTGCTTTGATGTATACTTCTTGTCCCCTGCTTTAAAGTCCACGACAAGTCCGACAGAGTTCTTGCTTTCTGCCTCGCTTAAATCAGGTGTAAAGCCTGTGACATTTTCTGCCATAAGCGATTCCTTGCCCTGACCATCTGCCTTCACCGCACCTGTTGCAGGATCCAGTGTATCCTTTCGCAGATAGATTTTGTGCTCTGATGGTCTGTATATGATATTGTATGTACAATCCTTGTTGTAGATAATCAGCTTGCTGTCGGATGATGTTTCCTCAGATGATGCTTCTTCGGATGACGCTTCTTCCGCTGATGCAGTTGCAACATAACCGGCCTCAGGGGCTGCTGATGCCACCTCCACCGGCGCTGCCACTGTAGCAGGCTCATACTTGACACCCTTTTGCGCATCAATTATCAGGTCTCCTATCTGATTCATCGTAAGCTGTGCCTCATACTGTAAATCTACGTCCTTTGAAGCGTATTTATACTGCTTCGTGCTCGTACCGATAAAGCCCACAACAGCCAGACCCAGTATTCCCATTATCGCCATGACAATGACAAGCTCAACAAGTGTAAAGCCACTGTTTTTCATATTATTTGATTTGTTCATGCGCCTTAAAAGTTTCATGGTTCATCTTCCTCTCCGATTTCATCATACAACCTTATAACAGCCTTGCGTCAAAATAAAATATTCATCATTAAACTATGTAAATTACTCACATACCACCTTGCCGGTCTCCTTGTATATCGTGATAACCTTCTCTGTGCTGTTTTTTTGAATCCAGATACGGCTGCAGCACTTACCATTGGCATCAGGCTTCTGTGCACCTGAGCTTCTGTCAAACTGAAGCATTATACTGCCTGAACTGTTCAATTGTGTCTTATCACTATAATCATCCTTCATGGAATAATATACATCAATCCTGCTCTTTCCGATTTTGCTCGGAGCAGATACTGTACCATTTATGGTTGTCTTATAATAGTAGGCACCATCTGATGCATCCTTATATATCTCAAGAACTGCGCTGTCCTTTCCCATCGTGGTAACTCTTGTTTTGTTAATTATCGATTCAATATTTCTGGCACACTGCTTCACCTCAACACCCATGACCGAACGAATGGATATGGTTGCCGCACCTATAAGTACGACAGATATCGCTATCACTACTATAAGCTCTACCAGAGAGAAACCGCCATTATTCTTTTTTTCTGTTACAGACATATTGGATTCCTCCCTTGTATATATCGTCAAAATTTGCCAAATATAAATATTTCGCAGCTGTTTTGCGCCTTAAAAGCCGCTTGTTTTCTACTCCTTGGTCCAGTTCTGGTATGTAATGAGCGTAGCATAATCTATTTTTGTGTCCGCCTCTTTCTTATTTGAAAAAGAAGAAACATTACCCAGATAGTTGGCACCGTCCATGAACACATCATACAGGTGCAGTGCATCGTCTGCATCACTTACCTTTTCAAGAAGCAATGCCTTAAATACCTCCTGAGTACCATTATCAATCTCGCATTGGTCTTTGTTTACAATTATCCTGCCCTTTGCAACTATGGTACCTGTAAAGTCAGCATTCAGTGTCACATCTCCCGTAGCAACAATTATATCCACATTATGTGATTTGTCATTTGCATCATAGGTGTAGTTACCGTTTTTGACAATTGCCTGGTATTTTTTCCCCTGATACTCAGTCTCAAATATATGTTTATTACCGGAATTTGGCACTATTTTCAACAAATTGGTATTGTTAACTATATTTGTAAAAAGCGAAACACTTGCTGCATTTGTCGGTAAATCCGCATAATTTGTCAAAAGCTTTGAGTTTAGTGCAGTATACGTGCGCTGTAAAGCATCCGACTGTGCATCCATGTCCACACCATCAGCTATGCCCTTCAAAAGGCTTAAATTGCTGCCATCGTAGATGCTGTAATTGCCGGCAGTATAGATGCTTGCAGCCTCATTTACCTGTATGCTGTCAGTATAGAACTTAGTATATCTATTGAGCTTATCACTGTCTGCGCCAAAATAGTCACTGTAATACTCAGCAGCCTTGTTCGTTGGCAGATTGACATAATAGTATACAAGTCCATCATCACTATTATCAGTAGAAGGAACAAAAACCTTCTTTATACACTTGTCAATTGTCTTTGACTCCGGCAGATATGCCGAGAGAGCCTTGCCGGTCTTTGTGCTGACCACATTAGCATTAACTTCAGTATACTTTGTCTGATCCTGTCCTGTTGCCGTGATATCCTTGTACTCCTTATAGGAGAGTGGATTCTTGTTGTAAAGCGATTTGGCATCCGCACCATCTCCACTTGTGCCTATGCACTCAGGCGGCACAAGATATGCTATCTGGTCACCCTTTACAGAGATTGACTCACCCATGGCCACATTGCTGTTTTGTGTACCCACACTACTTGAGTTTACAATAGCCTGTGTATTGATATATGCGGTTCCTGCCAACATAAGCTCCCTGATATTTGACATATCAAGAGATGCCTTCCTGCCGTTTATGATAATAGCAGAGCTATCGCCTGCGACAGGATTTTCCTTGTCAGCGCCTCCATTGCCAAAGCCGACGTACTTCGCATTGTTATTCTTATTATTCTTTCCAAGTGTGACATTTGAGCCTGTACCCTTTAAGGTCATGTCATCTGCCACATATGTCATGCCATCTAAATTGACTGTTGCACCATTTACATTTATATTGCTTGTCCACAGCTGACACTGTGAATCAACAGAAAGTGTACTGTTATTGTGTACACCCGCCATGTTCTTTTTTATCGTAGCAGTATCTTTTCCGGCAAAGTCTCCCACCTCTATATCGCCCTCTGCAATCATATAGCTGGTATCCTTTACATCAAGTGTAGCATTGTTTGGAATGGTAACACTCGTAGTAGAAGTTCCTGTACCAGCCGCATTTTCACAGCCAGCGTAGAGATTACCGGATAGATTTACTTTATTAAGTCCTGATATAATATCCAGTCCTTCATTTCCAACAAGAGAATATGTAAAAAGCTCCGGAACTCCTCCCGATGCTGTAAAGCTCATGGATGGAACTCCCAGAGAAATGTCTGTCTCTATTATTGATTTAAATCCCTTTTCATCGGTATACTCTACCCTGATGCCATTAATGACTGCGCGGCTGTTGTATACCTTGAGCAGTCCATTTCCATTTTCATCGGCATTTACCGCCTTGACCACAGCGTGTGGCTTTGAGTTTTCGTCTGTGAGCTTACTATCCACATAGTCTTTAAGCTTTTCAGTTTTATAGTGCATACCGGTATTGTCAGACTCAAGACTTCCCTTTAAGCTCTTTAAATACTCCTGCGCAAATATACTCTGTCTGCCGGCCTCATTTATGCTGCTGTCAGAGTAATTCTCCATAACCTTTGTATATCCTGCTGAGTAAGCCTTGGAAATATCTCCCTGCAGACCGGTACATATCTGATCCAGCACTCCCTCTGCCGAGTAAAAGTTATCTGTATTTTTTTCGTCCGTCACCTTCATCTGGAGGTTCATAAGCGCTATCCACAGCACAGTCACAGCTAAAACAGCCACTATAGCCATTGCAACTACAACCATCACAAAGGAAGCACCACGGTTATCGTTACGCTTCATAATTAATACCCCATGCTTCCGGTCATCGTAACAACCGGGTCTTTATCCTTAAATATATCATCCAGTGAAGCCTTGCTCTCGTATACAGCCACCTTCACATCATACAGCCTTTCAGATGCATTGCTTTTTGTCAGATTCTTTATATCGACAATTGCCTTTACATCATTCTGAATTACATTGTTATTAAAGCCATATATAGCTTGATCGGGCTGTAGTGGATTATCCGGTGCTCCCATATTTACATTCAGATTGGTGGCTATATGAGTATAAGCATGACCTGTACGATTTCCCGGCTCACTTACCTTCACATATGCCTTATATGTACTCTCCTTCGTGCTCAACTCTGACTGATCCGATATAGTCTTTTGCTTTACAATGTTTACCGTGCAGTCCAGCTTGTCCTTATTATTGATTATAATGACATCGTTGCAGGTATTGTAAAGTGTTCCTGTAGATGTGTACCATGGATTGTAAAACAGATAGACATTCCTTAGATTATGGTTCACAGTATCTGAAGAATTATCATAAATCACCATGGTATAATCATCCTTCAGTGCACTATTCGGATCCGGAAAAGTCTTTCTTACTCCATTCTTATTGATAGAATATGAATACGACACCGTAACCTTGGTAGCCTTATTACTCGAAGCTCCATACTTTTCTATATCTATGGTGATAGTTCTTTTGATATCCTGCTGAGTGATGCCGCCTACACCAGGCATATTATTAAATGCATATATAATATTTGTAGCAGAATACTTGTCTGCACTCATGCAGTCAAAATTTGCATCCATGGCCGACATATCCGCTACCTCGTCCATGTTGTACTTTTTAACCTTATTGTCCGACTCTGCGTCCGATTTTGCATCCACTGTCACAAGAGCATTGTATTTCTTTGTGCCTGACTGCACACCAGACATATAGAAATAATACTTGTGCGCATCCGACTCCCTGAAATTCCAAAGCGATGTATCGCTTATTTTGGCTGATGCATCAGTCTTGTGGATACAGCTAGTGATGACATCGTCCTTGTTTACAATCTCAGCACTGATATCCTCAAGCCTCTTTACATTATCAAACTTACCCGACTTCTTAAGAAGCTCACATGCACTGCTTCCATCTGATATATTAAAACCGTCCGCCACATCAAAGCCCTCCGACGGATAGTTAAACTGATATGCCAGTGTCTTCATGGAGTTCTTTTCAATACCCTCCATAATGTTTGTCGCCAGATGTGTAGCATTCATCTCGTTTTTAGCCTTTACATTGGTCTTTGTAGCTGTGACAAATGCATTCAAAAAAGGAAGCACGATTATTGCGAGAATAGCAATCGACACAATAATCTCCACAAGTGTTACTCCTCGATCATCGTTTTTTAGCTTTCTCAAATCTGCTTCCTCCCCTCTTGTATTTTGTTATCTCATAACTCAATAATCTAACATTTGATATTTATCACTTACGGTCTCAATAACCCGCTAATCTAATAACCTAATATTATAATAATCAGTTAGTTTGTTGTACCAAACAGATTATTTGTACCATGTGGTACTGCAGGTATGTATGGTGCCTCATATGGCTTATCAAGTCCATACAGGAAATATGAATCCACAAGCATCTCACCTGTCAGCTTGCCTGTCGAATCATCAAAGCTCACGTTGAGCGTGCTGATAGTTTTCTTCTGTGATGAACCAATCACCTCTCCAAGCATAGCCTTAAGCCCATGATACTCTGTCTTGAATGCCATAACTGTGCTGACATCATAAAGCTGATAACCTGTAACCGTAGACTTTGCAGAGCCTGTTGATGTACTGCCATCAGCTGCACTGCCGTCGCCTGTCTGTGACTGAGAGCTGTTGCCATCAGCGGTCTGAGAGCTCTGCGAACTGTCTGCATTACTGCTATCCGTGGTACTGCTGTCTGAACTGCTTCCTGACGAAGAATCTGTACCGGCTTCACCGGTCGGATTATTCACATCAATAGCTGTCGGTGAGCCGACTGTAAGCTCTGTAATATTTGTATTGGTAGATTTCTCGATAGCAACCGCATCCATGATGCCGTTTTCTATCTGTAAATATGAAGGGAAATTGTCATATACCTGCTGCATGGCATCAGACATATCCTTTGTCTTCTCTGTGTAGTCATCCGCCTTTGCCGCAAGTGCTGAAAGCTGATTGTACTGTGATTTCAGATTCATATTTTCGCTCTTGAGTGAATCCCTCTTATTGGACTGTGGAATAAAAATCAAAAAATATGTCAGTGCTAAAATGGCAACACCCGCTAATATAATAAGTAACTTTTTATCTCTCGTTGACATCATAACACCCCCTACTGATTTGTACTGTCTGTATCTGATGATGAATTGCTATCCGTCTGTGCCTGTGAGGACGTGTCCCCTGATGTATCAGCCGGCTCACTGCCTGTGCCATCTGCCGATTCAGAAGCAGCACTGTCATCAGCCTTTACATATGTGCAATCTACTGTGAACTGAACCTTTGAAGCACCGGTCTCATCAACCTCCTCCGTGATGGTTGACACATTGGATACCATGATACTCTCAAATGTACGAAGCTGTGCAATTACATCAGCCGCTATATCCTTGCTGCCTGTCTTGATGGTCATCGAAACACCATCAGTCGTAACAGACATATTCACAAGCTTTGCCTCTGACGGAAGCTTCTGCTCCAGCTCATCCACGAAGCCCGTTATCTCATCATTCTTGTTGGATGAGGCGCTCTCAAGAAGCTTGGTCCAGTCATAGTCCTTCTTGGTCTGGTTATACACATCATATATATTCTGTGCATATGACAAATCAGAAACACGAGCTTTAAGCGTCATATTGTCTGAAGTTAAAACAAGATTTGAAAAAATACTGTATGCCGTGATACCAACTGCAACTACCACACACAAGCCAAAAATGAGAAGCTGCACTGCAAAAGAAACAGGCTTTTCGGCTTCCTCCCCTGCCGGTACGGGAAGAGGCTTTCCATCAGGACCAACAGGTGGTTTTCCCTGCATCCCTGCCTGTGCGCCGCCGGATGGCATGGCACCTGCAGCTGTTCCTGCCATAAGCGGAGCACCGATTCCCTTGTTTTTCTTACTGTCAAGTATATCAAGCGGGCTCAGTGAACATCCGACACAGTTGAAATACTCTGCCAGCTTTGCCTCTGCGAGGTTTATGCTCTTTGCCACATGTATGCCGTCAAACTGCTGGAGCGGAACCACCTTGACATTAAGCTCATTGGTCAAAAGCTTTGAGAGTCCGCTGAAATCAGCACCTAAGCCAATGAGGAAAATTCTATCGATAGGAGTATCTGAGTTTCTCGACTGATAATAGTCTATCACTCGTCCGAGACTGCTTATCAGATTGGAAAGTGAATATGAAACATTCAGACGGAGCTTCTTGAAACGCTCCGAATCAATCTCATGTCCCATAGGATCCATGCCGCCGCCCGCCGGCTCATCAGGTACTGTGCCATCAGGCTTTATTGCAAGGCAGGTCTTTCTGCGTGCAACATCAACTGCATCTGTAAATGACAGATACTCTCCAAAAAGCTCACTATCCTGAATCTCCTCTATAGCATCAGCAAGTCCATAGTTGACATTGCGTTGCAGCTTTACCATGCTTCCATCCATTACAGTCAGTGTGGTAGAAACCTCATCCACCTTGACAGTCACCTTCACATCTCCTGGAATCTCTCTTCTCATGAGCTGCTTGATGGCATTTCCACTATAGTCAAGTGCTACAAGCTGCAGCCTGCAATCAGCTGCAAGAGCACCATACGACAAAATAAGATCATTAGGCACAGCAATAACCGAAAGACGTAATTTCTTTTCTTCCGGTCTGTCAATCTTCTCTATAATCTGATGTACCAGCTTGTACTGGCTCAAATCCACCGGAAAATAATCCGATGCATTCATTGCGATCATTTCCTTAAGCTGTTTTTCCTTAACAAGCGGAAGCTCTATATCTCTGCTTGCTATACGCGCTGAATTTAACACAAAAACAGCTTTTTTGGTGGCAATCTTCTTTTCCTTCAGCTTACTGTATAAGATAGAACGAAACATCCCATCCGGCTGTACCACTCCATCATTAATCATCCCCGGTGGTGTCGGAAAGCCGAACATATTGTAAATCTTGGGATTTTTTGCTTTGTAATCAATCTCAACTACTCTGGTAAGGTTCTCCCCTATTTCAATACCGAGTACCCTATTTGCCATAACCTAGTCCTCCGTGTTTATCTTTGTTTTACACTGTATACATCTGTAAAACATTCGTAACTGTTCAGTTACAAACATTCTATATATATTCGGTATATCTGTGCTTTGCTCTGCTTTTGTCTCACTGCTTGTCGTACTACCTGTTTTATACTAAGTACGCTATATTATAACACACTTTTCAAAAGCCTGCGAGTGTCAAATATGCCGATATCATTTTCTCACCCCATAGCATCGAAATAAATATTCCGGCTGCCAAGTACGGTCCCATCGCAAGCCTGTTGCCTGCGTTTGTTACTTTCATACGAATCAGATGTATCACGGAACCGATGATGCATCCTAAGAAAAATGCTAATGTAATATTCTGCCAGCCTATCGCAAGGCCTGCACATGCCATGAGCTTGACGTCTCCGCCACCTATGGCTCTTCCTCCACTTACAAGAAGAAGGATTTCAAGAAATAAACTGACACAAAAGAATCCTATCACATATTCAGACCAGTTATCATGGTCTAAAAACACATGCAGGATTCCAAGTACCAGTATAAATATATTGATTCCGAATGGAATTTCATATGTTCTCCAGTCTATCACACTCAGAACTATGAGTGCAGATGTAAGAAAGCAGTAGATGATACTCGTAAGCTCAAGTCCATTTACTGCAAAAACTACTATGTATAATATACCGTTTAACGCCTCAATAATAGGGTATTGAGGTGATATCGGTTCTTTGCACTTGCGGCATCTGCCACGAAGAAACAGCCAGCTGAAAACCGGCACCATATCGTACCACGCAAGCTGATACCCGCATCTCATGCAGTGGGATCTTTCGGTCACCACTGTCTCATGCTGCGGTATGCGGTAGATACAGACATTTAGGAAGCTGCCTATAACTATACCGAATGCAAATATTAAGATGTAGATGGGTATCAGTTCTGTGGTCATGGTTAAAAGCCTCTTTATATATTATTTATGATTTAGGGCCTTTTTTGAACTGATCTTTGTCTGAATGGTAATATGGAGAATCTCCTGTATATGTAATAGTTCCGTCTGCCTTATTATATACAATTGTTATTTTATCACCAGTCCACTTTGTGCCTTTAATTTTCGCTTTTGTTAATCCGGCATCTTTAACAGCCGTATCAGCAACTGTTCCTAGCTCTGTCTTACCCAATGTAACAGTAACCGTAGTAGCAGTAGCCGAAGCCGCAACCTCTTCGTCTGCATAATATGTCTTTAAAGCTGTAGCAATATTATCACATGTTTGGATATCTGTAGCCTCTCTAGACTTCTCAACATACTTGATAAGCTGTGGAGCAAGTACACCTACAAGCACTGCCATGATGGCGATTACAACAATAAGCTCTACGAGAGAGAAACCTTTGTTGTTCTTCTGTTTCTTTCCTAACTTTTTAAATACATTCTTTACCATAGTTCTTTTCTCCTTTTCATTATAACATGGTTTTTGTGCAAAGAGCTGTGCCCTATCAGCATCTCTTTGGTTTGTATGCGCTCATTGTACCATAAATCAAAGCATAATGCAAGTTATTTTCTAGTACAATAGCACTATTGGCGCGCAACTTTTTTCGCTTTCTTTAGCAATTTCACCCAAATTTCATCCGTTTTATTGCATTTATATCATATTTTCAATAAAAATTTTCTCCAGAGCTATACTCCGCCACAGCATAAGGGGCTTCATTCCATGTGCCCGGCTTGTGCACGCTCTCTCTCGTGAGCGAATAGCGGAGCTGCCTAGATACTGTAGGAATTATGCTTTTAGATTTTCTATGCTTGACGAAACCGTCGAAACGCGCCGTCCGTGGCTCGGTTCTCCTTGCCCATTACTGCTCACACCATCAGTGTGACCAGTAACGATTACAGCCCATTAAAAGTGCCTCTACGAGGCAGGGGCTGTAATCTGACAATAGTTGATTTATTGGCGCATAGCTTGACAGCGTGGTGTCAAGCTTGCGTTTGAACAGCAACGATATATTACATCCCAGTGGCAGTTCATTTCTGTGTTTCATGCGCATAATTCAACAGTATCTAAGCAGCTTCGCTATTCGCTCACCCGAGAGTATATTCGCCAGCCGTTCGTAGAGAATGAAGCCCCATCCTACTGTCATCAAAAGAGGAAGCAACCTCCGAGTTCTCGCCCAAAGATTGCTTCCTATAATTTACATTTCACTACAATATTAGCTCACAAGCCATTTTTTTACAGTTTCCTCATCAAAATCCACACATTCAGCTATATCTTCTATTGAGTGTCCTTTTTTCTGAAGTTTTAAAGCCGTTACTTTTGCCTGACGAATTCTGCCTTCTTCTCTTCCTAATTCTCTGCCTTCATTTTTCTGATCTTCCCACGCCTTGCACATATCAATCACCTCTTCTTTCTCATCTATGTCTATATTCGTTCCTGCAAACAGGTTGATTGCCTCGACCGTCTCTCTGTCCACCTTGCTAAACTTTTCGTCATTCTGCAGCACTTCCTGCATCTTTTCTTTATCATATGCATTCTTCAGTACCTCGAAAAGCTGCCTGATTGATGTCCTGAATCCGGTAAAGTCTGTTATCTCCCTCGGTGCCAAGATATACTGTAATTGTAATTACTGGAATCAGCTTATTCTCTTTCATAAATTGTCTCTTTAAACTGATTGTAGCAGAGCTATGATGCTTTGTCATTATATTTTTTGCCACAGCGTAAGGGGCTTCATCCCCTGAGACCGGCTACGACACGCTCTCTCGCATGAGCGCATAGCGAAGCTGCTTAGATACTGTCGAATTATGCACACTATACACAGAAATGAACTGCCACGGATGGCAGTTCAAGGAGAACCGCGCCACGGACGGCGTGTTTCGACGGTTTCGTCGAGTATCGTAAATCTTTAAGGCATAATTCCTACAGTATCTTGGCTGCGTAGCGTAGCTCACGTGAGAGAATGTGCACAAGCCATGGCTCATGGGATGAAGCCCCGTCCTACTGCCAGTACCTACAGCTGCTATGCCAGCTTCTTATTTTTCTCAAGAAGCTCATAGATTTTCTCAACGTCATAATCCGGCTTCATGGACAATGCCGCTTCGTAAATTGGAGCGATAACCTCCTCTTTTTCTTCCAGGTCATCTGCTATCTCTGCCACACTCTTGTCCTTTTGCAGCTTTTTTACAATCTGAGAAATTATCTTTTGTCTTTCTCCTAATTCTCGACCTTCTTCTCTGCCCTCTTCTCTGCCTAATTCTCTGCCCTCATTTTTCTGATCTTCCCATGCCTTACACATATCAATCACCTCTTCTTTCCCATCTATGTCTATATCCGTTCCTGCAAACAGGTTGATTGCCTCAACCGTCTCTCTGTCCACCTTGCTAAACTTTTCATCATTCTGCAGCACTTCCTGCATCTTTTCTTTATCATATGCATTCTTCAGTACCTCGAAAAGCTGCCTGATTGATGTCCTGAATCCGGTAAAGTCTGTTATCTCCCTCGGTGCCAGCAGATTAATTCTGTAATCCGGTATGAATGGCAGAAGCTCTTCATCCACATCACCAAACATATCCGACAGCTTCCTTGGACCATCCCATTCCTTTGTTCCGAGATATACTGTAATCGTAATCACCGGTATCAGCTTATCCTCTTTCGTAAATCCCGAGAGAAATTCATCTGATGTTGCTGTATCCTTTTCTTTTCGGTGCTTTTTTGCTGTTTCCTTTACCTGATTTCCATATGCCATGACATCATAAAACATGTTTTTTACCGGAATGGCATAGTGTATATCGGACTGATTTTCTACTCCTATCAGTACCACATATGATTTGCCGGTATATTTGATGCTGGCATTTTTAAAGATATCCCTCAGCTTCTGCATCGCTATGGTCTTTTTGTCAAGTCCCAGTGCGGTCAGAACCTCCGTGGTGTCCCTTTCCTTAAGGTTTTCCGGCAGGATGACCTCTCTTCCTCCATACAGTATATTGTTGCACAGATCAGCAAACCTGGCATTGTCAGCAAAGTATTCCTTTGCCATTGAGTCTTTTGCGCTCAATCCTTCTCCTCCTGTTCTCTTGTGTGAGCAGG
>UMAT01043223.1_pt1 | contig 17717 bp, 18 predicted proteins | sample 1963781 | NCBI WGS metagenome assembly UMAT01 (sample SAMEA4835923, study PRJEB28245) | human gut metagenome | biome: gut microbiome; material: fecal sample | place: Denmark | collected 2008
CCCACAAACAGAAGGAACACGCCTTGCTGGAACAGTAATAGTTACCCTTGCCCACATAGACAGGTGAGCCGCAGCGGGGACATTTGCCGATAACTTCTTTCCCGGTGTCAAAGCGGTTTGCCTCTGCATCAGAGAGGAATGGATATGCTTTGACGAGCGAGGCGGTCATATCCACGATGCCGGAAAGAAAGCCGCCCGCATCGGCCTGACCGCGCTCGATCTGCATCAGAGTATTTTCCCATTCCGCCGTCATGGAGGGAGAAGTAATCTGTTCCGGCAGTACACATACAAGGTTCATCCCATCCTTGGTAGGCACAATGGATTTACCCTTGCGCTCTGCATACCCGCCTTTGACCAGCTTTTCGATGATCCCTGCGCGGGTGGCCGGAGTGCCAAGTCCCTTCTTCTCGGTGTCTTCCTCGAAGTCTTCATTTCCGGCGGTCTCCATTGCTGCAAGCAGGGTGTCTTCCGTAAACTGCTTCGGAGGGGTTGTAAAATGCTCTGTGACACTTGCAGATACAGTGCTGAGTACATCTCCTTCATTGACATTGGAAAGCACCTTTTCGGGTTCCTCTTTCTCTTTGGCCTTGAGAGCAGCCTTAAACCGCCGCTCAACATCTTTCCAGCCCTCCTGAACAACACTTTTGCCCTTTGCGCTGAAATCATGGCCTTCACAGGAGATCGACACGGAGATTTCATCATAGATATGCTTCTCTCCGGTGGCAGACAGAAGACGCATGGCAACCAGTCGGAGAATCTTCTGTTCAGCCTCCGGCAGCTCGGTGATGTCCTGCTTCTCAAGCTGGACGGTGGGAATGATGGCATGGTGGTCAGTGACCTTAGCATTGTTGGTAATTCGCCTGATGTCAGGAGCATGATTCATGCCGTCAAAGACCGGCAGCTTCCGACAGATGATGCCGATGACCTGACGGGCCGTGCCGTCCATATCCTCCGTGATAAACTGACTGTCCGTGCGCGGATAGGTCAGGAGCTTCTTTTCGTAGAGAGACTGCACGAGATCAAGGGTCTGCTGGGCAGTGAAACCGTAATATCGGTTTGCCTCCCGCTGCAAGGTGGTCAGATCGTAGAGCTTTGGGGGATTGACCGTCTTCGTCTCACGCCCGACAGAAGAAACGACGGCCTGTTTTTGATCACAAGCCGCCGCAATCGTCTTTGCCTCTTCTTCGGTTTTAACCTTCTCCATGTCGGCGGTGAGATCGCCGCCGCTTACATGGACATTGAAGTATTTCTCTTTCCTGAAAGTGCTGATCTTTCCGTCGCGCTCTGCCAGCATCGCCAGCGTGGGAGTCTGGACGCGGCCAACGACCAGCTTTTTGTGATAGAGTGTGGTGAACAGACGGGTGCCGTTGATGCCCACAATCCAGTCCGCCTTTGACCGACAGAGGGCAGCTTCATAGAGCCGGTCAAACTCGCTGCTGTCCCGCAGATGAGCGAATCCCTCCCGGATAGCAGAGTCTTCAAGGGAGCTGATCCAGAGGCGCTTGAAGGGCTTGGTGCATCCGGCTTTGTTGTAGACCAGCCGGAAGATCAGCTCACCCTCGCGTCCCGCATCGGTGGCGCACACCAGCTCGGTAACGCGCCTGTCCTGCATCAGGTCACGCAGCACCCTGAACTGTTTCTCCTTGTCCTTCGGAATCTCATACAGCCATTCCTCCGGCACGATAGGAAGATCCTCGTACCTCCACTTGGCGTACCGCTCATCGTAGGAAGCCGCATCCGCAAGCTCCACAAGATGACCGACACACCATGATACGATGTAGTTGTTTCCTTCGAGATAGCCGTCCCTGCGGGTTGTGGCTCCCAGCACCTTTGCAATGGACTGTGCCACACTCGGCTTCTCGGCAATGACTAAAATCAATCTGTAACCTCCTTCAAAAACAGATGCAGCCCCTCGCATTTCTGCAAGGGGCCGCTGTCAGGTCTTATTCCTCGTCATCCTCCGATTCATCATCGGCAATCTGAGGCTCTTCATCCTCGTTGATATAAGGCTCTTCCTCGTAGCCTTCATCGTCGAAAAAGTCCATATCCTCATCCTTCTGCTTCTTGCCGCGAACGAACTTGATGTAGTAATAGCCCGCGCCTCCGATGCCGACAACAGCAATGATCACAATAATCATGCCCATATTGCTACTCTTCTGGGTTGCCTCATCCTCCACAGGCTCAGGCTCTTCGGCAGGAGCCTCCGGCTCAGAGACAGTACCGGTACACTCACTCATATTGTTTTTGCAGACAGGGCAGGAAGTGTTGACACGACCGGCCTCGCATCTTTCGGTACAGGTACAGGTGGTCAGCGCAGCCACGGAGTCCTCATCCATCAGGGCAAGCAGATCGCTTTCATCCACCATGTTCAGGAAGTAGGTCTGATACTGTTCCTCTTCCTCGTTGATGGGTGCATCGTAGTCGATCACGACATAAAAGGTGTTGCCGCTCTTCGTCTGGATGGTGATAAACTGCTTGTTGGTAGTTTTGTCATACAGCAGATCGCGGGTGTAGGCGTTGCCCTCATCGTCAATCGGTTCTCCTTCTGACAGCGTCTCTGCGGGCGTTTCCGGTTCAGTCATCTCGTCCGGCTGCGTTGCCTCAGTCACGGGAAGATTCTGTTCGGTGTCATCCGCATAGGCAAACGCAGTCATGGAGAAGCTGCAAATCAGCAGGGCGCAGAGCGCCAGCATGGAAAGAACACGGATCCCTTTTCTCTTAGTCATTCTCAGATACCTCCGTCTCAGTAATTTCGGGGACAGTCGTACCGCCGGTCTTCATGGCAGACAGGAACGACATGATTTGATCCTTGTCCATAACCATAGCGCGGACGGTGTTGATGATTTCGAGGTTTTCCATCTCGGTTTTCCGGTCATACAGCTCCTTGAGCTGTGCCTGAAGGTCCTCGATTTTCTTTTCGGTCTTCGCAATCTCGGCGCAGACCTTCTGATATTTGGGATTCATAGAATGCTCCTTTCTTTTAATAGGGCGGTCTTCCAAAGGCGTAGAAATGAGACTGCCAGTAGGAAGAGCTGATGGATGTGTACTGGATGGGATCGCCGCAGTGCAGCATTACATTGTCACCGACATAAATGCCCACATGGGACACGCCGGGAGTGTCGTAGGTTCCCTTGAAGAAAATGAGATCACCGGGTTTTGCGTCAGCTTTTGAAACCAGTGTGCAGATATTGTAAAGCCCCTGCGCACCGAGCCGTCCGGTGTTCACCAGTCCGCTGTTGGTCAGAACATAAGAAACAAAGCCGGAGCAGTCAAAGGAGGTGCTGGGGTTGCTGCCGCCCCATACATAGGGATAGCCCAGGTATTTTTCCGCCTCTGCAAGCAGTGTTGCAAACCGCTCATCGCTCAGATACTCCGCTGGAACCTCATAATCGCTGGGAGGGTTGGTGATATATTTGTCCACATAGCCGGATGAGGGAAACAGGTCCTCCCGGTTGCCCAGCACAGACATATAGGTGGCGTACATGGATAGCTCGTCCTGCCCCATAATGTAAACGGGGACATGGCTGAGATTGAAGTTTTCCAGCGTCACATTGCAGATGTAATAAGAATACGGGACCTGAACGGTGTACTCATAGTCCTCTTCATAGCTTTCGCCGGTGTCCGGGTCTGTGACCGTCCTCGTGCCGGTCCGGGTTTCTGTCCGGTATCGGGTTTCGACGATGACCTCTTCGGTGAGGATGTACTGCTTCTCAAAGAGCATATCGAGCGTTCCCTGAACCTCGGAGAGCGTCCATTCGCCTTCATGAAGGGCAGAGAGAATGGAGATCAGGACATAGGGGTCATGCTCAATGTCATCCAGATCGAAGTGATACTCGTCATAATCGTGGGTGGCCTCGTAGTTATCCAGCTTCGCTTGCAGCTCTGCCTCCATCCGGCAATACTGTTCCTCAGCCCCCAGCATGGCATCATCCTCGCTGAGATAGGAGGAAGCAATCACCGCCTGACCGGTAGAGGAAAACATCGCAGTGCATGAGCTGACACCGGCAGCAAGCAGAACAAGGATGCCCAGCCCCACACCGAACCAGATGAAATACTTCTTGTTCTTGGAGAAGAACTCTTTCACCTTATCGGCTGCTTTCTCGCCGGTCTTCCTTGCAGTGGAGGAAGTGGCGGTTCCCGCAGTCTGGGTTCTGGCTTTCCGAGCCGCCGCATATTCCTTCTTGATCTGCTGTTTCTGATAGTGGCGGTTCATATTCCGCTGCTTTTTCATCTCCGGATGTTCCTGCTGGGTCTTCTCATAGTGCAGCTTCGTGTCGGCAATCTCAGCCTCATGCTCCAGCTTGGACACCTTCTCATAGGGCTTGTTTGCCTGATTCTGCCTGTGATGACTGTAATGACGGGCAGCGGATTCCGCAAGGATTTCGGTCTTGTGCGCAGCTTCCACGGCAGAGTTGTCCTGCTCGGCCTCGTGGATTTTACCGTGAACGACGGCAGCAAGGGAGTCTCCAACCTTGTTTACCGTTTTTTTCGTCTCGAATTGGAGCTTACTCGGCTGTTTCGGGGGCTTGATCTCATCCTCAAAATGAAGACGGGTCTTGCCTTTACCGGTTTCTTCGTCAAAGACGCGCTCCTTCTTGAGAACCTTCTTGGTGGGAAGGCTTTCCCGCGCCTTGTCCAGCCGCTCATGAGCCTGTTCTGCGTTCTTTTCGAGACGCTGGATTCGCTTGGTTGGGGCTGGTTCGTCCATGACCGGCCTTTCTGCGGCTGTCGCGTCAGCCCTATCGAGAATACTCTGCCCATCCACGGCTTCAACGGTCTTCGCCCTGCGGACGCTGCCTGTGACGGCAGTTGCCGCAACCACGCTTCCGGGATCAACCGGAGCGGCATAGTTTCCCTCCGGGGCAAGGGGCATGGGAGAAGAGTTTTCGCTGACCGGCAGCTCACCGGGCTTGTATTCTTCCGGCTTTGGCTGTTCCTTTTCGGCAGTATCAGATTGAGCCTGATCTTCGGATTTGTCCTCCGTAGCCGGAGACATCTGTGCCTCCGGCTTCGGCTGCACATCATCCGGGCGAGCTTGGGGACGCTTCTTCGGTTTTTCCGGGGATGCAGGAGCTTCGGCTTCATGAGGCTGCACAAGCTGGGCGTCTTCCGGTCTCTTTGTGATTTTCTCGGAGGTCCCTTCCGTCAGGTTTTCCTCCACAGCCCCGTCCCGCGTCATTTTCACAACGACCTTATCCTTGGGCTTCAACGGCTCTTTTGCCATCAGATTTCACCTCCAATCCGTGCTTCGGCCAGCTTTGCATACTCGGGATTCAGCTCAATGCCGATATAATGACGGTTTAGCTGCTTTGCCACCATGCCGGTTGTGCCGCTCCCGAAAAAGGGATCAAGGACAATTCCACCTTCGGGGCATCCGGCCAGCAGACAGGGTTCCACCAGCTTGGGAGGATAGGCTGCGTAATGCCCGCCTTTGAAGGGAACCGTATTGACCACCCACACATCCCGCTTGTTGCGCATGGGATTGATCATGCTGTCGGTGATCTCGCCATGCGCACGAGGCCGGTTGATGGTCTGTGTCTGGGGCTGGCCGGGAACGGGCTTGCCGTATTTATTGCCGCCCTTCATACCGCGCTTGAGCCGTTCTGCCGTTGCCGGAGCTATCGGTTCCGAAATTGCCTTGGCGTCAAAGAAATACTTCCGGCTTTTGGACAGCAGGAAAATATGCTCATAGCAGCGGGAACAGCGATCCTTGCAGCTCTCCGACATGGGATTTTCCTTCATCCAGATGATGTCGTTTCTCAGATACCAACCGCTGTCCCGGAGGGCAAAGGCCAGCATCCACGGAATGCCGATCATGTCCTTCGGCTTGCAGCCCTCAACCTTGTAGTTGAGAGCCACAGCCTGACCGTTTCTGCCTTTGGGATTCTTCGGGTCAACGAAATCGCCCTGATTGCCCTTTCCGGCATAGGTGTCCGCGATGTTCAGCCAGAGCGTTCCGTCGGAACGCAGAACGCGCCTGACTTCGGTAAACACTTCGGTCAGGCGCGAGATATATTCTTTCGGTGTTGCCTCTCTGCCGATCTGTTCCTCCATGCCATAATCGCGCAGCGCGTAGTACGGCGGGGATGTGACGCAGCAGTGGACGCTCTCATCCGGAAGCGTCTTCAGGACTTCGAGGCAGTCACCGATGTAGATTGTGTCAAGATGTATGGGGATCACTCCTTTCTGCGGGATATGGACAGGGTTCAGTCGGAGAAATACTCGTCCGGCTCATAATCCTCGTCGATTTCATCTTCCCAGCGGGTCATGATGTCTTCCGCCTCCTGCGCGGCCTCGCGGTACAGGCTCAGACGGTTTTTCTCATAGGCGGCGAAGGCAGGAACATACTTGCCGAACTCCTGAATGGCACGGACATCTTTGGTACGCATATCCGCAACCATGTCCAGAAGCTCTGCCATCGTCAACAGATCCTCAATCATGAGATCGTACTTCTCCTTGGAGATGGTGACGCACTCATCCCCGTCCTCAGTCCCGGCGAAGGGAAAGCCGTCCTCGGCGGCTACATGGCAAGAAAGCTCCTTTCCGGCCAGTCCGTCAACGATACCGGCGATGTACTCCATCAGTCCATCCGCCTTTCTTTCGATCTCGGCTCTGACATGGAGATAGGCCCGGTGGTGCTTTTTCAGCTCGTCCTCCCGGCGGATGAGAGCGATCAGGTCAACGGCCATTCCCATCAGGCCGAAGAAGCTGTCCATGCCCTCCACAACCTCGCGGAAGGTCATTTCAACAGCAGCGTCACCGAAAGCCTCGGTAAACTCTGCCATCATGCGCTTGCAGTCCATATTGGTGTTGTAGTTCTTATCCATATTCAAAATCCTCCTTTTGATTAAGCCATTTCCTCGGGCTTGGTTGTCATGATGCGGTAAAGCTGGGTGTTCTTCGGGAAGTCATCCTTGAAGGGTACGATGGTGGAGCCGTAGAAGATCAGGCCCTCACCGGCGTTGGAGTTGGTGATGTAATTCTGCTGGCTGGGCGAGATGTTGAGAGCTTCACTCAGAATTTTTCTGTCTCCCGAAGCCTGATTCAGAAGGTACACAAAGTCCGAGTTTTCAAAGATGTTCTCAACCTCACGGGAAGCCAGCAGATCCTTCACATTCTGGGTGATGCCGGTGGGAATGCCGCCCCATTTTCTGAAACGCTTCCAGATTTCCACGCTGTACGCGGCAGTCTGTTCCTCTTTCAGCAGCAGATGGAACTCGTCCATGTAGTAGCGGGTGGACTTGTGCTGGGCGCGGTTGACGGTCACCCGGTTCCATACCTGATCCTGAACGACCAGCATCCCCAGCTTCTTGAGCTGCTTGCCCAGCTCCTTGATGTCGTAGCAAACAAAGCGGTTGTTGACATCCACATTCGTTCTGTGATTGAAGACATTCAGAGAGCCATGAACATAGATTTCCAAAGCTGTTGCGATGCGCTGTGCCTCCGGCTCCTGCTGATTGCGCAGGATATTGTAGAGGTCTTCGAGAATGGGCATTTTCTCCGGTCTGGGATCGGCAAGGTAGTCCTGATAGACCATGCGGACGCTCCGGTCAATGATGGTCTTCTCAACCGGCTGCAAGCCATCTTTGCCTCCGACAATCAGCTCACACATGGAGAGGATGAAGTCGGATTTCAGCGTCAGTGGGTTTTCCTCTTCGGAATAGTTCACATTGATGTCCAGCGGATTGATGTAGTCGGTGCTGACCGGCGAAATGCGGATCACCTGACCGCCGAGCTTCTGCACAAGGGGGTAATACTCGGCCTCTGGGTCACACACGATGATGTCATCCTCGGTAATCAGAAAAGCATTGGTCATTTCCCGCTTTGCCGAGAAGGATTTACCACTACCGGGAGTACCGAGAATCAGCCCGTTGGGGTTTTTGAGCTGCTTTCTGTCCACCATGATCATGTTGTTGGACAGTGCGTTCAGGCCGTAATACAGAGCCTCACCGCCCTGAAAAAGCTCCTGCGTCGTGAACGGAACGAAAACCGCCGTGCTGGATGTGGTCAGTCCGCGCTCAATTTCGATCTGGTTCAGGCCGATGGGAAGCGAGGACATAAGACCTTCTTCCTGCTGGAAGTCCAAACGCTTGAGCGCACAGTTATATTTCTGCGCGATGGATGCCGTCTGGAAGATGGCATTTTCGAGCTTCTGACGGGTAGGCGCGGTATTCATGATGAGGATGGTCACGAGGAACATTCTCTCGTTTCGCGTCTGGAGATCCTGCAACAGACGCTTGGCCTCGCCTCCGTAGGTAGCAAGGTCGGAGGGGATGATGTCCATATCGTAGCCGGAACGGACAGCTTTCTTCTGTTCCTCAATCTTCATCTTGTCCAGATCGGTAATCTTGGACTTGATGCGCTTGATGGCCTGAGCCTGATCAATGGTGCGAATATGAAGATTGACCGTAATGTTGGAGTCCATATCGAGGAAGTCCGCCAGCATACGGTCATTCAGCTCCGGCGCGAGAATCTGCAAAAAGCTGACCGCTCCAATGGTTCTGCCCATCTTGAAACACTTGCCTTCGCGGAAGTCAAAGGAGGTAGGCGCAATGAAGTCCTTGGTACTGAGACCGGTGCGGGCAACCATATCGTATGAGAAACGGAAGGGTTCGCCGGAGTCCATGTTGAACACATCATGCAGGACTTTCAGGCGCTCATAGCCGGACAGCGGTTCGGTCTTCACACCGAGAGTTTTGAAGTTGTTGAGGATGTCTGCCTCCACACGGTCGAGCTTGGCCTTGGCGGTGCGCAGCGAGTCGGCTTCAATGCCGAAAGTGATGTACTTGCGCTTGACAAGGCCGTTGTTGCCCTTGGTGAGCTGGGCTTGCAGCATATCCGAATACTCGGCGCGGATGTCGTTGAAATCATCATCCTGTTCGGGAATGCGGATCGCCTTCTTGAACTCATTGATGTTCACTCTCTGATTGATGAAGGAGAGTTGCACGAAAATTGAGCTGTCGAAGTAGTTGAGGAAGTCACACCAGTTTTCAAAGATGGCGGTCTTATCCTCGTTCTGGGCAAGCTGATAGTTGATGTCGTTGTAGCGGATGGTCTTGGTGTAGAGCCGGTGATTCACCTTGCAGATACCGTCCTGGCACATCTCCACATAAGGAATGGTCTGCTGGGCGGACTTGGGGATTTTCTTTGCCTTCTTGTCCTTTTTCTTCTGCATGACGATCTGCTTCTTTTCCGCAGCGGAAAGAGCGTCACCGTACACACGACCGTTTTTCACGGTTTTCTTAGGCGTTTCTGCCTTTTTGGTGCTGTTTGTCAATCTGCAATTCCTCCTGTTCCTTGATTTCACGCTGGATGGCAGCGTAGAGATTGTTTGTGCGGTAGGGACGCACCTTGTCCCTCAGAAACATGGACTTGATCACATGACCGAGGATTTTTTCAGCCGGTTGTCCGTCCTTCTCATAGAGAGCGAAGAAGATGAACGGGAGCATCATCACGACCATCAGCATTGCCGCCGTGGAGATGCCGAGGCTGGGCTTGGTGAGAAAGTACATGGGAACACCAACCGCAGCAGCCAGCGCAAAACAGATGATCTGCCGCTTGGTCAGGTTGAACATGACTTTGGTTTTCACGCGGTTAAGGTCCTTCGGGACCGGTACGAATGCCATTTTCTGAAACCTCCTTTCCGAGAGTTACATCGCTTTCCACTTCGTTTCCCCATACATCCCAGCCCTCCGGGGACTGTCTGGCGAAAAGCTCAATGCGGGGGAGATCGCCCATGAGCTGAACAATGCGGTCACGGGCTTCATCCGGCTTTTTGCTGTGTTCCTCCACATGGCTGAGAATGACCTGACGGACACCGGCGTTTACCCGCCTCGGATGTCCTTTTGTGGCGAGAATACAGATTTCAGCATTTGCGCGGGTCCAGTAGCCCATGCCGGTGAAGAGATCGTCATTTTTCCGGTTCTGCTTCACCCATACGAAAGCGACGGTTTTATATGAAAATCCCCATGCCTCAAGCACTTCGAGAGCTTCATAGAGACATGGGAATGTGATCCACAGAAACAGAGCGCAGTCTTTGTCGGCAAGCTCACCAACAGGTAAAGCCTTGATGTCTTCAATGCTCATCGTCGGGTAATGGCTTTCCGCTGATCGTCCCTGTCCCTTTTTTGAATAGGTCCGATACGCCCAAGGGGGATCGGCATAGATGATGCTATACTTTTTCATCCCGCCGACCTCCTTAATGCGCGTTGAACAACGACTTCGAGAGGCTGCCGGTTTTGAACAGCGAGAAGCACAGGATAACTGTGTATGCAGCCACCGAGAACAGAGCCGAGTGAATGTTGGCCGCGATGATCATGTTGTTGATGAGAACGGCATAGATGCCGACGCAGATCATGATGAGGAAGCCTTGGAATGCCAGGGCGAAAAGGCCCTTGAGGTAATTCGTTCCGATGCTGCCCCACTCGCGGTTGCTCATCGTAGCAATAGGGATAGGCGCAATGCTGACAGTGCAGTAAATCTCGATCATTCGTCCGTACAGGATGACTGTAATCAGGATGGACATGATCTTGAGGCACAGGCTGATGACCAGAGTTTCAATAGCAAGGCCGAGCAGTTCACCAACACCCATTGCTTCCATACTCGTTCGCATGGTGTCCAGCGTCGAGGCAATGTCAATGTTTGTGGTGCCGTGAATGACTCCGGCTGCGCCCGCAACCACGGTCTGTCCGATGTCGAATACTGCCATCACGATGTCAAAGGTATTGGTCACGAGGTAGATTGCAACAGCCGCCTTGAAGAACCACTTGAAGAACATCCAAGTGTCCATGTCGTGCATATTGTTTTTCTCCGTGATCATGGAGATCAGCTCGTAACACAAAACGAAGGTGATAATGATACCGGCGATGGGGACTATCACGCTTTCGGATAGTCCCCGGATCATCGAATAGATGCTGCCGTTCCATGTAGAAGGGGTTCTTCCGACCTCTCTGGCGATGGTTCCAACCTTTTCATTGACATCGGTGAACATATTGGTCAGGTTGCTTTCGATCATGCCGATGAGCATTTCCTTGATGGCTTCTGTGATTTTTTCTAAGATACTGCCCAATATTTCACCACCTTTCGGTTAAGCTGGGCTTGCTGGATTAGAACAAACCGGACAGAAGAGGGATCAGCGTAGTGCCGATGAGAACCACACCGCCACCGGCCATGAGCTGCTTGATGCCCTGAGACTTGGCGCCGGGGTTATCGTTGCCGTAGCCCTCCATCAGATTGACCACGCCCCACACGGCAAGGCCAGCGCCGAGCGCGATAACGAGTGTCTGCAAAACGGTGACTGCCTGATTGATAAATGCCATAGGTTATTTCCTCCTTGTTGTTTTGAAGATGATGGGAGGGCGCGTTTTCTGCGCCCTCCCTTGAGGGTTGATAGGGGCTGACCGGTATCAGAACAGGCCGGACAGCAAGGGAATGAGGGTGGTGCCGATGAGAACCACGCCGCCACCGGCCATGAGCTGCTTGATGCCCTGAGACTTGGCGCCGGGGTTATCGTTGCCGTAGCCCTCCATCAGATTGACCACGCCCCACACGGCGAGGCCAGCGCCGAGGGCGATGACGAGAGTCTGCAAAACGGTAACTGCCTGATTGATGAATGCCATAGAATGTCCTCCTTATTTTCAGAAAAGTTGAGGGAGGGTGTGTCTTTCACGCCCTCCCATGCCGACAGGTTGACTGAGATTAAAACAGGCCGGACAGAAGGGGGATCAGCGTAGTACCGATGACCACCACACCGCCGCCAGCCATGAGCTGCTTGATGCCCTGAGACTTGGCACCGGGGTTATCGTTGCCGTAGCCCTCCATCAGATTGACCACGCCCCACACGGCAAGGCCAGCGCCGAGGGCTATAACGAGAGTCTGCAGGACCGTGACTGCCTGATTGATAAATGCCATAGATTTTTCCTCCTGATTTCATGTTGATTTTTGAAAGTGGGCATAAAAAAAGAAGCCCCGTCGCTGTTCTGCTTTGAACCTTGCCGTCAGGCTTGGCTCACTGCGCAGTGCAGCAACGGGGCTTTAGTCTTCTTTGATTTCTCCCACATCATAGAGATCAAAGGTGTCTGTGGGCTTAACCACCAGCTTGCGGGAGCGGTATTTCTCGATGTCAAAGGCGTTCCGCTTGTCAAAGTCGGCCAGCAGTTTGTATCTCGGATGCTTCGTAATGTCGTACTTATCACTGAGAAAAGGTCTCACGCCTCTAAGCTGCAAGATACATTTGCTGCCGTCCATGACGGCGATTTCGTCCTGAGACATCAGTTCCTTACCGACCTTCTGATAGTTCAGTCCGTATGAGTTGTTGGTTGAACGGGTTTCCGAAGTGTTGTATAGATCAATCGTTTCCTTGCCCAACACTTCACTGAGTTCTTTCAGGGTGGATTTTTCCTTTCCGCCGAGGAAGAGGGTGCAGTCGCAGTTGCCCGCAATCGTGTCAGCCGCATCCTTGTAGATGGTCTTGAGCTGGGACTGGGACTGCAAGATGATTGCCGCCGAGATTTCCCGGCTTCGGATGGTAGCGATGAGCTTGTCGAACTTCGGAATCTGACCGATGTTTGCAAACTCATCCAGAAGGCAGCGCACATGAACGGGCAGTCTGCCGCCGTACTCGTCATCCGCCTTGTCACAGAGCAGATTGAACATCTGCGAATACATGATGGCACAGACGAAATTGAAGGTGTCATCTGTATCGCTGATGATGACGAACAGCGCGGTTTTCCTGTCTCCGAGCGTGTCCAGTTCCAGCTCATCGTAGCTCATCAGCTCCCGCAGCTCCGCAATGTCAAAGGGGGCAAGTCTGGCTCCGCAGCTAATCAGAATCGACTTGGCTGTTTTGCCCGCCGCTAACTTGTATTTGCGGTATTGCTTCACCGCAAAGTGGTCAGGATCGCGTGCTTCCAGTTCATCAAACATGATGTCAACGGGATTTTTGAAGTTTTCATCGTCCTCTCTGGCTTCCGAGGCATTGATCATTTCGAGCAGCGTAGTAAAGTTTTTCTCGTGTTCCGGTGCCTCGTACCAGATGTAGCCAATGAGGGCTGTGTAGTACAGCTTTTCGGCCTTCACCCAAAAATCTTCGCCAGACTTATCGCCGTCTCCCTTCGTGTTGACGATAATTGTATTGACCAGCTTGAGGATGTCCTTTTCGGACCGGATGTAGGCGAAGGGATTGTAGTGCATACTCTTCTTGAAGTTGATTGTATTCAGCGACTTGATCACATACCCGTTTTTCTCAAGCATCCTTCCGGTTTCTACCAGTAGAGTACCTTTCGGATCGGTGACAATGAAGCTGACCGGATAGTCCTTGGAGACGCACTGCATGAGATTTGGCTTAACAAAGAACCGGGTTTTACCGGAACCTGAACCGCCGATGACCATGATGTTCTTATTCCGGGCGTACTTCGGCTGCTTCGGGCGGCTGTTCATGGTCAGTGCCTCGGTCTGGGTTAGGATGACATTGTTCTCGAAATTATCATCCATATATGGCTGGATGTCCTCCGGCTTCCCCCATCGGGCAGATCCGTATTCCTCGCCCTGTCGGAACTTCTTGCGGTTTTTTCCTTTCACATAAACCGCCAGCTTGAGTAAAGCTCCTGCTGCCACGCCAACGAGAAGATCAACCGGGTGGAAGCTGGGCAGAGGATTTGCAAATGCTGTCCCGAAGCTGGCAAATCCTCCGGTGAGCTTATCAATCAGCTCAGTTCCGGGGGCAAGCCTGAACACCGCAGCAACCTTGTCCATGAAATAGAACGCAATGACATACGGGAAATTGAGAAGAATGAGGCGCTTGATGTCGAACTTCTTTTTCACAGTTCCACGCCCCGATCCTTGGTCTTGACCTTGACCTTCTCTCTGTGCTTAGCCTTGGACTGCTCCTGTTCATGAGAGAGCTTACGCCGGAGGGAAGGCTTGTCCTGCTGCTTGACCGTCCTTGCGGAAAACTCCTTGAAAGCCTGAGTCATCACATCCACATCGCGTCCCTTGAAGAAGACGATGTAGCGCGGCGGTACCTCCGAAGTGTCCTTCTTGAGCGCATAGTCAATCCCGTACTTGTTGGCGGTGCGCTGAAAGGACTTGATATTTCCGTCGGTCACTTCGATGTTGCTGATGGCGGCATTCTGAGCCACGAGATGCTTGATGGACTGCTTACCCCGGTAGATTTTCGGCTGAGAGGCGGTCTTCTGCGCCTTCTCGATTTCCTCTACAAACTTCCTGAGTGCCTTATCCAGCACTTCGGCAGTGATCTTGCCGCCCTTAATGGCAATAGCAACAACCTTGGTATTTACTTCATCCTGCATGGGAACCTCCTTTCTGAGAGTTGCTTGGGCTGAGGGCAGCAGCTAAGGCGGCACACCCCTGAGCCAGATAATGATGAGCATAACTTGACCTCCTTCCGTTACAGCGTTGTGCCGGGTTCATATGAGTCGTAATCATAGTATTGCCCTCGATACTTGACGCGCTCACTGTTCATGTCATGATTTACAAGGGCCGAGTAGTAGTTGTCCATCGTCAGAGATGCGTTATACAGCGTCGTAAGCAAATATGCCCGGATGTTCCGAATGTCGGAGGGACATTCATCCATTGCATGAAGGACATACTCAATATGGCTGCTGTCCAGCTTGAGGAAGCGGGACTTCACCACTTGCTGAGGCATATCCTCGCCATTGATGCGGATCGTCGGGCTTTTGGAACAGACTGCATCCAGCATGATTTCAACCAACTCGTTCACCCGGTCAATGTCGTAGTGGGGGTCTTGGGAAAGAATGTCGATCTCAAGATTTTCCCGAATAAGCTCTTCATAACGCTCTCGTTCGTCAATCACATCCATCCCGTCAGGATTGATAGATTGATACTTACTCAGAGAGTTATTTCTTTCTTGAGTAATTACTTGATTAGTATTTATTCGTGCCGGGTTTTCCTCGTGTGGCTCATCCACATCTGGATAATCCACATCGGGCTTTTCCATGTGTGGATTATCCGTGTGTGGAAAATCGGGTTGCGGCTCTTCATATATCTCAAAGACCATGCTGCCCATCCTGCCTTTATTGTCCCGTTGTCGGTGTCTGACGAGGTACCCATATTTCTCAAGCTCTTTCAGCGCCGAGAGGATGGCATCGGGTCCTTCCTTGCAGATCGCAGACAAGCCTCGGGTTGAGAACTTCCAGCCGTCGTTAAATGACAGCATTTTGGAGAGAAGGCCGACAGCCTTGAGTGACAGGTTTTTGTCTCTGAGATGGAAGTTCGACATAACCGTGTAGTTACGGCTTTTGTTTACGCGATAGACTGCCATGTGATCAACTCTCCTTTGGTGAGAGAGCTGCAAGTTCATTCTGCTTTTTCATGTACTTGAGCCGAATGATTTCTTTGCCCTTTGGCGTGAAATATGTCTGTGATCCAGTGAACGAGAAGGTCACGAAATCACGAACGATGAATAAGCCATCGTTGCTGTGCTTGTTGTACGGAAGAAGCTGACCGGAGGGAGATCGGAACAGGAATTTCTCTTTGAGAAGAAACTGGACGAACTTGCGCTCCGGGATTTTGAGTTCCTTCGCCGTCGTTCGGATATTGGTGCAGTCATCCGGATTGATGAAGGCATCAAAATAGTCTGCTTTGGGCTTTGCTTTTGACAACTCAGTTTCCAACTCCGAAGCGCGTCTTCTTTCTGCCAGAAGCGCGTCTGCAAACTCAAAGATGACAGCGGGATCATTTTGAATGCGTTCCAGAAGGGAATCCGTCATGTAGCCGCCGGTCTTGCGGATGGTAGGGACAACTTCATCGAACAGCCAGTGTTCAAACTTCTCAGCGGTGGGGAGTTTGCTTCGCACGATGAGGCGGTAAACATCGCCTTCGGTTATAAAAAGCATGGTCTGCGTCCCGCCATGAGAAGGGGCTTCCATTTTGGAAACCCCTTTGCAGTGTGTATTCACAGCCTTGGACGGAATAGCATACCCCAATGCTCTTGCAACATCTGAACCGCAGAACAGGAGTGTCTCTCCTTCGAGGATCGTTCGCACCTCACCGAACTGTTCATTCTTGAAGACTTCGATTTTGTTATCCATGATTAACTTCCTTTCCGACAGCGAAGGCGCGGTCAATATATTTTCGTGTTGATACGGGTACGGGGTAATAAGGGCATTCCTCAAAGACGCAGGATTGATATTTCCAATAAGGACGATGGAATCTGCATGACCGGCATTCCGGGCAGATTCCCTCGCACCCGCTGTCATAGTGATCATCGCCGGGAGCTTCCTGCATGAGAGCTTCAAAGGCTTGCAGAGTACCGGCAGTCATATAGCTCATTTTCCAATTCTCCTTTCTTCGCCTCAGTGCCGTTATCTGCAAGCGGCAGATATTTCCAGCTTTCGGGCAACAAAAAAAGAGGGTTTGCTTCTTACTCCGTGATGGAGAAAGAAACAAATCCTCTCAGTTTTTCTTGATGTAGTTCAGATAATTTCTCGAATGGTATGAATGACACCGAGCAGCAGCCCTGCTATCAGGATCAGCCCTCCGATCAGTCCACCGACAATGATGTTCAGGGCAAAGACTCCGACTGTACCGGAAATGCCGAACCCACGCGGGACAAGCCACAGATTCATCCTGCGTATTCCAAAGGGACAGCCGACAAGCAGCCACATAAGGAAGAAGTCACAGCATCCGTCCTGCATATACACCGGCTTGAACAGGAGAGCCAGGAACAGTGCTGCCAGGAGCGGAAGAAGGACCTCTTTGAAAAAGGTCTTCATATCCGTACCCTCAGACCGATCAGGTTGTCGGTCCTGATGCCGACGAGATGCCAGCTCTCGTCCATCTCAATTCGCGTGGGCTTCCAATGATTGCCTACTATCACATCGAAGCATTCTCCGCAGTGCAGACCTCCGTAGTAGTCAGCGAGGCCGAACCGGATGTCCATGCGGCCGGTCCGTTCATCAAAAATCACAGTTCCCTGTTTCATGGGAAGAACTCCTTTCAGCGTAAAGATCAGCTCAGCTTACCGGATAAATGGTTGCCCCTGCGGTCCTCCTGCCGCGCAGGGTGCGGGTATCGTCCAGTTCATATCCGATTCGCTGATTGTTATGTTTGGCATTGTCTTCTTTAAGGTCAAAAAAGAAGGGACTAAGCCGGAAAGCCTTGATTTTCAAGGTCTTTCTGATTTAGTCCCATTATGCCACAACAATCCTTCACGATCAGAGTACGCACCAGCCCCGCCTCGATAAGCGTTACGATGTCCTGCCACGCGGGACGGTCAAAGTTGGTGCCACTGTAACCATCGTCCGCCATGAACACGGGGTTCTGAAATCCATTGTCGGCGGCGTACTTCTCCAGATAACTGCGCTGATTGACGATGCTGTTGCTGTCACCAGCGTGGTCGTCCTCCTGGCTCAAGCGACCATACAGGATGTCCACCGGCTCTCCGTTCTTGATGATGTTGGCTGTGATTTGACTTGCCATGTTTCCTCCTTTCTCAAGGGCAAGCCGATGCGGTACACACACCATACCGCAAGGCTCGTCCAAAGTCTACTGAAAGAATTACCGTTTTTCCTTCTCTATACTTGAGTCGATGCAGACCAGCAACTTCTTCGTGGCGGTAGTTGTTGGCTGGCCGGGGAAGATAGAGGTGACATGGAAGCAGTGCTTGCCCCACCATCATGTCACGCTCCACGATGACAGCATCCTCGTCATAGTGATAAGTTGTATCACGGAATACA
>UMAT01008584.1_pt1 | contig 17190 bp, 14 predicted proteins | sample 1963781 | NCBI WGS metagenome assembly UMAT01 (sample SAMEA4835923, study PRJEB28245) | human gut metagenome | biome: gut microbiome; material: fecal sample | place: Denmark | collected 2008
CAAGTGGGAGAGTAGGTAGTCGCCGTTTTAGATGAAGCCCCGAAGCAGTAATGCTTCGGGGCTTTTTTTTGCCCTGACGAGGATGGGAAATCAACCAATTGTCGCTGTGAATAGGGCGAAATGTGGAAAACTTTACATTCCATTTGCCGTTGCGCTTGCCTTTCTATATCTTTGGGAGGTTGAATCTTAATTATGTATTCTTTTAATTGAGCGCAGATATGGAAACACACATCTTTCATTATTTTAAAACAATCTGCCTTGGGGGATTATTGGGCATGTCCGCCTTGTCTGTTCAGGCTGAAAATAAGTATGTTCCTTCGCCGGAGAATTTGCAGGCGCGGAAGGAGTTTCAAGATAATCGGTTTGGTATCTTCTTGCATTGGGGTATTTACAGTATGTTCGGGCAAGGAGAATGGTATATGAATAATGATAATATTGATTGCCATGAATACGCCAAGGTGGCATCAGGATTTTATCCTTCCCGTTTTAATGCGCACGAGTGGGTATCGGTTATCAAGGCTTCCGGAGCTAAATATATTTGCATTACCTCCCGTCATCATGACGGATTTTCCATGTTTGATACTCAATATTCGGATTACGACATCGTAGATGCCACTCCATTCAAGCGAGACATCATCAAGGAGCTGGCAGAGGAATGTCGGAAACAGGGAATCAAGTTGCATTTGTATTATTCACATCTGGACTGGACGCGTGAAGACTATTATCCTTTAGGAAAGACCGGACATGGTACCGGCCGTACTTCGCATGGGGAATGGGCTACCTACTATGAGTTCATGAATCATCAGCTGACGGAGTTGCTGACCAATTATGGCCCGATTGGAGCAATCTGGTTCGACGGTATGTGGGACCAGCCGGACGGGTTCGACTGGAAATTGGAGGAACAGTATGCGTTGATTCATAAGTTGCAGCCAGCTTGCCTGATTGGGAACAATCATCATAAGACTCCTTATCCGGGAGAAGATTTCCAGATGTTTGAACGGGATCTTCCAGGTGAGAATAAAGCGGGATTTTCGGGAGAGTCTGTGGTAGGAAAATTGCCGTTGGAAACCTGTGAAACCATGAACGGTATGTGGGGATATCGGATAAAAGACCAGAATTATAAATCGGTGACTGAATTGGTTCGTCTGCTGGTGCGTGCAGCCGGGAAAGGAGCCAATCTGCTGATGAACATCGGTCCTCAACCCAATGGGGAACTTCCGGCAGTGGCAGTCGAACGTCTGAAAGGAATCGGCAAGTGGATGTCGGAAAACGGAGAAACCATTTATGGTACTACAGCTGGAAATGTAATGACTGCTTCATGGGGTACAACAACCCGGAAGGGAAACATGCTTTACGTGCATTTGCTGGCTGATCAGATGCCTCAGTTTGTGACGTTACCTCTGACGGAGAAAATCGTTTCTTCTACGGTCTTTCACACGGGCGAGAAAGTGAAATGGGAAAAAATCCAGGGAGGTATCGTGTTGCATACCCAAAATTTGCAGCCTTCTGTAGATTGTATTATCGCGTTGAAATTAAAGGAATAATTATATTTGCATTAAGAAATAAATAGAACAATATGGTGATAAAAACAATTTTAGATACTGATTTATATAAGTTTACTACTTCATACGCTTATATTAAGTTGTTTCCCTACGCAATGGGAACTTTTACGTTTAAGGATAGAGACGATACGGAATATACAGAAGGTTTTCTGGAGGCACTGAAGAATGAGATCCATAACTTGGAAATGGTTCGACTGTCTCCGGATGAACAGGAATACATGACTACTCATTGTCGTTTTTTGCCAGGAGTGTATTGGGAGTGGCTTTCTTCTTTCCGGTTCGATTCGAAGAAGATAGAGGTGTGGCTGGATGAGCATCATCATCTTCAAATGTCCGTTACGGACTATTTATATAAGGTAACATTGTATGAGGTTCCTTTATTGGCCATTGTTTCTGAAATCAAGAATCAGTTTCAGAATCATATTCCGGATAAGAAAGTCATTCTGGACCGACTAGCAGGAAAGGTGGAATTATCGAATATGCATCGGATGCCTTTCTCTGAATTCGGTACACGCCGTCGTTTTTCGTTCGATGTGCATCAGATGGTGGTGGAATATCTGAAAGACCATGCCCAATATTGTACGGGAACTTCCAATTGTTACCTGGCTATGAAGTATAATATGCGTCCGATGGGTACCCATCCGCATGAGTGGTTTATGTTTCATGGGGCACAGTTCGGATATAAACATGCCAATTATATGGCCTTGGAAAACTGGGTGAATGTATATGACGGGGATTTGGGCACCGCCTTGTCGGATACCTATACTTCGGATGCATTCCTGAGCAACTTCAGCCGGAAGCAGGCGAAATTGTTTGACGGCGTACGTTGCGACTCGGGTAATGAGTATGAATTTATTGACCGTCTGATAGCCCGATACAAGGAGCTGGGGATTGACCCGACTACCAAAACTATTATTTTCAGTAATGCACTCGACTTTGAAAAAGCTCTGAAGATATTCCAGTATTGCCAGGGAAAGATACGGTGTTCCTTCGGAATCGGTACGAACCTGACCAATGATACAGGTTATCAGCCTTCTAACATTGTCATGAAGCTGTCACGCTGTAAAATGAGCCCGAACCAGGAGTGGCGTGAATGTGTGAAATTGTCGGACGATATGGGCAAACACATGGGAAGCATGACTGAAGTAGAAGCGTGTCTGCATGAGCTTCGTTTGCTTTCAGAATGATAGATTTACACCCTATTGCATGTGTTTGTGTGAAATTGTTGTTTAAATATTGAAAAAACTTTCTTTTTATTTTCTTGTTTCAAAATATTGTATACCTTTGCAGCTACAAAAAAGAAACGAGTAAAAAGAATCAATAAATGAATATTCTGTTTTTACATATTTTGCTATGTGGTTTGATTAATCTGCTGGAAAGCCCGGTGGGAAGTGAGTCGCGTGCATATTGATGTAAAAACAATATCATATAAAGCCTTTCTCACTTCCCAGTGCGAAAGGCTTTTTTTTAGGATTATAAGGAAATAAAACAAGAATATTATGAGTGACAGATTATTTATTTTTGATACTACGCTCCGTGACGGGGAGCAGGTACCGGGATGTCAGTTAAATACCGTAGAAAAAATTCAGGTGGCTAAACAGCTTGAAACGTTGGGGGTGGATGTGATTGAAGCCGGATTCCCAATCTCAAGTCCGGGCGATTTCAATTCAGTCATTGAAATTTCAAAAGCAGTGACTTGGCCAACCATTTGCGCACTGACACGTGCCGTACAGAAAGACATCGACGTGGCTGCCGAGGCGTTGCAGTATGCCAAACACAAACGTATTCATACGGGTATCGGTACATCTGATTCGCATATCAAATATAAATTCAATTCTACTCGTGAGGAAATCATCGAACGGGCTGTCAATGCGGTGAAATATGCCAAACGTTACGTGGAAGATGTAGAGTTTTATGCCGAAGATGCCGGACGTACGGAGAATGAATACCTCGCACGTGTGGTAGAAGCCGTTATCAAAGCGGGAGCTACAGTGGTAAACATTCCGGATACGACCGGTTATTGCTTGCCGGATGAATATGGTGCAAAAATCAAATACCTGATGGAACATGTGGATGGAATTGACAAAGCCATCATTTCTACTCACTGCCACAATGACCTGGGTATGGCGACTGCCAATACCATCAGTGGCGTGTTGAACGGAGCCCGTCAGGTGGAAGTGACCATCAACGGTATCGGAGAACGTGCCGGTAACACCTCTTTGGAAGAGGTTGCCATGATTCTTCGCTGTCATCATGACATTCATATCGATACAAATATCAACACACAGAAAATCTATCCTACCAGCCGCATGGTTTCCAGCTTAATGAACATGCCGGTACAGCCCAATAAAGCTATCGTAGGACGTAATGCATTTGCTCATTCTTCCGGTATTCATCAGGATGGAGTCTTGAAGAATGCACAGACTTATGAAATCATCGACCCGAAAGATGTAGGTATCGATGACAATGCCATCGTATTGACGGCACGTAGCGGACGTGCGGCTTTGAAACATCGTCTGCATGTGTTGGGCGTAGAAATGACGCAGGAAAAATTGGACAAGGTATACGAAGACTTCCTGAAACTGGCTGATAAGAAGAAAGACATTACGGATGATGATATTCTGGTATTGGCTGGTGCCGACCGCAATGTGAACCATCATATCAAACTGGAATACTTGCAGGTAACCAGTGGAGTTGGAGTACGTTCTGTAGCCAGTCTGGGATTGAACATCAGTGGCGAGCATTTTGAAGCAGCCGCTACAGGTAATGGTCCGGTGGATGCAGCCATCAAGGCCGTGAAACAGATTATCAAGCGTCAGATGACCTTGAAGGAATTTACTATTCAGGCTATCAGCAAAGGTAGTGATGATGTAGGTAAAGTACACATGCAGGTGGAATACGACGGACAGATGTACTATGGTTTCGGAGCCAACACCGACATCATTGCAGCTTCAGTAGAAGCATATATCGATTGTATCAACAAATTCAGAAAATAAATTAAACGAGATTTTATGGCTAATACATTATTCGATAAGATATGGGATGCACATGTGGTGCAGAAGGTAGAAGATGGACCTACCCAATTGTATATAGACCGTCTGTACTGTCATGAGGTGACGAGTCCACAGGCTTTTGCCGGGATGCGTGCCCGTGGATTGAAATGTTTCCGTCCAGAACGCATCTATTGTATGCCGGACCACAATACGCCGACGCACGACCAGGACAAACCGATTGAAGATCCGGTATCCAAAGCACAGGTAGATGCTTTGGCCAAGAATGCAGCCGATTTCGGTTTGACATATTTTGGAATGATGAACAAGAAAAACGGTATCATTCATGTGGTAGGTCCGGAACGCGGATTGACTCTTCCGGGTATGACCATTGTATGTGGTGACTCACATACTTCTACTCACGGAGCGATGGGAGCGGTTGCTTTCGGAATCGGTACCAGTGAGGTGGAAATGGTGATGGCTTCACAGTGTATCCTTCAGGCTCGTCCGAAAACTATGCGTATCACGATTGACGGTAAGCTGGGAAAAGGTGTAACTGCCAAGGACGTGGCGTTGTACATGATGTCGAAGATGACCACCAGCGGTGCGACCGGTTATTTTGTGGAATATGCCGGTGAAGCGATCCGCAGCTTGACGATGGAAGGTCGTCTTACCCTGTGTAACTTGTCTATTGAGATGGGGGCCCGTGGAGGAATGATTGCGCCGGATGAAGTGACCTTTGAATACATCAAAGGTCGTGAATATGCCCCGAAAGGAGAGGAATGGGACAAGGCATTGGCTTATTGGAAGACGCTGAAGAGCGATGACGATGCCGTGTTTGACAAAGAAGTACGTTTCGATGCCGCAGATATTCAGCCGATGATTACGTATGGTACCAATCCGGGTATGGGTATGGCCATTACCGCACACATCCCGACCACGGAAGGTATGAGTGAGGTGGAAAAAGGTTCCTTTGAGAAATCCTTGCATTATATGGGCTTCCAGCCGGGCGAAAGTCTGCTGGGTAAGAAAGTAGACTATGTGTTCTTGGGAGCTTGTACCAACGGACGTATTGAGGACTTCCGAGCCTTCGCTTCTATCGTGAAAGGACGCAAGAAAGCTGACCATATCACCGCATGGTTGGTGCCGGGTTCTTGGAGGGTGGATGAACAGATTCGTCAGGAAGGACTGGATAAAATTCTGGAAGAAGCAGGTTTTGAAATCCGTCAGCCGGGCTGTAGTGCTTGTCTGGCCATGAATGACGATAAGATTCCGGCAGGCAAGTATTCCGTATCTACCAGCAACCGTAATTTTGAAGGTCGTCAAGGACCAGGTTCCCGTACGTTGCTGGCCAGCCCGTTGACTGCGGCAGCCGCTGCCGTAACTGGTGTAATTACAGATCCGAGAACATTAATGTAAAAAATGAGTGTCATGAAACAGAAATTCAATATCATAACAAGTACTTGTATTCCTTTGCCTTTGGAAAATGTGGATACAGACCAGATTATCCCGGCACGTTTTCTGAAAGCTACAACCCGTGATGAAAAGTTTTTTGGAGACAATTTGTTCCGCGACTGGCGTTACAATCCGGATGGTTCGTTGAACAAGGATTTTGTGTTGAACGATCCGAAGTACAGCGGACAGATTCTGGTGGCTGGAAAAAACTTCGGAAGTGGTTCCAGCCGTGAACATGCGGCGTGGGCGATTGCCGGTTATGGTTTCAGAGTAGTGGTGTCCAGCTTTTTTGCCGATATTCATAAGAACAATGAATTGAACAACTTCGTACTTCCGGTAGTGGTAAGTGAAGGATTTCTGAAGGAACTGTTTGATTCAATCTATGCCGACCCTAAAACAGAAGTCGAAGTAAATCTGCCGGAACAGACCATTACCAATAAAGCTACAGGAAAGTCTGAGAAGTTTGAAATCAATGCCTATAAGAAACATTGTCTGATGAACGGATTGGACGACATTGATTTCTTAGTAGAAAACAAAGATAAAATTGAAGCCTTCGAGAAGGCACGTAGCTAACCGATAGAATAATTGATTATGGATAATCATCCGAGAATAGAAATAATGGACACTACGTTGCGCGACGGGGAGCAGACCAGTGGCGTATCGTTCGTGCCTCATGAGAAATTGATGATAGCCCGTCTGCTGCTGGAAGATTTGAAAGTAGACCGGATAGAGGTGGCTTCTGCCCGTGTGTCGGATGGTGAATTCAACGCAGTGAAAATGATTTGCGACTGGGCGGCACGCCGTGGTCTGTTGCAGCGAGTGGAAGTGCTGGGTTTTGTCGATGGAACGGTGTCGGTAGACTGGATTCACCAGGCAGGATGTCGGGTCATTAATCTGTTGGCAAAAGGTTCGGAGAAGCATTGCCGCTATCAGTTGAAGAAGACGCTTCCGGAGCATCTGGAGGATATCCGTAAGGTAGTGGATTATGCCTTGACGAAGGATATGGATGTCAATCTGTATCTGGAGGACTGGAGCAACGGAATCAAAGATACTCCAGAGTATGTATTTGGCTTGGTCGACGGGTTGAAAGACAGTGGCATCAAGCGCTTCATGCTGCCGGATACATTGGGTATTCTCAATCCGTTGCAGGTAATTGAATACATGCGTAAGATGAAGAAGCGTTATCCAGACCTGCATTTCGATTTTCATGCCCATAATGATTACGATTTGGCTGTGAGCAATGTATTGGCAGCTGTGCTGAGTGGGGTGAAAGGATTGCATACCACCATCAACGGATTGGGAGAACGGGCTGGAAACGCCCCTTTAGCCAGTGTGCAGGCTATTCTGAAGGATCATTTCCACGCCATAACGCGTATTGATGAGAGTCGGTTGAACGATGTAAGCCGTGTGGTAGAGTCCTATTCCGGTGTCACGATTCCGGCTAACAAACCGATTGTAGGAGAGAGCGTGTTTACGCAAGTGGCAGGGGTTCACGCCGATGGAGACAACAAAAACAAGTTGTACTTCAATGACCTGCTTCCAGAGCGTTTCGGCCGTGTGCGGGAATATGCCTTGGGGAAGAATTCCGGTAAAGCCAATATCCGCAAGAACTTGGAAAGTCTGGGCCTGGAACTGGATGAGGAGTCCATGAAGAAGGTTACCCAGCGTATCATTGAATTGGGAGACCGAAAAGAACAAGTCACTCCGGAAGATTTGCCATATATCATCAGTGATGTGCTCAAGCACGACGGGATACAGAACAAGGTGAAATTGCTCAGCTATTTTGTGACCTTGGCTCAAGGACTGAAACCGATGGCTACGCTGAGCATTGAAATCGACGGTAAGACCTACCAGGAGAGCTCCTCCGGTGACGGACAGTATGATGCCTTCGTGCGTGCCTTGCGTAAGATTTACAAAGGTACCCTGGGCCGTAAGTTCCCGATGTTGGTGAATTATGCAGTCACCATTCCGCCAGGCGGGCGCACCGATGCCTTCGTGCAGACCGTGATTACGTGGAATTATGAGGATAAGGAATTCCGTACCCGCGGATTTGATGCCGACCAGACAGAAGCAGCCATCAAAGCGACCATCAAAATGTTGAATATGATAGAAGATTTAAATTAAACGTATCTAATTATGGACTTTAAAATAGCAGTATTAGCCGGTGACGGGATCGGACCGGAAATCTCCGTACAGGGAGTAGATGTAATGACAGCCGTTTGTGAAAAATTCGGTCATAAAGTAACTTATAAATATGCGCTTTGCGGAGCTCACGCCATTGATGAAGTGGGTGATCCGTTTCCGGAAGAAACGTATCAGATTTGCAAGAATGCTGATGCGGTGTTATTCTCGGCTGTAGGTGATCCGAAATTTGACAATGACCCGACGGCTAAGGTACGTCCGGAACAAGGATTGCTGGCCATGCGTAAGAAATTGGGACTTTTTGCCAATATTCGTCCGGTACAAACTTTCAAGTGCTTGGTTCACAAATCTCCGTTGAAAGCAGAATTGGTAGATGGAGCGGATTTCCTCTGCATCCGTGAATTGACAGGTGGTATGTATTTTGGTGAAAAATACCAGGACAACGACAAGGCATACGATACGAACATGTACACTCGTCCGGAAATTGAACGTATTTTGAAGGTCGGTTTTGAATATGCCATGAAGCGTCGGAAACACCTGACGGTAGTAGATAAGGCTAATGTGTTGGCTTCTTCCCGTTTGTGGCGTCAGATTGCCCAGGAAATGGCTCCTAAGTATCCGGAAGTAACGACCGACTATATGTTTGTAGACAATGCAGCCATGAAGATGATTCAGGAACCGAAGTTCTTTGATGTCATGGTGACGGAAAATACATTTGGGGATATCCTGACCGATGAGGGTTCTGTCATCAGTGGTTCTATGGGATTGCTCCCTTCTGCTTCTACCGGTGAAAGCACTCCGGTATTCGAGCCGATTCATGGTTCATGGCCACAGGCTAAGGGCTTGAACATCGCCAACCCGTTGGCACAGATTCTGTCAGTAGCCATGTTGTTTGAATATTTCGACTGCAAGGAAGAAGGTGCACTGATTCGTCGGGCAGTAGATGCTTCACTGGATGCCAACGTGCGCACTCCGGAAATACAGGTAGAAGGAGGTGCTAAATACGGTACGAAAGAAGTCGGTGCCTGGATTGTAGATTACATCAAGAAAGCTTGATTCGAGATTGAGTCTGAAAAATAGGAAGAGGGATTTCTTTTGCGAGAAGTCCCTCTTTTTTGTCAAAATTTCTTGACCCGGATGTGGCAATAAGGCTCACCGCCTGTCTTGTCATAATAATGCTGGTGATATTCTTCTGCGGGCCAAAAGGTAGTGGCCGGTGTCAGTTTGGTGTTCACCTCATATCCTTTGTCTCTCAGAATCTGAATGACCTTTTCTGCCTCCTGTTTCTGTTCATCGTTCAGGTAGAAAATTTCACTGCGGTATTGCGGGCCGATATCCGGACCTTGTCCGTCGGTTTGTGCCGGGTCGTGTATTTCAAAAAAGAGTTTGCACAAATCTGTATAGGTGGTCTGTTCGGCATCATATTCCACAAGCACGGCTTCTGCATGTCCGGTGGTGTGGGCTTTTACTTCCGGGTAAGTGGGATTCTCTTTGTGTCCTCCTATATATCCTGCGGTAGTACGTATTACTCCTGTTGCACGTTCCATCTGGTGTTGTACGCCCCAGAAGCAACCGCAGGCAAAAATCGCTTTTTCTGTTTTCATGATTTTCGGGTTTTATATAAATGATTGTTCAAACTTACAAAAAAATATTGTAATACCTCTTTGTTCGGTTTAGAAATGCTACCTTCGCTGTAGAATCAAAGAAAAAGAAAATGAAATATTTACTGTTGGTTTTGTGTGGTTGGTTCTTAGCCGCATTTTCAGTGCAGGCTCAGTTGTATAATGAAATAGTTGAGCAGGCGATGGATTGTGTGAAGAAAGACAGTCTGATCCAGGCGGAACAACTTTTCCAAAAGGCATTGAAACTTGAACCGAACAATGCGCGGAATGCCTTGTTGTTCTCCAATCTGGGTACTGTGCAGAAACGATTGGGGAAGACTGATGAGGCGATAGAGTCGTATACGTTAGCTTTGAACATCATTCCTTATTCTACCACAATGTTGCTGAATCGGGCCGCACTCTATCTGGAGAAGAATCTGACCCAGAAAGCCTACCTGGATTATTGCAATGTGATTGACCTTTTGCCGAAAAACAAGGAGGCTCGTTTGTTTAGGGCTTATATTTATATGCAACGCCGTGAATATAAGGAAGCCCGTGTAGATTATAACGTCGTGTTGGAGCAGGATGTGAAGAATAAGACGGCTCGCATCGGAATCGTTATGCTGGATGAAAAGGAAGGACGTTTTCAGTCGGCAATGGATGCCATGAACCGTTTGGTAACCGATTTCCCCAAAGATGCGGCAATATTGAAGATGCGGGCCAACATGGAATGGGAACACGGACAATTGGACGCAGCTTTGTATGATTTAGACGAAGTACTGAAACTGGATGGCCAGGATGCAATGTCTTATCTGATGAAAGGAGACATTTATTTGGAACAAAAAAAGAAGGACGATGCGCGTGAGGCATACGAGAAAGCAATTGATTTGGGAATCTCACGTGCCGAATTGATGGAAAAATTAAAACAATGTAAATGACTTTCTAAAAATATATTCGTTTTTGTTTGTACTTTTTAAAAAGTTTTTGCTATCTTTGCGTGAAATCGTATAGTAATGCAAATTCGTTCGGTCATAAAATTGGGTGTGGTGCTTTCCGTGGTACTGTTTTGTATCGGGATTGCCTTTTATGGTTTTGCCCGTCTGAGTATGGCCGATAAGGAAAATCAGGTAGATGTGTTCGAATTTGTCCCTCAAGATTGTGCAGGTGTGCTTGAAACAGACAATATTGATAAGTTTATGCATGCCTTCTCTCAGATGGCCTATTCTTCCCAGTTGGATACACTTCATCGGTCGGGTTTGATTAATGATATATTGTCTGACCTAAATGAGTTTTCATCTATTTCCGCCCATGGCTTGTCGTATCAAATGCATTATGTGGTGATAAGTTTTCATCAGCCACATACCCCAATGGATGTCGTTGCTTATTTCCGGATGGGAAAAGAGGGAAAACGTCAATTGATTGAAGCTATCCAGAATCGCTTTGGAGTAGATTTTTCTCCGAAGAAAGAATTTTATCGTGGGAAAAAAATTGAAATATATCCTTTAACCCCTAAAAAGTATTTGTCAGTCTGTACGACCGAGGGGTTGGTGGTGGTAAGTTATCAGAAGAAGCTGATAGAACAGGTCATTGATGCCGTAAAGGACAATAAATCGCTTCGTGAAGATACTGTTTTTGCGTCTATACATCATCCTCAAGCTACAGATTTCATTACCATTTACGGACGTACAGCATCGGTCCCTTTGTTAGGAAAAGAAACTTGTCATAGTTGGAGCGAATATGATATTCATCTCAATAGTGAGGTATTTTATTTGAGCGGTCAGATGTATGGAGCGGAAGGTTGCCAGCAGCGTACGATAGAAGGCCTACGGGCGATACCAATGGTTGCTGAACCTGATAGTTTGCTGGTCGTGTCGGGACGTGAAAAGGTTGATTCATGTGTGGCGGCGATTGCATCTTCTCCATCCCATTCTTTATTTGACGAATGCGTCTCTAATTTGTCGCGCGATGCTTCTTACATTATGGTGACTGATATGGAGAAAGTAATGGAATCGCCAGAAAAGTATTCTTCTTATCTTCCGCCATTTATGATTCGGCATGCCGATTTGTTCCGTCCCTTTATTTTGTCTTTGCAATTGACAAAAGTCGATAATCGTTTGTCACATATCTTTGTATTCACCTATAAGGAGTAAGGATCCTTTCAGCGGAGTTTGTTTTGTTCGAAATGGGGACCTGCCTTCACATGGAAATAAAGCAGGGATACAACCGTGAGGGAAGCTCCGAAAAGATAGGCCATCTTGAACGTCGCAATTTCTGCAATATAACCTCCTGTCAGCATACCGATTCCCAAACCGACATCCCATGAAGTTAAATAGGTACTTGTGGCCGTTCCTCGCTGGTTGTTGGGAGCCAGATTGACAAACAACGTGTTATAGGCTGGGAACATGGTACCGAATCCAATACCCAGCAGCAATGAAATAAGAAAGAAAATGGTTGTCGTGATTTTCAAGTTCCATTCTACCAGCCATCCGCAGGCTGTCAAGGCGAAATAACAGGCACTGACCAGATATAAGCCTGCCGCAATGACCTTAGTCACCAAGCCTCGGTCTACCAGTCGGCCACTGAATAACCGGCTGACGGCCATTCCTACGGCCATGAGGGTGAAAAAGAAACCAGTTTCAGCGGTAATACCTATTTCTTGCGCATACATGGCTACATAGTTGGTGGTCATTCCATACGGGATGGAGAGTAACAGCAGGCTTAACCCGGCTGGAAGCCCTTTGATTAAGATGAACCGGTCAAGAGAAATGGGAGCTCGTTTTACGGGAGCTTTGTAGGGGGTACGTACGGTGCAGGCAGCAATGAAACCGATGACACATGAACCCAACGCATACGAGAAGATGGTGGTGTAGGAAGCCCCTCCACTGTGCAGGAACAAGCCGAACATCGGGCCTATGGACATGGCAATGTTGTTGGTCAGTCCGTAGTATCCTAATCCTTCACCTCGTCGGGAAGAAGGCATAATGTCGATGACAAGTGTATTCCCTCCTACGGTGACCATCCCGAAGGAGAATCCATGCACCACACGGAAAATGATAAACAAAGTCAGTACAGTGGCAGTCATGTATCCGGCAAATATCAAGGTAAAGATGAAGTAGGCCAGCAGGTACAAAGGTTTGCGGGCGAATGTATCCAATATATAACCGGAAAACGGACGGATGCACAAGGAAGAAACCGTATAGCAGGAAAGAATGATTCCAATGGTGGTATGTGACGTGTGGAATACCTCCGACAAATAAAAGGGAAGAATCGGAGTGAGTAACCAGAAACCGAAATAAAGCAGAAAATTGGCTGCCAGGATGGCACAAAAACTCGGAGTGACCAGCTTGTCTTTTGGCATATTCGGGAAAGGAAAAGTGTGATGTATATATAAGATAAACACGGATTACACGAGATGTTAGCAGGAAATCCTCCTTTTTACTCCCGGTGTAATCCGTGTTCTTATGAAAAAGCGTTTATTCGGAATCAGTTGGCTGATTCAAATTCTTCCAAGAAACGAGTATCATTCTCGGAGAACATACGCAAGTCTTTTACTTTGTATTTCAGGTTCGTGATACGTTCTACTCCCATACCGAAAGCATAACCCGTATATACTTTACTGTCAATGCCGTTGGCTTCCAGCACAGCCGGGTCTACCATTCCGCATCCCAGAATTTCTACCCATCCGGTATATTTACAGAACGGACAGCCCTCACCGCCGCAGATGTCGCAGCTGATATCCATTTCGGCACTGGGTTCAGTGAACGGGAAGTATGACGGACGCAAACGGATTTTTGTATCCGGTCCAAACATTTCCTGTGCAAACTGCAGCAGCACTTGTTTCAGGTCGGTAAAAGACACGTTCTTGTCGACATACAGACCTTCTACCTGATGGAAGAAGCAGTGTGCACGGTAGCTGATAGCCTCGTTACGGTATACACGTCCCGGGCAGATAACACGGATAGGAGGTTGAGAAACTTCCATCACGCGGCTCTGTACAGAAGAAGTGTGTGTACGGAGAATGATGTCAGGGTGAGTCTCAATGAAGAACGTATCCTGCATGTCGCGTGCCGGATGGTCTGCGGGGAAATTCATAGAAGAGAACACATGCCAGTCGTCTTCTACTTCCGGTCCGTCGGCAATGGTAAAGCCCATGCGGCCGAAGATATCGATGATTTCGTTGCGCACAATTGTCAGCGGATGGCGTGTACCCAGTTTAATCGGATAAGCCGTACGAGTCAAGTCCAGTTCAGCCGCACTGTTGTCTTGATTTTCGAATGTTTCTTTCAAGGCGGCAATGCGTTCTTGTGCCAGGTTCTTCAACTCGTTCAATTTCATACCTACTTCTTTTTTCTGTTCAGCAGGTACGTTACGGAAGTCAGCCATCAGTGCGTTGATGGCACCTTTCTTGCTCAGGTATTTGATGCGTAAAGCCTCCAGTTCTTCTGGATTCTGCGCTGTGAGTCCTTTTACTTCCTGAAGCAACTGTTCTATTTTTGCTAACATATCTCTTCGTTAATTATTTTTGTTTGCAAAGGTAAGGATTTAAACTGAAAAATTCGGTTTTTCCTCCAACAAAAAAGAAAACTCTTGTTTCTTGGATAATGATAAGAAAAAAAAGGTAATTTTGCGGCAATATTTGAGGAAACCAAATGAAAAGACTAATCATTGGATGCTGTTTGCTGATGCTGATGGTATCGTGTGGCGGTGGAAAGAAAAAAACAGATCCGTTCGCTGCCTTGACTGAACAAATTGATTCTATAAAAGTACATCCGGATTCCCTTCAGGATTCCACTGTGGTAGTAGAGGAAGAAGTCCCTGCTGCGGCAGACGAAAGTTTTGCAGATTTCTTTTATAATTTTGCTTCCGATGCGAAGTTCCAGCTGTCGCGGGTGGTATTCCCATTTTCCGAATATAAAGGGAAACAAGTGACCCGTATTCAAAAAGCGGATTGGAAGTTTGATCCTCTGTTCAGTCGTGAACCGGCTTACACCGTTCTTTTCGACAAGGAAGAAGACATGGAGATAGAAAAGGATACCAGCTTGCATAGTGTGCAGGTGGATTGGATTTTCCTGACAGACCGCAGGGTCAAGCGTTATTATTTTCAGCGGAAAAAGGATTCCTGGTTCCTGGAAGCCATTAATGTGGAAAAGTTGCCCGACGAAGAAGACGGGAAGGAAGATTTCTATACATTCTACGAACGTTTCTCACGTGATTCTGTGTTCCAGCAGGAGCGTTTGCGCGATCCGCTGAAGTTTGTGACGGCTGATCCGGAAGATGAATTCCAGATTCTGGAAACAACACTGGAGCAGGGACAATGGTTTGCTTTCCGTCCTCCAATGATGAAGGGGCGTATGACCAATGTGCATTATGGTCAGCCGGAAAATATACGTTCCGATTATAAAGTAGTGGAATTTAAAGGATTTGGTAACGGTTTCAGTAATACGCTGTATTTTGAACGCTATGGAGGCGTATGGAAACTGATGCGATTTGAAGATTTGAGCGATTGACGGATATGAAAGATTTTACAAATTATTCCTTGCTTCCTTATAATACGTTCGGAATGGATGTAAAGGCAGCTCGTTTCGTGGAATATGAGTCAGTGGATGAACTGCAGGGCTTCTTGATCGGACGACAGGAGAAGGATGCCCCTCTTTTGCATGTGGGAAGAGGAAGCAACCTATTATTTGTGTCTGATTATCCGGGAACGGTCTTGCATTCTGGTATTAAAGGCATACAGGTAGTGCAGGACACAGAAGAGTTTGTCGACCTGCGTGTCGGAGCTGGAGAAGTTTGGGACAACTTGGTAGACTATACCGTGCGTAAAGGCTGGTATGGGGCGGAGAATTTGTCGTTGATTCCCGGTGAAGTGGGGGCTTCTGCGGTCCAAAACATCGGAGCTTACGGCGTGGAAGCAAAAGATTTGATTGTCGCTGTGGAAACGGTGGCAGTAGAGACCGGTGCATTACGGGTCTTTACGAACGAGGAATGCCATTATGCGTATCGCGAAAGCATTTTCAAGAAAGAACTAAAAGGGAAATACATTGTGACGTATGTCACGTATCGTTTGCAGAAAAAACCGGTTTATCATCTGGATTATGGCAATATCCGTTCGGAATTGCAGAAAGAGGGGGGAGAGCTCTCGTTAACCGGTCTTCGTCAAATCATTATACATATTCGGGAAGCCAAGCTTCCCGATCCGGAAAAGATAGGAAATGCCGGCAGTTTCTTTATGAATCCCATTGTACCGGTACAGCAGTTTGAAGAGTTGCTGAAGATGTATCCGGAAATGCCCCACTATAAAGTGGATGAGGCGAGGGTGAAAATTCCGGCCGGATGGATGATAGACCGTTGCGGTTGGAAAGGCAAGCATCTGGGAAGAGCTGGAGTGCACGACAAGCAGGCCTTGGTATTGGTGAATTTAGGAGGTGCCACTGGGGCAGAGGTCGTGCGGCTGGCTGAGGCCATTGTCCGTTCGGTGAAAGAGAAATTTGGCATCACAATATGTCCGGAGGTTAATTTTATTGGAGAAAAACAATGAAGGTCACGATATTAGGCAGTGGTACATCGACAGGCGTGCCGCAGGTGGGATGTACGTGTGAAGTGTGTACGAGTAAGGACCCGCATGACAAACGTTTGCGTTGTTCGGGACTGGTAGAAGTGAATGGCGTACGTATCTTGATAGACTGTGGTCCGGATTTTCGGGAGCAGATGCTCCGGCTGGATGATTTCCGTCCGATTGACGGAGTGTTGATTACGCACGAGCATTATGACCATGTGGGTGGCTTGGACGATTTGCGGCCTTTCTGTCGTTTCCGGGATGTGCCAGTGTATGCCGAAGAATATACGGCCACTCGTTTGAAGAATCGTATGCCTTATTGTTTTACTGAACATTTGTATCCTGGAGTGCCGCATATTCCTTTGCATTACATTGAAGATAAAGTACCGTTCACCGTATCGAACACGGAAGGAAATAAGGTGGAAATTATTCCTTTCCGGGTGATGCACGGACCGCTTCCCATCATGGGATTCCGTATCGGTCCGATGGCGTGGATAACCGACATGTTGCATATTCCGGAAGAAAGCTATGGCTGTCTGAAGAACTTGAAGTTGCTGGTGATGAATGCCTTGCGTATAGAATCTCATTGGACGCACCAGTCTTTGTCCGAAGCGTTGGACCAAACCCAGCGTATTCAAGCCGAAAAAACGTACTTCATTCATATGAGTCATCAGATTGGTTTACATGCAAAAGTACAGGAACAGTTGCCTGAAAATGTCTTTTTGGCATACGACGGCCTTCAGCTTACAGTGGATGAGAACGGTAAGATGAAGTGACTCATAAGATAAATTAATATACCTATAATGCTTTTTTATTGATAAATCTGTATCTTTGTGCCCTATTAAGTAGAAAAAATCAAAATAATAGGAAAAATGGCACAAGAA
>UMAT01063387.1_pt1 | contig 17061 bp, 17 predicted proteins | sample 1963781 | NCBI WGS metagenome assembly UMAT01 (sample SAMEA4835923, study PRJEB28245) | human gut metagenome | biome: gut microbiome; material: fecal sample | place: Denmark | collected 2008
GGGCTATAACCATGGATAGTGAATATACGAAGGAGGTTACTTTCTGTTATCTGGAGATGATTGGTATAAAAAGAGGCAAAAGAGAAAGGGGAAGATATAAAGCCCTGATTGATGTTCTGAAGACTATGGGGATAAATCTGGTGATAGCATAGCATATTCCGGATTCCTTTTTTACAGTGAAGGAGCTAAGATAAGATTTATTGTGACACCCCCTATTTTTTGATGGACATTCTAATATATATAGAGAAGTAAAAAAAAGGGGGTAATATAGTAGATGAAAGGAGTATAGAATAGAGAGTGAGGAAAGAGACCTGCTTCGCGGTCTACCAAAGTGAGAGGAAAAGAATAAACAAAACAAAAAACATCCTTCTTCTCTCTCACTCTGGAAGGGTACGAAGTAGCCTCTCTCTTCAATCTTTCATCAACCGTTTCCATAGCTCCTTTACTGAAAAATAGTGGTTCTTCCTGAGAGACGAAGATACTGAGAGGACCGGCTTTCTCTCAAAGAAAAGCCTGGTCCGGTCTCTAGGAAGGTTCACGATACAATAACAATCTAAAATCCAATAATATGATAAACAAAAACATAAGCTACTACTTTAATTCAAGCGATTCAAGGAGTAGAATCTATTATAACTTCGACCATATCCTTGAACTTATAGCATCCGACACTAAACTTTCCAAGCAGACAGACATGGTTAGAAAACAGACAACAGAGAAGGCTTACAAGGAGGAGAAACACAGACTCCCCATGATAGCACCTTCCGGAATATTCGACTACAGAAACGATGACCCGGACAACCTGCACCAGTATTCCAATATCCTTGTGCTCGACTTTGACGATTTCGGGTCACATGAGGCTGCACAGGAATTTAAAGAGAAACTGATACAATATGCCAATCCTCTCCATCTTTACGCAGTATGGTTCTCCCCGGGTAATAAAGGTGTGAAGGCGGCTATGGTTCACGACAACACCAACCCGGAGCATCATTACAATCTTTTCCGGCAGGTGAAGCAAAGGTTATATCCAAGGACTGATGAATTCGATAAGAGTTGTCATAATCTAAGCCGCACGTTCTTCCTAAGTTTCGATCCTGAAGTCTATGTCAACCCGAAGAAAGACACGTTGATTCCCTACCACTTTGAATATGACCCTTCCATTCCCGAACCTGCTGCAAAGAGTTATAATCATGGTGGTTCAGGCGGTTGTTTCATTCATACGCCGGAAGAGATTGAAAGGAATACAGGTTTTCAGAGGTTATGGAAGGACAGTACGCTTATTAACTACGTGGATAGGAAATGGAGAAAAGAGTATCCGGACAGCTATGAGGATGGTAACAGACATAAATCCATCCTTTCACGGGCAAAATGGTTGTGTCGGTACGGTGTCTTGTATGATGCTGCACTTGACTATCTCGTCGGTACGTTCGGCAGGCATGGTATCTCTGAGGATGACATTGAAGGAATGGCAATCAACAACTATAATGCGAACCGGGGGAATTTTGGTGTCTCAAGGATGGAACTGTATAGCAAGAAGGAGCAGGGAATAGTGTATAGGAATCAGATGTTGAGGGAGAATACGCTGTTTTAAATATAGGCCAAACAACATAATGGAAAAGGTAAGTATTCAAGACTTACCTTTTTATTTTATACAATATTTTAATACCACCAATAGACATGGGTGCTGTTCACCCCATAACCAGCCAACACCCATAAGTCTAGGATCTATTCATTCGATACATTCCAGAATTTCATTCTTCGATGGTATATGCCGAACTTCATAGTAAATTACACCGTTGGTCCTGTTTTGACAGATTATTTTATTCCGCAACAATGAACAGATGGCCAAACAAAGATCTAAATCTTTGAATCCCGTCGCCTTTTGCAACTGGGAAAAAGAGCTCTCTCCTATTTCGCACAAGACCTTGTATAGGATAAGCGCATCATGAAGGACTTTTGATTTTTTCATACATATATTATTCAAGTCATATCCTTTTCTGGTAAAGAATCATCAAACCGTTTAACGCCCGATTCTGTCATAATTCCCCTAAGCATGAAATACGTGGATCTGTATAGCATTGAGGGCATACATTCTGCGAGCCTTGCATTGTATAGCAATGTTGTGAGAGATTCAACGAATATTTTCGCTCTCAAATCCGACATGACCAATTTTTCTTTTTGACAGGCCAATATGATTTCTTCCAGTTCACCTGACCATATACGGTTGTATGAACTGTAGATGTATCGGTATCTGGAATCGCGTGAAATGTCAAGCCAAAACACACATTTGGTCTTATACAGATTTTCGATATAGGCTTTGGATACAGCCCAGAAGTATTCGACAATGTCCGGGAAATCATATTTGATAATATGAAACATGTTTATGATTCTAGCCTGGTAGCCTTGCAGACAGGTGTATATCAGATTTTCTTTGGTTGTATAGGCTTGATATATAGTCCGTTTTGACATATTCATATTTCGTGCGATATCATCCATACGTACTGCACGAATACCTTGTTCCCTCAAAGATTGCAAAGTAAAAGCGATAATCTTTTTTTCGGTATTTTCATTCATGTAATCTTATAATTAGGCTGATAGCTTATTCATATTTTTAGGATCTAAAAATAAGATGCTCCACCTAAAACATAAAATTTATTTTCCCCAAGCCCCTGAAATTGCGTATGAAAGCCCAATATGAATGAATGAAACATGGTGTATGCAAAATTGTTCTGTTTTTCCGACCTGTTTAATTTCACAGATTCCATCAGTCCTATTATTAAGCATGAGATTCCAAAATTCATGAAACTCAATATCTAAAAATAAGTTTTATAGGGGAAACTGTAATATCTATAGCTCTGTAAATCAAAAATAAAACACATATTAACATTCTTGTCATGCAGCAATTTTGAAGTTTTTTCATTTAGCACGCAAAAACGTCATTAATGACGGAATAGTATTAATTTTAATATTAAACGAAGTATGAAAAAGAATTTTAGAACTATGCGCTTTTTTGTATCAATGTTACTATGTAGCAGTTTATTCTGCTTGACAGCTTGTAGTGATGACGATGAAACTCCAACACCCCCCGATGAGATTACCACGGAAACGATGTTCGGAAATTATTCCGGAAAAATGAGTTCTTGGAATATTGTTCCAAACGAAGGAGAAGATAACGGAGAAGATGCACCAGCTGGTATAGACATTTCAGCTACGGTGAAAAATGATACCATACATTTGGAAAAATTCCCCATTAAAGACATTGTCCTGTCTATTGTCAAGGATGAAACCCTGGCTGATAAAATTGTAGAAGCTGTAGGAGACGTGAACTACAAAGTAGGATATGAACCAACTCTTACAACAGCCAAAGACAGTATTGAGCTTAAATTGAATCCGGAACCATTGAAATTATCTGTCACAATACCAACGGCTACCGAAGGGGAAGAAGCCCAACCTCTGCTTATCGAAGTAAAAGTCGAACCGGGTGAGGAAGCCGGATATGCTGTTGAAAGTGCAAATATGCAATTTTACTTTGCCGCTACAAAGGTATTGCTTGGTGAAGGAGAAAATCAGCAGGAACTCCCGGGTTTTACCCCTACGACCTTCCATTTTGATATGAACCAACACAAGGCCGTTCCAAATTTTTAAGATTAACAATTCATAATAATCAGAAGAGAACATCTATATTTGTACATAGTTGTTCTCTTTATTATATACAACTACTGCTATGAATAAAGGATATAAATATACAGGATTTTTGGCCTCTCTAATACTTCTGTCATCATGTCATACAGTGAAGAATCGACTCACCCTCTCCGACATTGAGGGTGAGTGGAACATCGTGGAAATAAACGGCGGATCTTTGCAAATACCTCCTGGAGAACAACAGCCCTTCATTGGATTCGATACCCGTTCCGGAAAAATCTATGGGAACAGCGGATGCAACAGGATCATGGCTTCTATGGATTTGCAAGCCAAACCGGGTACGATAGAATTTGGACGCATAAGTTCTACCATGATGGCATGTCCTAACATGGAAACGGAAAGACAGGTACTTGCCGCCTTGTCAGAGGTTATAAGTTATCGAAAAACAAGTAACGGCAAAATATCCTTATGTAATTCCTCCAACCGTCCGGTTGCCATTCTCAAAAAACGGTTCTATTCCATGACGGTTGCAGAGCTGCAAGGAGAATGGAATGTCGTGTCTGTATTCAACAGCCCGATCCCTGAAACGGTGGAGAAAGTCCCTTTCCTTATTTTCGACACGAAAGGAAACAAGATAAGCGGTAATGCCGGATGCAACCGCCTGACCGGGAAATTGAATATAAACGGGGAAAACAGACTTTCCATTTCCATACCTCCGGTCGCAACGACAAAAATGGCCTGCCCGGATATGGAAACCGAAAATAATATATTATCGGCACTAAGCAGTGTGAAAACATTCGGAAGACTGGATGGAAAAAGAATAGCCCTTTACACTTCCGGTGGTGTGGAAGTATTGGTATTACAAAAAAATAATAAATAATTAAAGATGAACTGTTTAAAAAAGATACTCGTATGCGTATCAGCAATATGCCTGATTTCATGTGGAAATGACGAGAGCATGGTCGGGACATGGGCGCAGCCCGTTCCCGGACTGGAAGGAATGAAGCAGGGGTTTACACTTGAAGAAGGCGGAAAGGCTTCCTCCATCAACATGGCGACACTTTGTTACGAAACGTGGAAACAGGAAGGGACTTTGCTTATCCTTTCCGGAAAGAGCAGGGGAAACCGTCAAATACTCCAGTTTTCCGACACGTTAACCATTGAGCAGCTGACGCAGGACAGCCTTGTCCTGAAGAAAGGAATGCTTGTCCTCCGATATGCAAGAGAAACCGGAGAACAAGGAAGAATAGTCTCGATGACTCCGACAAAAGAGATGTTGACTTTAAAAGGGGAGTTAGTGATCAGTGCGGAGACACGCACTTTTAAACCGGAAGGAAGTTCTGATACCTACTGGGTGATAGACAAGACCGGAAAACTTTATCGGGAATACGACAAGGTGACCGGAGGAATCAAGAACGGAATTCCCGTACACGCCGAATTGCAGGTTGAAGATGCCGGAAAATCAAAGGAAGGTTTCGCCGCTACCTATAAAAGCGTGTATAATGTGCATAAGATCAATCGTATATATAAATAATCGGAAATCATGAAAAAAATCTGTTTGGCATTGTTCTTTGCCGTTTTATCCTGCAATGTCTTCGGTCAGGACTGGCTTTCACTCTTTATAGGAAGCGCCAGCAAATATGCATCTGTAGAACTGTCGGATTACCGTAAACGTCTGTCCATGGAATATAATGTGGGCAGTAACGAATTGGATGATTATTACCGTCGTTGCGGGAATAACTGGGGGAACGTAGGGCTTGCCCTTGAAATAGCCCGGACCTCCGGAAAAAAAATGAACAGTGTTTGCGACTACTACAGACGTTATCACAAACAGGGCTGGAACCGTATTCTGTTGGAAATCGGCATCAAACCCGGTTCTTCCTGCTATGATCCGTTCTACGAAAGAATACACCACCACCATGATTTATGGGACAAACACTATAACAGTTATTGTGACAGGCATGGAAAAGCGCATTCAAAGGATCACGAAAAGCATGATAACGGAAAGCATGATAACGGAAAGCATAAAGGGCATTATAAGAACCATGACAAACGTCATAAATGAAGCCTCGAAAAAATTATGAAAACATAAAAAGGAAGATGTTTTGAAGTTTCAAAGTATTTTCCTTTTTATATTTGTCCAATCCAAAGTCCCTGGATAGTTTAAACAGAGGAACATCCTGAGCCAAAATAATTATATTCGTATTCTTGCCTATATTGCGAGTGACTTTTTCAACACGGTGTTTCGGATTTAAATTAACACAGCCTCCAGAACGTTACCTTAAATGATTCAAAAAACATCATAAATATTTGTTTTTCTTGTCACATTATTAATGTGACAAGAATTTACACTGTAATATATGAGTAACGGGAAAATAGTGTTTACAGCCGCTACGCTTGCATGATGGATATTTCTTGTCAGGTAAAAAATTGTCCGACTGTGGTCTTCTATGAATCTATTAATACAAAAGGGAAGTTCCATTGAATGTTAAGGCAACCTCCCTTTTTGTTACAAATGGGGCTCTGACAGCTATTCCGTTAGAAAGAATATACGAATCCTATTGACAAGTCCTCCGTACTCAAGCTAAGTCCTGATACACTGTTGTCGTACTTATAGTCGTCACGGTATCCCAGAAAGCCGAACTTGGTGATGAGTGAGAAATGGTCGGTCATATCCAAGGCTATTCCCGGCTTGATTCCTATTTCAAAACCGTTATGGTTGTCATGGTCTTCTACCTTGTAGGTTGAAATCCCCAGACCACCTTCCAGGAATAAGCGCACCATACCTTTCCCAAAATAATTCCATCGTGCATATGGTGCGAAATGGAAAGCATTCACATCCAGGTCCTCGCCTTTTCTGGTCTTGCCCGAATGGGTATACCCTATTTCCAATCCGAAATGCCAGGTATCGTTCAACATATAACCGATTTCCGGTGCCAATGTGAAATTTGTTGCATCAATGTCATCATCATGGGTGATACCGAATGAACCTCCCAAATACACTTGCGCTTTTGCCAATACAGAAAAAGCGACTACACATAATAATAATAAAATCTTCTTCATTGTTTATTAGTTTTACATTGTTAAATATTATAGAATAGAGAGCCCCCCTTATTCTTGAATGCTATTTATTCCTTTTTTTCTTTACATGTTCTCTCATGCAACTTACCCATCCAGAAACCGGTCATGAAAGGCAATCCGAAAACGACCACAACAAGCTGGATGATCCATCCGGTTATCTGCCCGATTAATCAAGGCAAGACATCCACCAGTGTCCGGAGGGAAGTGCCGGACAGCCCTCACATTTCCTCCAGGATACTTTTCCGTTCCTCCGATATATACTGTTGCATTTCCCTCCGCTGATAACCGACATTGTTGAAAGTCTCGTCTACCATTAAAGTCATCAGTTTCATAATCTCCTGCGCCTGCTGCCCGAGTGAATCCAACATGCAGTCTGATATTTCCGGAAGATGCTCCATAACTGAAATTATCCGATCGAAATTATGCTCCATCTCATCCAAACGGCAAATCAACTTGCCGTATATGCTGTCCTCCTCCAATCTATATTCCCATATCTCCCTGCCAAATGACAGGCCTTTTGACACTTGGTCGGCATATCTTTCCAATCTATCACCCGCATCGGCTATGACTTCCGATACGGATTCCACGGAACACTTGTAATCCTCCCCCTTCCCTTTCAGAAGCTCCATCCATTCCGAAGAGGGATTTGACAGATATGACGGGGTGTCCGATGTGAGAGCCATGCTGTGCAGCTTCACAAATTCGTTCATCAGGGCAAACCTTTCCTTATCCATCACTTCAGCCAAGTGACGGCGGTACTGTTTTTCGAGTTTGTTGACCGTACTGCGGAGAATGGGTGTCCGGTTACCGAACAGAACCGAATCGGGCAGTACCTCCAAGGTCTTGTCCAGATTCCTGCAAAGTACCCATGTCTCGACGGCTGAGAGTTCCGGTACGGATTTCAAGGCGGCAGATGTGACTGCACGGGTCGTCTCAAGTTTTCAGCGTACCGCATGTGTCTTGGCTTTCGGGGCGTCTGTCACTTCTATGTCTGACCACTTACAAGGGTTCAAAGTTATACCATTTCTTTAATCTTACAAAAGCATATTTCCCGTCTTGCTTCTTTTTGAGACCTGCCCAGTTGTTATAATCCGTCATTCGTCATCTCAAAAACGGGGTTCATGCACCGTATTCCCGCCTTGGGCAAATTATATCGGAAAATACATTTTTTATTCCCTACTTTTGCCGTTGTTTAATTTGAATATACACATGAAGATAAGAACATTTTTATGGATTTCCGCAGTACTTCCACTGCTGGCTTCCTGCACCGGAAAGCAAGAACAGTCCGGAACGGGAATTATTGTCAAGACAGAAAAAACAGTCCGGTATTCCGGTGGAGACGGAAAGGAATATGCCTTTATCTCCAATCCTTATCGTACATCGGAACTCTCATTCCGGGTAGGCGGGCCAATAGACCGCTTTGAGGTGTATGCCGGTAACTATTACCCGCAGGGGAGTGTCATAGCCGAGATAGATCCCCGTGACTTCCGCATCCGTAAGGAACGGACAGAGGCGGTGTACACCCAGATGAGGACCGAGTTCGAAAGGATACAGAAGCTGTACGAGAAGAACAATATCTCTGCCAGCCAGTATGAGAAAACAAGGGCTGACTACATTGCGGCCAAAACCGCTTTTGCCACGGCTTCAAACGAACTGGAAGACTCGCGGCTCATTGCCCCTTTCAACGGATACGTGGGCGAGGTATATATTGAAAAGTTCCAAGACGTGAGGGCCGCACAACCTGTCTTGTCGTTGATAGACATTGACCGGCTCCGTATAGAGGCCTATGTAACGCAGGAAGTGGCCGCCGTTGCCCGGTCGATTGATTCGGTGGAAGTCCGTTTCGACATGTATCCTGACAGAGTCTATAAGGCTCCGGTAGTTGAGGTATCGAAAGGAACTACCCGTAACAATCTCTCCTACCTGCTGACGGCCCTGCTGCCCAATCCGGACCGGAAGTTGTTGGCCGGCATGTCTGGTAAAGTGTATATAGAGCCATCCGTTGAAAACAATAAGACCGGAATAGTCATTCCGCAGTATGCACTTTGCCACCGCCCGACAGAAGGGGACTTTGTCTGGCTGGTCAATGAAGGAACTTCCGAAGTGAGTATGCGAAAAGTTACGAAAGGCAGCCTGCTTCCTGACGGGAAAGTACTTATCGCGGAAGGATTGTCCGGTGATGAGACGATTGCCACAAGCGGTCTCCGCTTCCTCTCGGATGGCATGAAAGTTGAACTGTCCTCTAAAAAGAATTGAGCCGTATGAAATTTGTAAAATATTTCTTACAGAAAAAGTCCGTCACTATCCTGTTGCTTGTACTGGTACTGGCTGGCGGGTTGTTTTCCTATGTCAAGATGGGGAAACTGGAGGATGCTCCCTTCACCATCAAGCAGGCGTTGGTGCTGACCCCTTATCCCGGTGCTTCTTCTTCTGAAGTACAGTCCCAGGTGACCGATATTTTGGAAGAAGCCATACAGTCGATGGGCGAACTTTATTATCTGAAGACTGAAAACCGGGCCGGACTGTCCAAGATAACCGTTTATGTAAAAAAGGAAATCCGTGCCGACGAGATGCAACAGCTTTGGGACAAATTGCGTCGCAAAGTAAATGATGTTCAAAGTAAATTGCCTGCCGGAGCCGGTCCATCCATTGTAAACGATGACTTCGGGGATGTGCTGGGCGTGTTCTATGGACTTACCGGAGACAGCTATTCGTTCCGTGAGTTGGAAGACGAGGCGAAACTGATAAAGAACGAGTTGCTGAAGGTAAAGGATGTGGCCAAAGTGGAAATTTACGGTGTGCAGACACCCACCATTGATGTGACCATCAGTTCGGCGGTCATGGCGCAGAGCGGGGTGACTACTGCCGATATTGCCCGCGCCTTTGAAGCCCAGAACAAGGTTGTGGACGCCGGTGGTGTGGATGCCGGCAACGGCCGTATCCGTATCGAATCCACCGGAAACTTCTATTCGCTGGATGACATACGTGAACTGACGATTGTCTCACGTACCGGCGAACACTTCAGACTGGCCGATATAGCCAGCATCGAAGAGGGATACCAGACCCCTCCGGGTAATATCATGCGGATAAACGGAAGTCCTGCGGTGGGGATCGCGATCTCTACCGTCCCGACCGGCAATGTGGTGGATATGGCCAAGGCCGTGCAAGTGACATTGGACAAGTTCCGGGAAACGATGCCCGAAGGCTTTACACTGACTTCCATTTATGACCAGGGATACGAATCGGATGTGGCAAATCAGGGATTCATCCTGAACCTGATTATTTCAGTATTGACAGTAGTGGCGATCCTGTTGTTCTTTATCGGATTCAAAAACGGTATTCTGATCGGTAGCGGATTGGTGTTCTCCATCTTCGCCACTTTGATAGTCATGATGACTTATGGCATCGCCTTGCAACGTATGTCATTGGCCGCCATCATCATTGCCATGGGTATGCTGGTGGACAACGCTATTGTGGTATCCGATTCGGCATTGGTCAATATGGAACGGGGGATGCGTAAACGTATCGCCATTATGCGTGCCTGCTCGTCCACCGCGCTCCCCTTATTGGCGGCTACGGTCATTGCCATTCTTACCTTCTTGCCGATTTACTACTCACCGCATATTACCGGTGAGCTGCTTTCATCACTGGTGATTGTCATCGGTGTCTCTTTGATGTTCAGTTGGGTGTTTGCCCTGACCCAAACCCCTTTCTTTATCCAGGAGTTTGTACGCCGTCCGCGTCCGGAAGAGTTGAAGGCCGGTCTTTTTGACGGCAAGTATTACAATATGTTCCGCGGTTCCCTCCGTTGGGTGTTGCGTCATCGTTCCATGGCAATTGTTTTATTAGCCGTGATGCTGGTTCTTTCGGCGTGGAGTTTCAAGTTCATACCGAAGGTCTTTGTCCCGGCGCTGGAAAAACAGTATTTCACGATGGATATGTGGTTACCTGAAGGTACCAATATTTATGAGACAGACCGCATAGCGGGCGAGATGGCCGATTATGTGCGTAATCATAAGGAGGTGGAAACCGTTTCCAACTACATAGGTCGCACGCCCCCCCGGTATTACCTATCCAATATCGCTTTCGGACCTCAGTCCAACTATGCACAGTTACTGATCAAATGCCATTCCCCTGAAGATGCGAGAGCCATGCACACCTTGTTGCAGGATTCTATCCGTCTGAAGTTCCCCGAACCGCTGATCAAAGTCAACAAGTTCGAGCTGAGTCCGTTGACGGAAGCAATGATCGAGGCACGTTTTCTGGGACCAGATGCCGCAGTCTTGGACTCTCTGGTGAATGTGGCAACCGGTATTATGCGCCGTAACCCGAAAACTGCCGATGTGCGCAACGAATGGGGAAACATGACGATGGTGATGCGTCCGGTATATGACCCGGTGAAGGCAGGCGCGTTGGGCATAACCAAAGCACAGATGATGCAGTCGGTAAAATCTATCAGTGACGGACTGCCCGTAGGCGTCTATCGGGATGACGAACGGAAGGTACCCGTGCTGTTGAAGTCGGAGAACGTTGCCGTAACCGATGCGCATTCATTGGAGGACTTCTCGGTCTGGAACGGTGTACATTCCGCACCACTTTCCCAAGTTACCAAAGGTGTGGAGACCGCTTGGGAGTGGCCGCAGATACGCACCTATAACCGTCAGCTCTCCATGGCTGCCATGTGTGGTGTGCAGCCGGGACATACGATGGCCGAGGTACACGGAGAGATACGCAAGGAGATTGAGGCCATGGAATTGCCGGAAGGCTATACCTTCTTTTGGGACTCGCAGTATAAGGACCAGAACGAGGGATTGCAGGCTCTGGCCAAATTCTTCCCACTGGCGTTCCTCATGCTGATAGTGATTCTTGTGGCATTGTTCGGGAACTTCCGGGAACCGGGCATCATACTGTGCGTGCTTCCCCTATCGCTTATCGGAGTGGCTGTCGGCATGCTGCTTACCGGCTTTGATTTCGGATTTTTCCCGATTGCCGGATGGTTGGGACTGCTGGGTATGATCATCAAGAATGTCATCGTATTGCTGGATGAGATAAACGTACAGCGCAAAGCAGGGGTGGATCCCTATACAGCAGTAGTAGAAGCTACCGTATCACGTACCCGTCCGGTGTTGATGGCGGCTACTACAACGATTTTAGGGATGGTACCGCTCCTGTTCGACATAGCCTTCGGGGGAATGGCGGCAACCATTGTCTTCGGTCTGACTTTTGCCACCCTGCTGACGTTGTTTGTCACACCGGCCTTGTATTCCATCTTCTATAAAGTAAAAGAGTCGTGATTATGTTGAAAAAATATATACTGCTTTCAGTTTCATTGTGTGTGTCCTCCGTAGCTGTAGCCCAGCAGAATTCACTGCTGGAAAAATACAGGTCGATGGCTGTCGAATACAGCCACGACCTGAAGGCTGCGGACAAGAACATTGCCGCCAGCATCGAGTTGGAGAAGGCGGCTCAAAAAGATTTGTACCCCAAACTGTCCGGTAATGCGAATTTCCAATATACGGGCAACCCGTTGGAGCTGACGCTGGACTTGCCCTCTACGGGCACCCCGGTCACGTTCGAAGGGAAAGACTTAAAATACGGCGCATCCGTTTCCCTGACACAACCTATTTATACGGGGGGAAGGCTGCTGGAGACCATACGGTTGGCCAAATACCGGCATAACGTGAGCGGGTTTCAAGAAGAATATATCCGTTCCGGGATCTACCTGCAAACCGATATGCAATATTGGAATACGGTAGCACGCACAGAAATAGTCCGCATATCGGACGATTATCGGAATTCTGTAGCCTCCTTGACGCAGACCATCCGTGAACGGGTGGAGGCCGGCCTGACAGACAGGCAAGACCTGTTGATGATGGAAGTGAGACTGAATGAGGCGGAATACCAGCTTCTGCAAGCCAGAAAAAATCTGGAGAACGGTCTGATGGCGCTTAATTCGCTTATCGGAGTGGAACTCGGGACACCGACCGAAGTGGAAGACAGCGTGCCCATGGTTATGGTGGACGACGTGTCCCTCTGGAGTGATGTAGGTTCTGTCCGCCCAGAATTAAAAATTGCAACGGAACAGATAAAAATCGCTGAGAGTGAAAAAAAAATGGCGCTTTCCAAATACAAACCCCAGTTCTATATAGGAGTTGACGGGAGCTATTCCTCTCCCGGCTATGATTTCCGTACGGACATGGACCCCAATTATGCCGTATATGCCAAAGTAGCCGTACCGATATTTGAATGGGGAAAGCGGAGGAACGAAAAACGGGCTTCCGATTTCAGGGTGGATATGGCTACTGACAATCTGAACAAGGTGACGGACGGTGTAGACCTGGAGATCCGGACGGCACGTAACTCACTCCGTCAGGCTATGGAGCAAGTGGAACTCACACGTAATTCACTGGACAAGGCACGTGAGAACGAGACAATGGCCTTGGACCGTTATGACGAGGGAAAATCCTCCGTCATTGAGGTGATTGATGCGCAGACATACCGCCAAATGGCACAGATGAACCATGTGCAGGCCAAGGTATCGGCACAGAATTATTATTCAGAGCTGCTGAAAGCGCTGAACAAGTACTAGATTATCAGAATTTGTAGTATCTTTATCCCTATGAAATGGACTACTGTCACATATGCGTTGTTGTTTTCAGGTCTGGGGCTGTTCTCTTACTTCCTGATTGTCAACTATACGGATTTCTCTCCGCAGGCGGCTGAACTGCTGTACTCATGGGGGGCACTGGCGTTCACCATACTTGCATTCAACCTGGTGGGATATTTCACGCTCTGGATCTCGGAATGGGTGAACAGACAATATGCCATTAACGCGTTCTGGAAGTGGAAGATCGGCATGCTTTATGCGGCAGTGGTCCTTCTGTTCCTGATGCTGAACTACGGTCTGTTCGTCACCGCCAAAATCCTGGCCAGTGTCGAACCGGTATTCAGTTTCTCGCGTAGCGGATGGAATCTGCTGATTGTCATATGGATGGCAGAAATGGTGGTTATCGGATTGCTTCTCTCCAACCGTACCTTGCAGGCGAACTGGCTGTTGCGGCAGGAGGCAACCAAACTGCAAATGGAAAATGCCCGGGCCAAATATATTGCCTTGCAGAACCAGTTGAATCCCCATTTCCTCTTCAATAGCCTGAATACGCTAATTGCTGAAATCAAATACAACCCGGACAATGCGATGCTTTTTACCCGGAGTCTCTCCTCGGTATACAGGTATGTTCTCCAATGTCAGGGAAGGAACCTGGTGTCTTTAAAAGAAGAATTGGATTTTATGAATTCCTATTTGTTCCTGCATAAGGTACGTCTGGGGGATTGCATCCATTGTGACTGCCGGATCCCCTCCGAATATATGGAACGGCAGGTACCGCCCCTTACCCTGCAACTGCTGGTGGAAAATGTAATCAAGCACAATTCCATTTCTTCCAGTAAGCCTATGGTTATCCATGTTGGGGTGGATAATGAATATTTGGCGGTCAGCAACCCTGTTTCTCCAAAGAAAAAGGAGGATACCTCCTCTGGAGTGGGATTGAAGAATCTGGCAAACCGTTGCCGCCTGATGACAGACAAAGATATATCCGTGCAGAAAGAAAAATCTGTTTTTACAGTAAAAATACCAATTATACAATGAATAAATTGAATGCGGTCATTATAGAAGACGAAATTCCTGCGGCAAGGCTGCTGCACTCGATGGTTTCCTCATTACGCCCCGGATGGAATATTGAGATCATTCCCGGAAGCGTGGACGATGCGGTAGAGTGGTTCGCATCCCATGAACATCCGGAACTGATTTTTTTGGATATACATCTTACGGACGGGGATGCTTTCGACTTTCTCTCTGTTGTCAAGCCGAAATCGGCCGTCATCTTTACAACGGCCTACGATCAGTATGCCATACGCGCTTTTTCCGTAAACAGCATAGACTACATCCTGAAGCCGGTGGAGGAAAGGCGTTTGTCGGATGCCATTTCCAAATATGAGAGTTTGCGAGACCTGGGCTGGATACGCTCAGGCAATTACATGGAAACATTGCTTGACGCTTTGAAGCATCCGGAAAAGAAATACAGATCACGCTTTCTTATCTCTGGGGCTGACAAGTTCTGGTCGTTGCGGGTAGAGGACATTGCCTATTTCTATTTTGAAGGACGGACGACATTTGCCGTCACTCCCAATGGCAGGGAGCATATACTGGACTTGTCCTTGAACAAGCTGGAAGAACAGCTGGATCCCGCTCAGTTTTTCCGTGCAAACCGGCAGATGATTCTCAACGTTGACGCCATCGACCAGGCGGTTCCTTCCTTCAAGGGAAAAATAAAGGTCGTGGTGCATCCTCCGTTCAAGTCCGACATCATTATAAGTGAGGGAAAGGCTTCAGCTTTCAAGTTGTGGCTCAATTATTAAAAAGGTTGTTTTTTGTGATAAATGTGGGGGCTGTCTGACAAAAACTGCAGATAGTCCCTTTTTGTCTATATTGAGGCAGATTTCTTGAAACTCTTTCATGGAAAGTTGAACAGCTGTATATTCCGTCTTAGACTGGGAACGGGAAAGCCGGTCAAAACAACTGCTTTGCTTTAAGTGTTATGAAGTCTTAGAAGCTTGCATTTTAATAGGGACGTTGGACACGACGTCAGGACATACACCTGAACTTATGACAAAAAGTCTTGAGATGATATGTCATGACACTCGCTTCATTCATTTGACTTCTGAAATTCCCCCGCCCATTCAAACCCCTTCTTGGCGATGATAACGGCAACGATTTCATTTATGACGGCAGCAGCTGCGATGGTTCCCTGCACTATTCGGGAGGATTCCGGATCCGCACTGCCCAGAATGGAAACCGCGATGCCCGTGAAAACAAGGGACACACCGGAATGGGGCAGAAGTGTGAGCCCCAAATACTTTTTCACTGTCCGGGGCGCGTGAGTAATACTTGCGCCCAAATAAGAGCCGAGGTATTTCCCCAATGCACGGCTGACAATGTAAACGGCAGTAAATACCCCCGCCCCCATAATGGAATGGTAGTCCAAAGGGGCGCCCAAGTTTAGAATTACGATGACCATTGAAACTGCCAGAAAAGGGGAGAAGCCGGCTTTCAGCTGACACAACTGCTCTTCGCTGATCATGTTTGCAAAAGTGGCTGAAAAAGCCATCCCTAGCAGCAGAAAATTCAACAACGGCTTGGGGAGCAGATAATTATTGAAAAAGAAACCTGCAAATGAGGTGAACAGTATGCTCAGAAGTAATAAGAGCAGCGCTATCCGGCGACTCATTACCCTTTTCAAAATAATGCCTGCAAACATACCGGTAGCAACGCCAAGCAGTAACGGAAAAAGGACAACCAGCACAATCATATGCACGGGCAGATCATCCGCCGAGAGATTCCCTGCCACGACAGCGACAGTCGTGAAAAATACGATACAGCCAACAATATCATCCAAGGCTGCCATCGGAATCAGAGTGCGTGTTACCGGTCCATCCGTGTTGAATTCTTGTACGATGGAAAGTGCGGGAGCCGGAGCCGTGGCAAGAGAAATTCCACCGAGGATGAATGCCAGATATGGAGGAATCTTAGCAGTACAAAATATGACGCAAAATATCAGCGATACCAGCAGGAAAGTTCCCAAAGACTGGCAAAGTGTTGTTATTATAATAGACTCTCCGGATTTTTTCAGCCTTTTCCACACCAGTTCACTACCTATCATCAGCCCGACAGCACATTCCAGGATATGTATCGTTATCTGATACCAGTCCTCGTCCAGCATGTTCCCATTTATAAGTGACAAGGCACAAGGACCTAAAAACATACCGGATATCAGCCAGCCCAAAATGGATGGCAGTTTGAACTTTGAGACCAGTCTGCCTATTATGAAAGCCAGTATGACGGCAAGCGTCAACCGTAAAACAGATTGTAGCATATATTATTGGTTTTATGTGTTTTATTTGCAAGTAAACTTCACATTTCGTTTCTGAGCCTTTTTTCTTTCTGCATTCATTATGACAGTGGCACAAACGGATACTCATAACACACGACCTGACCAGGTACAGCAACAAAAAACGGAGTTCTGTTTGGAGAATGATGTACCGTGAGTTGTGGAAAAGGGAATCCTATCCCTTCTTCATTGAATGCTGTATAACATGTGGCAGGCAACCCTCGAATTTCGCCTTGAACAGCACATCCGTTCGCGTACAATGAGATAAATATGCCCTATCCATCAAGCGGACAAGGCATATTAACAGTAATATTGAAGGGAGGGGCTTTTTGCAGCTATACAGACAACACATAACCGGATTATACCATCAATGCAGCTACCAGCGCCAAAATAGCGT
>UMAT01050958.1_pt1 | contig 16840 bp, 14 predicted proteins | sample 1963781 | NCBI WGS metagenome assembly UMAT01 (sample SAMEA4835923, study PRJEB28245) | human gut metagenome | biome: gut microbiome; material: fecal sample | place: Denmark | collected 2008
AGTACGGGATACACCCCGCGCAAAGCGCCTACCCGGTAATCGACGTATATGAAAAGCAGCACGCTTATTTGTACGCCAGTTCCGAAGAAGCCGTTAAGGCATACAAAACTCAGCAAAACATTATCCGCTGGATGATGACTTATTTTTTATGGCCTGTGGCTGTCGATACGACGCTTCTTTTTTACGCCGCAGTCAGATTTCAAAAACTTAATCATCCCCTGATTATCTGCTGTATCGCTTTTTATGCCTGCTGGGGGCTTCTGCTTCTCGTCCTCGCACATAAGGCATTCAAAGCGGAAAAGAAGCAAAAGAACAAAGTCCTCTGGCTCAATTACTGAAACGCCGGACGCTTAAGCCGCCGCCCGCAGTCATGCTGACGAAACGCCTGACTGCCGTATACCGCCCGCATTTTCCACCGGATTTGCCCGCGTTGCCCTCCGGCCGGCTCCGCCCGCGTCTTCCACCGGATCTGCCCGTGCGCCTCTTTCAAAAGCCTTGCCCCACCGGCAGGGCTCTTATTTTATCCGCCGACTGTTTTCTTCTTGCGATTATTTTTCTGTTGCTTTTGCCGCAAAAATCATATATAAAATCAAACGACAATTCCGGTATTGCCCAAACAGCAATTCCGGCATTGTAACGCGCAAAAAGAGATTTTCCCCGCTTTCTGCCCGTTTTTCCTTTATTGCCAACCAGACAGGAGCCCTGAAATGAAACTGCTTATCCCCGCACAAAGAACCCCGCTGCTGATAGCGCAATTAGTCAAAGTATGGGAAGCTTCCGTCAAGGCGACGCACCTCTTTTTGTCTGCCGGAGAAATTGAAAAAATAAAAGGATATGTTCCCGATGCGTTAAAAAACGTATCGCATTTGCTTATTGCCGAAAACGGAAAAAGCGAACCTGTCGCTTTTATGGGAATAGAAGGCAGAAAAATCGAAATGCTGTTTATAGCGCCCGAAGAAAGGGGAAAAGGGCTGGGCCGGCAACTGATAAAATACGGCATCGAAAACTACGCCGTCAATGAAGTGTGCGTCAACGAACAAAACCCACAGGCCGTCGGCTTTTATGAACACATGGGGTTCAGAGTGTATAAAAGGACTGACTTTGACGAACAGGGAAACCCGTATCCCATCCTCTGTATGGAATTAGGCTAAAGCTAAAGCCGGATATCCGTCTGAACGGGCGGAGTTGACCCGCAGTTTGCGGACTGGACGGCTTTTCTCAAACTGTATGTTCTTTGAGCCGGATGCTCATTCTCTGTTCAAAGGGTTCAAATCCATATCGTTCATAAAATTTGTAAGCAACAGTATTTTTATTAAATACTCCAAGCCGGATTTCATCAACACCTTCTGCTTTGCACATCTCAAAAAGTGCATCCATAAGCTTTTTTCCGATGCCCTTTCCCCGCAGACCTTTCTTCACCCCAATATTTGAAATATGGACAACATTTGGTTCTCTCAAATACGGCGAATACTTTTTCTCCGCCAATAAATACCCGTTAATTTCCTCACCTTCTTCCGCAACTAATGCTGTCATCCTGTCATCTTCCAGAGTTGCCAAAAACCCCGATTGCTCAAACGCATCGTCCTGCTCGGCAAAATACCCGCCGAGAATATCTGTATGATACTGGCGAACCTCCCGGCACAACTCCAAAACTTGAGGTAAATCAGCCCTCTCAAACTTTCGTATCTTCAAAATCTTCTTTTCCTCCCAAAATAATAAAATGCCCCAATTTAAAATCTTCATACATTTCTTTTACCACGGATATTAAATCACCTGCCGCAAAAAAAATCAACCTGAAATATTTACAGCCGTTTCAAGAAACCACAGCCGCCCCAACTTTTGTTTTGACTTATATGTTCTATTACACTAAGCTGCAAACAAGGATAAAATAACAGGAGGCGTTTATGGAGTGTGCTTTTTGTAAGATTTATAATCAAAAACTTCCGGCAAAAATAATTTATCAAAACAATATTTTATCCTGCTTTTTACCAAGAAATATGGAGGTGTACGGGCATCTGCTTGTCATCCCCAATAAGCATTTTGAAAATATTTTCGATATCCCGGAGGAAGAGCTGACACACATTATAAAGTTTACCAAAAAAATCAGCTTGCATCTGAAAGAATGCCTCGGCGCCACCGGCATCAATATTTTACACGCCAGCGGTAAGTCTGCCCAACAATCAGTACCTCATTTTCATATCCACATTTTCCCTCGCTTTGACAATGATTCCCTAGACACCTGGCCAAAACTTGAAAAAAAGGAATATGATAAAGATGAAATTTTAACAAAAATTAAATTCTAAATCCCCAAACTTGTGCCAACCTTATAATTTTCGAGCTGATTTCTATTGCAATAAGCTTCTTATTTGTTAAAATAAAAAACAGAGAAGTGAAATGAATAATTCGCAACATTATATCGGAAAAATTGTTAAAGCCCAAATAGACCGCCCTTTAGGCTCATCTCATCCAAAGCATGGGTTCATATACCCGGTTAATTACGGCTATATTCCAAAAACTGTCTCTGGTGATGGGGAAGAACTGGATGCCTATATCCTAGGAACAAATTTGCCCCTGTCAGACTTTGAGGGAAAATGTATCGCCATCATACACCGCTTAAATGATAACGATGATAAACTTATTGTCGTTCCCGAACATATGTTTTTATCAGACGCTGAAATAGAACAACAGACCAGCTTTCAGGAAAAATGGTTTCGGCATACTCTCATCCGCTCAAAACCGGCTATATACCTGATGTGCGGTTTTTTAGGCTTCGGCAAAACAACCACAGCAAAAAAATTAGAACAAGAATTGCCTGCCGTTCGTTTTACTCATGATGAAATAATGTTAAAGAGATTTGGACGAATACCTGACAATTTTCAAGTCCGATATAAAGAAGTAGACGACTTTATTCGTAACGAAACAGATAAAGCAATCAAAAGAGGCAAAAATGTTATTTTAGACTATGGCTTTTGGGACAAAGAAAAACGGGCGGAATATTTTCAATGGGCAAAAACATTAACGCCTAATGTCCAGTTTTATGCAATTTTTTGTAACATAGATATAGCACGAAAACGTATTATAGAACGGAACCAAAATAATCCTGGCGAACTGTTCATAGATGAAAATTGTTTTAACGACTTTTTACAAAAATACGAACCCATAAGCCCGGATGAAGGTTATCCCACAATTCTTAATAACTGTTTAGAATAAGAAATTTTCTCAAACTTCTAAGAATGCACTTCCGAAACGCAGATAAGATTCAAACCCGATAATGCTGTCAAAAATAAAGGACTATCAATACACAAATTCGTACGTAAAATCTTCCCGAAATATGATTTTCACAAACGAACATTCAAACCTGCCGGAAGCCTCATCCCGTATAACAAACCAGCGCTCTGAAGAAAGCTCCGTTGAATCGGCGAGGCTCGCCTCATAGTTTCCGAGCCGATTTTACCAATTATTGATATGTAACCTGTCTTCAACATTAATAACTTTTTGCACCGGTATTTTTGCATCTTTGGCAGGATATCCCAAAGCAATGTAACAAGGCATCGCATAATCGTCAGGATGATTGATTGCTTTTTTAATATGTTCCAATTCCTCTGTCATCGGAATGCGGGTAACGCCGAATATGCCTTCCGCGGCAGCCGCCAACAAAATATTTTCAATGCAAAGCCAAATAGAGGCAAATTCATTTAAAGAGCTAAGACAAGTCGGTTGCAACAACGGTTCACGCAACTTAAAGAAAGGCAAGATTAAACATCCTGAATTATATAACATGGAAAACTGCTTTGGCATTGCGATATGATACATTCCCCTTTGGTCTGTATCGGTCATGCCGAAACCATCCAGCATCTTGTCACAATCATCGGGATTTGTCATATCTTCCAGCTTCAGTACGCGTAAACGTTCTTTCTTATCATTGATAATCACAAATTCCCATTGGCGCAAGTGATTGTTTGTCGGGGCTTTCAAACCTGCGGAAAGAATTTTTTTGATAACTTCCATATCAACCGGTTTATCTTCAAAATCCCGGATTGTCCTGCGTTTTTCAATTGCTTCATAAAGTTCCATTTTAATATAATCCTATTTCAATTCATCAAATTTTCTCTTCATCAGACCAGAAAATAACATTGTCAACCGTACTAACTCGGCAATATTTTCCGATTTAGCCAACTCAGCCATCGCGTCAATCTCTGCATTTGCCGCCGGAGGAATAATTTTTTTCGCATAGTCATAGCCTTTATCAGTAAAACGGATGATTTTATTGCGCCGGTCTGTTTCAGATTCGGCAAGGGTTACATAACCTGATTTCCAAAATTTTTTGATTATCGCGCTTATGGTTTGTTTGGTTGCCGACATTCTTTCACAAATATAAGACTGCAAACAGCCATCCTCTGCAAACCAAATAATATCCAGGACAAACAACTCATTTGTCGTTAAATTATGTCTTCTCGCACAAGCCGTATACGCCGCATACTGTACATCCCGCAAATGGCAATATTGGTTAACAAACGCTCTGACTTCTTCCCTTTTCATATAAAATCCGTTTAGTAAATTATTTGATAGTCTAATATTTGACTATTATATAAAATCATATTTTCAACTTGTCAACACAAAAATAAAAAAACATAAAATGAGCAAAATATTTTCCGAACCCCGACGAACTTCAAACCCGATAATGCTGTCAAAAAATAAAAGATTGCCAGTACACGAGTTCGTAACATCTTCCCGCAATGCGATTTTCACAGACGAACATTCAAACCAGCCGGAAGCCTCGTCCCGCACAACAAACCAGCGCTCTGAAGAGAGCGCTGGTTGCATTGCTGATGCTTATCACAAACCGGATAAAATTCCGCCTATTTCAAATTATCTCTGAAAAATTGCGTTATTTTATCAAACGGGATTATATCAGTTTTATCATATAAATCTGTATGGTTGGCATTAGGAATAATCATAAGTTCTTTGTTATTGCCAACCAGTTTTTTATAAGCATCTTCGCTGAAATAGCGACTATGAGCATTCTCGCCGTGAATCATCAGAACCGCACTCTTAATTTCATCGCTGTAAGCCAAAATGGGCATATTGATAAACGACAAAGAAGATGTCATATTCCAGCCCGTATTTGAGTTTTTAGAACGCTTATGATATCCGCGCGGTGTTTTGTAATAATCATAATAATCCTTAACAAACTGCGGTTCTTTTCCTGTTAATTTATCCGGCAGCCCTGCTTCTGCTGCATAAGTTCCGTTTCTAAAGTCTTCCGTACGTTGGGCATTAAGTTTTTGCTTAAGCTTATAGCGGCCTTCCTTATCCATTGTATCAAAATAGCCGTTGGCATTAACTCTGCTCATATCATACATCGTCGAAGTAACAGTTGCCTTTATCCTTGTATCCATCGCCGCAGCGTTTAAAGCAAAACCGCCAAATCCGCAAATTCCGATAACGCCTATTTTATCGGCATCAACATCATCTTGCACACTCAAAAAATCAACTGCGGCACTCATGTCTTCCGTATTAATATCCGGTGAGGCGACTAAACGCGGATGTCCGCCGCTTTCGCCCGTATAAGACGGATCAAAAGCCAAAGTAATAAAACCTCTCTCCGCCATTGTTTGAGCATACAAACCGGATGATTGCTCTTTAACCGCACCAAAAGGGCCGGAAACGGCAATCGCCGGCAGTTTTTCAGTCACTTTATTTTTGGGTATGTATAAATCCCCGACCAGCTCAATACCGTAGCGATTTTTAAATTTTACCTTTTTAACAGTAACATTGTCGCTTTTTGGGAAAGTTTTATCCCAGGAATTTACCGGATAAAACCGCCACGCCAAAATTACCGCCACGACAACCAATAAAAATAAAAAAATCTTCATTTTTCCCTCCGAAAAATAACTCATAAATATCAGACACGAAAATGATAAATTTTAGAGCATACTTTAAGTCAAGATATTTTTCTATTTTATAGCATAAAAATTTATTGCACTGTAAAAACAAAGGATTATCGTCAAGCGAATTCGTAAAAACTCCCCAAATACGATTTTCACAAAAGAACATTCAGACCCGCTGAAAGCCTCGTCCCGCATAGCAAAACGGCGCCCAGAAAAGGGCGCCGTTAGTATTGGTGATGCTCAACTCACGGTTTACGAACCAAAATATTAAATCCTCAAACGGCTTTGAAATAAAAAAACTACAAACACATTCATATTCCGGCAAAACAAATTATCTCCAAATTTACCATTTATATTCTCTGTAATTCTTAAATAATTTTCCATACTGAGGCTCTTTATTTTGTAAGGCTGAAATAATTGGATCCAATACTCTCATGGCGCCATCTGTTTCGTCAATCGCCATCTTGGATTTTCGCTCGTTTTCGCCCAAATTTTGTGGATTAGGTTTCTCATTGGTTATCCATCCCGTATCAACACTATTCATAAAAACGCCCAAATTTTTATAATGTTCCGCAACAGTCCTTGTCATCATATTCAATGCAGCTTTCGCCATATTCGTATGTGGATGGCGACTGTGTTTGCGTGGCGCATAAAAATTGCCTTCCATAGCCGAAACATTAATAATAAAAGCCATATTTTTATTCTGCTGCAAAACAGGCAGCAGCTTTGTATTCAGCAAAAAAGGAGCTATCAGATTAATTTGCAAAATTTCATACATCTCTACCAGAGAAACATCTTCCAATTCATACATCCAACTGTTATTATCGCGCAAATCCAGCTGTTGGCCATCTTTATCATATTTTCCAGCAGGAAAAATTTTCTCATTCGTAATCAGATCCTCCGGCAATAATGCCAACTGCGACATCTCCGCTGAAGTCAACCGTTTGTTTTGAGCCGGCAAATTAAGTTTTGTATCGGCTAAGACTTTAATTCCGGAAGAAACAATATTTTCCAAAGCAGGCCTTTGCAACTCCGCCTCCAACAAATGCTTATAAAAAGGAGCCGGTCTGCGTACTGTTTGTGCTGCGTTATTGATTAAAATATCTAACGGTTTGCCCTTAAAAAAATCTATTACACTCTGCACCGACTGTACAAAACGAAAGTCCGCGCCAATAATATGCAAACGCGGTTGATACTGATTAAAATTCTCAAGTTTTTGAAATCTTTTCAACGTATCGTTCGGAAAACGGGATGTTACCGTAACATCAGCCCCCATTTCCAACAGCAAACGAGCTGTTTCAAACCCGATTTTAATTCTGCCGCCGGTAACCAATGCATGATGATTGCGTAAATCAATCCGTTGTATTCTTTTTTGATAATTTAATTCTCCGCAACTTTCGCACATTTCCGAATAAAACTTATGCGGAGTCACAATATCCTTCTCGCAGCAATAGCAAATCCGGCGTTCAAAATACGCCTTTTCCCTGATGCTCATCTACAAACACTCTAAAGAACATTTTTTTATAAAATTCTGATTGGATAGAAGTAAATTCTCTGGAAGATTATTCACGTCAAACCATTTCCAACACACACATTTGTCTTTTTCCATAACTTGCGGCGTACCGACAAACTTAGTGCAAAAGAAATGCAATGTAATATAATGCTTTTGAGTTTGAGAATAAAAATCATTGGTAACGCCTCGCAAACTCAAATCATCTTCGCAAATATCAAGATTTGTTTCTTCTTTTACTTCCCGAATAGCAGCTTGTTCGTTTGTCTCACCAAATTCAAGGTGCCCTCCGGGCGGACACCAGCATCCAAATCCGTGAACGCTTTTTCTCTGCCCCAAAAGAACTTGATGTTCTTGATTAAAAATATAAATTCCAACCCCGACACGAACAATATTTTCCATTGTTTACCCCAATATATCATTTTAGCTGGGCATTGTAATATCCAAAACTTAAAACTTCAAGGCATTTCTTCAATTGTTATAAAATCAGCGCAAACTCTTTGTCTGCACACTCTGTTTACCAAGCCAGATGCAAACGAATTCATAAAAACTCCCCAAATACGATTTTCACAAAAGAACATTCAAACCCGCTGAAAGCCTCGTCCCCATATAGCAAAACGGCGCCCTGAAAAGAGCGCCGTTTGAATTGGTGATGCTTAACTCACAGTTCACGAGCTAATTTTTATGGATTTTTCTGAAAAATCTTGTATATATTTATAATATAGAAACAAAGGAAACTCCTATGTTAAAAGCTATTTTGATTTTGCCATTCAATGTTTTGATAAGTATTCCGTTGTTAATTTTATATTTCAGCGGTTTTGAACCCATTGAAATAAAAAATATTTTTCTGTTATTTTTAGCGTCTATACTATTTGCAAGTGGATTAATACTGATGATTTGGACCATGAAACTTTTTGCCCAAGTCGGCAAAGGCTCTCCGGCTCCTTGGAACCCGATAAACAAACTCATCACTGCCGGACCTTATGCTTATGTCAGAAATCCGATGTTGCTCGGTGTCTTTTTATTTTTGGGCGGAGAATGTTTAATGTTTCAAAGCTGGCCATTATTTTATTATCTGCTGATTTTCATTGGAATTAATGTTCTTTACTTTCCGTTGGTTGAAGAAAAAGGATTATACAAAAGATATGGCAAAACATATTTGGAATATAAACGAAATGTCCCGAGATTCTTGCCCAGACTGCCCCCTTATCATCCAACAAAAAATTGATATGCCAAGCCTTAGTCATCACCGATTTCGCATAAAACTTGTTTACGTTTATTCATAAAAACTAGACTTTCAAACAAGACGTGTTATCAATTTATATAAATAATATACAGGAAGATATCACATGATAAATATAATCGCTGTTTTTTTTGGCGGAGGAATGGGGTCGCTGTTCAGATGGCTGATATGTTCTAAAATATCGACGCATTGGGGAACTTTAACTGTAAATATTTTAGGTGCTTTTCTGATAGGTGTTTTATATCAATATATTTCTCTACATTCAGGTTTTAGGCAAGAATTAAAACTGCTGCTGATGACCGGTGTATTAGGCGGTTTTACAACTTTTTCAACTTACTTGCTAGATTTTGTTTTGTTGCTAAACAAAGGCCATTTTTACGAGGCTGGTTTTTATTTGATGGCATCAATAATCATCGGTGTAATGTTTTTGATTCTCGGTATTAAAATCGTTAATTTATGTAGTTAAAATATTTGTCAGGCAACATTTATTTCCTTTGAGACAAAATAAACAACCATCAACATCCGAAACTTTTATTTTAACGAGCTATTTTGATTTTTCAAATCCGATTCATAACTAAAAGTCAATCCCGAGACCTAACGAGATTCTAACTCAGGCAAGTTTTTGAAAAATAAAGGATTATTACCAAACGAGTTCGGAAAATTCTCCCAAAATGGCATTTTCAAAAAACAAACATTCGAACTCGGTTAAGTGCTTGATTTATAAAAGAAAAACGGCAGTTTTTATACCTGCCGTTTGCATTGGTGATCCCAACGGGATTTGAACCCATGTTACCGCCGTGAAAGGGCGATGTCCTAACCACTAGACGATGGGACCATTGGTCGGAACAAAAGCGTTTATATAGATAAAAAAATAATAAGTCAACACTTTCTTTTCATTTTTTTGATTTTTTTTGTAAAAAATCAATTAACGTAAAATAATTGATTTATTTTCAATGTGTTATAAAAACTACTTTTGCGCTGAATCTGCCTCCTGCTGACGCGCTGCAATATCCTTCATCATATCGACAGCCCCTCCTCCCACTGATACGGAAGTTTCGAAAGAAATATTTTCTTGTGCTGTTACAGTAGGTTGAGTTTGATTTTCTGTTGTCTCGGCCGATTCACCGTCTTTTCGCCCCGGTATCAGCAGCACCGGCTTTTCGACATCATTAACACCTTTTGTTTCAGCCACCCCCGCTGCCTCTCCGGCACCGGCAGAACTCCGCGACACCTCCGCACCAGCAGCCTGTCCGCCGGAAGAAGCTTTGTCAGCCCCCTCAGCCCGATTTTCAGCTGCCCCCGCTGCCTCTCCGACATCGGCAGAACTCCGCGACACCTCCGCACCAGCAGCCTCTCCGTTGGAAACAGCTTTGTCAGCCCCCTCAGCCTGATTTTCAGCTGCCCCCGCTGCCTCTCCGGCACCGGCAGAACTCCGCTGCTCCGCCGCACCAGCAGCCTCTCCGTTGGAAGAAGCTTTGGCGCCGCTGTCTGCCGGAACGGCATTTTCTCCCGCCGTTTCTTCTACGGCAACAACGCCTTTCTCACTGTCATAAATTTCTATCTTCCCTTCCTCAAAAGCAACCGTTTCGGAGCGGGAGGCCGGCTTTGCCGCCGTTTCCGGCTGACTGATTTTTGCCAACGCCGATTCCGGTTTGCTTACGGCATCAACTTTTTCTTTCGTTTCCTGCATAAAATCCAAAAATTCGGTCAATGCCTCGCCGGAAATTTCCGCCTGCTCCGCCCCCTGAACTGCCTGGCTGCTGCCGGAAACATTCTGTCCGTTCTCCGCTCTTGCTGCAATTTCTTCTGCCGCCGGAGCCGATAAAACCGAAACCGGAGCCCTCGCCTCCATTGCAGCTGTTTCCGTTCCGATTGTCGTTACTTTCGAGCCGGTTGTCTCCGCACTGCTTACCGTTGTTTCGGCTGCGGAAATTTCAGCCTTTTTATCGGCTTCGGCCGCTGCAGGCTGTACTGTTTCGCGGCGGCTTTCCGCAGCCCGGCTGGCTTTTCCTCTCTCAAAAACGACTGCTGCCGTCGCCAAAGGAGCAGTTTCTCTGCGGTATTCCGCCGCCGCTCCGCCCAAAAGCGTCAAAAACAATACAAACGCCAGCAGTTCTGCTTTGCCTCTGGCTTTCAACCGGGAAATTTCCTGATTATCCATAATGCCCTACTCCGTAAAAAAACATTTTCAGACATTATAGAACAGCCTTAGTTTATTTGCAAGCTTTTCCTTATGCCGAAAATCAGCGTTGCAAAACTCCTGTGGCAAAGTTTCCGCCCCAAAATTCCGCCGTCGGAACGCCGCAGCCCCAAAAGTGCGGCAGTTTCAAAAGCGCGGCGGCCGCACTCGGCCGATATGCTTTCTGACTGCCGCCGCGCCCCACCTCGGCCTATTTCTCGGGTTTATACCGTTCCTTCAGCATCCGCCCGGCCTTGCCCAGCATATTCCCGACCGCATCAAACAGTTGTTTTCCGCCGCTGCCGGTTTTTGCAGGAGTCAGGTCAAGCAGTTTCGTCACCTTGTCCAGCCAGACAATGTAAAAATTATGCAATAGCTGCTCGCTATCCCGCTCAACCGTCAGCCGGCCGCCGATGGCGTCCATAAAACGCTGCACGAACATTTCTTCCACGCCGGCCTCAATTGCCGCTTCCGGCGTAGAAAACCGTCGCGGCAGTTCCGGCATGACCCGTTCGCCACGTTTATAAACAAGCATATACCCGCCTTTGTAGTTCACCGGTTCATAGCGGTGCAGAAGCTCCTTGCGGTAATTGTCCATCAGGCGGTAATAAGCCCGCTTTGCCAGCATATTGCCGTTCAAATCCGGGCTCTTCAAAATCTGGCTCAGATAATGGAACGTTTCATGCACAATCGTTTCCGCATCGGCCGTTTCAAACAGATACAATGTCTTGTCCGCCGCGTCAAAAGCCCCTTTCGCCAAGACATCAAGCGTCGACTTCAGCCTTTTTTGCGGCGTCGGTGCTGCCGTTTCGTCGTCGGGCACAGAACGCATAAAATCAGGCTTAAACGCTATGTCTTTGTCGAAATTGCTTGCGATTTTCTCCAAATCGGCATACGTCAGGCGCGTTCTGTCGGTCGGAGGCGGCAGGTTCTTCTCATCCCAATACGAAAACGACCGCTGCCAGTCGCTGTAGTCCTGTCGGCGCAGCATCGCCCGCACGTCGATATTGCCCTGCGATGTAACGCCGCCCCACGGAAACGGCGCCGCTACCGCATATCCCGAACTCATCCGCGCCCGCGTCAGGATTTCCGAATTCATCGCCTCGCGCAGGTTTTGCAAAGCTGAATACGCAAAATCGCCGATTTGCCGCTCGTCCGGATCCAGCTGCGCGCTGCCGTAGCGTTCGTTGAGTTTTTCGTACAAACGGTCGAAATCAATCTCCCTGTACGTCAGGATTTCCGGTTTGTTCCCGTCGGCTCGCGCCTCAGAAGCCTTTATTCCGACTGCATCACCTCCGGCTCTCGCTCCTGAAACCGCCGTTTCAGCCGTATCCGCGCCGGCTTGCTGTCCGGCCGCGGATTTCGCCTCGCTCCGATAAAGTCCCAGCAGCGGCAGGGGAACCTCCCGCTCAACCAGATAATCGCGCTGCTTTTCCCCCGGCAGGTATTTGCCGAGAAACGCCGTCAGCTCCTTGTTAAATACCGGGGCAATTTCCTTTCGCGCCATATGGATGTGGCGGTCCATAAAATTGCGCCGCTGCGTCGGCGTCAGCGCCGGATCGAACCCTTCCCGCATCTGAATGGCAAATGCAGCTCCCCTCAGCAGCAGGTCTTTCAGATTGGCGTAGTCGAACTGCCGCGGATCAATCTCCAAAACGTCGGTATTGCTGGTTTTGTCATGATAAAAATGATACCCTTCGTCATTTGCCAGCTCCTCAAACCTGACCATAACGTCTTCCATATCGGGATAATTGCGATAAAGCTCCTGATGTTCCAGCAAGTCGCCGAGCCGGACTTCCTTCCTCTCCAGCAGCAGCTGCCGTTCTTCCCAATACCGGCGCAGGCTTTCGTCTCCGCCCTCGTAATGTTCGGCAATATAGGCGTTTGCCGCCCGAATGTCGCGTTGTTCCGCCTTGCGTGCAAATTCGGTTTCCCGGTGCAGGCGGTAAATCCGGTGAACTTTGTCCAGCATTTCGGCAATCTGCACCTTCTGTGCCGGCAGCAGATAGCGGTATTTCTCCTGATTGAAAAACAGGTCGCTCATCAGCCGGGGCGTATGCGCTTCCCGATAAAAATCAGGACGATACGCCATATTGCGGTACGGTTTATGATAATCGCCCTGCGCCGCCAGATAGGTACGGTACGCCAGCTCTTTGTTCAAATCCATATAAAGTTCCGGCCCTTCGGGTATTCCCATCCGCTGCGCCGCTTTGCGCCGTTTGAGAACGCGTTCCAGCAGTTCCTCCCCCACTTCCGCCTGATATTCGAACAGTTCCGGTGTTGCCGCTTCGTGCACGTCCAGAAACTCCCGCAGCGTCTGAAAATTTTTCTCGACGCTCGTATCGTCTTTCCATATCTTTTCCAAAAATTCCAGATACTTCGTTTCCTCAAGCGTCGAGCGGATAACCTTCATCTGCTCCTTAGTATAAAACCGGTCGACTGCAGGGAAATTGTCATTGGAAGCAGTCTTCCTGAGCCACGGGGAACGCCTGCTTTTCGCCAGCTCTTCCGCTTTGCGCCGCTGCTCGGCCAGATAGTCGTCATACGAAATAACCTCTCCTGTGCTCTTGCGCAAATCGTCCTCGATTTCCTTGCGTGAAACGTCTTCCAGCCGCAAGTCCCAGAATAAATCCCCCTTGTCGTCCTCCTTGACCGTCATTCGGCTGTTTATCAGCTCGCCGTCAATCATTACCGGAAAATACGCCTTGTAAGAGTTTTTTTCTCCCGCTGTCACAGAATTCGAACCGTGCGGCGCTTTCTTAACGTTAAAAACCGCCGTTCCCAGCAACATGGGCAGATAAGGAATTAAAAGTTCCCGGCTGCCACTCCAGATATGTCTGTCCTCAACCGGAAGATTTTTGATTTCCACTTCTCTCCCCAGCGACGGATTATATATTTTCCGCCCCTGATACGAAACGAGCAGTTTTTCCATTTTCGCCTTAAAATCAGAGTCATTTCTCGCCTGATATCTATCGGCACTGACATTCAGCAGTACTTCGCCTGATGCGCTCTTGACATTTTCTCCGGCAGCCTCTACATTATCAAAAAACGGCGTACCGTTTTCCTCCCTATCCGACACCCGGATTTGTAGCCGGGACCGCCTGGGGGAGGTTTTTTGTATATAGCTGCCGTTTTCTGCACTCTGCGCTTCTCCGTTTCGGTTAGCCGCCGTGCCGTTTTCCCCGCCGTCGGGAATAACCAGTTCGCCCCGGTCAATCAAAACTTCTTTAAGGCTTTTGTCTTTCAGATAGATGGGCATCCGATTCCATATCTGGCTGTCGCGCAGTTCCTTTTCCTTTAGCCCGTATCCGTCAGACAGGGCATAAAGCCTCGAATCGGCAAGTGCCCTCTGGGCTTTGACTTCCGCCTCAAAATCTCCTTCCAGATCCCGAAACTCAAAATACCCGCTGCGATTAAGACCGACCGCCATATTGCGCTGGTAATGCTTGTCTAAGAAGTCGATAAAATCGCTGTACAGATAATTGTAAAGCTCTTTAATAATTGCCCTGTCCTGAAAAAGAATCTCTTCATACTTCCGAAGTCCCAGAATATCATGCCCTTCCATTTCCTCCAGTTTCCGGATATACGTCTGCCAGTACCGCTTGGGAAGGTCGTCAGCCTTAACGTCGGTGTGTATTTTCAGCTTAGCGCCGGAATCATTGATTTCAAAACGCCACCGTCCGTCCCCGCCGCGATACCATCCGGTTCTTGACCAGATAAGCCGCGGGCTGTAATCCTGCTGTTCCAGTTTATATGCCTCCGCCAGTTTTTTGAAATCGGCAAATTTGGCTTCGACCCCGCCGAACTGAAACATCACCGCCGCTTCGGGCGACAGTCGTTTCTGAAACTCCTGATACGCCAGTTGCTTATATTCCGGTATCTGCCCCGCAAAAAGGGAAGCCGGAGAAAATCCGCCGTCAATCTCGTACAGTGCCATCATATTGGCTTGCATCAGGCCGGCGGCAATTCTCGCTTTCCCTGTGTCTCCGGTAGCTTTAAGCGAACGTTTGTATACTTCGTCAAACAAACGGCGAAACCCCTTGACATCTTGGCGTACCTGCGCCAGGCTTCTGTTTTGCCGCTTTGCCGCCACCGTCGCATTCTCCGCATCAGCCCCGCTCTCTGCAGTTGCTGCCGTACTCTTACCCGCCGTTGCTGCCCCTGTTTCGGGCATTAACGCCGCAGCCGGCCCGCCTTCGGGCATTGTCGCCGCATCGGCACCGCCCTGTGCAATAGTTTCCCCTTCGCTCATCCGCTGCAAATTCCGCTCCAGAACGTAGTTCAAAACCTTTCCGAAAGCATCAGGTTTGCTCTTTAGCAGTTCCATCATATTGTTTTTGTAAAGCTCGATTTCCTCCGCCGTCACACCGCGCAGCAGCATTCTCTGCCGGGCGTCCTCATATGTCTTGCGCGCATAATAAACGCTTCCGTCGGCAGCCATCAGCGCCGAAGAACCTGCAATTGCCCCCAGTGCGCTTTCAATCAGTCCTTCAAACAAATCCTGCGTATCGTCAATGCCGACCTTGCGCACAAGGTTTTCCGCCATCATCTGCTGCAAGACTTCCGTTCCTGCCTCGCGCAGCGGCGCCCCTGCAATTTCACGTGCAATCATTTTGGAGGTTATCCGCGCGTCTTTTTCTATCTGTTTCGGTAACGGGCTGAAAAGCTTGTCAATCGCAAAAGTTGTGCCGCCGGAAATGAGCGCCAGCGTATTGGCAGTGTCAATATCCCCGTCCTTGGCGTAGGATTCCTTAAAGATTTCTCCGGCGCCGCCCCCGGCAAACAAACCGTAAGTCGGCCCCGAACCGATAAATTTGGCCATGGTTCCCATTGCCAGAACCTGTGACGATCCCTGTCCCAGAACATTCGCCAGTTTCGACCAGTTCGGATCTGCACTGTAAGCTTCCGCTGCCGGTGCCAGTAATTCCGAATTTTCGATTTTGCCGGCATATTCGCCCAGTTTGTCGCCGATGTTTTTAAAAATTTTCCCCGTTTCCGGCACCAAAAGCCCGGCACCCGCCGTAACCGCCGCCGTACCGGCATTCCGGCTTTCAAGATTGGCGCCGAACATCGACAGGACATTCCCTGCCGTCCGCAGCGTATTCGCGCCCAAACCTCTTGCCCCGGCTTTTAAAAGCTCCCGGCCGAACGCCCCTGCTTCAAATGTGCCGAACTTCCCTTCGTCATACGCCCACTTATACTCTGCAGCCTGTGCCCCGAAATTCTCCAGCAACGCCCAGTAGTTGCGCAAATCGGCAGCCTGCCGCAGCCATTTTCCCGCAATCTGAAAGCTCGTCAGCGGCGCATCTTCGTCAACCGTTTCCGCTGAAAAAGCCGGAAAATTCAGGTTCTGCTCCTCCTCAAGGTAAGCAAACGGCGCCCGTCCGCCTTCCTCAAATTCTTCCTGTTTCCTGCCGCGTGCCATAACGCCGGTATAAACCGGTTCCGCCGCAGTATCTTCTGCGCTCATATCCGCAGTCCCACCATCCGGCAGCAATGTCATTGCCATCTCCGTAACGCCCGCACCATCCACAGATACCGGCGTCATCATTGCCCCGCTGTCCGCAATTCCGGAAATTTCCTTCCCGTCCGCATCGTATTTCATCGCCAAATTCCTCAAGTTGTCCATTGCCCTATCCTTTCATCGCCGTCAATTGTTTCAGCCTTTCATCACGGCAAGCCGCCCCTTGAAATAAAACCGGTCTCCCGGCGCCAGCCCCGCCTGCATTACCTCGTCATAAGTTTCAAACTGCGGATAAGAAAGCTCGCGTTTCTGTTCTTCCGTTGCAATCCGGCGCATAACCGCCGTTTTGTCCTCGGCATAAGGTGCTTCTTTTGCAAAACGCTCCCAAATGCGCCTTTCGCCGCTGCCTGAATAGCTGCTCTTCAGGGTTCTCCGCAGCTCGCCGAAAGACGGAGCGTCGCCCGGTGTTTCTTTGAGGTTCAGCTCCGCCGCCGTTTCCGCCAGCGCCTGCCTGCTCCTTTTTTTTGCCGCCCTTTGAATTAACGGTAATCAC
>UMAT01045800.1_pt1 | contig 16132 bp, 10 predicted proteins | sample 1963781 | NCBI WGS metagenome assembly UMAT01 (sample SAMEA4835923, study PRJEB28245) | human gut metagenome | biome: gut microbiome; material: fecal sample | place: Denmark | collected 2008
AGCTTCTACCTTTTCCAACAGTCCGGCAGCCTCCAGGTCTTTTTCAATCTGTGCACGTACATCGAAGCGGTCCATGCCTACATACAGGCCGGCAGCCTCACTCAGTGTACCGTTGTCGTTGAAGATGTCAATGGAAGGCAGGTTGTATTTTTCTCCTAACATGTAGTCGTTTACATCGTGTGCCGGAGTCACTTTCAAACATCCTGTACCGAATTCAATGTCTACGTAGCTGTCTTGAATGACCGGAATGACGCGTCCTACCAATGGCACGATAACCTTTTTGCCTTTCAGCCACTGGTTTTTCGGGTCTTCTGGGTTGATACACATGGCCGTATCACCCATGATGGTTTCCGGACGGGTTGTAGCGACTACGGCGTAACGGCGTCCCTGTGCATCGCGGTGTACCACTTCGCCTTCGGCTCCTGTCTCACCGCTCATGTCGTCGTCGGCAATATAATAACGCAGGTAATACAGCTTGCTGTGTTCCTCTTTGTAGATAACTTCCTCGTCAGAGAGGGCGGTCAGTGCTTTCGGGTCCCAGTTTACCATACGTACGCCGCGGTAAATCAATCCTTTGTTATATAGGTCTACGAATACCTTGATGACACTCTTGCTGCGGGTTTCGTCCATGGTGAACGCTGTGCGGTCCCAGTCGCATGATGCCCCCAGTTTGCGGAGCTGTTTCAGGATGATGCCTCCGTGTTCTTCTGTCCATGCCCATGCATGTTTCAGGAACTCTTCGCGGGTAAGGTCTGTCTTTTTGATGCCCTGTTGTGCCAGACGGTTAACTACCTTAGCTTCCGTGGCAATGGAGGCGTGGTCCGTACCCGGTACCCAGCAGGCATTCTTACCCATCATGCGGGCACGTCTTACAAGGATATCCTGGATGGTATTGTTCAGCATGTGTCCCATGTGGAGTACTCCGGTCACGTTAGGAGGAGGAATGACGACGGTGTAAGGTTCACGTCCGTCGGGTTTAGAACTGAAAAGTTTGTGGTCCAACCAGTATTGGTACCATTTTCCCTCCACGTCAGCGGGATTGTACTTACTTGCTAATTCCATGGTTATAATAGTCTTTTTATGTTTATCGTATAATCGGCTGCAAAAATAATAAAACTCCTTGGATTTTAGGGGCGATTCATCCGAAAAGTTCATTCCTCATTGTGCGGGAACAGGCGGAAGGTACCATGTGGAAAGGTAAAATGGAGGCGTTGGGAAGGGGGTAAAAAAACGCAAGTGCGTTTGGAGTCAAACGTCAAAGAGTTTTTGTCCAAACGCACTTGCGTTTCAAGTAAAACGTCCTTACGTTTTCATCCAAACGCAAAGACGTTTTTGGGAACGTTATTCATAGTCACTCATAGATATATTCCACGTCCGATTTTTTGAACCGCAGAAGGCGGGAATCGTTGGAACCGGCTCCGTTCTTGCTCGGGTAAAGGCCGCCCATCGTACCGACATAATACCAGCCTTGTCCGTTGTCGGGAGAATACGTGGCCCACAGCATGGCATTGTAATGTCCGTGTTTGATGCCGCTGTCGTTCCATTGTGCTCCTGATCCGTACCACACGAGCGGTTCGTATTGCTGTTCTGCCTGGTTGTACATCTGGATATAAATCAGGTCGGTCATTTCGACGGAACCGACCGTTACATCGTTCCGTCGGCGTTGACGGCGCTGGATGGTGGTATTTCCGTTCCATGCAGTAGTATGGCTTCCGTCCCACATCAGCCAAATGGTACCGCTGGTGGAGTTCAGTACACGTTCGAAGTTTTCCATCGAAGGTAGTTCGTACCCGTCGGGAGCCATGGCTGTAGGTTCCAGCTTGTTGATATGGACGCTTGACGTGCTGTATCCTTCCAGCTTGGCTACTCCGTTGTCATCTATCACCTGCATACCCTGGGTGGTTTTTCCCTGATATTGCCATTTCCAGAGTTTGAAGAATTCTTCCGGAGTGCAGTCACGCAGATAATCGAAAACTGTTTTTCCTGCTTTCGCAGCCGGGTCGTTTGATGAAAGTATCTGGTCGTTGAAGTCCTTTGAATCGCCCATGGCATTGTACTTGCACCACCATACTCCGTTGAGGTACGTCACCGGGAGTCCCCAGTTGCGACGGCTCACCGTATATTCTTCACGTTCCGTGCCGTCGTTATTGCAGATTACCAGTGTGGCTTTCTGTACACGTTCGTTGGCTGTGGGGTCATTCGGTTTCCATCCTCCCAAGATACGGAAGGAGTGGGAATTGTTTTCTCGTGCCGCCAGTTTAATCCAGTGGCCTTCTCCATTCTTATACTCTACAGTTAGTTTTTTAGACTCCGGCAAGGTCAGTACCCCCAGTTCATTGTCGATATAGCGGTCAAAGTGGAACTCGTAGCTGTCATTGTAATTGAGCAATCCTTCCATACGGGTCGGGTTCTCCGTCAGAACCACGGTCAGGAAGTCGTCCGGGTAAGTTTGTTGCAATCCCTTCCGGTGGTAGCGCAGCTTGATTTCTTCTCCGGGAACCCCTAAGCGCCATCTGTCTTTTTGTATACGGAACAGGTTCTTTTCCATGGTTTCTGCGCTGCTGCCTCCCAGTGTCTGTACGGTCAGCGGCATCGGGTCTGGGATGAACTCCAGCTGGTCGTCACAGTCAATGGCCAGTGTCAGTTCGGTAGCCGTATAAGGCAATACAATCCGGTTCTTTTCGTCGTTTACTGTCACATTTTCTGGAAGGGTAGAAGCTTGAGTATCTACTTTCAAGGCCCCAGCTTCGGAAGAGAGGTTGTGATCGCCTCCATTTTCCCATTCAATGACTTGGAGCTTCACGCTTCCGCTGACAGAGTCTTCGCTGAGGCTCAAGGTATAGACTGTGTTGCGCTTCAAGGTGGAAGGCAGGCTGCTTTCTACGGTAGTTTCTTTTCCTTTCTTTACGACATTAACCTGGGCTTTCACATCGGTACCAGTCTGTTCGTACAGGTAAGCCACTCCTTGGGTGCTGGCATTCAGCGTCTCTGAAAAATCAACGCGCTTATCTGTCCGTTCCGTATTTTCCGGACTTGCTACCGGATTCTGCGGGAACAGGAATGTGCGTTGTGCGATTTGGGTGAATGTGATTCCTTTTACCTGGAGGGAACTGTTGGCCGGTAAAGACAAGTCAAACCGGGCCGATCCTCTTTCCAGATCCGTGTGCAGCGTACTCTCATTATTCTTGCCCAAATCCAGCATACCGGAGAAGAATTCCGAAGCTTGTGCATCTTTCTTGGCGTATTCTAAAGTGGTTTTCAGCCATTCTTCTTCTGTCAGGCCTTGTTCCTTGAGGGCTTGCAGGTCAAGCTGGCTCGCTGTGTTACCCACGAAGTACAAGTGGCCGGCTTCTTTGTCGGTCTGAAGGGTATATTGGTCATCCTTTTGAGATAGTTGCGTATAGATATGGGTCAATACTCCTTCTTCAAACAGACAGGCTTGCAGGTCTGTGACGCTGTTTTCTCCAGAGAGAGAGGCATCTTCTCCTTCTATCTGGAAGGCCTTGACGCGGGCACTGACTGTCCGTACAGGGATACTTCCGTTGTCTTCATTCGGGGTATTTTCATCTTTAGGGATAAAATCGTTATTGCAGGCTGTTGTGAGCAAGATGGCCGAGAGTATCCCGAAATGCTGTATGTATTTTTTATGTGCATATATGTTCGTTTACTTGTCTGTAAGGTAAAATCTGTTGTTTCTTATTCGTAGATGTATTCTACCGGAGTCTTTATGCATCGGATGGTACGGGTCTTTTGGGCATTGCTGCCTGCATACTTGAACCAGTTTCCTTTTCCGGTGCTTTTGGCATATCCTTCTATCATCCAGGTGTTTCCTGCATTGCCGTAGGTGGCAAACAGAATCATCATGCTGGAGAGGGTCGTTTCATTGTATTGGTGTCCCAGTCCGCAAAGCGTCAGATGATTGCCTTCGTATTCAAAATCATAGAACGAAATCGGACCATAGTTCAGCCCCTTGAAAGTGGCATTGCGTTCTACTACGTTGAAGTTGAGGCGTTGTCCCAGTCCGTTGTTGAAGACTCCGGGGTCGAAGTAAGCTAAGTTGCAGTTGGAGCCCCATGTATAGAAGCGGTAGTCGTCGTAATCCGGAATCTGGTATCCGTCGGGAGCCATCTCGGTGGGAGCCATTGTGCCGAAGTTACCCGTCTGGCTTTGATACCCTTCATAATAGAACTGGCCGTCCTTGTGAGTCAGTTTCAATCCATCTGGATTTCCTGCCTGATACTGGTCGCCTAACACTTGGAGGAAGTCTTCGTCCGAACAGCTTCGCAGATAGTCAGCCAGACTGCCGTTGGCCGCAGGATCCGATTTTATTAAAATCTGGTCGCTGAAACTTTTTACATTTCCTCTCAGGTTATACTTGCACCACCATACGCCGTTGATTTGTACCACTGGCAATCCCCAGTTGAGGCGTCGGATGGTATATACTTCCGAATGTCCACCGTTTGCATCCGCAATCACCAGTTCACCGGTTTGTGCCCGTCCGTCTGCTTTCGGGTCGTTGGGTTTCCATCCTCCTAACAGGCGGTAGGTGCGGTCTCCTTCTTCTGCCAGCTTCATCCACTGAGCTTCTCCCTCGTTGAAGTTCAAAGAGATGGTTTTTCCCTCTGGAAGGGTAATGCGAGCCAGTTCTCCGTCAACGTAAGTGTGGAAATCACAAAGTCCATTGTCGTCAAATTGCAGTGAGCCGGTCATTTGAATTGGATTAGGGATGAATACCAGTACGACACGGCCTGTCTGCACCTCGTTTTTATGTACGTCCAGATACATATATTCATAGTGGCTTCCCGGCATTTTCTGTTTGCTCGATACTTGGAACTGTGCCACCGGTGTGAGGGAGCGTGAAAGTGGAGTAGGTGTTACGGTGACTCCGTTGGCCTGTCCCTGGATTGTCACTTCCGCTCCGGCTTCTGCTGCCAGTGTCAGTTGAAAATCGCTTTTCCAGTAAGGAACGAATACCGTATCTCCTTGTGCATTCAAAGTCACTCCTTCAGAAAGTTGTGAGTTTTCTTTATCCACTAATCCTTTGTGGGTGAGACCTGATTCAGAAGAAGAGCCGGTTTCCCAGTCATTCGTCAGGACTTCCACTTTCCAGTTGGAGCCGTTTCCATACACCTTGAGCGTGTAGACGTGGTTGCGTTTCAGTGCCGGAAGGGTAGTCTTCAGCCGGTGCCATCCACCGTGGGTCGTTATCATGATTTCTACCTCATGTCCGTTTGAATTTTGTTCGGGAAGATAGAAAAGCGAAGTCTTGCCATTTTTGAAAGGTTGTTCGCCGAAGTCTTTGGTCAGGTCGGTCGTTTCAAACTTTTCATAGGTTTGGAGTGCATCCTGCTCATAGAGATAGCCTGTCAGTGCCACGTTTTTGAGTACGACACTATTGACTTCAGCATCCTCGAACGGTGAATTCAGATCGATGCGGGCCACCGCACGTTTCAGGGATACTGATACCGAAGTATCGTCTGTGCCCAATTCCGTCTTTCCTGTCATTAGCATAGATTCAGAAGCCATGTTTTCGGCGGTGGCTTGCTGCTTTAGAAACGCTTCCAGAGTAGTGACTCCTTCTTTCAGGTTTTCTGGAGTGATGGCTTTTTCTCCGTTGGCCAGGAAGTAAAGGCTGCCTTGCATTGAAGCAATATCCAGGTGGCAGATACCTTCTGCATCCATTTGCAGGGAAGAGAATGTTTCTTTCAGAATGCCGTCTTCGAAATGATAACCGTTGAGTGTGTGGATCTGTGATTCTGCATCCGCATCTGTTCCGTTTATCATCCCTGCTTTGGAGAATTTTACAGCGAGCATTCCATGGGTATCCGGTGTTTGCCGGATATCTTCCTGCTGGCATCCGCTCAATAAAAGTAAGCTTGCACTGGTCAGTGCGAGTATATATTTCATCATCATTCGTTCAGGTATTTTTATGGTTTTCTTCTGTTTATTTGTATTGATAAGGATTCTGTGAGCTGTTCAGGTAATCACGTGAGTCAATCGGCATCTGCTGGATGTTGTCTACATAGAAGTTGTTCATCAACTGCTCTGCCCATGGACCGTACGTGAAGGAACTGCTATGTCCATATCCCATGACGTGTCCCAGTTCATGGAACATCACACTGCATGCATATCGGTTGAAGTAATGTTCGAACCATCCTCGTTGGTAGGCTCCAAAGGTACTTCCTCCTCCCAGTCCGATGATTCCGTTTCCAGGATAAACCAGTCCCACCTGAAGTGTTCTGCTGGCTCTCATTTTTTTCAAAACCTCTTCTACCTTTACAAGCTGTTTGTTGTCATCGTAAAGTTGGTGGGCATTGTCATGCAGAATCTGTTCGTGTTCCGGCATGTCAATCATGTAGGTGAAGTTCAGGAAGAGAGCGACCGATTCCCGGCAATGTACCGGACGGATTCCCATCCAGTTTCCTACTGGACCTCCATCTTCTTTCTCCGGATCACCTCCGTAGAGTCCCCAGTAGATGGTCCAACCGTGTTTGATTTCCTGCAGCTTGCTCCAGTAAGGGTCGTCCGATTCAATCTTGAGTACGGCCTGACTCAATTCAGATGCTGTCTTCTTTTGTATTTCTATGTATCGTCCGGATTCTGTGCGGCACATGGCGGCACGTTGCAGCAACGGAATTTCTTCCCAGAAGTCGCCGAAAGCCGGAATAGAATCAAAATAAGCCAAGTCGAAGAATTCTTCACTCACTTGCGGCAGTTGCATTTTGATCAGTACATTGGTCAGTTTGCGAGGAGAGTAGAAGCGCGTATGCAGTTTTCCTTCTTCTGTGACGGAAACCTGTAGTGGCTGGGCGGTATTGAAGCACCGTACAGTCTTGTCAGTATATACTTCTTTCCGTTCTGTATCCTGCAGAATCAGGCTGTGCTCACCTTGATTATAGGCTGCTGGAGTGATGAACATGGTCACCGCTTTGTCGTCCGGATGATTCACTTGGGTTTCAACTAAATGAATATGGTTGGGGGCCAGTTCTTTCTGCTCGAAGCTGTATACCTGCTTTCTGTTTTCTTTTCGGTAGTTGCAAGTTGAGAGGTTGATATCTCCGTGAAGAGTTGAACCGTTGCACAAGGGCATGAACAGATAAGATGTCTGCTGGTTCAGTGAAAGGACGTCCATTGTGTCGTTGCTTTCTCCGCCTAAATCCCCGTTGCCAGAAAGAGTAGTATAGAACCGTACGTCTTCCAATGCCAGACTTTTGTCTGTGACCGCGTAGCCCACGTAGGGATTCTGATACGCAAAGTCAAAATCCACCCGGCTGACAATTCGTTTCTGCGTCACTTCCTCCGGGATAGAGGCTACTTCTTGGATGCCTTCTTCCGTTTGTTGTTCTACAATGGAGAAAGGAGTCTGTGAATAGAAGTATTCAGCTTCCAGCGGTTTCTGCAAGTCCGCCGGAAATTCGAGCCACTCGTCTTGAATATGTTCCGGAGTATGGATAATAGCCTGGTCAGCCGTCGGATTGCCTTTGATGCCTAATACCACCAATCGATACTCTCCTTTGTGAAGTCCTTCGGTATAGATTTCCGAGGTAGCGGCTTCATAATAGCTCTTGATGTTTTTTACTTTGTCACCGTTTTCATTGACAATAAAGTAATACAATTGGTCATAAAGGGAAGTCTCCGTTTCCGAGGCGCGTGAAGAGACTCCTTCATAGCCTTGTTTTTGCAGTTTGAATACAATCCCAGATCTGTTCTCTGTGGAAGATGTGCCTAAGTGTTCTTCCTGGTTACAAGAAACCAATAGCAAAGTGCATAAGAATGCAATAAAAGTAAATTTTCTCATTTTGTTGTTGTTTTCTCAGTAATCACAATCTTTCTATCGCTAATATCCTTAATTTATATGTCCAAAAAAGTAATTAATCAGTTACTTTTTCTGTTAGTTTCTGTGTATGTCGTTAGTAAAGTAGTTCGTTTTGTTCTTAAACGTAAATTGTTTTTGTTTTGTTCAATCCGGAAAGAGACTTGCGTGTATTTTTTATACTTTATATCCCTTAAACATCTTTGAATGAGGCTTTTATAAAATAAAAAAGAGCGGAATAAGATAAAATATTTTTTTATATTCATTGTTCTTTTCGATGGATATCATTGATAAAAAGCATTTTTCCGATAGATGAAGATTGGAAGTGACGGCCTACCTTTGTTTTCCTAATCATGAAAGGAAAAAGGGAAATGAAAGAAATGAATCGTTCGCGTGAGGCAGTTGCTCGGTTTCGCCTGATACGTAACTGCATGTTTTTGTCCGGATTGTCGGTTTTTGCCCAGTTGTATTTGTTTCAACCCCTGCTTTCGGAAATGTGTCGGAACTTTGGCGTCAGTCCGGCGGAAAGCAGTCTGTCAGTGTCGGCCTCTACTGCCGGCATGGCATTGGGATTGATTGTTATGGCTTTCAAGGCTGATTCCGTGTCACGCGAACGCCTGATGGGAGCTTCGTTGCTGCTTTCTTCTCTGTTGACCATTGTGTCTGCCTTTACTGATAATTATTTCCTTCTGTTGGTCCTGAATCTGTTGAAAGGAATGGTGTTGGCCGGAGTGTCATCGGTAGCGTTGGCTTATCTTTCGGAGGAAGTAGATAAAGCTATGATTGGGTTGGCCATCAGTCTGTATTTGAGTGGAAACACCCTGGGAGGAATGTCAGGGAGAGTCGCTGCCACGTTGGTGTCTGGATGGGGAGGATGGCAGTCGGCCGTGTGGTTGATTGGTATTGTCAGCCTGCTGTTAGGAGGATTGTTTTGCTGGAAGATTCCAGCAGGCCGGAATTTCTCGGCAGGTCATGTATCATTGAAGGAGAAGTTACATCAGATGCGTTTTCTGCTGACGCGAGGTACTTTTGTTTCCATGTATCTCATTGCCGCGCTTTCCATGGGTATTTTTGTGAGTATCTATAATTATCTGTCTTTCTTGCTGGAGGCACCTCCTTTCTCATTGCCCCATCATTGGGTGGCACTGATTTTTACCATGTATGTGGCGGGAATCATCGGTTCGGTCGTGGCCGGAGGTCTTTCGGACAAGTATAGTCCGGAAAGGCTCTTGCAAGGCACGTTGGGACTGATGGGGGTAGGGATGGCCTTGTTGTTATGGATGCAGCTTTGGGCCATCGCGCTGGGACTGGGGTTGATGACTTTTGCTTTTTTCGGAACTCATACGCTGGCCAGTCGGATTGTATCGGTACATGCTGGGCAGATGAAAAGCAGTGCCACCAGCATTTACTGGTTGTTCTATTATGCCGGATCCAGTGTGGTAGGCTCTTTTTCCGGCATCGTGTTGTCGGGGTATGGGTGGAGCTCGTTCATGGAGTTGCTTTTTGTGCTATTGGCTGTGGCATGGATTATTTCCTTGAGCGTTCTATGGCTGTTTAAAGGAAAGAAAAGTGTTTATGTGTGGATTGCGAGGAAGTGATACGGACAGCGGCCTGCTTTCAAAATTCTATGTTTGAAGGCAGGCCGCTGGCGTGTTTATCAGGGGGGAGGATTATTCGAATATAACCTTCCCGAAGAATTCCGGACAGTGGAAGCACGGTTTCGGCAAGTCGATGGGATTCCATGACAGGAAGTGTGGCGTGTTCTGCAAGTCTCCGCATTTGTAGAAATTGGCACGAGCAGTCAGTCCTTTGAAGCCTTTCAGCTGATGACGGAAGAACGCTTCCTTGGGGATGCAAAGAGCCAGTTGCCAACTGCATTCTCCCATTCGTTCTTCAAACGGAGCCTTTCCGAGTGAAGTCCATCGGTCTACTTGCTGGAGAATCTCTTGGGGAGCATGAGGTCTGTCGCCCGGGCGTCCGCCACCGATAAGAAGGGTTCCCCCACAGTTACATTCAAAGTTATAATATACGTTTTCTTCCTGGTCTTCCGGAAGCTGGAAAAAGAATTCACAACAGGAGTCTTCCCAAACTCTGCCGTTGTCTTCGGCAGCGATGGCCCGTACGCTTTCTTCTTTTACGCGGTAGTTCAGCAAGATGCAATCGCCAGTGTGGGCCATTCGGAAGGACACCTCCGGGCAGTAGGGAAAATCTTTCCAGTTCACGCAGGAAATCGGCTGGAACTCTACCTGATGCGTATCGAGCAGGGTTGGGATGTCTTTGGCAGCCACGTGGGACTGTCCGGTAATTTCGGGTACATGTAATTCTTTCATGGTGTAAGTATTTAGGATATTGAATTAGAAACTTAATTTTGTTTGTTCAGGATGATAAGGGCGCCGATGACTCCTGGAATCCATCCGCACAGCGTGAGGATAAAGACAATCAGTACCGATCCGCACCCTTTGTCGATGACGGCAAGGGGCGGAAAAATAAGAGAGAGAATCACTCTGATTAATGACATTTCTGTGTTGGTTTTAGAAATTTGAGGGAAAGTTAGGGAAAAGATTTAGAACTGGCAAGGATTTGCTTCAGATTCAGGCAAGGGGGAGAGGTAAAAACAAAAATATCCCACCGACGGGTTCGGTAGGATACTCTTAGATTTATACCGGAATACCGGTACAGAATATGCAGTAAACTTTACAACTTTCAATTAAACAAGCTGACATCCTGGCCAGCAAAGGGGTTACTTGCTCCTTATCCGAGCATTACGTAACCCCAAACCATCGGATCTCCCTTGAAGATCTTCTGAATGAAATTTTTCATCGTTTTCATGTTGTTACCCTTTCTTTTTTAAATAAACCTTAATACCTTTTCAATTTAACCTTAAAAATATCGTCTCCCGACGAGGTTGAAAACAATCTTATAATCTAAAAAAACAATCTTTCTACTTTGTGAATCATTGAACTTCCGTTCTTGATTACGCTGCAAAGATAGGGCTTTTCTGAATAGAATTCATGCTTTACAACATAAAAATGAAGGAAAACAGCGTTTTATTGATGTAGGTCAAAAAAATGTTCATTTCTGGTGCTTGGAGGCGCATTTGGCGCATACGCCTTTCACGATATAGTTCACTTTCCGGGCGATGAATCCTTCGGGCAGGTCGATGTGCGGAATGAGGTCCTGGCTCAGACAATAGGTATTCTGACATACCTCACAATAGAAATGGCAGTGGGCTTCATCGTCGTTGCAGTGGCCGTGGTTGTGGCAGATGCAATATTTGTGGGAGCCACTTCCGTCGTCTACACTGTGGATGAGATGATGTTCGTGGAAGAGCACGAGTGTACGGAAAATGACCGACTTGTCGATGCTGTCGAGTTCCTTTTCCAAAGTACTCAGACTGAATGTGTCGGTTTGTCCGGCAATGGCTTCGTAGATGAGCAGTCGGGTGGAAGTGGGGCGGATGCCAGCCGTTTCCAGAATGAGGGCATAGTCTTCTGTTTTCATAAAAAAGGATGCTTATCTTGTGACTTGCTGCAAAGATAAGCATCCCTTTTGGCAACCTGGTTGTTTTTCAGGTAGGTTTTTTTATTTGTCCAGACCGAGTTTCTTCTTCAAGTCCTTGGTCAAGGCATCCTTGTGCATCAGAATATAGATGGTTTTGGCACGTACGTAGCTTTCTGACATGTTCAGGTAGCCGCCGAAGTCGTTACGGTTGGTTCCCCAGGAGTTTTTGGTGATGTAGTACTTGGTGCCGTTCTGATCCTTGGCGATACCGGTGAGGTGCATCAGGTGGTCGTCGGTCGTAGTGAAGGTTTCGTAGCCTTTCTGGCGGATTTCAGGAGTCACCTTTACTTCCGGACACGGGTATTCAAACTTGAAGGCTTCGTCAAGTTTTTCCTTGGCATCCATTTTCTGCCAGCGGGCAAAGTCAGTGTCTTTCAAGTCTTCGGTCTTTTCTACTTCCGGATTGATGGCCACTCCGTGTTTGAACGAGAATCCTTTTTCACTGACATCTCCGTCCCAGGCAACGGTATATCCGTTTTCCAGGGCATGGTCTGCGGCCTCCATCATTTCGTCGAGGGGAAGATTATAGATTTTGGCGTGTTCCCAGTTGTCCGGAATTTCGAGGTCGAAAGCCTGATAGTAAGGCTGGTGTGTGAAGCTGGTCAGCATGACGTAGTCTTCCGGATGAATGTCCAGGCTCTGTGCAAAGGATTTCGGAGTATATTCCTTGCCTTTGTAGGTGAACTTTTCAGGAAGTTTTCCCAGGTAAATATCAAACAGACTCTGAATCAGTTTTTCATATTCAGGGCTTTGCTGGCGAAGCTTGATCGCCTTTTCGGCAATGGCTTCCAAGTAAGCGGTCAGCTCTTTGTGGTTGTGGGTAGGTGAGTTGTAGTTGATGCCGCTGTACACCTCTTCCGGAACGATGCCTACCTGCTTGAAGGCCGTAAACCAGCTGGGAGAGATACTTCCCGGGCCGATGTTGCCGCGTCCGTGGCGCAGGTAATTGTCCTTCAGCTGGTTCATGTATTTCTGACGGACGATGTACATTTCCGAAAGGTCGTATTCGCCTTTTCCCTGGCGGAGTAGTTCTGCTTCAATGAAGGAAGTGGTGGCAAAGCACCAGCAGGTGCCTGTGGCAGCCTGATTCTTGACCGGAGTCACTTTCTGGTTGACTACGGTAGTAAACTGATAGCCTTTGGCTTCGGGTTGTGCCTGGAGAGAGGCGGAAGCAAGCAATAAGGCTGAGATAAACGCAATTGTTTTCATATTTTCTGTATATTATAGGTAATGAATGAAATTGAGAGATTTAGAATCCGAAGCGGTAATCGTTCCAGTATTTGGCGGTCATCTCGTCCCAGCGCAGCAAGGTAGCTCCGATGAAGTCCTTGGTATAATCAGTCAGATAGGCTTTGGCAGCTTCTTCGCCTTCGCTCTTGACCAGTTCGGCATAACGCTGTTCCACCAGCGGGAGTTCTTCCAGTCCTTTCCGTTCAAAGTGCATCTGGTTCTTCTCTAAAATCTTCCGGGCATTTCCCCATCTCACGGTAGCCAGCTTGTTGGCCTGGCGGTAGTGCCACAGAGCTGCATCCAGACGGTAGCGATGGTTGCCGCAAATCTTGAACATTTCAGGAAGGTCGGTCGTACCACAGAAAATAGGTACGCGCGGGCTTTGTCCCGGGTTGTCCATGGCAAACCAGCAGACACCTCCTACGGCGTCCGGAAGCCAGCTTCTCAACTGGATGACGGTAGAGTAGGCACATTGTGGTACGGCGATGTTTCGGTTGGCTTTCACGCTGCCTTTCTGAAGCGCGTTGTACAGCTGTACTTCGTCGGTACGCATCCACGGGTTGGCCCGCGGGCTGGTGATAGTATCTGTTTTTCCCGTTTTCCGGTCTTTGACGACTACTTTCAGGTTTTTCGTCGCACTCCATTCCGTGCCTTCATAGGTCTGTCGCAGATAGGCCATGACATCGGCATTGCTGAGTTTCTTTTCCGGTTTTACGCTCAACGGCAGTTCTTCATCGTCCATGCTGAGCTTGAGTGAAGGAGCCAAGGTGCTCAGGATAAAGAACTCGCGGATGCTGAAGGATCGCATCTTGCCCGAATAGTTCGGACCTCCGTAGGCTTTCCAGAACTTGAACGGTTCTTTTCCGTCCCACAGCTTGAGCTTCTTGGCCACGCTGAACACATTGTCGGAAGCCATGTAATTGCGGGTGTCTTTCAAATCGAGAGTACTGATACGAGGAATGTTGGCTGATACGCCCACTTCATCGTCGGGAATACGGACAGCTGCCCATACACCTCCGATTTTATCAGGACCTTCGCCGAAGATTTCAAAGTGCCATACTTCCTGCGGGTCGGCAATGGTAAGGCATTCGCCTGAGTCACCGTATCCGTATTCCTTTACCAGTTTCCCCATGAGCTGGATGGCCTGGCGGGCGGTAGTGCAACGTTGCAGGGCTACCCGAGCCAGTTCTTCAATCATGAACATACCTTTGGAGTTGCGCAGGGTGTCTCTTCCACTAATGGTGGTTTCTCCCATGGCCAGCTGCTTTTCGTTGAGGCAGGGGTAAGCCGTATCCAGAAAGGCATAAGTGTGTTTGACTTGCGGAATTTGTCCCTTTACGGTCAGGTTGGTCTGGTCAGTGACCGATTCCGTGTGCATGCGGCCGTGGTAAATGTTCATGACTGTGTCGTTGGCATAATCTGCCGCTGGAACTACATTGACCCAGGTTCGGTACCAGCTGTCGCAGGTGTGACTGGTCATGACGGAGCCGTCGGTAGAGGCTGCTTTTCCCACCATGATGCTGGTGCAGCAGTCCGGGTCATGAAGCAGTGTCTGCTGTGCCATAGACAGCTGTGAGAATGTAATCCCAATGAAAAATAAAATGCTACTTATTTTCATGTTTTTGTGTTAAAATGTTATCTGTTTGCAAAGATAGAGAAAAATATGTGAATTATCAAAGTAATTCTCCTATGAAAATGCTTCGATAAAACTGAAGTATGCGTACAAAAATATTCATTTCTGGGTGAAAAGTAGTCAGAAAGCATAGGTAAATTTACCTCGACACGAACGTGCGGAGAGCTCAGCATGAACGTGACGAGAGGTCGACACGAACGTGATGAGGTCTTGACACGGTCGTGACGAGGTATTTATGCAAAGACGGTTGAATAAATGGGTGGGATGAGTATACAAAAAAGGCCGTTTCCTTTATTTTGCGGGAAACGGCCTTTTTGCTTATTTGATTTCGAATTCTTCCTTCATGTCCAGTTCCTGGTTGTGTGCATCGAAGAATTTATATTGCAGGAATGCCAGGTTCTGGTTCGGAATGACTTTGATGCCGAATCCATACTTCATCTGCCATTTTCGTTTCAAGGACATGAGTCCTTGGTTTACGTAGGCAGCCACATAAGGATGGATGTGCAGCGTGAATTTCTTCACTTTCAGCTTGTTGACCAAATAGTCTATCTTACTTTCCAATGTATCGGTGAACAGGATGGAAGGTTTGATTTTCCCCTTTCCGAAACAAACAGGGCAGTCTTCATCGGTAGTGACATCCATTGCCGGACGTACACGCTGGCGCGTGATCTGCATCAGTCCGAACTTGCTCAGAGGCAGGATGTTGTGTTTGGCCCGGTCTTTCTGCATGTTCTGACACATGCGTTCATAAAGTTTCTGCCGGTTTTCTGCCAGGTTCATATCGATGAAGTCTACCACAATGATTCCGCCCATATCTCTCAACCGGAGCTGGCGTGCCAACTCATCGGCTGCGCCCAGATTCACGTCGAGTGCGTTTGCTTCTTGTCCGTTGGTTGATTTGGAGCGGTTTCCACTGTTCACGTCCACCACATGGAGCGCTTCCGTGTGTTCGATAATCAGATAAGCCCCGCTCTTGTAGGAAACGGTTTTTCCAAAGGAGGACTTGATTTGTTTGGTGATTCCGAAATTATCGAAAATAGGAAGCTGGCCGGTGTAGCGCTTCACGATGCCTGTACGTTCAGGGGCAATGAGCGCCACATAATCTTTTACTTCGTTATAAACGGTTTCGTCGTTGACGTAAATGTTTTCGTACGACGGGTTGAACAAGTCGCGCAGCATGGCTACGGTACGGCTTGTCTCCTCATAAACCAATGAGGGCAGTTTGGTGGCCTTCTGTACTTTTGTGATGGTATCTTCCCAATGTTTCAGCAAGACTTTCAGTTCCGCATCCAGCTCTGCTACTCGTTTGCCTTCGGCTACGGTACGTACAATCACTCCGAAGTTCTTGGGCTTGATGCTCTGGAGCAGCTGTTTGAGGCGAGCTCTTTCCTCGCTGGATTTAATTTTTTGTGAGACGGATACCTTGTCATTGAAAGGAATCAATACCAGATAGCGTCCGGCGAACGACAGTTCACAGGTCAGTCGTGGGCCTTTGGTCGAAATCGGTTCCTTGACAATCTGCACGATGACCTCCTGTCCCTGCTGGAGTACACTGGAAATGGTTCCGTCTTTTTCAATGTCGGGAAGCATGGAAGCTTTCGACATGGGATAGAGTTTTTTCCGGTCACTGATGACTTGCTTGAGGTACTTCTGGTAAGAATGAAATTGTGGTCCCAAGTCTAAATAGTGGAGAAAAGCGTCTTTCTCAAAGCCTACATCTACGAAACAGGCGTTGAGGCCGGGCATGAGTTTCCGGACTTTTCCTACGTACATGTTGCCGACCGAGAACGACAGGTTGCGTTCTTCTTTCTGGAACTCTACCAGCTTCTTGTCTTCCATGAGGGCGATAGAAATTTCCTTGGGCTGTACGTCTACTACTAATTCGCTTGTCACTT
>UMAT01004177.1_pt1 | contig 15855 bp, 17 predicted proteins | sample 1963781 | NCBI WGS metagenome assembly UMAT01 (sample SAMEA4835923, study PRJEB28245) | human gut metagenome | biome: gut microbiome; material: fecal sample | place: Denmark | collected 2008
ACCACCAGATAGATGGCCGGCATGATGATGGACACCGGCCACAGGTAGATGCTGGCGCGATACTCCAGTGCCAGATAGACCAACCCCACGAGGGTTCCAAACAGTTCCAGGTAATTCATGGCGCAAAGATAGTGGAAAGCAGGGAAATTCCAGACAGAAATATAATGTGTTTGAAGAGTATGAGTGGAATCTGACAAGTCTCCCTTTAATATTAAAGAGTTGACACAGCTTATCTTCCATCTTCCGCCATTCGGGTATAAATATCAGTAAATGGTATACACGGGCCATAATATAAAACGGTTAATTTTGCCACAGAAAATTAGAAAAAGACAAACCGTTAAATGATTGTATGATGAAAATACAAATGGTCCTTGCGCTTGCCGCATGGGTAATAAACAGTACAACGATTATGGCACAGGAAACTATCAAACAGACGGCTGGACGCGACCAGCTGGGAGAATTTGCTCCTAAATTCGCGGAATTGAACGACGACGTACTTTTCGGGGAGGTGTGGAGCCGGACCGACAAACTCGGACTGCGCGACCGCAGCCTGGTGACCATCACTTCACTTATCAGTCAGGGCATTACCGACAGTTCGCTGACTTACCACCTGCAGACGGCGAAGCAGAACGGCATCACCCGTACGGAAATCGCCGAAATCATTACGCACATCTCTTTCTATGCCGGATGGCCGAAGGCATGGGCCGCTTTCCGTCTGGCCAAGGAAGTGTGGGCGGAAGACACCACGGGAGACGATGCCAAGGCAGCTTTCCAGCGCGAAATGATTTTCCCTATCGGAGAACCTAACACGGCATATGCGAAGTATTTTATCGGAAACAGTTACCTGGCTCCGGTGTCAAAGGAACAGGTACCTGTGGCCAATGTGACCTTCGAGCCGGGATGCCGTAACAACTGGCACGTTCACCGGGCTACCAAAGGCGGTGGACAGATGCTGATTGGTGTGGCCGGACGCGGCTGGTATCAGGAAGAAGGTAAACCGGCTGTACAGATTCTACCGGGTACGGTAATTCACATTCCGGCTGGTGTCAAGCACTGGCATGGAGCGGCAGCCGACAGCTGGTTCGCGCATCTGGCCTTTGAGGTACCGGGCGAAAACACGTCGAACGAATGGCTGGAGCCGGTTTCCGACGAAGAATATAGCAAATTGCAATAATCTCTATCCAGCATCACCGGTTGTCTGCCGCTGGCGGGGGCCGGTGAGCTTTCACTCTCCTACCTTTGTTTTTTTATGCACATGTAGACCTATGAAAAAAGTGTTGTTATTCCCTTTTTTGTTTTTTGCCTGCATGGCCTTGTCGGCCTGTAACCCTTCAGACGATACGCCGTCTGCCCCTGAAGCGAACATCCCCGGACAATCGGAGAATACTGGAGATGCCGGAGAATCTGGAAATAATGAAGAGAATGAAAACCCTGATAATGACGACACAATTATGGAAAACAATACACTGACATTGACGCTCAACGGGCGTTCTTTTACCGCTACGCTTGCTGATAACTCGGCTACTGAGGCTCTCAAGGAAAGACTGGCCCAAGGAACCTTGGAGGTTCGCCTGGAGGATTACGGAGACATGGAAAAAGTTGGTTCATTAGGCTTCTCACTGCCACGGACAGACCGACAGACCACCACGGTGCCGGGCGATATCATGCTTTATCAGGGCAGTTCCCTGGTCATATTCTATGGTTCGAACTCGTGGGCATATACTCCTCTGGCCAAAGTAGACGGGGTTTCTACCCGAGAGGAAATGCTGGAACTGCTGGGAGGAGAAGGGACTGTCATACTCACTCTTTCTTTGGCTGAATAACAGCTTTCTCTGATTATCTATTTATCTTTATTTCAGGCATTTGTCCGAAACCGTACGTTCCGGATATGCTTGTGCTGTGCCTGAAAATCACATCCAACCCTTTAATACCTATTGCTTATGAACTTGATTAAGAATACTGAATTCGGGGGTGAACGGCCTTTGTTTGCCTCTCACGATTTGCAACTGGATAATGTAACCATTCATGCCGGCGAATCGGCTTTGAAGGAATGTAGTAACATTGTGGCTGTGAATTGCCGCTTTGAAGGAAAATACCCGTTCTGGCATGTCAACGGTTTTACGGTGAAAAACTGCTTGTTCACTGAGGGAGCCCGTGCGGCGTTGTGGTACTCACAGAATCTGGTGATGACGGACACGCGGGTGGAAGCACCCAAGATGTTCCGCGAGATGGAGGGTATCCGACTGGAGAATGTGCAGATTCCGGATGCGCAGGAAACACTTTGGCATTGCCGCAATGTCCAATTGAAAAACGTGCAGGTGGAGCATGCTGATTATCTGTTCATGCACAGCGAGAATATCCGGATAGACCACTACGCGCAAAACGGGAACTATTCGTTCCAGTATTGCAAGAACGTGGAAATTCGTCATGCAGTAATCAACTCAAAGGATGCGTTCTGGAACACCGAGAATGTAACGGTGTACGACTCGGAGATTAACGGGGAGTATCTGGGATGGCATTCCCGCAACCTGCGGCTGGTGAACTGTAAGATTTCCGGTACCCAGCCGTTGTGTTATGCCCACAACTTAGTGATGGAAAACTGTACGATGGATGACGACTGCAACCTGGCTTTTGAATATACCAGCGTAGAAGCTACCATTCAGGGATTCATCCACAGCGTGAAGAATCCGCGTACGGGACACATCACGGCCGAAAGTTTCGGACAAGTGATTCTGGATGAGCATATCAAGGCTCCGGGTGACTGCAAACTGACATTATGGGATACGCATACTTGTTTTGATGACTGACTATGAAATATAATTTTGATGAAATCGTTCCGCGCCGGCATACCTGTTCCTACAAATGGGACAGTCTGCCGGATGACCGTCTGCTGCCCCTCTGGGTGGCAGACATGGATTTCCGTACGGCACCTGCCGTGGTAAAGGCACTGGAAAAACGTGTGCGTCATGGCATTTTCGGTTACACTTACGTACCGGAGGCTTATTATGAGGCGGTAATCGGCTGGTTTGCACGCCGCCACGGATGGCACATCGAGAAGGAATGGATTATGTACACTTCGGGAGTGGTGCCTGCCCTTTCTGTCCTTATCAAGGCACTGACCGAACCGGGCGACGGGGTGGTTGTGCAGACGCCTGTGTACAATTGTTTCTTCTCGTCTATTCGGAACAACGGCTGCCAGATGGTGGCCAATCCGTTGAAGTATGAGAACCGGACGTATCACATTGACTTTGACGATTTGGAACGCAAGACGGCCGACCCGTCGGTCAAGCTGATGTTGCTCTGCAATCCTCATAACCCGGCGGGACGGGTGTGGACGCGCGAAGAACTGCTCCGCGTGGGTGATATCTGCCGGCGGAACCAAGTGAAGGTGGTGGCCGACGAAATCCATTGTGAACTGGTGTTTCCGGGACATACTTACACGCCGTTTGCCTCGCTCGGCGAAGAGTATCTGCAAAACTCCATCACTTGCCTGTCTCCCAGTAAGGCATTCAACTTGGCAGGACTTCAGATTGCCAACATCGTGAGTTGCGACGAAGAGGTACGGAAGAAAATAGACCGCGCCATCAACATCAACGAAGTGTGCGACGTGAATCCGTTCGGGGTGACGGCTACCCTGGCAGCCTACAACGAAGGCGAAGACTGGCTCGTGCAACTGCTGGATTACCTGAAGGCAAACTATGACTATCTGTGTCGCTTTTTTCATACGTATCTGCCACAGATTCCGGTGACGGAACTGGAAGGTACTTATTTGGTCTGGACCGATTGTCGAGCCCTGCCCTTTCCGTCCGACACGTTACAGTCCCGTTTGCGGATGGAAACAGGTTTGTGGCTAAACAGCGGCACGATGTACGGGGAAGAAGGTGAAGGATTTCTCCGATGGAACATTGCCTGCCCGCATACGATGTTGCAGGATGCCCTGATACGTTTCCGAGGGTTCGTAGTGTCACTGACCGATAAAACTGACAAAAGATGACACGCACAACGACTACAAGACACCGGTTGTCAGTGGTATTGGCCTACTTTCTCATCTATGTGGTGTGGGGGTCTACTTACTATTTCATTGGAGTGGCGCTTCGGGATATTCCGACTTTTCTGCTGGGGGCGTTGCGCTTTTCCATCGCCGGTTTGTTGTTGCTGTCTCTTTGTGCCCTTCACGGAGAAAAGGTGATGCGCCCTCGCCTGATTCGCCGTTCTGCTGTAAGCGGCATCGTCCTGCTGTTTGTCGACATGGCTGTCATCATGCTCGCCCAACGTTATGTGAGCAGCAGTCTGGTGGCCATCGTAGCCTCTTCCACGGCCATCTGGATCATGTTGCTTGACGTGCCTTATTGGAAAAAGAATTTCCGGAGTCCGGCTGTAGTAGCGGGTATCTTGGCTGGATTTGCCGGAGTGGGTATGCTTTACATGGAACAGCTGGCTTCCGATGCTTCGGCAGCCGTACACAGGGAGTATGGCTGCCTGATTCTGATAGGCGGCTGTATCTCCTGGGCCCTCGGGACACTGTATGCCAAATACCGTTCGTCGGAGACTGAAGAAGTCAACGCGTTTGCCGGAGCAGCCTGGCAGATGATTTTTGCCAGTGCCCTGTTTTGGGTGTGTGCGTTTGCTATAGGAGATGTGGCACAAGTGGATTGGACGAGTGTGTCCGCTGTGTCATGGGGTGCACTCATCTACCTCATCCTGTTGGGCTCCTTGCTGGCCTACACAGCCTATGTCTGGTTGCTGAAAGTCCGTCCCGCCACAGAAGTCGCCACGCATGCCTACGTCAACCCGGTGGTGGCCGTAGTGATTGGTGTCTATGCCGGTCATGAAGAAGTGAGCCTCCTGCAACTGACTGGACTGGCTGTCATCCTCCTTAGCGTAGTGCTGGTGGAATATAAACCTCAAAGACAAAAACATGCACATGAAAAAGACTGACCTCTCCCCCGTGCGGCCTTCAGAACGATTCGTGATTCTGGATGCCTTGCGGGGATTTGCCATTCTGGGCATTGCCTTGGCCAACTTTCCGGAGTTTTCGCTCTATGCTTTCCTGTCTGCAGAAGATACGGCAGCACTCCCGGCCTCGGGAGCAGACCGATGGATACGTTATGGATTGTATGTGCTGGTCGACGGTAAGTTTTATACGCTTTTTTCTCTGTTGTTCGGCATCGGTTTTTCCATTATCCTGCACAATGTGGCCCGTAAAGGAGGCAATGCCATTCGTCTCTTTTTCCGGAGAATGGGGCTCCTGGCTCTTATCGGTTTTTTGCACCTGATGGGGATTTGGAGTGGCGATATTCTGTTGCTCTATGCCCTGTTGGGGATGTGTCTTCCTCCGTTCCGGAAACTGTCAGACCGTTGGTTGCTGGGGGTGGCCGCTGCTCTGTTGTTTCTGCCTGTATGCATCGATTTCGTTTGTGAGATTACCCGGACCGACCTGTCCGCTCCGGTGGTCCAGTTGCAACAGGTATATTGTGCGCGGTTTGGCATTACGGATGAGAACTTTGCCTACTGGTTGCACGATGCCTCAAACTATCGGGAGGTGTTTCAGTTCTTGATTCAAGGGGCTGTGGTGCGGTTGCAGGAGTTCATTGACGGGAACCGTTACTTCAAGGTGATGGGGCTGTTTCTGATTGGTTACTATCTGGGGCGTCAGCGTCTGTATGCCCGGCTAGAGGAAAAGAAGCATGAGTTGAAAGAGATTTTTCGTATCGGTGCACTGGTCGGTCTCTCTCTGTCTTTGCTTTATGCCTGGAGTGCCCTGAACGGTCAGCCTTGGGGATTGAGCATCCACAGTCTCCTTTATTTCTTGAGTGTGTATCCGCTGGCCTTTTCCTACGTAGCGGGATTCTGCCTGTTATTTCTGCGTCGTCATCGTCTTCCGTTGTTCCAATGGTTGGCTGCTCCAGGACGGATGGCACTGAGCAATTACATTGGGCAGTCGGTAGCCGGAATGGGTATTTTCTACGGCATCGGTCTGGGACTGGGGGCACACACCAGCCTGCTGTTCACTGAGGTGATAGTACTGGCCGTATTTCTCTTCCAGCAGGCCTTCAGCCAAAGGTGGCTCACTTTCTTCCGTTTCGGTCCGTTGGAATGGATTTGGAGAATGTTGACCTACGGGCACTGGATAGATTGCCGGAAACCGAAGTAGCGTATGGAGGTTTAAACCATACAGAAAACAGACAAGGATAAGGTTACTTACTGAACGCAGCCTTATCCTTGTCTGTGTAAAGCATCAATATCCGATGGTGAATCGTTCCTGATGGTGATTTTCCTGCTCCAGTTCGTCTACCATGGCCACGGCGTAATCCTCTACTGAAATGAAACTTTCTCCTTTCTCATCGACAATCAGATCGTCTTTACCCAAACGGAATTTGCCGGTACGGATACCAGGTTTCAAGTTTTCCAGATTGGCTGCCGGAGAAAAGAATACCCAGTCGATGCCGGTTTCCTTCACCAAGGTTTCCAGGTAGAATTTTGCCATTGACTTGACTCCAGGAAGCCATGCTTCTGGAAGTGTTCCTGTATCTACCAAGCGCAACCCTGGTTTGACAAACAGACTTCCAGCTCCTCCTACAATCAGTAATCTCTTGACACCGGAAGCTTTCACGGCTTCCAGAATTTCAGGATACACACGCAACGTATCTTCGTACATGTTTGGATTACTCCATCCAGGGTTGTAGGCACTGATAACCGCATCATGACCTTTGCACACTTCTTTCAGTTTTTCCGTTTCTTCCACATCCATTGCGAGGACGGAAAGGCGGTCATGCTTCCGGGTAATTTTCTGTGCATTCCGTACGATGGCGGTCACTTGGTGACCCCGGTCCAATAACTCGTTCAAAAGGGCATTCCCTACAAATCCACTTGCTCCAATTAAAACTACATTTTTCATATTTCTAAAAGCTTTATGTGTAACTGGATGCAAAGCTACTCCTCATTTAGTTATCAATCAAGTAGTTAATTTGATGTGAGCTACTTATCGCGCGGAAACTAATATTGAGTATGAGCCGATTGTAAAAGAGTCTTTTAACGATTTTTAATCGGGTGAGGTGAAATCTTTTACGGCCACAAGGTCATAAGAAGTCACCGCCTCCGTTAAGCAATCTTATACACTACGGTATTCTGCAGCACAAGCGACTTGTTATGGGCAAAAAAGACAATTCCGTTGGTCGGGGCTTGAATCTCCATTAAGACCTGTCCGTAGTAAGGGTCAATGACGGAAGCCATCACTTCTCCTTTCTTCACCACATCGCAAGCGTGTTTCATTTTGTACAGGATACCTGAAACGGGGGTTCTGACCGGCACTAACTCTTCTTCATCCAGCAAGCGTGAATTGTAGTCCGGGCTACTGTAGTCGGTATAGTCTATCAGTCCCGTGCGGTGCATAAAGCGGAAAATCGTATGCACACAGTCGGCCACGTCTTTTCCCTCCACGGTATCGTTTCCTCCACTGTAGAGGGAGAACGCTTTGGTGTTCCAGATTTGCCAATTATAGTTGAGCAAGGTGGTGTCGAACGGCAATGGTTTGTAGAGGCAGACAAACGGGAGGCCGAAAAGGGCCGCGGTGGCCGTGTCTTCGTAACCGGTCTGGGTAATCCGCACATGCGGTACAAAATCGCCTGGAATGTAGAAACTGGCCAACTGGATGCCGTAGGTGTATCCTTGAATAGCCTCAAAAAGAGCGGCAGCAATACGCTGAGTGGTTTCTCCTCGGTCGTACCCTGGAAACATCCGGTTGATATCGGTATTGTCCATGGCCCAAAATCGCTTTTCTATGTTCATGGAGAAAGGATTGACCGACGGAACGACCAAAATTTCATGCCCGGGCACCAGCCGGCCTTCTTTCTCCAATGTGGCCAACCGGTTTACGACCTGTGAGCAGATGTATTGTTGCTGTATCTCATTCCCACGCATGGCCCCTACCAGTGCAAGGCTCTTCTCTCCTTCTCCGAAACGAAATCCTTGGATGCGGAAGGTGTCGCGGAAAGGAGATTCCATGCGGAAGATTATTTCATTTTTCATATCGGTTGCTTAAAATTGATGAATACGTGCCAGAAGAGATCCCTGATAGACGATGGGATATGCCCGGAGAGTAAAAAGCAGTCCCCGGGTAGGCGCTTCCACAGACTGAAGCACTTCTCCGGTGAGCGGACTGACCACTTCGCCTATTTTCTCTCCTTTTTCTACAATCATGTTATTTTTGATTTCCGTGAGAAAAACCCCGGAAGCATCTGCATTAATGAAATTCACCTGATTGCCCATAGAAACAGTGGGAGCTGATACGGAAATCGGATCGGGAGTGGCGGTCCAGATGCCCATGGTATGCATCAGGTTCAGGATGCCGTTTACCAGCCGGTTGCCATATCCGTGGTTGATACGCATACCCACTCCCATTTCTACTACCAAGGTGGGGGTATCCAGGCTGTTCAGCGAATGGGCCAAGGTAGATTCCAACACCGTGGCAGCCTCGTGTACCCAGATGAAATCTACATCCAGCAGCTTGGCATAAGGCACCAGTGTGTCTGCCGTATTCACATTGATACGTACCTGAGGAATCTTCCGCAGGAAAATGTTGCTGGAATGAATATCGATTACCATATCGGCTCCTTGCAAATCACGTATAAGAGTATAGGCAGCCTGTTCTGCCATGGTCCCATCCGGATTGCCGGGAAAAATGCGGTTCATATCCAAATCGAAACCTGGGATGCCCCGGGTGATGGAGTCGATGCCCAACGGATTCAATGCGGGATAGATTTCTACTGTGCCATTCAGTTTCTCCAGATTCTGTTGTATGATTTGATTGAGGCGGAAACAGACATACTGGCCTTCCAGTTCGTCGCCGTGCGTACCTGTGACGATGCAGATACGTTTGTTTTGGTTTCCATGGTTGATTACATTTTTCTTTATTAATAACCGCTCATCTACAGGAAGGGCGGTAGATACTACTGTCTTTATCATAGTTCTTCTACAATTACCCGGATTTCAGTCTGTTGCGTGGCATTACCGGTAAAAACGCCCCGATTTACCCGACAGTCCATGGCATCGCGACCATGTGCCAACTTAATATATCCATATTCTATCAATCGGTTGTTGGTCGGGTCTATTCCTCTCCATTCATCGCCTGCAAGTACTTCCACCCAGGCATGGGTCACGCCTGTACCCTGCATGAACCCGTTTACATAGCGGGCGGGGATGCCACAGGCGCGGCACAGTGCAATCAGGATGTGAGCATAATCCTGACACACACCTTTTCGCTGTTGGAAAGCTTCCATGGCAGTCGTGTCTATCTGTGTACTGCCTGGTGAATAGCACATATAATCATGAATTTTGTCGGCAAGCAGCAGGGCACTATCCAACGGATTATTTTTCTTCTGTTTCCCATCTGCCAAAAATGCTTTCATGGAATCAGACAATCCAGTCAGGGCAGATTCCACCCGGAACACATATCCCGGTGTGGACTCTGGAATGCAATACGGAGTAAGTTTGGCTTCCCCACTGCTGACAAAAATAAATGCGTCGTGCGCTTCTGCCCGGCTGCCGTATTGAAGCGGATTTCCCCAGGCATCGGCTCCATAGATCAAGTAATCAGACGGATGGAGAAACATGTCACGTTTTACCACCTGCTGGCATGCATTGACGCAAGGCATACACCTCAGGCTGAAGAAATGTCTGGTTATAGGAGAACTGAAGCGTATGATGGTCTGATAATTATATAGGTATCTCTTTGTCATCATGACTTTCATTTTTATTATAATAAGACAAGGTGGTTGAGGTATTTGAGTACCGTTGCCTTATATTCCAGGTTGGAACTGTCATACTTCTCCTCACTCAATAACTCATCTAAATGTTCCAGAATCATTGGGTCGAAAATGCCTTCTTCTGTTTCCGCACAGAGTTTCAAGGATTCGAAGGCTTCCTCTATGCGGTAGAAAGGATAATCAAACCGAATGTGCATGTCCATATTTTCTACCAACTTGCCGATTCGCAAGAAATTACGTACCCGTTCATCGAATACCCGTTCGTCTACCGATCCCCAAAAAGCGAGGAGATAGTCGGTAATTGGCTGAAGGTCGGTGATGTTGTCATCTTTTTTCTCGGCCGACTTCCGAATGCACGACAACGATAGTTCAATGTAAGAGAGGGTTTCGCTCATAATCTCTTCACGCAGGACAATGGCGTTGTCATTGGCGGCGGTCAGTCCCGAAATCAAGGAGCAAGGATTTTTTTCATCATACATATACCCTATTCGGAAACTTTCCCTGTCGGGATAAGGATTGTTGGTATCCAGTTTCTGATAATATTCCTCGTACTCCTTCGGTTCACCGTCAATCATCTTGTCATAATAACGGCGCAGCAGGTGAAGGCTGATGTAAACTCTTTCTGTATATCGGCCTAACCAATAAAGACGGTTGGCTTTAATGGCTGAAATGGCATTATTTGTAATCATATCTCGTGGTTGTTTAGTATTCGTTTTTAGCAATTATGTTCTCGTTCAGACTTGGGGCTACTTTTCCATTACCCAAGTATCTTTGAATCCCCCTCCTTGTGAAGAGTTCACTACAAATGAATTTGGATTACGTGAGAAGCGGGTCAAGCCGCTTTTCCACACCCGGGTCTGTTCGCCGGAAATGACGAAAGCACGCAGGTCGGCTTTTCGTTCCACTCGTTCATTGCCTTCTTGAATTTCCAGGTCCTTGAAGTCTATTACCTCTTGCGCAATCCAGCGTCTGGGGTCATCGATAATCAGTTGTTTCAGTTCAGCCAGTTTTTCAGGAGAGAGGTCTCGTCCGAATACGACCCCATATCCACCGGCTTCGCTCACATCTTTGATAACCAGTTTCGCGATATTGTCCAGTATATACTGGTAATCTTCTTTATAGTATGGAAGATAAGTAGGTGCATTCTGAAGAATCGGTTTCTCGTGCAGGTAATACGTAATCATTTTAGGTACGAAGTAGTAGATGCCTTTGTCGTCGGCCACTCCATTGCCTAAGGCATTGACCACTGCCACATTCCCTTTTCGGTAGGCCTGCATGAGATGAGGGATTCCTATCAGGGAGTCTGCATTGAAGGTCAATGGATCCAAGTATTCATCGCTGATACGACGATAAATACATCCCACCTGTTGTTTTTCTTGGTACAGTCCCATGTAGTAGACGATATCGTTCTCCACCACCAAATCTCCCGGGAAAGCCAATGTCGCTCCTGTTTTCTCCGCTAAATACGAATGCTCAAAAAAGCAGAATTATAGCGTCCGGGAGTCAATATGACAGAAATGCCCCGTCCATCATTCACATAGTCCATCATTTCTTTCAGCAGAGTGCTATAATCCCGGTTGTCGGCTACTGCATTCTCCTGAAAAGTCTGTGGCGATACTTTCCGCGTGATAGTACGGGCTATCATCGGATAAGAAGCGCCGGAAGGAATGCGGAGATTGTCTTCCAACACAAACCAGCGGTTGTCTTTTGCCTGCACCAAGTCGATGCCTGATATGTGCGAATAAATATCGTGGATGGGCGACACGCCTTCACACTCCGGGAGGTATCCCTTGGAAGAGTAAATAAATTCGGCCGGTATAATGCCGTCTTTGATGATTCCTTTTTCGTGATAGATATCGTTTAAGAATAAATTCAATGCATCTACACGCTGTATGAGTCCCCTTTCCAGGTAATCCCAGTCTTCCTTGGAAATTACCCTCGGTATAGCATCAAAAGGGAACAACTGTTCTTTAAAAACCCCGTTTTTGTATACCCCGAAACGCACACCAAAGCGTTCCATCCATTTGTTGACCGCGTCTCGGTTTTCAATCATTTTATCCATATCCTTACCTTTTTAGATTATACCTTATCTCTCTTTCTCACTCAAGCTACGTTTGAATTCCCCCTTCGCAAACGTGCTATTCTTTTTGTTCATGTTCCTGGTAGAAAGACATCCCAGGTTCTTTAATTCAATATTTGTATTATCATTTTATTTGTGTATTTTGTATAATTGTAGCATTGTAATATTGTTATTGCAACAATTATAAATAAAATGATATTGAAACAAACATTTTTGCAATAAAAAGAATTTGATAGCTAGTAAGGTAGCTCTCTTATGAAAACGGTAAGTGCAGAAACATTCCGCCGTGTTTCTACTTTTTATTTGTACCTTTGTATAGAAACTTGTACAAAGCCACTTTATGGATAAGAACAAACTAAATGATGATATTTACATCAGGAACTGTCCGATTCGGAACGTGTTGGCCCGTATCTGCGACAAATGGTCGATTCTGATTATTTTTACCCTGGAACAATTTCCGGTGATGCGTTTTGGAGAACTCCATCGCATGATTCCAGACATTTCTCAGAAAATGCTGACGGTCACCCTCCGCACGCTGGAAGAAGACGGACTGGTCAGTCGGAAGGTGTATGCGCAGATACCGCCTAAAGTAGAATATTCGTTGACCTCCCGCGGAAAATCCTTACTCCCCCATCTGAACGGGTTGATACAATGGGCCAAGGAGCAGATGAACGACATCCTGCAGGATCGCCGGAATGAATCGGGCAATCCAAGTATATGACACTGCCGGCCGCTACTTACAATGAGGCAGCCGGACAAAAAGAATCTCCGTCGTGAATTCGGGATTTTTTCTTTGCAAAGAATGAAGTCCTTGTTTCGCGACGGAGATGCAAATCCGAAAAAGCGAATCAGAATTTTTCAGCCAATGCGGCAGCCTGCCGACAGCCGTCGGTTTTCTCAATTTCCCCTTCGTTCAATACACTGGGAACCAACACCTCTCCTACCATGTTCCACTTCAGCAGCGTAGCCGACCGCTCCAAGGGAATACGTACACCATCCATGACGGTAGGATCTTCTTCCTCACAGCAGGTAATCAAGGCACATTTCTTACCGGCAATCTCCTTCCCGCCCACTACGAGTGAGAACAGACGGTCGATGACACCTTTAATCTGTGCCGGGATGGAATACCAATAGACCGGCATGGAGAAAACCACCGCATCTGATTCTAGGATGGCCGGGGCGATAAGGTTGAAATCATCGTCGAAAGAACAAGCCTTTCCTGTTTTGTAGCACGTCATGCAGGCATGACACCCGCCAATTTTCAGGAAAGCGGCATCAAAACGTTGGATGGTATGACCGCGCTGTTCGGCAGCTTTCACAAACGCCTCGGTCATGGCAAAACTGTTTCCCTTCTTGCGAGGGCTTCCGGTAATCACTGTAATTTTCATAGGTATTCTCTTTCTTATTTTTGAATGGTATTTGAATTTTGGTTGTAAGCTTTGGCCACGCACTTCCACTCCCCGTTCATCTTCATCAGCAGGAGGTAGTCGGTAAAATCAATGCGTCCGCCCCATTTTTCTTCCAGTACGCGCACCACGGCAAGGGTTTCTTCTATGTCTACAATGTCGATACGGGCCTTGAAATCTTTTCCGGCACTCACGGTATCCACGTTCTTGTAAAATTGTTCAATATTACCATGCTCCAGTTTCCCGTCCAAGTAACCGAACAGTACGGCTTCGTCGATAAACAGTTCTTTGGCATAACGGCTGTCGCCTTCGGCCACACTCTTTACAAATTTCAGGGCCGCTTCTTCCACGGCTTTATACTCTTCAATACTTGCTCTCATGTTTCACAATTTAAGGGGTTTATACTGCAGCAAATGTAGGGGATGAAAACGGTTTATACAATTACCGAAAAATTATTCACCTACCGAAAAATTATTCGGTATGCAGGGGTTTCGGGAGTTATCCTTATCTTTGCGATTGTGTAATTGTTTACTCTTCAGAAACCATGTACGAAAGAAAAATACCTGTGGATTTGGACTGCCCGCTCCGGCTGACCATGAGCCTGATAGACTCCAAATGGAAATCGTGTATGCTGGATGAACTGCGGCATCGGGCGTTGCGTCCCAGCGAACTGCACAAACTCTTCCCGGAAGCGACTCCCCGAGTACTCGACATCCAGTTGAAAGAACTGGTGGAAGACGGACTTGTTTCCAAAACCACTTACCATGAAGTGCCTTTGCGGACGGAATATGCCTTGACTGAGTTGGGCCGCAGCTTGCTGCCGATTATTGACTCGATGATTGAGTGGGGCAACCGGAATACGGAAGTGTTTGAACGGAAATACGGCGCTGCAAAGGAATGAGATTCCTTGCCACGCCGTAGTTTATTTTCTCACCTTATCGGTTCAGCCTGATTTTCTCGTGATAGAAATAGTTGACAAGTACGGGTTTCCCTTTTTCGGAACGTCCGTAGGGCAAATCATTCACTCGATAGGGAAAGCCTTGTTGTGCAGCATAGGATGAAATCTCCTTCTCCAAGGCTTTCCAGTAATCCAGTTTTTTATGGTTGTATATTTCTTCGTACAGCGGAAAAAGTGCGGGATGCTTCTCATGGATATACGCCATGATTCCTCCTTTGAATTGCCCGCGCAGATTCAGGTTTTCCAACCAGATTAAATCGGCATATCCTTTTACTTCTTCGATAATCGCCTTCACATCGGTGATGCCTGGAAAGATAGGCGACACGAAACATACGGTACGGATGCCTGCTTCATAGACCTGTCGCATTGCTTTCAAGCGGCGTTCGATGTTGACTGCCCGGTCCATGTCCGCACGAAACTCCTCATCCAGCGTATTAACCGACCAAGAAACCGTGACCTTGGGGAACTGCTTCAACAGGTCCAGGTCGCGCAGCACGAGGTCGGACTTCGTACAAATCATCAGTTCGGCCTGTGTGCCCCGAAGTTCCTCTAACAGACGGCGGGTGTTTCGGAACTCGGCTTCGTAAGGGTTGTATCCGTCCGTCACTGAACCTATCACAATACGTTCACCGTCGTATTTATGCGGGTTCGCTATCGGTTTCCAGTGCTTCACGTCCAGAAACGTGCCCCACGGTTCAGTATGTCCGGTGAAGCGTTTCATGAACGAGGCATAGCAATATTTGCAAGCGTGCGGGCAACCCACGTACGGATTCACCGAATAACCTCCGACGGGCAGAGAGGATTTGGTCATGACGCTCTGCACATCAATCTCTTGAATGATTTCTGTATCCATCGCTTATAATGCTATACATTCCCCATCTTCGGGAATAATCAAACGATTCATATCTATGTGATTATGCTGGGCTTCGTTACGCAGGATAGCGCGTGTAGTCTGGCAATGGTCAATGGCATCCATGTGTACAGCAATCAGTCTTACACTCTTTGGCACTTCATCCAGTATCTGCATTACTTCATGCTCATCGGGCAAAATCGGTCCGAAATCTTTGGAAAATTCCGGAAACACAGCTCCCCCACAGTTGACAACTATATAATCCGGATGATAGCGATCGATGTTCTCACGAATGCTATTCTCCCACCTACAGTCTCCCATCACATAAATGGTAGGCAGACCTTTCGACTTCAGGACAAAGCCAGATACAGGTCCCATCATTTCTGCAAGTTTGCCAAAACCGTGATGCCCGTTTGTCCGGAAAATACTCAGTTCTCCTAGCTGTTTCATCTCTTCTATGGCTTCTACATTCATAAATCCGTCGTGTACGATTGTTTCTTTATCTGCCGGTTGGGTGAAAAATGGGATGGTATAAGGCAAATAATGTCTCACACTCGGCTCGTAATGATCAATATGGTTATGAGTCAACAAAACCATGTCCACATCTTTTACAAGGTCGGCTACCGACATGTTCAGATGTACTCTTGGATTCTTATTCACTCCAAGCGCCGACCTTAACGTTTCTTTTTCAGCCAACACCGGATCGACCAATATACACTTACCTGCGTAATAAATCTTCAATGTCGCATTGCGGACCAATTGAATAACTGCTGTCTTGTTCTTATCCATAGCCTTCT
>UMAT01050387.1_pt1 | contig 15614 bp, 14 predicted proteins | sample 1963781 | NCBI WGS metagenome assembly UMAT01 (sample SAMEA4835923, study PRJEB28245) | human gut metagenome | biome: gut microbiome; material: fecal sample | place: Denmark | collected 2008
GTATGATTTTTATAAATCGGATTTTTATATGTTTGATGATGAGGCTTTGCCAGCCACTAAGGTCACCAACGAACGTCACCAGGTGTTGCTGACACTGGGCGTTCATTTCTAAGCGTTCATTGTGTTTGTTTTATTTAATAGAGGAGTTGCTTTAGATTGAGGGGCGGCTCCTTTTTTTATTCCTTTTTTTCACGGTACTCTTTCTTTTTCCAGAAATTGAATCCCATGTAAACGCGCAGACTTCCGAAGGAGTTGGTGATGGAGAAGGTGGGCTTGCGGTAGTTGTAGGTGTGGAGCACCAGCGAAGCTCCCACATAGTATTTGCTGTTGTTCCAGGTAATGCCGGCCCGCGTAATCAAGTCGAAATTGATGTCTCTGATCCATTGTGCCCAGCTGGTGCCGCTTTGGGTAGGCTGGTCGTTGATGCGTGATTTCTTATAGGCAATGGCCGGGAGCAGGGATACATTCAGCAGACAGTTTTTCGCGAATACCCAGTTGTAGCCGTAGCCCATGCTAAGGTTGTAGTCGGTATAACGCAGGCTGTGGAATTGCAGGGAGGAACTTAACTGCTGTTTTATTTCATCGGGCAGTTGGGTATGGTCGAACGAAATGTTGTGCTGTGAATAGGAAAATCCTGCCAGTAAAGAGCCGCAGCTTTTCCGTTGATTGGTCGACTGACTGTAAGCGGCCGGATAGGAGAAACGCTTGTGGTTGAAAATCCAGTAGGCATTCAGTCCCTTGATGTCGCTTTGGAAGCCGTTGAACGGGGTGTTCGTGTAGTCCTTGCTCAGATTGAACTTCTCGTAGGAAGAGATCTTGAAGTCACTTCCCGTTTTTCGGTAATAGAGATCGACACCGAATTTGGCACTGTACAAGTTGAACACAAATTCTTTTCGGGGAGCCTTGTTCTTCCCTTTTCCAAGCAAGTCTCTGATGTCGAAAGAGACTCCTAAGAAAATCCATCTCCATCCGAAATACACGCCTAACTTGGTATTGATGTTGGGTGCGAAGCTCAGGCTTTGTCCGTCGTTGCTTCCCAGGCGGTAGTGCTCATACCAGGAACTTTGTTCCAACATGAAAGCCAGGTTATATTTGTTGGGAGAGATGTAGGTGGTATCTACCGTGTTCAGCTTGACGCCGACTTTCTTGATTTCTTGTCCGGTGAACTTGATAGAGCGTACAATGTCATGGGTCAGACTGCCCAATAAGGGACGCGAAGATGGAACGGGAGCAGGTTCCGTATTGGCCACACTGTCTCGCTTCTCTACTTGTGCCTTTCCATAGGCGGGATAGAGAAGAAACGAAGGCAGTATGGTCAACAAGGAAAGGTATTTCACCTTATGAAAGAAGTTTATAGTTTGTTCAGAATACGGTCCATGACCCAGTTGGTGGGTGTGGCACTGATGCCGTCGCAGGTACATACTGCTTTTCCTTGCAGGTGTTCCACCACGGCCTTAATCAGCGGTAGCTGTACGTGAGGCGGATTGGGCGGAAGAATCTCTTCGCGTCCGCGTTCGGTGTGCAGGGCTATCGGGTCGTAGGTAAAGACGGAGAAACAGATCATGCCTTTATCACCGATGATTTCGATACGGTCTTCCTTGGCCGATTCATGTGCCACGAAGCACCAAGAACCTGAACCCGGCAGGCCGGAATCGAACTTGAAGCAGGCACTGATGGTATCTTCTGCTTCATAGAGTCCGCCGCGGTTGCTCTTGTATCCTTCCGCTTCGAGGATACAGCCGAACATGTCCTGCAATAAATCCAGCTGGTGTGGAGCCAGGTCGTAGAAATAACCTCCTCCGGCAATATCGGGTTGCACGCGCCACGGTAAATTCTTGCTGTTGTAGTCCAAGGCCCGAGGGGGTTGTGCGAAACGGATCTGTACGTTGATGACGTTACCGATTTCTCCTTCGTCGACCAGTTGCCGTACTTTTTGGAAATAGGGCAGGTAGCGGCGGTAATAAGCTACAAAGCAAGGCACTCCCGTTTCTTTGGAGATACGGTTGATACGGGCGCAATCCTCATAGCTGGCAGCCATCGGTTTTTCGATGTAGACCGGTTTCCCGGCTTTCATGGCCATGATGGCAAAGGTGGCATGTGAGGACGGAGGGGTAGCGATGTAGATGGCATTCACATCTTCGTCGCCAATCAGTTCTTGCGCGTCGGTGTACCACCGGGGAATCTGGTGGCGTATGGCGTAGGATTTGACTTTTTCTTCTTCACGGCTCATGACCGCTACCACTTTGGAGCCTTCAATCATGTTGAAAGCCGGACCGCTTTTCTTTTCGGTGACTTCACCGCATCCGATGAATCCCCAGTTTACTTTATCTAGTTTGATCATAGATGAGTGGTTTTAATGAAAGTATTTTTTATATAAATTCCGATAGTCTTCACTCTTCATATACTGGTCGAGCCAGCTGTTCAGGCTGTCGAGCAGGATAGGGGCATATTTAGGCACTCCCCATGCATAAAACTGAGTGAAACTGATATCGGTATCAATGTCCAGATTGGGATACAATGCGATGTTGCCTTTGGCGATGTTTTCGTCGCAGACGGCATAGTCGATGTCACCTCCGGAAACCATGGCCATGAGTTGTTCGGGGCCATACTGGTCTACTTCCTGCAGATAGATGGTATCGGCTATTTCATTGATAAGGTTGTGCAGGCGCAGCAAAGCCGGTGAATCTTTGACTACGTGCAAGGTCTTCCCTCCCAATTCCAGCTGGTTGTGGATATAAAGGCTGTCTTTTCCTTTTTCCGGTTTGCGCTGTACTAAGATTTGCTTGCTCAGCCACAACGGATGGGTGAAAAGCAGGGTATCTTTGGAGCGGGTAGTAATCACAGTCCCCGTGGCAATCAAATCGTATTTTCCTTCGGCAATACCTTTCAGCCGTTTTTCAAAGCTCATTTCGGGAGTGACTTCCAACTGCAGGTGTTTGGCTTGGGCAAAGGCACTCAGCAATTCATAATCAAACCCGGAGACGCTGTCCTTGTCGGCATGGTAACTGAGGGTGTTATACTCCGTGACTGCCCGCAAGACTCCTGAACGGAGGATGTCGGGATAGTCACGTGGTGTGAATTCCGGACGAGGCTCTGAATGGGAGCAGAGGCGGATGACTACCAGCAGAAGGATAAAGCCGCCCAGCAGATAATAAGTCTTGTTCTTTTTCATGGCCGTTAATCAAAGAAGTTCCATGAAATACCGATTTTCAAGATACGCGGATTGAGCGGGTAGTGGGGAGCGAGGAAGTAACTCTTCTCGCCGGTACGTTGCAGCAGATTGTACATCTGCACGAAGATACGGGTACGTTTCAGATGCAGGTTGATGTATCCGTTGATAAGCGGATAGCCACCCACTTTGTAGCGAGTATCTGGATTCTGCAGATAGAACTGTCCGATGGCCGGTGCATAATCGGGAGCATAATATTGTGTGAAGTAACGCATATCGGCTCCCATTTCAATTTGGAGTACCTTCTTGGCCAGTCCGAACCGGATATACAAATCATGGTAAAGCACCAGTTCCGGTAAGGGCAATACGGTTTCGTTGCTGGTCTTCTGGTAGGTGATTTCATTATCCAGGTGCAGGATTCCTAATTTGAAGTCCTGCCGTAAGGTAGCACTGAATACTTGGATACTTCCGGAATACTGACTGACGGCCATGTTATTCTTATAGCTGGTCACATCATTGGAGTTCGTGTATTTTACCGACGTATTGTCAAGATAGGTGTAATTGGTGATGTTTTCCACTCCTGCCTTCAGTTGTGTCCGCCAGCGGTCGATGCTCAGTTTTCCTTCAATACGGGTACGCATGATTTTGCTCAGGTCATTGTCCCACCAATAGTGCTTGGAATGGAAATGCCGATAGTAGAAAGTCGGGTTCAGGTTCTTGATGTAGGCATTGGCTTCTAAGCGCACTGTATCATTGAACAGGCGGAAGTTTAGGTCACCTTGTCCTTCTACACTGAATTGTCCTGCATCTTCTCCAATCATGGCGATTTCACCCAGCACATTGTAGTGCAAGGTCTTTCCCTGCGATTTGATGAGCTGACCGCCAATGGATACCACATTTTCCTTGTGGCTGGTAGGAATACGTCGGCCCGCTGTTCCCGTAATGGTATCCGTCAGGGTAAAGTTACGGTGTTCGAAGCTGGCAAACACCGTCAGTCCAGCTTTGGCCCACTTGTTGAAACCTTCCCGCAGGGCGATACCCACCGTATTCTTGATGGAGAAGTTCTTGGTGACATCCAGCGAGTCTTTTCCTAAGTAGTTGTGCTCAAAATATTCCTCGTTCTGGTCTGTATTGTAAGAAATATATTTTCTCCGGTTGATGTCCATGTTGACCGTATGGATAAAACTGGTGACCGGTACAAACTCTGTTTTGGTAATGGTATCGTTTTCGGTCGTCACGTCACGATAGAACCCTAAATTGTAGCGATGGGTCAGGAAGGCGTGATATCCCGTGTTATGGTTCCAAATGTCCGATAGGTTGGTCGGAATGGAGTAGGTTTCATACGTACGGTTTCCTTCAGCCATTTCCAGCGGGTTGGTAATGTAACGGTCGTCCGTGATACCTCCGTTCTCGGCCACTTTCAGATTGTCGTTGATGAAGCTGAAATGCATGTCGTACTTGTCGCCATGGTAATAAGCGAAAAGGTTGCCGTTGAACAAGGCAGTCGATTGGCTGTCGTACTTACCACGCCCGTAGGTATAGTCGATATCGAAACCGAATCCCAGTCGTTTGTTCACGTTGACGGCGAAATAGGCCTTGAAGCGTTCCTCTCCGTTGCGTCCGCCACCTTGTTTGAAATAAGTCAGGTTGGTAAACGGTGATTTGGTGTTGGTATAAATCACGTCCTCCGGTTTTCTCACGGTGAAGTCGTACGGATCGGTAAAGAAGAACTGGCTGCTCTCTTTCCGTTCGAAAAACACATGCGAAATACGCGGTGCGCCGAGGTTTCCTAAGTATGTATAGTGTCCGGTTGGACCTCCCGTGTCGTTGGAGTTCTGGAATCCGTGTTGTAGAGTATCTATGGGAATCGGGGTCATTTCGCCGAAGCGAGTGTCAATTTTCCAGGCACTCAGTCCTACCGGTACGGTGCTGGCATCGATGACGGCAGTTGTATCTATCGGGTTTCCATTCCGGTCATACCTGTTATTATCCATTCCGGTGGCAGACATTCCTTGTCCGTATTGTGAAATGGTGTTCTGAGCAAATAATGTGCCGCACAGAAACAGGAGTATGGCTGTAAAAAGTACTTTCTTCATAATGGGGCAAAGATACAATAAAAAAGCGAAAACGGGCGGTTGTGCCTTTCAAAAAGTAGGGAAGTTTGGTGGATTCGGAAAGTGTATGGCAAACAAAAGGCTGCATGGAAATTCGATTGATAAATTTCCTTGCAGCCTTTCCGTTTTTAAGTTATATCAGTTTCCGATGAGAATCAGACTTCCTTGATGATTTCCATGCCGATTTTGATAGCCTCTTCGTTCATCGGAATGAGGTGATGATGGCGTTCGGGCAAGGTCTTGCGGAGTGCCTTGATCACACTGTCGATAGATACGATGGGGCGTATCTTGAGCAGACCGCCCAACACAATCATGTTGAAGGTCTTGGCCATTTTCCGTTCGTTGGCTTCATCCATGGCATCGATGCGGTATACGTGGATGTCCTTACGAGTCGGAGGATTGATGATGCCATAGCCGTCGTAAATCAGTACGCCGCCTGGTTTTACTTTGTTTTCAAACTTGGCAAGCGAAGGCTGGTTCAGTATGATGGCCGTATCGTATTTGCTGAGAATCGGGGAAGAGATACGTTCGTCGCTGACGATGACGGTGACGTTGGCCGTACCTCCGCGCTGTTCGGGACCGTAGGCAGGCATCCAGGTCACTTCCTTGTTTTCCATCAACCCGGAGTATGCCAGGATTTTTCCCATGGAAAGTACCCCTTGTCCTCCAAATCCTGCGATGATAATTTCTTCTTTCATAGGTATGCGAGTGATTATTTAATATCTGTAGTATCTTTCAGGTCGCCCAGTGGGTAGAACGGGAACATATGTTCTTCCATCCATTTGTTGGCATCGGCGGGTGACATCTTCCATCCGGAGTTGCAGGTAGATACGATTTCTACCAGGCTGGAGCCTTTTTTCTGCATGGAGCATTCAAAAGCTTTGCGGATGGCTTTCTTGGCCTTACGGATAGCGGCAACTGACTGTACGGACTGGCGGGTCACGTAGGCTGTTCCTTCCAAAGTGGCCGCGATTTCAGTCATTTTCAGTGGATAACCGTGGATTTCCGGTACACGGCCGTAAGGACAGGTAGAAGTTTTCATGCCCACCAGTGTGGTCGGAGCCATCTGTCCGCCGGTCATACCGTAGATGGCGTTGTTGATGAAAATAATGGCAATGTGTTCACCACGATTCAATGCATGGATGGTTTCTGCCGTACCAATGCAGGCCAGGTCACCGTCGCCTTGATAGGTGAATACCAGACGGTCGGGCCAAAGGCGCTTGATGGCCGTAGCCAAGGCAGGCGCACGTCCGTGTGCGGCTTCCTGGCAGTCGATGTCTAGGTAGTTATACATGAATACGGCACATCCCACCGGACTTACTCCGACGGCTTTCTCGGCCATACCCATTTCGTCGATGACTTCGGCAATCAGTTTGTGGACTACTCCGTGGCTGCATCCCGGACAGTAGTGCATCGGGTTATCGTTCAGCAACCGAGGCTTCTGATAAACCAGATTTTCAGGTTTGATTATATCTTCTTTTGTCATAATAGGTTCTCCTGTAGGTTATCATAGAAAGAAACGGAACACGAACTCCATCATCTTCAGAAAGAGAGAAGCACCGCATACGTAGAAGAATACGGTTTTGTCATCTCCCAAGGTGAAGTAGAGTATTACGGAAATCAGCGCTCCAATCATAAACAATACGTTTAAGACGGCTCTTATTCTATCGGTATCCATAATTTATTTCTGAATCAGTTTTTCTTTAATGGCTTCGATTACTTCGTCTGGATCGGGAACGATACCTCCCAAACGGCCGAAATGTTCTACCGGTACCTTACATTCCACGGCCAGGCGGACGTCTTCAATCATCTGCCCGCTGTTCAGTTCCACGGTCAGGATACCTTTCACCTGTTTGGCTCTTTCTTTCAACGCCTTGCTCGGGAACGGCCACAGGGTAATCGGGCGGAACAAACCGACCTTGATTCCCTCTTCGCGGGCATGCTCCATGGCTTTCTGTGCGATACGGGCGCATGAACCGAAAGCTACAATCAAGTATTCCGCATCTTCTGCATCCAGTTCCTCATAGCGGGTTTCTTTCTCCTCGATTTCTGCGTATTTGGCTTGCAAATGCAAGTTACGCTGTTCCATTACTGCCGGATCCAGTTCCAGTGAAGTGATGATGTTCGGTTTGCGGCCTTTGCAGCCAGTGGTAGCCCACGGGCATTGTGCCAGGATTTCCTCTTCGGTACGTCTGGGACGGAATTCCGGGAGAACCACTTTCTCCATCATCTGTCCAATGACACCGTCGGCCAGAATCATGGCCGGATTGCGGTATTTGAAGGCCAGTTCGAAAGCCAGTCCTACAAAGTCGGCCATTTCCTGTACGGAAGCTGGAGCCAGGGCGATGAGGTGATAGTCACCGTGTCCTCCGCCTTTGGTAGTCTGAAAATAATCGGCCTGACTCGGCTGGATAGTACCCAGACCCGGGCCGCCACGCATGACGTTGACCACCAGACATGGAAGTTCTGCTCCTGCAATATAGGAGATACCTTCCTGCTTCAGACTGACACCGGGGCTGGAGGAGGATGTCATGACCATTTTTCCGCTACCGGCGCCTCCATACACCATATTAATTGCTGCTACCTCACTTTCCGCCTGAAGTACTACCATTCCGGTAGTTTCCCAAGGTTTCTGTTCGGCAAGCGTTTCCAATACTTCAGATTGGGGAGTGATGGGGTAACCGAAGTAACCGTCCACGCCGAAACGGATGGCGGCATGGGCTATAGCTTCGTTACCTTTCATAAGAACAACTTCTTCTGCCATAATTTCTTAGGTTTTGCTTGTTGGGCATTTTTTTATTCTTCACATTTAGCTCTATATACGGTAAGACATCCGTCCGGGCACACAATGGCGCACGAAGAGCATCCGTTGCAGGTATCTTCCACTACCTGCTGTACATAAGTATATCCTCTTTGATTAACTTTTGGGGTGAGTGACAGTACGTGCAACGGGCAAGCCACCACGCACAGGTTGCATCCCTTGCATCGTTCTGTGTTTACTACAACCACTCCTTTCATTTTAGCCATAGTTCTATATCTTATTGATTAAACATATCTTTGTTATAGAAGTTCAGTATATCCATCATCATTGCTCGGGCTTCTGCGGCCGGACTGTCCGGGTCCAAGGAGATTGCTTCCTGGTAATTGTTCAACGCACCTTGCCAGTCACCTTTCTTTCGAAAGGCGTTCCCCAGAAGATAATAAGCTTCCGGCATGGGTGAGGAAGCGGTGAGGAGTAAATCATTCAGGCAGGATATAGCGGTATCTACATTTCCTTCATTTATCAGTTGTCTGATGTGATTCAGTCGTTCATTCATGAGCTTTTATATCATATTGTAACCTTACAAAGATAGTCTTTAATTTTGTACAAGAGTCATTTTTGCGGAATAAATAGCATTTTTTTCTGAAAAAAATTTTTTTTGATTAATCGTATTGAATTGATAATCATTGTTTTATTTGCCTCCTATTTTCGTTACATTTGAAAAAGATGCATAATTAACTATCTGTCGGCTGGGAACAGATAGAGATGTGTTTTTGACTTCTTGTCAGAATCTTATTGAAAGCTTGGAAAATCTTTGAAAGTGTTGTTATTTCTTTTAACTTTGTGGTAATTTATTTATAAAAGGAACAACTAATAATTAACTTTATCAGATAAAACCATGAACAGAATTCTTCAGAAGGAACATTTTTCCGAAAAAGTCTTTAAGCTGGTCGTTGAGGCACCCTTGATTGCCAAATCACGCAAGGCCGGACATTTTGTGATTGTCCGTGTGGGGGAAAAAGGGGAGCGTATGCCGCTGACCATTGCGGAGGCTGATCCGGTAAAAGGTACTATTACGCTGGTAGTGCAGGAGGTAGGACTTTCGTCCACTCGGTTATGTGAATTGAATGTAGGTGATTATATTACGGATGTGGTCGGTCCGCTGGGAAAGGCCACTCACATTGAAAATTTCGGAACGGTGGTCTGTGCCGGAGGAGGAGTGGGAGTAGCTCCGATGTTGCCTATCGTACAGGCTTTGAAAGCTGCCGGCAACCGGGTAATCACCGTGCTGGCTGGACGTACCAAAGAGTTGATTATCCTGGAAAAGGAAATGCGGGAAAGTTCCGACGAAGTAATCATCATGACCGACGACGGTTCTTACGGACAGAAAGGACTGGTGACGGAAGGGGTGGAAGCGGTCATCAAGCGCGAGAAGGTGGACAAGTGCTTTGCCATTGGTCCGGCTATCATGATGAAGTTTGTCTGCTTGCTGACAAAGAAATACGATATCCCGACCGATGTATCCCTGAATACCATTATGGTGGATGGAACAGGCATGTGCGGTGCCTGCCGTATCACCGTGGGAGGAAAGACGAAGTTCGTGTGTGTGGACGGTCCGGAATTCGACGGCCATCAAGTGGATTTTGACGAGATGCTCAAGCGTATGGGGGCTTTCAAAGATATTGAACGGGAAGAAATCCACAAGTTGGACGAGCATCCTGCGACGTGTGAGGCGGAACCGACGGTTTCCGGGCGGGATGCAGCTTGGCGTGAGGCCTTGCGCAAACAGATGAAGCCGAAAGAACGTACGCAGATTCCGCGGGTGAAGATGAACGAACTCGACCCGGAGTATCGTTCACACAGCCGCAAGGAGGAAGTGAACTTGGGACTGAACGAGGAACAGGCACTCACGGAAGCCAAACGCTGCCTCGATTGTGCCAATCCTTCCTGTATGGAAGGTTGTCCGGTGGGTATTGACATTCCGGGCTTCATCAAGAACATTGAGCGGGGAGAGTTTTTAGAAGCGGCCCGTACGTTGAAGAAAACCAGCGCACTTCCGGCCGTGTGCGGACGTGTCTGCCCACAGGAAAAGCAGTGTGAGTCGAAGTGTATCCATTTGAAGATGGGGCATGAAGCAGTGGCCATTGGTTATCTGGAACGTTTTGCTGCCGATTACGAACGGGAAAGCGGACAGATTTCGGTGCCTGAAATCGCAGACAAGAACGGCATCAAGGTGGCGGTGGTCGGTTCAGGTCCTGCCGGCTTGTCGTTCGCAGGCGATATGGCCAAGATGGGATACGATGTGACCGTATTCGAGGCCTTGCATGAGATTGGCGGGGTGCTGAAATACGGTATTCCGGAATTCCGTCTGCCTAACAAGATTGTAGATGTGGAGATTGAAAACCTTTCGAAGATGGGAGTGACCTTTGTGAAGGACTGCATCATCGGGAAAACCCTCAGTGTGGAAGAACTGGAGGCCGAAGGTTTCAAGGGAATCTTTGTGGCTTCAGGTGCAGGATTGCCTAACTTCATGAATATTCCGGGGGAGAACTCTATCAACATCATGTCGTCTAACGAGTACCTGACCCGTGTGAACTTGATGGATGCGGCCAGTGAAGATTCTGATACTCCGGTGACCTTCGGTAAGCGGGTAGCTGTGATTGGAGGTGGAAACACCGCCATGGACTCCGTGCGTACCGCTCGTCGGTTAGGAGCAGAAAAGGCAATGATTATTTATCGCCGTTCAGAAGCAGAAATGCCGGCCCGTCTGGAGGAAGTGAAACATGCCAAGGAAGAAGGCGTGGAATTCCTAACCTTGCACAATCCGATTGAATACATTGCCGACGAAAAAGGCCGTGTAAAACAAGTGGTATTGCAAAAAATGGAGTTGGGTGAACCCGATGCATCTGGCCGTCGCAGTCCGGTACCTATTCCAGGGGCTACGGTGACACTGGACATTGATATGGCCATTGTCAGTGTGGGCGTATCGCCGAATCCGATTGTGCCTCATTCCATCCCGGGGCTGGAGTTGGGCCGCAAGGGAACCATTGCGGTGAACGAAGACATGCAGTCGTCTATCCCTACCATCTATGCGGGAGGAGATATTGTGCGAGGTGGAGCTACCGTGATTCTGGCCATGGGTGACGGACGGCGTGCCGCGGCAGCCATGAATCGTCAGCTTCAGAAGGCTTGATATTTCATGAAAAATAGCTCATAAAAAAACGCAAGGACGTTTGGGAAAAAATGTCCTTGCGTTTTCTTTTAAACGCCTTTGCGTTTTAGATAAAACGTCAAAGCGTTTGAAGTAAAACGTCCTTGTGTTTTGGATTAAACGCAAGGGCGTTTTTTGATGGGGTTACTGACGCAGCAAAGTACGGGTGATTTCACCGGTATACATGGTGTACGATTTGTTGCTGTCTGCCTGGATATTCAGTGATTTTAAGTCGTCGGCCGTCATTTTCTGGCTCATGGACTTCTTGCATTCAATGACCGCTGCCGGCTGGGTGCTTCCTTGGGCATAGAAGGTAAGCTTGTATTCGGTGCACTGTTCCATCAGGGCACTGAGTGCAATGCGGTCTTGTGCAATCAGCAGGTAGGCCACGTTCTTATTAAATAGTTTTCCGAATCCGCCCCAGTTTTCCGGTTTGATTTCGATTTCTTCTTCGTTGGCGGTCAGGGTGATGCGTCCGTTCTGTAGCTGGCTGCTCCAGTTGGCAGAAAGGTCTGTTGCACTCACTTCTTTCAGTTCGCCATTCTGGGCTGGAGTTAGAGTTTGTGCTGGTACTACAGTGGGTGTGGCGGTTTCGTTGGCCAGTACTTTCTGTCCCAATGCGTCGGTAGCCGATTGGAAAAGCTGGTCTTTCAGGTCAATGGTTTCGCGGCGGAACTTTCCACAGATAGGAGCCAGTTTGGTTTTCTTTTTGTTCAGTGCCATGTCGTCGGTAATCCATTCCTCGGCCGTGTATCTCTGTCCTCCGTCACGGTTTTCATCATACCAGTAACGGATACGGGTCATGGTCATGTGGCAAATACCGTTATCTACATGGATAAGATATTGGTAATAAATACGGGTGCGGTCCAGCGAAAGGGCAGAAGAGGAGAATACAATGTATTCTTCAGCTGAAGCGGCAATGTCACCTTCTTGCTCGTTGGTGTAGACCACCCGGCTTTGCAGTTTGTCTTCAGGTTTGAAACGCTCGTTGGCCCAGTCGAGCATTTGCTGGTAGAGTTGTTCTTTGGAGAGGGAAGGGGCCTTGATGTCATGGGTGAAGGTTACTTTCCCGTCTTCCAGTGTAATGGCTCCAGCCAAGTACTTGGGATCTGAATTGTCTTTTTTATCTTTGGCCATTCCCAATAAAGGCAAACAGGCCAATAGAATGAATAATAGTTTTTTCATGATTGGTATAATGGTTTATATTTTATTTTTGGTGAATATAGTCATTCCTGACATATTGCTCGTAAAGATAGGTATTTTTTTTTCTGCTGCATGCACGAATCAGGTTTCTTATCATTTTTTTACGGGAATCTGTCATTCTGACATTTATAGGTCGGCAAGCCGAAGTCTTGAGTGTGGATGCGGGTAAAGGTATGAAATTTGTGGAATTTCCACAGAGTAAAAATGGTGAATAATATGAGTACGACAAATACCGGACGAGTGATAATTATGAATTTTACGAATGTGTACAAGTGGGAGCGTTTTTCTCATGACCGGAACTATATATGGCTGGATTGTACGCATCTGGAGGGTACGGAATGTTATTGTGACAGGGAGAGTGCAGAAGCCCTGAAGCAGTTGATGGCAGATTATCCGGCGGAGGCTATCCATTTCATCGACTCGGGTAATTATCATTATCTGACGAAGTTTTGGACTGATAAGCTTCAAAAACCTTTTTCCTTGGTGGTATTTGACCATCATCCGGATATGCAACCTCCTCTCTTCGAGGGTGTCATCTCTTGCGGAGGATGGGTGAAGGATGTGATGGACACCAATCCTTATTTGCGGAAGGTTATTTTAGTCGGGGTTTCGGAGAAATTGAAAGAGGCTATTCCGGAGACGTATCGTGACCGGGTGATTTTTTATGGTGAGCACGAACTTTCGCATGAAGAGGCTTGGAAACGTTTCTCGGCCCAGCATGTAGAAGGTCCGGTCTACCTGTCGATTGACAAGGATGTGCTGGATGCTCGCTCCGCTGCTACCAACTGGGACCAGGGAGTGCTTTCGCTTCCAGAGCTGGAGCAGCTGTTGTCTGTGGTGTTACATCATGAACAGGTAATCGGCATTGACATTTGTGGTGAGTGCTCCACTACACTGGATATATTCAAGGAAAATCAGGAAGTGGCGCTCGACAGCAGGGCGAATCAGGAGTTGTTGGACTTCTTTCGGCGAAACCGACCTCAGGAATAAAAAAATCCCGTTTCCAATCGCGTGGATGGAAACGGGATTTTCTATATCGTCTCAATGCATAAGACTTTTTACCGAACCGGCATCTTGTCAATTCGTGCCTGGTGACGTCCGCCTTCAAAATCAGTCGTAAAGAATTCCGTCATAATCTTGTCGGCCATATTCTCGTCGATGAAACGTCCCGGCATGACCAATACGTTGGCGTCGTTGTGCTGTCGGGCCAGGTGGGCAATTTCCGGAATCCAGCAAAGTGCCGCACGGATACCCTGATGCTTGTTCAGCGTCATACTGATGCCTTCTCCGCTTCCGCAGATGGCGATACCCGGATAGCATTCTCCGTTTTCTACCGCCAAGGCCAACGGATGTGCATAGTCGGGATAGTCGCAACTCGCGGTAGAGTAGGTGCCGAAGTCCTTGTATTCCCATCCTTTGGCTTCCAGCCATTTTTTGACGTATTGTTTCAATTCAAATCCGGCATGGTCGGATGCAAGTCCTATCGTTTTCATCAGAGCATTTCTTTTACTTGTTTATATACATTTTCGGCAGTGAATCCCAGCTTCTCATCCAGCACTTTGTAAGGAGCAGAGAATCCGAATGATTCCAGACCCCAGATCTTGCCGTTGGCACCTACCAGTCCGAGCAAGTTCACTGGCAGACCGGCGGTCAGACCGAATACTTTAGCTCCTGTAGGAATGATGCTTTCCTGGTATTCCTTGCTCTGGCTGCGGAACAAGCCTTCTGACGGTACAGAAACAATACGTGTCTTGATGCCGTCTTTGTGCAGCAATTCAGCTCCAGCTACCAGTGTAGAAACTTCAGAACCAGAAGCTACCATGATGACATCCGGATTTTCGTCAGAACCTGCTACGATGTAAGCTCCCTTAGCAGCCTGTGCATAGTCTGTTCCTTCCGGCAACATGTTGATGTTCTGGCGAGACAGAATCAAAGCCGACGGAGTGTCGGTATTTTCCATAGCCAGTTTCCAGCAAACAGTTGTTTCTTCTGCATCGGCCGGACGGAGAACCAACATAGAGTTCTTTCCGTGGTGGTTTTTCAGTTTTTCCATCAAACGAATCTGTGCTTCCTGTTCTACCGGTTCGTGAGTAGGTCCATCTTCACCTACACGGAATGCATCGTGTGTCCAGATGAATTTCACTGGCAACTGCATGAGGGCAGCCATACGTACGGCTGGTTTCATGTAGTCTGAGAATACGAAGAAAGTACCGCAAGCTGCGATGACACCACCGTGCAGTGCCATACCGATGCAGCAGCAAGCCATAGTCAGCTCGGCTACTCCGGCTTGGAAGAAGGCGCCGCTGAAATCACCGTTGGTGAAGGCGTGAGTCTGTTTCAGGAAACCGTCGGTCTTATCTGAGTTAGACAAGTCGGCAGAAGCACAAATCATGTTAGTAACCTGCTGTGCCAATGCGCCCAATACAGTAGCTGAAGCATTACGGGTTGCATCGTTTGCTTTCTGCTGGATGTGTGCCCAGTCAACTTTCGGTGCGGCACCACTGAACCATTCTTTCAGCTGTGCGGCTTTTTCCGGATTGGCTGCAGCCCATGCAGCTTCTTCTTCATGACGGGCAGCTGCGATGGATTTCAATTCTTCTGCACGTTTGGCATAGAGTTCTTTTACGTCGTCGAAAATAACGAACGGATTTTCCGGATCGCCACCTAAGTTCAGGATGGTATTTTTGTAAGCGTCGCCACCCAGAGGAGCTCCGTGAGTCTTGCAGTTGTGCTCGTAAGAAGTGTTGTCTGCCTTGCGGGCACCCTTACCCATGATACAGTGACCGATAATCAGGGTCGGGCGTTTGCTTTCTGCTTTTGCTGCATTCAAAGCAGTACGGATTTCGTCGCAGTCGTTACCGTTGATTTCGATGACGTTCCATCCCCATGCACGGTATTTCATGGCTGTATCTTCCGTAGTTACATCCTTTGTTTCAGTAGACAACTGAATTTCGTTGGAGTCGTAGAACATAATCAGGTTGTCCAGTCCCAGGCATCCGGCAATACGTCCGCTGCCCTGAGAGATTTCTTCCTGGATACCTCCATCTGAAATATAAGCGTAGATTGTTTCTTTAGCAAAAGTAGGATTGCCTGTGCGGGCAGCCAGGAATTTGGCAGCGATGGCAGCACCTACCGCAAAGGTATGTCCCTGTCCGA
>UMAT01072881.1_pt1 | contig 15388 bp, 13 predicted proteins | sample 1963781 | NCBI WGS metagenome assembly UMAT01 (sample SAMEA4835923, study PRJEB28245) | human gut metagenome | biome: gut microbiome; material: fecal sample | place: Denmark | collected 2008
TTTCTATGCTTCAATGGCACTCTTTTTCTTGAAAGATCGGGCAAATCATGGTATAATCAGAGTATCATGAACCGTCTGTAATTTCAGGGAAAGGAGTGCTTTTGCTATGACATACGAAGAACTGAAAGCAGCATATGAAGCCGCTATGCAGAAGTGTTCCGAACTTGAAAAAGAAAATGATGAGCTGAAAAAATCGAACGAGGATCAAGCTCTTCACATTGAACATCTGGAAGAGCAGATACTCAAACGGAACAAGATGCTCTTCGGGCAGAAAAGCGAGAAGTCGAAATTTATCTGCAACGGACAAGTGGATCTGGATGGTAATGTGTTCAACGAAGCGGAAGAATTGTCAGATCTTTCTGCTGCTGAGCCTACCGAGGATTCCATCACAAAAAAATCGAAGAAAACCGGAAAGCATCGGGGAAGAAATGAACTGCGTGGTGATCTTGAAACGAAAGAGATCGTGCATACGCTCCCCGAAGATCAGAGAAAATGTGCGGTCTGCGGCAGTAAGCTCGTGCCGTTTTCAAAAGAATACATCACCACACGGCTCTGCATTATCCCTGCGAAGATCTTTAAGATCACATACTTTCGTGAGGTCTACAAATGTGAACACTGCGATAAGCACGGAGATAAGGCGAATATTGTGAAGGCTCCGAATCTGACTCCTGCGCCTGTCATTCCGAGAGGTCTGCCGGAAGCAGAGCTGATCGCATATATCGCTGAGGCGAAATATCTGCTTGGCGAACCGCTTTACCGTATGGAACAGTACTTCAAGATGCAGGGCATCTACCTGAACCACACATCACTTGCAAACTGGATCATCAAAAGTTCAGAATGGCTTATACCTGTTGTGAAGCACTTCTGGAAGTATGCTTACCTCGAACCCGTCCTGAACGCTGATGAGACTACGCTGCGTGTCCTGAAAATACATGGAAAGCCTGTGAAAAAGCTGGGACAGATGTGGGTGGTCTGCACAGGAGCGTCAGCAAAGCTTCTGATCGCGATCTATACCTATCGGGACAGCCGTTCAAAAGTGACCGCAGAGGAACTTCTCGGCAGTTATGACGGTATCGTGCAGACCGATGGGCTGGGGGCTTATGGTTCGGGAGACTATCTGCACGCAGGCTGCTGGTCGCACGCTCGCCGCAAGTTTGTGGACAGCATACCTGAAAATGATAAAAACAGCAAAGCGGCAAAAGCTGTCGGGATCATTGACAGAGCATTTGCCTTGGAGCGTGAAGCAAGAAAAGCAAACGTCCCGCCGGAAAAGATATTGGAGATGCGGCAGAAAGAGGTAAGACCGATCATTGAGGAGTTCTACAGCTTCATCGAAACACTCAGACCGAGCAAAGGTTCGCACCTTGGCGCGGCGGTCACTTTATTATATCACAGATCAATGGCTTTGGCAAGTTTTATTTGATGTATCAATAACATCCTCGATATCGAAAACTGTGATCTCCATTTTAGGAGAAATGTAGGGCTTTATGGAAGGATAAACAGTCAGGAGCAGGTAGCCGGAATCATTCTATGCTGAATTCTGATTCCAGTGCGCAGAAAAAATAAACAAACACCGGAACAGGGGTTGACAAACAATTTGAATTGTGGTATAATTGTAGTATAATAGCGATATAAAAAAGATCACAAATCTCCAATCAAATATCACACACAGCCTACAGCAATTTGATGATAAGTTTTTACTGGTTCACCACACATTACTGTTTTTCTTTTTATACGTTTGTCTATTGTCTGCATATTATCCTTGACTACAGCTACGCAGTACCAATCATAATACTCGCAGACATTGGCAATATGCTACTCAACGGAATAATAAAACGAAAGGAGGGTTGAACCATGAGAGAAATCGAAGAGGTTGTTGTCGGCGAAATCGAAGGTCTCGAAGAGGTCGTTTGCCCGGGAGACGGTTGCTTCTGCTGCTGATGGCGAAATGATTTGGGCTTTGTGCTTTCTGTTTTCGGACAGAATGAGCATGAAGCCCATTTCATTTTCTGTTCTTTTGCAATCCTGATGAATAAACGCAACCGTCGAGAAAGGGAAAGACTTATGCTATTTACAGAGATCAGCGATCTGAACAAAAACCGCACTGTCGTTCTTGCAGAGGACGGCTCCATATATACAATGGGTGCAGAAAAAGCATCTGAATTTGAGGCAGAACTGCGAAAAAAGGAATCCGACTTAGACTGCGCCCTTTCTTTTTCCGACAAGCGGCTCAAAAAAATCGTCATTCTGCTGACAGATAAATGCAATCTCCGCTGCCGGTACTGCTATCTGGATTACGGCAATTACGAGAACAAGGAATGCTTATCTAACATCAACGTCTTGGACGTCACTGGCATCCTGGACGTCATTTACCGCCGCTTTCCCGAGGGCATCGGCTATATTCAATTTTTCGGCGGAGAGCCTCTGATTGCCTACGGTGAGATCAAGGAGATCGTCCAGTATATCAAAGAAACATGCCGTGAGCAAGGCTGCGAACTGCCGAAATACGGGCTTGTTTCAAATGGTCTGCTGCTCGACGAAAAAAAAATGAACTTCTTCGACGAAAATCATGTCGAGGTTATGATCAGCATGGACGGTGATGCCGCAATCCATGATGCCGTACGCTTCGGCATCAACCGGACGCCGACCTTTGAAATAATCGCGGAGAATGTCCGCATACTCACTAAAACGCACAAGCTGTTCTTTGAGATGACGCTGAACCGCACGCACATCCTTGCATATCGGGATGGCATTGTGCGGGAGTGGCTGGACACGCTGAAATCGCTCGGGTTTGCTGCCGGAAATGTCGGCATCATTGAGATGAGCAAGGATCCCGCGCTTGATCTGCTGCCGGAGGATTTTCCGGTCTTTCAAAATATTGAGGCAGATATCATTGACTATTTTTTCAAGGAATTTGATAAGCTGGATGCCATGTATCACATTGACATCTTCCGCGTACTGATGCGCCTTCTCCGAAAGCAGACGAATGCGTATTCCTGCGGCGCGGGCATCTCACAGCTTACTGTCTCCACAGACGGTAAGATTCTCCCTTGCCCCAAATACGCAGGACTCGGATTTGACATGGAAATCTCAGATACGGCCTGGGATAATTCCAGAATTGCTGAAGTCGTCTGGAATGAGTACAAAACCGGATGTCAGGGATGCTGGGCGCGTCAGCTCTGCATCGGATACTGCTATTCGTTGAAATACCGGAACAAGGCAAATGACCGGAATCTGCTAGGCAGATGCTGGCATGTCCGGGAAATGAACCGGAACATCGCGCAGCAAATCGTCTGGTTCAAGGAAAGCGGCAGGCTACCTGTTCTGATTGAGAACATCCACAAATTTGATACGGTGATCAAAAAATATGAAGAATGACACTAAAAGCATCGTCCGGTGCTTTTCCGACTGCCGTCTGGATACCTACTGCGGTATGCTCGGAGCTGCAGCGGATGCAGAAAAAAACGCATTTTTCCTGATCGCACAGCCGATGAAAAGCAGCATCAAAATGCTGTCGCTGAAGCTGTACGGTCAGCAGATCAAATGCCCGATCATTGAAAGCATTGACCACGATTTCAAGTCGAGAATCTTTGGTGCATATGATCTGAAAGAAGAATGTCTCTGCTTTGAGCAGATCGAGGCGGAAACTGCATTTCTCACGGAACATGCCGGAGAGGCTGTGATCGTCACGGACGTCATCGCCAATTATCTGAATCCCGCACTGACGGAAGCGCAAAAAAAGGCACCGATTGGCTCGATTTCAACCGTTCGCATCACAGACTACGACACACAGCAAAATCTGTTTCGCGTCGGTATGCTGGATGTTTCCAGCAACCGGCAGGTCGTGATTTCTGTTTCCGATTATCAGCAGGCACGGCGCAGACCGTATCTGCCGTTCAGCCCGTCTCCGGAGATTTTCCTCTATTCTGGGAGTGGTGTGCCGACATATTCCAAATCGCTGATTCAGGAGTCTTTTGATTCTCAGCTGCGTTTGTTGGCGGAAGATGATTCCCTGGCACTGCTTGAGGAATGCGTGGCAGATTTCTCTGCGGAAGCCGCCCGTCTCACGCTCAGCAGCAAAAAAAAACAGTTACAGACAGAGTTACTGCGCGTAAAAAATGATTTTCTGTATTCTTCAATGATTCTAGGCAGCACTTCGTTTTTCTATTATGATCTTGCCGAGGCGGCAGATGCCTGCGGGCTGATTAGCACAGAGGAATTTGACGCACTAAAACAAATCGGCGCGGGCTATAAACGGATGATCCACCGCTTCGGAAAAGAACGGGAGGAAGAACCGTCCACAGCGGCATCGCATCTGTGTGAGCAGCTTGTTGCCCTTCAGGAACTGAAAAGTAGCTTCTTTGAGAAAGCGTTGCCATCACATGCAAAAAGACCCACTACACAAGGAGTATAAATAAAATGGTTACTTTCAGCGGCAAATATATCGTCAGGAACAAAAAGAAAACAAGTGTGATCGTGTTTGCACTGGCATTCGGCGTTCTGCTAATGATGCTGACAAATACGATCATCAGCTCCATCAATGACAATGTTTCAGCGGTATGGGCAGAGCCGTTGCGACACTTCTCGGTTGTTAGGCAACTGAGCGATCAGGCAGAAATCACCCCGACGGATGAGATGAAGCCGATCGTGCTGGAAAAAATCTTCATCACGGGAGTGACCGGCAGAATCTCCACACATTGCTTTTTTACTGATACAGGTACCCGCGATGAGATCTGCAAGCTCAATCATGTCACGCTAACAGCTGGCAAAATGCCTGAGACAGGCACCAATCAGATCGCCGTCAGCGAGGAAATCGCAAAGAACAAAAAGCTGAAGGTCGGCGATATCATCGGAACCTCGGTGGATCCTACTGAGGGCTTGATCGGTTCCTACGAGATTTCCGGACTGTTTACGTCCGACGGAATCTTCTCGCTCGGTGACGGTTCCTACTATCTGAAGCAGATGCCCGACACTAGAACCGATCTGCTGGTTCCATCCGGCTGTGCAATGCCAGTCACTAACGGAGAATACAACACGGATTACCGGGTCTATTCCTATGAGAGCGAAACTGAGGATATCAACAACTACGGAGAAATCCTAAACATTAGCATGATCGTCATTCTGATGTTTGTTTATATTGTGATTCTGTTTCTGACCATCTTCGTAATCTATATCTTCACCGCACAGCGGAAACGGGAATTCGGCATCATGATGGCGATTGGCTTCCGCAAAAGCACGGTCATCAGCCGCACCTTGGCAGAACTTGCCGTCATGCAGATTTTCGGTTTGATTCTGGGCATTGCGTTCGGACTTGCGACAGCGGTTCTACTGAACGAATGCTACTTCAAGGGAGAGGGACAGGCTCTGACTATTCTGCATCCATCCTATTTTTTAGGTCCTGCCGGACTCACGCTGCTGACGATGATCTGTTCGTCCTGTATCATCTGCAAAATCGTCTCCAAGGTTGACTGTGTTGCAATGATCGAAAATGAATCATAATGTTAGGAGAAAAAATGGAAAGCTTTATCCTTGAGCATGTTCAATTGAATTACTACGACCGTGACGAGCTTGCAACGCTGAAAGATATCTCTGTCCGGTTTCCGGAACACGGCGTTGTCGGCATCACCGGCGCGTCCGGCTCCGGCAAAAGTTCCCTGCTGTATGCAATGGCAGGGCTGAAAAATCAGTATATCAAAGGAAAAATCGCGTACTGCGGCAAGGAAATCCAGGCGTGCAGCAGCAAAGAATGTGCCGATCTCCGAAGAGCCCGGTTCGGATTTGTCTTTCAGAAACATTTTTTGATTCCCTACCTGAATACAATCGAAAATGTCACGGTATCCGCAGGGACGGCAGCAGCCGGCAAAGCAGAAAAGCTGCTGAACGAGCTGCAAATCGGGAAATACAAGTCCAGCCGGGTATCCAGTCTGTCTGGCGGCGAATGCCAGCGCATTGCAATTGCCCGTGCGCTGATTCACGAGCCCGAGGTCGTGTTCGCGGATGAACCGACAGCGGCTCTCGACCGCGAGAACGCCAACCGGGTGATGAATATGTTCTGGGAATACGGAAAGGAACACCTTGTGTTTGTCGTTACGCACGATCAGAGCCTGTTCTCGTATTTCAACCTGATGCTGGTTCTGTCAGATGGTAAAATTGCGGAGGTCCGATAATGCAGTATCATAAGCTTTCGCAGTTTGCCGGTGATGTTTTCTTTGATCTCGCAAATTTCAGATATGTCAGAAATATCACAGAGGACAATGACGTCGGCATTGCGCAGTATAAAAACCCGCGCTCCAGCAGACTGAAAAAGCTTGTGCTGCTGGTGACCAATCACTGCAATCTCAGCTGCAGCTACTGCATTGCCGGTAAAGGAACCTATACCGCCAATACTGGCTGCACGGTCTTTGAACTGGAAGTCCTGCTCGGACGCATCCGTTCGCTGCTGACACTGTATCCGGAAGGCATCAGCTATATTCAGCTGTTCGGCGGAGAACCGCTACTGGCGCTTTCCAAGCTGGAACCGCTGCTCGCAGGCATCCGTTCACTGTTTGACAGACTCAGTCTCCGGCAGCCAAAATTCTCTGTTGTGACTAACGGCATGCTGATTACGTCGGAAGTCGCTGCGCTGTTCCGAAGATATCAAATCTACACAACCGTCAGCCTGGACGGGATCGGCGCAATTCATGACGCAACCCGGAACCGGCGCGGAGAATGTACCTATCAGACCATTACAAATAATCTGAAACTGCTGGCTTCGCAGCAGTTGACCGTAGAGTTTTCCGTCACACATGTCCTGATCGGGCAGTACCAGCAGGGCTTGATTGCGGAAATTCTCAGCGAGTATATCTCGTTCGGTTTCCGGAACATTGTCCTGAACATCATTTATTCCCCTGAAACTATCGCAGCGGCGGAGCAGCATCCGCAAAAGTTGGATGCCCTGCTGCATGAATACACTGACTTCATGATCGCAGAACTGCATGCAGACCCGTACCGGCTTTCGGATTATGCGATTTCCAATGCGTTTATCACAGTTCTGCGGAAGAAAGCTGTTCGCCATAGCTGCACCGCAGGTGTTGGCAGCCTGACCCTGACAACAGATGGTCAGCTGCAAAGCTGCTATCTTTCTGAACAGGTGCTTGCACCGGCTTCTGAGTGGGATCTGACCGAAATTGCAAAGAAGCTGGAAGCATTTCAGTCCGTCGAGGCACCGGATGTCTGCCGGACATGCTGGTGCCAAAAGCTGTGTACCGGCTGGTGCCGCGAAATGCTGCACGGCAATGTCTACAGTCTGAAATGCCGGTATATCAGCATCTACCTGGAAAAGGTGATCTCAGATGTCCTGAAGGGGATGCAGGACAAGGCATATTTGCAGCAGCTTGTTCAGAACATCAAACGGTTTGGAAGCAACTGAACGCCTTGCACTGCAAGCGCTGAAAGGAGCATCTTCCTTGAATAAAAAAGTCATACACGATATCGCATTCTTCAATGGCAATCAGGGCAGCCTCGTGTTCGGAAGCGAATCCGTCAATTCCTATGTCAAAATCTCATGCAGCGATCCGGATGCGCTCATCAGCCTGATCCGCCAGTTTGACGGAAACAGAACGCTCGAGGAAATCCGGTCGTTCTGCACCGAGCAGAAAATCAGCATTGACCTTGATAAGCTGATACAGGTCATGTCGCAGAAGGGGCTGTTTGAGGGTGACGATGTCTCTGAGCGCAGCGAGATTCAGATGCTGGGCATCAAGGTATTCATGAAGGAACTGCCGCTCAAAAAGGAACACATCTCTCGGTTGCCGCTCCTGCTGACCGGTCTTGTCATTGCGCTACTCATGATCAGCGCACTTGCCGTCTGCCTGATGCATCTGCCTGAGTTGCCGCATCTTTTTAACCGGGAGCTCCTCAAATACAGAGATTCGTACCTGCTCGGCATCGGCGTAACGCTGCTCGTATCTGTAGCTGTACTGCTGCTGCATGAGCTCGGACACTGCCTTGCTGCCGGCATCTGCGGCATCCCGATTCACAGGATCGGGATGTATCTGTATCTCGGCGTTCTGCCAAAATGGTTTATCAGCTTTCGTGGGATTCGCGTTGCAAAGGATTCCAGAAAGATTTTCGTATTCTGCGGCGGCATCCTCATGAACATTGCCATGATTCTGACGGCGGCAGCATGTTATCTTCTCAACCCGTCATTTGAGGCAGCAAAATGCATCATCGTTTCCAATCTGTTCATGATCCTAAACTGCCTCGTTCCGTTTTCCCTGACGGACGGCTACTTCATCTTCTCGACTGCCTTCCATGTGGACAATATCCGCCGTGAAATGTTCCGGTGCATGCAGAATGTCCGGAAGTTGCGGTTCTCACAGACAAAGCTGCCGATGCTCGCCTATATTCTTGTCAATCTGATCTTCTGGGTCTATAAGATCTATCTGTTTTACCTGTGGATCTGGATTTCCCTCACCGATATTTCAAAATACGGACGAATTGTTGTTTGCCTCATTGCAGCCATTCATGTTGCGCTGCTGATCCGGACAATCCGGAAAACTAAGCTATAAACGAAAGGAATAGGAAACATGATTGATTCCATTGTACAGTTTATCTGTGAATACGAGGGCATGGAGCCTGATGAGGTAAAGCCCGGCATGAACCTCAGAACCGATCTCGGTCTGACATCTCTGGAACTGTTCGATCTCTTTAATGCGATGGAGCGCAGATTCGCGGTCAAAAACGTCTCAAACGACGAGATTGCCAAGATTGAGACGATTCAGGATATCGCAGATTTCATTGAACAGAAGACCGCACAGTAATCGGAGCCGCCGGACATGGAAGATTTACAGACAAACGATTCTCTGTTTGACAGATTCCGGGAAACAGCCGCCCGATACCCGGCGCGAACTGCGCTGGAATATCAGAACAGACGCTATACCTACAGAGAGCTGCTTTTAGCTGCAAACTGCGCTGCAGCACAATTGCTGCGTGCAGGTGTCCAGCACGGCAGTGTCATCGGCATTGAGCTGGAAAAAAGCGATCTGTATCTGATTGCAATTCTGGCAATCCTGCGCGCCGGCTGTATCTATCTGCCTATGAAGCCAGGTCTGCCGGAAAAACGGATTTCATATATGCTGAACATCAGCGGCGCATCTCATCTGATCACGGCAAACCCAGTCAGCGGACGCCACGGCATACAGCAGCTTCCGGTGCAGCAGCTGCTTGCGGACTGCAATCCGGACGATGTCCCGTTCCCACCGTCCGACCGCTGCGCATACATTATCTTTACATCCGGCACAACCGGTGAGCCCAAAGGCATTCTGATCCGTCAGGAAAGCGTAGTGAATCTGATCCGCTCCATGGCAGCACGGATTGACGCTTTCCGGACACATACGGAGCTGTGCATCTGTCAGACGGCGGAATTCCTGTTTGACGCCTCTGTCGGACAGTATTATCTTGCGCTGCTGACCGGTACAAAGCTGGTGCTTCTGCCGGACAGCATCAAAACCGATATGGACGCGCTGTCAGATTTTTTACAGCAGCGTCAGATCGGCATTATGGATTTCACGCCGACGTTCCTTTCCATGTATCTGATGTATATGCAGAGCGTCGGCAGAACCGCATTTCTGCCGGAAACGATCATTTCATGCGGTGAAGCACTGCCGTCCGCTCTCGCCGGAACCGTTTATGGCAATCCCACATGGAAGCACGTTGCGCTGTATAACTTCTACGGTCCGACCGAAGCCTGTGTCTACTGCACCTGCTGTAAGGTTGACAGAGTTGCTCCCGTGCAGACGGGCAGAATCCTGATCGGTACACCGCTTGACCAGACGGAAATCTTCATTCTGGACGCAGACATGCAGCCCTGCGCACCCGGAGATACCGGCGAAATCTATATTGCAGGCACTGGGCTTGCAGAGGGCTATGTCAACCGTGTCGACCTGACAGACGCCGCCTTTTTGACCGGATATCCGGAATATGCGCCGCGGCTCTACAAAACGGGAGATTTCGGCAGAGTGACGGAAACCGGAGAAATCGAATGTCTCGGACGAATGGACACGCAGATCAAGCTGCGCGGCTTCCGGATCGAGCTCAAGGAGATTGAAGCCAGTATCAACAAGCTTGACGGCATTCTGGATAACCGCGTCACTGTATTCAAAAGCGGAGATTCTGGCACGGTGGTTTCATATTTTATCTCTGAGACAGAGCAGTCGCTTTCCAGTATGCAGGAGGCACTGCGGGAAATCCTGCCGGACTATATGATTCCGTCGTTTTTCGTCCCCGTAAAAGCCTTTCCGCTGACAGTCAACGGCAAGCTTGATACCCGCGCATTACCCGACTACCGCACCTGTGCCCTGACCGGATCCGGCATCTCCGGAGCCGCAGCGGATACAGCCGGCACAGAAGGGCGTGTCTTGCAGATCATGCGCGAAAGCACCTCAGACCTGTTGCTTCAACCGGAGGACTCCCTGAAAACACACGGCGGAGACTCTCTCACGCTGTTCTGGATCACAGTACAGATCAATCAGGCGTTTTCAGTCCGGCTGTGTCCCGCAGATGTGATGCGAGCCGACAGCGCCGCAGCAGTCTGCGCGCTGCTGCGGCAAACCGGACAGACTGCACCGGCTGAACACGCTTCTCTGCCGGATGCCGTTCCCTGCTCCGCGTTTCAGACGCATCTGATTCAGCTGGAAGATCACCGGAGTCTTGTCGGTAGCGGCACGTTGAAGGATCTCAGCTACAACATGATCTATGCCTGCACCTGTACGCATCCGCTCGACCCGGAGCGCTTCATGCGCACAATCCACACCCTGACTGAAGCCTATCCGGTTCTGCGTTCGACAATCCGGACTGAACAGCTGCCGTATCTGCTCTACACTGCGGAGACGTCTGATTCTGCAGCGGAGTTTGCCATGGTGTCGTCGCTTACAGATACGGATATTTACGCCAAGCTGCGCGTTTTTGAACCGGGAAAGCTTCCACTTTGGCAGGCGTTGCTATTTCAGGACGCCGCCGGAAAGCAGAAAATTGTGTTCAATTTCCACCATGCGATTATGGATTACTATTCCGTTCAGCTTCTGACCGCTGATTTCCTTGCGGTATATCACGGAAAAACCCCGGCTTGCAGTGCAGACGGTTTCCGGGCATATCTTGCCGCCCGCAGCAGCGGTCTGCCGGCAGAAACGCATGCGTTCTGGAAGCAGTATTATGCCGGACGGGAACGCGCAGTCCGCCTGACCGGTGATCTGAGCAGCCGGTACAAGGTTCTGCCCGGCGACCGGTTTCAGGATATGCGCCGCTGCATCCAGGGAACACCCCTTGCCGTGCTCCGGCAGGTGCTCCGGACAGCAGGCGTCAGCGAATACATGCTCCTGCTCTGTGCATGGGCGCGTTTGCTGCGGGAATATACCGGACAGCGTGATGTCATCATCGGGACATATGTCCCCGGAAGAGTCATGGGCAGTCAGGACTATACCGATGCGATCGGCTGTTTCATGAATCTGATTGGCTGCCGGATCCGCATGCAGAATTCCGAATCCGCTGTGGAATTTGTCCGCCGAGAAGCCGCCGCCTTTGCCGAAACTGCGCCGCATCAGTTTATCAGTTATATGGAAGCTGTACGCTGTCTTGCTGATGACGATCTCATGAAGGGCGACCTGCTCAACACCTACTTTAACTATGTCAGCTTTGATTCTTTTTCGTACGGGAATGACCGGATCCGCATCCGGGAAGCAGGCATGGAGCCGGCGTTCCATCCGCTGTCCGTCAAGGCGTTCAGCTCTGCGGATACGGTGCTAATCGAGTTGAAATATGACACAAGGATCTATTCGGAGCAATTCGCCTCCGGACTGACAGAGACCTATCTGAAAATCATTCGCCGAATGGCAGAGGAGTGCAGCCAAAACTATGAAACACCAAACGAATCCGCCGGAATTCAAAACTGTCCGTGAAATGCTGCTGTATGCATTCAGTACCTATGCTACGCGCATCGGTGTCAAGGTAAAAGAAGCTGACGATACCGTTAGAGACATCACCTTTCAGACCTTCGGCTATGATGTGTTTTATGCAGCCGAACAGATACAGCAATATCGCGGCTGTCACATCGGCATGCTGGCAGGCTTCAGCTATGCATGGCTGGTTTTCTTCTGTGCAGTTCTGATTACCGGAAACACTGCGGTTCTGCTGAACCCGGATCTTTCTGCGCAGGAAAACGCAGCAAAGATCAAAAAGGCAGATATCTCTCTGCTACTCTACGACAGTCACACGCTTTCCATAATACAGGACTGCGCAGAAACCGACAGCATCGCCGCTACGGATATCAGCAGCTTTGCGCATGCTCCTGAGCCGCGCAGCCCGGTTCCGTGCGATACCACCGCTGACGACGTCTGCATCATTCTGTTCACCTCCGGAACGACCGGCGAAAGCAAAGCTGTCCAGCTTTCCAGCGAAAACCTGCTCAATGATCTGGCTGGTTGTTTCCACCTGATCGGAAAGGTGCTGAATCCTGATCATCCGACTACCAATATGACAGTTCTGCCGCCCTATCACGCCTATCAGGTGACGGTGTGTCTGTTCTTTCAGATAGCATACGGCGGCTGTGTTTGCATTGCCGAAAATGTGCGGTATTTTGCGGAGGACTTGAAGCTGTTCCGTCCGGGCGCACTTGTTCTGGTTCCGATTATCGTGGAAATGATGTATAAAAGGATTCAGATATCCGTAAAAAAGCAGGGCAGGCAGCAGCAACTCGAACGGGCGATCTGGCTGAGCAGAGCTATGCGCCGTGTCGGAATTGATCTGCGAAGAAAACTGTTCAGCGAAATACTGGACGGCTTCGGCGGCACTCTCTACGTGATTCACTGCGGCGGTGCTCCGCTGGACGAAAAATATGTGCAGTTCTTTGACGATATTGGCATCGGACTGTTTTTCGGCTACGGTATCTCGGAGTGCTCCCCTGTCGTGGCGTGCAATACGCCGGATGACCGGAAAGCAGGCTCTGTCGGCAAGCCGATTCCCTCGGAATATGTCAACGTGAAAATCGAAAACGGCGAGATTCTCGTCAAAGGAAAAATCGTGTCCCGAGGTTATTATCAGAATCCGGAAGCGGATGCAGAGGCATTCAGTGACGGATGGTTCCGGACAGGCGACCTCGGCAGAATCGACGAGGACGGCTTCTTATTTATCACCGGCAGAAAAAAGAATCTCATCATTCTGCCAAACGGTGAAAATGTCTCCCCGGAAATTCTCGAAGAACAGCTGCTCCGGCATCCGGAGATCAAGGAAGTGCTCGTCAAGGAGAAAACGCTGAAAAGCGGCGCTCGTGTCATCGCTGCGGATGTGTTCCCGAATACGGAGCAGGCTGCACTTGCGGGTCTGGACGATGCACAGGTGCAGTCCGTGATTCGCAATATCATCAAGGAGACCAACGATGTCAATCCGGTCTTTATGAAAATCGAGGACATAACTGTCCTGAAAACAGAGCTGCCCAAGAACGCGCTGGGCAAGGTACTCCGACGCTGAACATCAAATTGCAGGTGATTTGAATGAATATCTACACACGCGCACCGTTTTACTATGAAACGGATCAGATGGGAATTATTCACCATTCCAATTATATCCGCTATATGGAGGAAGCCCGGCTTGACCTTCTGAATCAACTTGGCGTAGACTATTTCAAGCTGGAGGCGCGGGGATTCATCTCTCCGGTGACAAAAATCTCGTGTGAATACCGCCTGATGGCTACCGTTCAGAACACGATCTCCGTGAAAATTTCAGTCACCCGGTATACCGGAATTCTGTTTGAGCTCAAATATGAGATCTTTGATCCCGGGAAGGAGACCGTGTTTGCGGTCGGAACGTCGCAGCACTGCATTCTGGATAAGGAAAGCAAACGGATCCAGCGAATTCCGGAAACAGAACCGAAGTTGGATCGCATGATCCAGGCGTTCGCAGAATCCGGCTACGAGACGGAAGTGTCCGGCGATGCATAAAGTAAAACCGTATCTTGCGCGCGTCCGTTTCCGGGACCATCCGCAGATTGCAACGTATAAGGCGGCATTTCAGGCACGCGGTGAACAAATAAACGGCGGCTTGCAGCTACAGCATTTCAGCTCGTTTCTGCTGTGGTTCCTGCATATCCGCTATTGCAGTCTGCCGTATTGGCTGCATCCGCATCTCCCGCGTGCCTGTATTTTTCTGATGCGCAAACCCGGAGAAGAAACAATCATCGGCGTTGTCACAATCCGCAGAACGGACAGCCGCTTCTTCCTGAATCAGGGCGGGCATATCGGCTACAGCATCTGTCCGTCCGAGCGCAATCAGGGCTACGGTACGGCGATTCTTTCGCTGGCGCTGGAACAATGCCGCGTCTTCGGCATGAAACAGGCAGAGCTGATATGCAGTGAATCCAATATCTTTTCCCGGAAAGTGATCGAAAACAATCACGGCGTCTTTCGGCATCAGGACGAAACAGGGCAGCATTTCTTGATCCGACTGTGAAACCGTTTCAGCTTGTCGGTAAACCTTCCGCGAAAAAAGCTTTTGACTAGGCTTTTTTTCAAAAAGCGCGATTCAAGCTTATATCTCGGCTTCGCCGTGTTCTCCTTAAGTTGTCACTCTCATTCGCGGGGAGAAATGATTCCTGGTTTTTAATGACCTTTATTGGGTGTTCTTTCTTCCGCCAAATCCGATTCAGCATCCCTATAAACACAATGCCCCTGTGTGCGATTCTGCACGCAGGGGCAAAACTCCTGTATGGGTATCTGACAAAAGCATCGCGGCTTTTTGATTTAGTCTTCTCTGCTTTATAACATAGTATTGAATTTGATTCTGCTTCGGTCTGGGGGTACTTAATGGTTATTTGACATTAGAGCTGTATCAGCAGACCAATGCCAGATTGTGGAGACAGGGACAGACAGCAAACACAGTGGTGATTCAGCACATCATCACCAAAGGCACAGTGGACGAGCAGATCATGAAGGCTCTGGAAACAAAGGATACTTCTCAGTCCGCACTGATCAGTGCTGTAAAAGCCAATCTATGACAATCAATGAAAATCAGAGTCAATCCGAGGGAGATTTATATTTTCGGAGGTTAGTCTATGACAGCAAAGGAATATTTACAGCAGGCATACAGGCTGAATGAACTGATTGACTCTGATGTCCACGAGCTGGAACGGCTGAGAGATCTGGCAGGAAGAATCAGCAGTCCTAATTTTGGAGAAAGAGTACAGAGCAGCAGAAATCTTGATGCACCGTTTGTAAAGTATCTCGGTTACATTATGGAGATGGAAGAAAAGATACAAAAAGAATTGTGCAGACTGGTCGTATAAAAAAAGCAGATTCTTGAAGCCCTGGAAAGTGTGGCAGACTGCCCCCTTCCCGGTAAAATAGACACGAAAAAGCACACA
>UMAT01024969.1_pt1 | contig 15380 bp, 16 predicted proteins | sample 1963781 | NCBI WGS metagenome assembly UMAT01 (sample SAMEA4835923, study PRJEB28245) | human gut metagenome | biome: gut microbiome; material: fecal sample | place: Denmark | collected 2008
TAAATTCAGAATAGTTGTTGACAGGGTGTGCGGGTAGGGTATAATTATAAACACAAGGATAAAGGAGTGTTACACATGAAGCATTATACAGAATTCGACAAAACCGCTGATTGTTTTGATATACAAGAAATCAAGCGCGGCAAACATAAAGAGGTTATCAAGCGTTGCAACAATGTCTTCACGTTTGATACAGAGGCATCCACATATTACCTTTATTGTGATGAGAAAGGCAACCCTGCAAGGATTGCGACGGCTTTTGACTATAACAAGCCCGTTGACTATTACAAGCGTTGCAAAAAGTATGGCGTATGCTATATTTGGATGCTGCAAGTTCTTGATGAAGTTTATTATGGCAGACAGCTTGACGAACTCAAAGTGTTTTTAGGCATTATACACAAGGTGCTTGGCGAGACCACGCAATGGCGGGTATACGTGCAAAACTTTCCGTATGATTGGCAGTATTGCATCAACGTTATCAATTTTGATGAAGTCTTTGCGCGTGAGCCACGTAAACCTATGTTTGCTATTAGCCGTGAGTTTAGCGTTGAGTTTCGCGATGCATATGTCTTGAATATGATGTCACTTGAAATGGTAGGAAGCAAGTTCAACTTGCCGCATGCCAAAAAAGTTGGTGACCTTGATTATAATGTTGAGCGTTTGCCGTGCACGCCTATGAATAGCAAGGAATTGGGGTACTGTGAATACGACTGTCTTGTATTGGCCGATTATATTGCGATGAAAGCAAAACAATACGGCACGGTATGGGATATTCCTCTCACGCAAACGGGTGAAGTACGCCGCGAGCTTAAAGAAGAGATTATAGCACGCAATCCCCAAAATCCTTGGTATGCGATGAATGACTGGTATCATCGTATATCTCGTATGTGTGAAACAAGCATTGATAATTACAGAGAGTTAGTGCTTTGTTATCAAGGTGGATACACTCACGCGAATGCGCATTACGCCGGGATTATGATGTTCAATGTTGACAGTTACGACTTCAAGAGTTCTTATCCTGCTGTCATGGTCATGGAAAAGTATCCGTCATCCCGGTTCTATGAAGTTGAAGATGACATCTACCATCTTGACATTAACAACTATGCGTATATAATGCATTTGCGTCTTTGGGGTGTGAAGAGCAAGTTGCAGAACACCTATTTAAGCGTGAGCAAATGTGTAGACTTTGATTTGCAGAGTGCAGTTGTTGAAAAAGACAACGGGCGCGTGTACAAGGTTGATATGTGTGAAGTATGGATAACAGAACAGGATTGGTTGACCATACAAGAAGCCTATAAAATGGAAGATGTTGAAGTTTTGGGGCTGAAACGCGCACGCAAGGCATATCTTCCAAAAGAGCTTATCAATTTGTTGGCACGTTTGTTTGAACAAAAGGAAAAGCTTGGCGCTGAAATTAAAGCGCTGAAAGCAAAAGGCATTCTATCTGCGCAAGAAACCGAACGGCTTGCGGTGTTACAGGCTTCCCGTCAATATGTGAAACAATGTATCAACGGTTGTTATGGCATGGCAGTTACGAAATATGTGACAGACCCTGTTGAGTATGATTATAATTATGACGGCGGTGACCATAGCGGATGGGTGCCGTATGAGCCGTATGAAGATATGACTGATGACGAATGGTACAATAAACAACGCTTTGATATGCAAAAGAAGTTAAATGAGGTTAATAGTCACCCGTTGCTGAATTTTGCATGGGGTGTTTGGGTATCTGCATACGCACGGCGCAATTTATGGCGTGCCATTATTGCGCTTGATGAGGGTATCATTTATGATGATACCGACAGTATGAAGATTGCGGAAGATTATGCGGATGCGGCGCGGGAATACGTCAAGGATTACAATGCAGAGGTTTCCGTAAAGATTGCCAACGCCTGCAAGGCTCATAAAATCGACCCTTCTAAATTTGCGCATCTTGGTGAATTTGATTATGAAGGTCGCTATGACAAGTTTATAACCTACGGTGCTAAAAAGTACGCTGTTGAAAAAGATGGCGAACTTGAAATCACGGTATCCGGTGTAAACAAGAAGAAGGCCGTGTGGAATAAAAAGCGGGAAGCAGAAGAGGGCATTGCGAACAAGTTTGATGCCATCGAACGCATTGAAGAGTTTCGTTTAGAGCCTGAATGTGCGGGGGGAAAGCGAAAAGGTACATCTTGGGGATACCATACAAGCGGCCGCATGATTCGGTATTATCTTGATGACCAACCGAAAATCACTCTTACCGATTATCTTGGCAACACTGAGACCATCAATCAAAAGCACGCGACGGCTCTTCAACCTACCACCTATAACCTTGGTATGACGGACGAATACGACAACCGCATCAAGAGTGCGCAAGCTCTTTGTGCTGAATACTGAGGTTGTTAAAAAAATGTCTATTATTTACATTATGTTCGATATGTTGTATAATAAAGGCACAAGGAAAAAGGAGTAAGCATTATGACAGATACAGAATACACGCTTCTTGCAAAGCGTATCAATCAACGGCTCGTTCAAGCGTTGCGCCTTGGCACTGTCAATACAGACGGCAAGCATTTTCAGCAAGAACTTGCGGCAATTGGCAAGACCCGTCTTCCCGAAAAGCTCTCATACTTGCACGGCAAGAATGTTGACGCGGTCTTATCCATCGCGAACAAGTACAAAGACATTACCCGGTTTTATGGTCCTATTCAGGGAAGCGTAAAGAGTGAAGTACGTAAACGCACGGCACTTGAAAAGAAGTATATGTCACTTGTGCGCAAGGTGAATTCGCGTATGCGTGAGATGGAACGTGAAGGACTTGGCGACCTTGGCGGGTATCAAGAAGCTATCGGTGTTTTGAAGATGATGTATGAAAGTCTCATCTATCAAGGCATTCCGGGTGATTCATTTCCCGTTATGCCGGAAGACCTTCCACCGTCTGCAAACCTGAAAGAAATTGTAAACGATTTCGTGCAATTCGTGCATAGTCCGATGACAACAGCACGCGGACGTCGCGAGTATATCGACAGTGTCGATAAAGCATTCACGGACCGGGGCGAATCGGGTTCGGATTTCTTTTCAAGTATGGCGACCCCGCTCACAAAAAAAGACAAGATTGTACTTGGCTATTGGGTTTCTATCTACGGTTCGCTCACGCATCCTTGGCTCGTGAGTGACCAAATTGTTGAGACGGTGCAAGAGTTGAATGAAAGCGGACAAGCACGCGGTGGAATGTCCACGGTTCGACAGATTCAGCGAATGGCAGAGGCTTGGCACAAAGACCCTGAGGGTCACCGTTCATGGTATGGTTATCTTGCCGCCGCAATTGCGGGGCAATTGAAACACTTTAAGTTGTAAAGGAGAATTATTATGAGAAGTTGGGACAAATATTGTGAAGACACTGAGAAGGTATCGAAACATTCATCCGTTGGAATAAAGGAAGGTGATAACAATGGACATTATTCAGGAAATCAAGAAGCGCCAAGAGAAAATCAGCGCAAACACTGAGCGAATCTTCAATCTGCAACAGCAGAATATGAAGTTGCGGGAAGAGATTCGGAAACTGCAGAAGGGGGAGTAAGTATGTATACAATTTATGCTTTTGGGATTGACAAGGAGAAAAAAAACGTTATGGCTCATTCGGATGACTTTGAGAGTTTAGATTCCATCCGGTTTGCTGTTTGCCAAGCAATCGCCGGTATCGATGGTGTGGCCGGGCGGATGAGGTTGTATTGCGACGGCATTGTGCGTGTTGATTTTGAACTTCCTTTGGGCGGTAGAATAGACCTTGCCAACTACTCTTGCGCGTACATTAAAGGATATACAGACTGTATGTGCGATGACGATGAAGGTGATACACAAGAAGCACAAGACAACGAAATCGCTGATAAGTACAACGAACTCGCTGATAAGTACAACGAACTCGCTGATAAGTATAACGAACTCGCTGATAAGTACAACGCTATTATGGCAGGTCCTATTATTATAACGAGTAAAGAACCCAAAGAGACTAGGATACCCCGTAAGTTATTTATTTAACAAGTCCTAAACCATTGACAACGCCTAACAAAGGCGGTACAATATAATCAATGAATCAGAGATGATTCATCCAACACATTTGAGTAAAAGGAGCTACTGCAATGAAACACAACGAATGCTTTATCGACAAAATTCCAGGCGGCTACATTGATACCGATTCCAGCTATCAAGAAGCTATGGAAGCAATTACCAACTCTGGCAAGATGGCAATTAACAAATTTATTGGTAAGATGTTCTTGTATGCGACGGGTCCAAGTCGCACACATCACAACACTACTATCCCGGGTCCAGTTGACTTCAAACCTATCACGGTGCCCGCTGATGTGTCCATCCCGGATGAGGCTTTCAATGCTGAACCGGTGCCGGTGTTTGAGTGTGAGCGTATAATCAACAATGCGCTCACGTGGTTGCTTCCCTTTATGTTCAGTGATGACATCATCTGGGAGCCTGCTTACAAGCACGATTGCGTGATTTCCCTCACTTGCCGGGTTGACGATGAGTCTACCGAAACCATCGACTTTTACAGCGATGACCGGCTGAGCGAATGCAAGAAGAAGCTGCGTAAGATTGTGATGAATGGTTGGCCGGTTGAGTCCTTTGAGCAGGACGGGAGCCTTGCGTTGAACACCGTCTATCTTGAAAAGTTCTTCAAAGCCCTTGGCACTTTGGGCGGTACGCTTGATACTTCCGACGGATACGTAAAGTTCATCCCGTTTGCTGATACGTCCGCGTACTTTTGGGATTTGGTTGGTGAATGATATAGAATCCCTTCCGCATTTTATGAATTAAAGAAAGCCCCTCTCAAACGAGAGGGGCTTTTCTTATTGTTCCACGTGGAACATTTAGTGTCATTCACTGTGTTGCGTTCCTGCGTCATCACTGGTATGGATGTCGATTTCATCATTGACTTCATCGCTGTTGCTCTGAATCAGTTGAGACGGGTTCAGATAGATTTCAGAACCAACTGCGTAGCGACGGTTAGTAAGCCAAGAACTAGTACCAACGCCACCAGGGTGAATACTCAAATGATGTGCGATATTATACTGCACGTACAAGGCAATAGTAGTAAGTGTAGAAGTGTTTATTCCTGCTAGTGCGAGTAAAGGCGCCCACATATCAGATACGACAGGGGAGAAATCATCAGGCATTATAATATACAGAACGGAAGATTCTCCAGAGGTCGCCCAAATATACCCCTCAAATTTCAAATGTTGATGGTCGTTTTTATCGTACCACAATTTGAGATTATCGATGTTGAGGTTCGTAGAGCCCGCCTGTGAAGGCGTTACTTCCACCCATTCAACGCCACCGCCGCCGCCACCACCGGGCGTGCCGGGTTGACCTTGCGGGATACCATAGTCAATCATGTATAGACCGCCGCCAACATCTTCAAGGGTGACCGTGGGCTCTGCGTCGGGGCTGAGCTTTGTAACAGTACCTACCTCAAAAGTAGGCGTAATCCCATCTTTACCGGGCGCACCGGGCGCACCGGGAGCACCGGGGGCACCGGGCGCACCGGGAGCACCGTCTGCACCCGGTGTTCCGTTCTTAATTTTTGCTGTAGTTGTACCGCTTGCATCTGTGACGGTAATAGTTGCACCCGTTTCGGTCTGGACAACGTTTGCAGTAGGGCTCACACCATCTTTACCGGGCGTACCGGGCGTACCATCATTGCCTTTCGGTCCTTTGATGTTACGAGAGGTCGGGGGTGTAGTGGTGCTAGACTTTGCCCACGAGATAACACCGGCGGTTGTGACGGTAGGATACCACAAATCATCGGAGCCGCCACCGCCGCCACCGCTCTGATTCACCCATTCGTAACCAGAGCCATCTTCTTTCGGCGTTGCAACCTGACCGTGAGTGCCGCCCGGCGGAAGTTCGCGGACGTTCTTTACCGCCGTCAAGAGTTCGTTAAATTTTTGACAAATCTGATTTAACCACTCAATAATGGTCGGTCCGCCTTCATACGGAAGGAACGGAAGAGGAAGCATAGGAATCACTCCATTCTTTGAAATTTTCATCGGTGTCTTTGTATAACGGGCCTGTACCGGGTGTATCGTGAGGCGGGTAAGGAATAGGCGGGATGACGGGGCAAGGGACCTTGCAAGGCTCAACGTTCACATCCATTGTATCACCTTCTTTAAGAGTAGTTACTATAAAAGAGCTGCGCAATTGCGGGGTCCTTTACAATCATCATGTTAATGTTTTCAATCACTTCACGGTAAGCGGCAAGCAGGCGGAATTTTGCTTCCGTCGTGCCCTTGCGGGTAGTGTTTGTAGTACTACCATCTTTGCCGGTTTCCTTGCGGGTTTCAGCATGTTCGCCACTTCCACTCGCTACGGTTTTGCCGGTGTCGGTTCGTGTTGCAGTCGCCGCAACGGTTGTAGTACCTGTATCGCTGTGAGACCCTTCACTCGTACTGTTGCGACGGTTGCTGTTACCCTCTGCGGCATAATTGTCATCCATACCACCGGTATCGCCTGTACCATCACCGGAGTTACCAGAAACCGGGAACACGTAATGTTTATCGTATCCGTGTTCCCCGTTTGTGTCGCTAGTGGACCCGCTACTTTCTGTACTGGTAGTATCATCGCGTTTGTCTTGGCCAGTACGTTCGTCGGTTGTAGTACGGGAATCACTGTTATTGCCCTGAGTTGTTCCCGTACTCTCGCGTGTACCTTCCATAACGGTTTCAAGAGTTTCCTCATAGCTCTGCAACGGATTTGCGCCAATGTCAAGAGCGTCAATGGCGCGGCGTGCATTATAATAGGGCATGATAGCACGCATTGCAAAATCCATCTTTTGGGCCATTTCGTCGGGGGTCTGAAAACCGATTTCACGGGTCCAGTAATATTGAAGAATTGCGCTGTTGATTTCTTCCCGCACACCATCAGAGGGAGCCGGGTATTTACTCAATGCCTTTTCAGTAAAAGGATACCCGGATGCAATCAAGTCACATAGACGTACTGTTGATACTGCCATCGCTTCCACCCTTTCCGCCGTCCGCAACATTCGGTTCGGCCTTTTCATCTTCTTCATCTAACGGAAGCCCGTTGTCATCAAATACGTCCGCACTGTTTTCGGCAGACCCACCAAGCCATTTTACCGTTACTTTCGGGTATCCCATTGCGGCAAGTTTATCGAAACCGTCTTGGCGTGCTTTGATGACTGCTTTTGCTTTCATTGTGATTTGTTCGTTATTCGCGTTGACTTCATCGTCGGTGACGCGTTCGGCCTTGACAACATTGACATTGTTTGTGCCAAGATAGGTCAAGAGTTCAGACCATTCTTTATCAAGCTCATTTGAAAACGCCGAAATGTTATTGATACATTCGGTATTCAATGCCTTGATGTCGTTGCCCGTGTTGCTATCTACTGCCACGAAAATATAAGGGGTGCCAACGCTAATTTCTTTAATACGATTTTGTAAAGAAAGCTGCTGTGCCTCTGTGCCCGAAATAATGATAGGACAAGAAAGAGAGCTCACGTTGAGATTACGGGCCGTATGCAACTGTGCCATATCCTGCACAATGTGCAACACCATAAGATAGGGAACAATAGGTGTCGCCGTTGCACCCGGATAACTTTTGCACACCGTGTCGTATATAATAACAGCATTAGTGTCTTTAAGATAGGTAATGCCCGTGCCATTTGCCGGACAACTGGACCACTTTGTCGGGTTTCCATAGATGTCGAACGTTGCACCCGGCAAAACGTTGCCGCAACGGTAAGAACCGAGGATTTCATCAAACCAAACCGTATCGCGGCCATCATAAAAAATGCAGCGTTCGGCGTACGACGGGTCAAAATATTTGAGGGCATCGGGGTCTTCACATTCATACGTAACACGGTTCAGGAAAATTTCAAGCGCACGATTTACGTAATAAATGCAAGTGTCTTCCATATCGGCTTGCGCTTTGCGGTAATAATTTGCTTTTTTCACTTAATCACCCCTTAATTGTATTTTTTACACTGTAATCCATCCAAGCGGCAGGGTCGTGCCAAATTCGGAGCCCTGCGTCCATTTGCCGATTGATGACATTCTTTGCCTCTGTGGGAAGGTCGCCTAGGACATTTGCACCTTGCGTCCAGATGAAATTAAAGCGCGTGCGTGTATTCAATTCGGGTTTTTTAATATCATTGATTGCATATCCATAAGCAGTGAAATAATTGTCAATGATTTTGGCGTAATACGACTGCACCTGCATACGGTATTCGATAAAGGACATACGCCCGATTGCAAATTGAATATTGCTATCAGACAGGCCAACTACTTCATTCGGAATGCGTGCGCGGTCCTTTTGCTTGGCAATGGTGTCGGCGGCGTCAAGAGCCGTGTTGGCAATCTGCGCAATGCCAGATACCACACCAGCCGGATTAAGCGTTGCCGCACTTTCAGTAATAGAAGCGACAGCACCTATTGTATTGAAAAGCGCGTCACTCACACCACGAACACCTTTCACCGCATAACTATTTTGGCTTGCAAAATAGTCCGCACGCATTTCATTGTAACTGTAACTGCACTGCGGGTAAGTGTTCAACTCCAATGAATAAAGAGGGTTTTCCTTGTCTGAGGGCCCTTTGTAGCTGTAAGGGATGAGACGGCAGGCTGGGGAATTCGACAACTGAGAATAAAGACGGAAAGTCGGCGTGCGGGCTGGAACGCCTTGAATACTGTCACCCTTGAAATACTCATACCCCATTTCCATCTGAGAACCCGCACCGTTATCAATCACCAAATAATTAAACTGCTGAGTGTAAAGTTTATTATTGTTTGGGGTATACGAACCGAACGTCGTCGGGCTTGCTTTGCCTTTGATGTTATTTACGCGGGGGTAGGCAGAATTGATAGGCTGAACACCGCTTGCGGGTGCCATAAACTTTGGTATCATCCGTAAAATCTGCACACTCTGAATCATCACACCGTCGACAAGTTTTTGAAGATAAAGGTTGACCGCCTGAATTGCGGTGTCTAATTTATCTTGGTCGGTTGTGTCCACCTCAAAAGCGATAAAATTACAAGCTTGATAAATGCCCTGCTGGAAGCGTCCGCCTGCAAAAGACGGGGCGATATTGCTTAGTTTATAGTAAAAACTATCGGAAGCGTCCTTTACTGCGTTGATAATGTATGTACCGGGGTCAGTTTCCGCTGTGGTTTCGGAAGGCTTGTACGTGTACGCAATAAGTACGCACGGCGTCGTATCCCATCCACTTTCCTCAATGATATCGGTGCCAATGCCTGTATATGTGGTACTTCCAATATCAGCAGGGGAGATGACAAATTCTCCAGTTTCGACATTCTCTTCAATGAGGTTCGCGCCAATCGTATCGTCTTTCACCGTCTCACGGCGTACCATTGTCGCGGGGAATTCGCAAGACCAATGCCACGTTTGCCAATAGTCAATCTGAAAAGGTACGGTCACACTTCCAGCAGACGCGGGGCGCGGGGTGCCAATATAGGCATAAAACCACTTGTTAGAAAACTGAGGGTTGCGCCACATGAGATAATTGCAATTGTAGTAATCATCAAGCGTTGAACCATCTGTAAGGGGTACGGTAATTTCCCACGGGTCCCCGTCATTATTAACAGCGCGGCAGTTGTCAAAACTGAACTTTGTTTTGGACAAGAAAAAAGTCGCTTCTTCTTGTTCGCTTGCCAGCCAAAGAACATTATTCATCTGATAATCGACCGGAGCATTTGACAGAAAATGTACGTCGGTCATCGGTTTAATTAAAGGCATATCTTCACTCCAAAAAATAAAGCGGGGGCGGTTGCCCCCGCCGATGTTTAAGAAGCGGTAACGGTCACATCTTTGGTATCCGTTTTGGACGGGTCCTGTGCGCTCGTAGCCGTGACGGAAATAGTGCTTGCGGTTTCGTCGTTTGCGACATAGAGAATGCCGGAAGGGCTGATAAAGGTTTTCTTGGAATTGTTGCCCGTAATGCTCCAATTCAGCTTGGAAGACCAGCCACCTTTTTCACCGCCGTTGACAACCTTTGCCACAATTTCGGTGCTTGCGCACTTTGCGGCCTTCTGACCTGCGGTAATGGTCACGGAAGTGATAGACTTCATAGAATCGACCAGCTCCACGCAATTTTCCATCAGAGAAGTAGAGAAGGTGCCATCAGTGAAATACCAGAAATTCCACACACGATTAAACGGGTCGAAAATCTGAGTCATCTCACGGGACTGCAACCAAATCTGGAACCAGTCTTCCGACACGATAAAGCCAATAGCGCCGTCTTTCTCTGCACCGCCAAGGTTTTTCACCTCAATGGTACGGCCCAAAAATTCGGTCTTATCCATATTGAACGCGGCGGCAAGGACGCCAACATCCTGAGAAGACAAGTATTTGGGGGTAGTGATAAAAAGCACGCGGTTAATATCGGTAAGCTGAGAAACGCCCATCCAGTTATAATCACGGGAAGCGCCAACGGCGAAATTGTGAACGATTTCCTTTTCCTTTGCCACATTATACTTCAATGCAGGTTCGTCCAGATAAACTTTACCGGACTCCTGCGGCAAAGTGATGTTGCTGTTGATTTTGACCGGGCAAGCAAATCCGCCAGCATGCGCCAGTGCAAACAGCTGAGTACTCGACTTCGATTCCTCATCAATCATAGAAGTGACGAGGGTGCGCTGGATAGCATTCACAACGTCGTTAAAGCCCTCATAGGAGCTGAACGCACGCTTCAAGAGTACGTTAGAGATGGATGCCTTTACACGCTTCTGGAAGTTGATGGAATGGAAGTTCGTGTAAACGCGGGGAGGTTCAACGCCGAACACATCGTCATACGTTGAAGTATCACACGCGGCCCAATCCACCACATGCAATTTATCTGCCAGAATCTCTTCTACCGTGGAGCCGTATTCTCGCATTTCCTTGTATACGATGGACAGCGGGTTCTTTGCTTCGGATGCCTTTACGGTGCCGGTAATAACCGCATTGATAAGGGCAGGGCCAAACTCGTTGAACTTCGGGTCATACTTGCGGATAGCGCCGAAAAATTCGGCGGCGTTATCGGCAGTAGGTTCGGGAATCAGTGCCTGAACATTTGCAGACATCGCATTATATGCGGCCTGCGCACGTGCCAAGCCCTGAACTTCGGGGGTTGCTTTAGTTGCCAATATAAATCACCTCTTTAAGAATCATAAATAAGGTCTTCCAACTCTTTCGGGTCGGTCTCTTCGGTTGTCTCTTCTTTGGTCTCAACGGTATCTGTTACGTCATCGGGAACTTCGGGAGGCTCGCGGCCTGCAATCATAGCGCGGTAAGCTTCTTTCACTTTGTCATAGTCGCTTTTTGCAACATACTCAATGTCAGGCACGGCTTCCGCGATGTCTTTAAGATTATCGCGAACGCTTGCCACAACATCACCGGCGGAAGTCAATGCTTCACCGTCCAGGGTTGCAAGGTATTCGTCCAGCGAATTCAATGCGGTAGAGACTCGCTGAACAACCTCTTCACGCGTCATTCAATCACCTCAACTTTCTGAACGTGTATAGGTCAACTTGAGAGAATTGCACAACTCCAACAGCTTTGCCATATCGGAGCCAGTTGCGTGAATCTTAATATAATCGCCGCTAGAAGGGGCGCTCTCTTTCTCACGCTCTACACTCTGATAAGACCCAAGGTGTTTTGCCACGCTTGCGTTGGCAGTTGTGAAATTTTTATCAAGCCAACTTAAAGGATTAACACGGGTGCCGTTATAAAGAACCTCATAATGTAAATGTTCCCCGTAACAGTTGCCCGTTTCCCCTGAATAGCCAATCAGGTCCCCTTCGTTGACCGTCTGCCCATTCTTTACGAGGATTGTTTTCAAATGCGCATAGCGCGTTTGAAGATTTTTGCCCTTGTAGGGGCTGTGACGGATTCGCACCATGTTGCCATAACTCTGCATGCCGGTTTTGCTTTTACCGTTCCAGTATTGCACTTGGTCAACCGTACCGGATTCAGACGCATAGACAGGCGTTCCAATACCTGCACGGAAATCCAATGCCCTGTGTGCCGAACCGTTATTGTAAGTCCAGCCAGCCGTAATGATATGGTTTAACAGAGGCCATTCCAGAACTACTTCACCATCACTTCGACGCATCGTTGCCGCCTTTCAACTTGTCCAGATAGGGCTTGAATAGAGCACACATCTGAGGATTCACTGCGCAAATGTTTTCAAGAATACTAATAAGCTCCATAATACAAATGTACACCGTTACGGCAGGAACGGCAGGAACATCGACCCCAACGTTGACATATACAACAGCATACTCAACAAAATAGGCGACTGCCATTGCCATAACTTCCATACTTTTATGGAAACCACCCTCTCGCATAATGGCAGAATTATAATTGCCATTATACCCGGCCTTGATAAGGCCAGTCACGACATCAAACACAATGAAACCCAAAACGATGATAAGATACATATAACACCTCCTGCTATTTCTTTATAATTAAAATAGCACTTTGTTAAATCTTTGTCAATACCATTTGTTAAAAATTTAACGGGAATTTCCCTATATGGCTCAATAGAAACAAAATAGGAATAATATCGGGTTCACCGGATGTATCATAATTCGCGGCATTCGGGGTCCATTCAAGTATTCCAAAAGAGCCCCATTGCAACCCGCCACGTTGGTCAATGTCGGAAAAATCGGAAGGCGGATAATGCTCGCTGTCGGTGTCGATTTCCATCATATAACGCGCAATACTGCAAGTAATGCCGCGCCAAACTTTAACATATTGTACAGGGTTGGTATCTATATGGACAAACAACGAACCGGATAAGCTTGTTTGCAAATCATATTCTTTGATTTCATCAACCCCGGCGGCTTTGTCCAAAAGCAAAATATTCGCTTTGCTTGGATGCGGACTCTTTTCGATGTATGCACTTTCGGGGGCCACAAAAACGGCAAGCTTATCGAAACCCGAAATACTATATGTAAAATCGGTCATACCAAAATTAAAGCCGCCGTCTGCCTGTCCACGCGTTTGCCAGTCGCCTGCAAAGTTTATGGTAGATTGCAACACCCGCCATCCGCTTGTGTATAAATTCTGTGATGTGTACCACGATAAATCAAACTCGTCGAATACGGGGGCAAGCGATGTAAGTGACATGATTTGCTTTGTGCTTGGACGAACACGAAACATCATAGGAATACTTGCAGGTGCCTCGTCGGGAATTAACGGGTTGCCGTATTTGCTATAATGGATAGGAACATCAACGCTATGAACACTCTTTTGATAGTTCGATTTTGCTGTATACCACGCAAATATAAATTGAAAAGGCGCGTCGGTATCACTCACCGCTTTTTTGGTTATTTGGCTCGTAGACCATTGTACGAAATCCAGATATGTGTTACTGTATTCGCCAGGTAGAGCCCCTGTGCCACGCTCACGAATCATCGATTTTGGATTGTTGTCGCTTTCACTGCGTAAACGATGGTAATAAATCAACACCTGCGAATTCGAAGGAAGTGCCGTGCCTTGAATCGACTGCACACCGCCTAGAACACCGTCGGGAAAAATAACGCTTTCTTCTATATCGTATAACGCAAATGTAAAGCCGTTTCCGTAATAGCTATAAACAAGACCAAGCTCTGCAACTTTGGAAAACCATGTGTTGCCACTTAATCCACATAACATAAAAGGCGTGCCTTTTTCTACTGTCACATTAGATGCGACCAAATACACGAAATTACCCGCCGATAGAATCATCCGCTTTGTGTTGGTTTCATCGTACAAAACCGTCAATCTGTTTTCATCTTGATAGTATCCCTTAAATGGCATATAAATCAAAAAGTTTGAAAAGGGTATCACGGTATAAGGCCCTGCAGTATAATCGTGTACGGTAGGAATCTCTACTTCCTGATTATAAATATGCGCCTCTGTTACGCCATAGTCCAACATTGTGCAACGCATTAGAAATTTCCTTTCATAACGGTAAAAAATGCTTGCTTTGCAAGTTGACTCTCAAAAAACACATGTCCTTCATCAAGACGATTAACAAGATTACCACCCGCATAGCTTGTCATAAACGCACGACGGGATTTCGTACCGTACTCTTTATCAATTGTCGACATTTCAAAACATTCTACGTTTTTGCTGCCCGTGTTTTCACTGAAAAAAACGTCATTGCTGTATTTATCATACCAAATACCGAAAAGACGGTCATCAACGCGCCACATATAACGCAACACTGCATAACGTCCTTTTGTTTTAATAAAGTTGTCGTTATCACGCAAAGCTTTATTGTATAGCGAAAAATTCCCGTATTCTGTATCTGCGGTCCATTCTGCAAACCAACTATTTTTGCGTGCGTCAAGAAGTTCTTTACTTGTTTCACACCATTCGACTGCAACATGACGCGCAGGATTTTGCCACATCTTTTGCCCCGTCGGCATATATCCCTCATTTAAGAAATAAGGATTATAGACTGAAACGGCGTTACTCATCGCAAACACACGGGTATTGTTATCATAACGTATAATGCTATCTACTGCACCTTGAAATACCTGATACTCTTTCGGAAGATACGCGTTTGCCCCGCTCTTGTGTGAGATATACTCATCGTTAATGATAGTAGTCACATTCGCAAAATCAATACCCGCGCTGCGAACATGGTCCAAATCTATCATGTACCCTGCTTCAATTCCTTTATAAGTGATGATGTTGCCCTTGTTTACTTTCCAATTCTTGCGGATATCGTATGGATATTTTGAAAACATCTTCCGCCTTTCAAGTTGAATCTCTTTGTCACGACGTCGCATATAAACAAAGCGGTGTACTTCCCCTGCATCAAGTGCTTTCTCAACTTGCTTCGGGTCCGCATTGCACAACTCTTCGGCCGGTATCATAAATTGGTCCATTGCGGTAAGACGCGTGTTATATGTTTTTCCAATACCACGCCCGCCGCAAGCATATAACATATGTTGTCCTGTTTCAACTAAATCATTGCAATACCAATGCACGCCGTCAGGCTTCTCCAAGTAGAAACCGTCATCGGTCATAAGGTACGTGCCAAATTTACCTGTTAATTCTTTCACAATGTACCCCCAAAAAATAAACAGCCTCGGAGGGTTGACCAACCTCACGGCGGCATGCTTTCGCAAGTGGTTACCCGCGCGCTTCACTCCAAGACTGCTTATGGTACGGTATGTAGGATTCGAACCTACGACCACCCGCTTCGTAGGCGGGTACTCTATCCATCTGAGCTAATACCGTATATTAAAGCCTTGCCCGAGTTGACGGGCTTCTCCGTGTGTACACCAACCCTGAGGTCCGGCGCATTGTGCGTTATGCTATAGGCTTTACTGTATTATATACCCTACCCGCACACCCTGTCAACAACTATTCTGAATTTA
>UMAT01019061.1_pt1 | contig 14978 bp, 10 predicted proteins | sample 1963781 | NCBI WGS metagenome assembly UMAT01 (sample SAMEA4835923, study PRJEB28245) | human gut metagenome | biome: gut microbiome; material: fecal sample | place: Denmark | collected 2008
GTATTGGCCAGCATTTCCAGCATCATCAGTTCACTCTTGTACAGCACCCGTTTGCCTTTCAGCGAAATGTGCATATAGTCTGGAATGGAATCAGGCGTCAGCATGCCCGAGCGTTTGATGGCTTCCTTGTCCAGCTTGATGACGATACTGTCGGTTGGAATCATCTGCAAGTCTTCTTTCGGTGAGCGTACCCAGTGTTCCAGAATGTTCTTCAGTTCGTACGGGTTGTCTCCGAACTCCTTGGCAGCTTCTTCCGGGTTCTTTTTGTAGAATTCCAATACCGTAGGCATGGCATCCGGGCGTATATACACGGCTTCGTTGTGGCCGGATACATAGTCGATTCGTTCCCAGTTGATAGGTACTGATGGAGAATCGTAGGCCGGACGGCGCATCTGGTCGATGTACCAGTCGGTCTGCAGGTAACTCAGGTTGCAGACACGTACATCCGTGCGCACGCCTTCCGTTTCCTGGTTGTACCACAAGGGGAAAGTATCATTGTCACCGTTGGTGAAGAGAATCGGATTTCCTTTGTCCGGAACGGAGTTCAGGTAGTTCTGTCCGAAGTCACGGCAGGTATAGCGTCCGCTGCGGTCGTGGTCGTCCCAAGTCTGGCTGACCATCTGTATCGGTACCAGCAAGCAAACGATGCTGGCCAGGATGGCTGCAGGTTTTTCGTTGATTTTCTTGCTCAGATATTCCGCGATGGCCGCTACTCCCAGTCCAATCCAGATGGCGAACGCATAGAAGGAACCTGCATACGCATAATCTCGTTCACGCGGCTGTTGCGGTGTCTGGTTCAGGTAAAGCACGATGGCCAGTCCGGTCATGAAGAAGAGGAAGAATACCACCCAGAATTGCTGGATACCTTTTTCGCCTCTGTAAGCCTGCCAGAACAGACCGATGAGTCCCAAAATTAACGGCAGACAGTAGAACACATTGTGACCTTTGTTGTTCTTCAGCTCGCTCGGAAGCAGAGACTGGTCGCCTATCAGCATGTTGTCGATGAACGGGATACCGGTAATCCAGTTGCCATGTTCAATTTCTCCCTGGCCCTGGATGTCGTTCTGACGTCCGGCAAAGTTCCACATGAAGTAACGCCAGTACATGTAGTTCAGCTGGTAGATAAAGAAGAACTTGATGTTGTCCCACTGCGTCGGAATCTTGACCATAATCATCTCGCCGCACTGGTCGTAAGGCACCTGACGTCCTTCCACGCCGCCCAGCCAGTCTTCATAGGCCTGTGCATGCACGTCGCTGTACATACGCGGGAACAGCATGTTCTGTGCATATTTGTATTCCGTCTTGTGACGTACGATTTCGTAGCTGTCTTTTTCGTCCGGACGTTCCTTTTCTTTCCGCTGGTAAACCGGAGCTCCTTCTTCCACGTCGTACACGCAGCCCCCTTCCGTCGGTTTCAAGGCCGGTTTGGAAGCATAGGTCTGTCCGTAGAACAATGGGCGGGTACCATACTGCTCACGTCCCAGGTATTCACCCAGCGTGAAGATATCCTCCGGAGAGTTCTGGTCCATCGGCGTGTTGGCCGAAGAACGGATCACTATGACGGCATACGAAGAATAGCCCACAACAATCATCATCATGGCCAGCAGGCTGGTGTTCAGCGTACGGGCACTGACGCGGTATTTCTCGCTGAGGTTGGCAAAGAGGTAAATAGCCAGAATCGCCAGCACGATTACGCCGATGAACACACTGCTCCATCCGTGTCCGTAGAACGGAATACCCAACAGGCCCACCGTAGTGAGGAAGGAGATGTTCATCCGCTTGCGGCTTTTCACCGTGTAGCTTTCGTATACACCCCAGATGATGCTTGCGGCCAGGACAATCATGTAGACAATGACACCCGTGTTGAAAGGCATGCCGAAGTCGTTGACAAACAGCAGTTCAAACCATCCGCCCACTTTCACGATGCCCGGTACGATGCCGTAAAGTACTACCGCTACCAATACCATGGAACCAATCAGGGCAATCAGGCTGCCTTTCAGGTTGGCTTTGGGGTTTTTCTTGTAGTAATATACCAGTACAATGGCCGGAATACAAAGCAGGTTCAGCAAGTGTACGCCGATAGACAATCCTGTGAGATAGGCAATCAGAATCAGCCAGCGGTCGCTGTGAGGTTCGGTGGCCCGGTTCTCCCATTTCAGAATCAGCCAGAATACGAGGGCTGTGAACAAGCTGGAGTATGCATAAACTTCTCCTTCCACAGCACTGAACCAGAAGGTGTCGCTCCACGTATAAGCCAGGGCACCTACCACTCCCGAACCCATGATGGCAATCAGTTTACCCGTTGTCATCTGGTTTTCATCGGGGCAAATCAGTTTCTTGGCCAGGCAAGTGATGCTCCAGAACAAGAACAGGATACACGCGGCGCTCATCAGGGCACTCATGGTGTTGACCATACGGGCCACCTGTGTGGCATCACTGGCAAACTGACTGAACAAATTGGCGGTCAGCATGAAGAAAGGTGCGCCGGGCGGGTGTCCCACCTCCAGCTTATATCCGGTAGTAATGAATTCCGGACAGTCCCAGAAGCTGGCTGTCGGTTCGATGGTCATACAGTAAGTGAATGCGGCCACCGCAAAAGTGAGCCAGCCAACCAGGTTGTTAATCTTGTTGTACTGTTTCATGAATTATTTTAGTTTCTCGTTAAAATTCAATGCGGCAAAGATAGCAAACATTTACTAATCAAGTCCCAAAAGTAAATGATAATGTTGCAAAAGGCGTTAAAAGCGGCCCTTTACTCTTCATGATGATGGCATTTCAGGATGCGGTGAGGCAGATTGCCATGTCCTAACAGTTCGATGGGGCATTCAAAATGCGTTTCCAGCCATTCGGCGGAGACCTCCGTATCCGGATGATAGTCGAGTGTGCCGTTCACGCACGCCACACTTTTCACGTTTTGCAGAATGGTGCCGATGTCGTGGCTCACCAGTACGATGGCCCGTTCCTTGTTGATTTCCTCCAACAGGGAGTAAAGCCGTGCTTCAAACCGCTTGTCGATGTACGTGTTGGGTTCGTCTAAAATCACCACTTTGGGGTTGGAAACCAGTGCGCGGCCCAACAGTGCCCGTTGCAGTTGTCCGCCGCTCAGTTGTCCGATGGCCCTTTGCTCCAGTCCTTCCAGTCCCATGCGGGCAATGATGCGTCGTACTTCCTCGTGCTGTGCCTTGGTGAAAGAACGGAACAATGATTTCTGCTTGTTCAGTCCGGACAGCACTACCTCGTAGACCGAAATCGGGAATTTCTTGTCGATGCGGTTGTATTGGGGCAGGTAGCCCATGGCGATTTCGTCCACCTCTTTTCCGTCCTCAAAAAACTGGATGCGGCCGGAAGTGGGTTTCAGCAGGCCCAGTATGATTTTCATCAACGTGGTTTTTCCCCCTCCGTTGGGTCCGATTACTCCCAAGAAGTCTTTTTCGGCAATATCTAAGTTCACATTTTCCAAGACCTTTTTCTGGTCGTAGGCGGCGGATATTCCGGTCAGTCTGATAAGCGGTTGGTTCATGGGCGGATCGTGTTATTGCTCGTTTTTGCTCAGCGATTGGGCGATGTGAATCATTTCCTTGTCCCAGTCGTAGGTGAGCGGGTTGATAGGTACGATTTTCAGGTGGAGCTGCTGTGCGATGACCTCGGCGTTGCGCTGGTCAAACTCCTGCTGCACGAACACCACCCGTACCTGTTTCTGTCGGCAGAGGTTCATCAGTTCCTGCAGATGCGTGGGCGAAGGCTCTTTTCCCCCTTCCTCGATGCTGATTTGCTGCAGGCTGTAGTCGCGGGCAAAATAGCTCAGTGCCGGATGGTAAATCAAGAAACTCGGGTCGGCATTCGACAGGTAACGTTGCATTTCCCGCTCCGTACGGTCAATCACCCGCTGCACACTGTCCAGCCGGTGACGGTAATATTCCTGGTTGTCCGGATCAATTTCTGAAAGCGCCTTGCAGATATTGGCAGAGATGATGTGGGCGTTGGGAATGGAGTTCCAGATATGTGGCTCCACTCCGTCGTGGTTTCCCTGCGTGTGGGCATGCGGATGTATTTCATGAATGAGGTCTACCCCTTGCGACATGTCGTAGAATGGCAGCTGGGGGGTATTGGCTTGTAGTCTTTCTATCCAGGCCTGTTCAAATCCGATGTGGCCGATGCGCAGGTACGCTTTGCTCCGTGCCAGATCGACCAGCTGTTGCGGGGTAGGGTCGTATGTTTCCGGATTTCCTCCCTTGGGCACGATGCTTACCACCTGGAACTTGTTGCCGGCAATGGCTTCCGTGAAGTAGCGCAGCGGCTCGATGGTGACGGTGAGGGTTTGTGTCCGGTTGTTTTCCCCGTTTCCTGCGCAGGCTGCGAGCGTAAGAGCCATCAGCAACAGGAAGATATATTTTTTGAAGTCCATATATTCAGATGTTGGATAAGTATTCTTCGCAAAGCTACAAAATCTTTCCGAAGTCTGGAAACAAGGGTTGAAGTTTCCTGCGGGTGAAAGGGCTGAAAATGAATAAAGGCCCTGTCTCTCGACAGAGCCTTTGCCCCCTTAATAGTTACTCTACGTGTATCTATTAAAACTTGAATCCAATTTTGAGGGTCGGAGCGGCCAGGATGGAATAGTTATGGCTATTGGCATCGAGGTTGCTCAGTCCTTCTTGCGGCTTGATCAAGCTGCGGTTGTAAGTGTAGGCAAACGGATCTACCTGTGCACCTACGAACAGACCGTCTGTGATGTAATATTCCACACCGCCGGTCAGTGCTCCGCGTACGTTGAATGCTTCGCCTACTGATTTACCCATGTTGTATTCATCGTCCGTAAACGAGACGTTACGTCCGTAGGCGTAACCTACCCGTGCTCCGGCATACAGATACAGACCATCGACTTTCGTCTTGAAGTAGCGATCCACTCCTGTATATACATTGAATTGCAGGAAGTTCTGATCGGCTACTGCGCCGTAGCTTGGTATATCACCCCATTCGAATGCTTCGTCGCTGTCGGCACTTCCCGGCACGCCCGAATAACCCGGATGTTTGGTGATACTCATGCCTCCTCCCAATACCAGTTTCCATTCATCGAGGAAGAACCAGCCACCTTCTATTCCTACTTGCAGCGCCTTGTCGTTCCAGTTGGTTGACTTGGCCTGAATATTGTAGCTGGGCAGAGTGCCTACGGCAGCATTCTGCATTACTGTATTGTTGTAACTTACGGTTGCTGCCACGGTAAAGTCGTTTTTCTGCGGACCTTTATCCTGGGCATTGGCTGTAAGTCCAATCATCGGGAGTGCGGCTAATATTAAAAGTTTACTGATTTTCATATGATTCTGTTTTGTTGTTGGTTTATCTTCGGAAAAGGAGGAGGCTGGCTCCCCCTTTCCTCAGATTATAAACTTTTTGCTATTAGCTTCTTGGTTTAGGAAAGCTTGCTTATTCAGCAGGAGTTTCTTCTTCAGCAGGAGTTGTCGGTACTTCTACGTCATCTCCATTCATATTCTGAATGGCATTTTCCAAAGCAATCTTATATTGAGCAGCAAGGGACTCTTGAGCTTCAAGTTCAGCAGTTAAATTATCAATCTCCATCTGGAGCAATTGCTTAGTCTGTTCAATGGTGAGGTTAGTAGTAATTACCAATACCTCACCTGTCCTTGTTACATATCCGCCTATAGAAGAATCATAATATTTAATCGTTGCTTGTTTCCAATATCCATTATCACTTACATTAGCTAAATCTTGCTTGAGTTCTGCAATCTCTGTTTCAAGGGTTAAAATTGCTTCTTCTGTGGTTTTAGTACCTTCATACAAAGCCTTAGCTATACCATACTCGCCATTTGCGTCATAAGCAGTTTCCTTTACTGTACCGTCGTCTTCAAATCCATCTTCTTCAATACCAATAGTTGCAATTGCAGTATTAATCAAGTGAAGTTCATGTTTTTTAGCCTGAAGAACTTTTTTGGCTTCTACTGCTTTATCTACAGCTGCGGCATAAGCTTTCTGCTGTTCACTATCTTTAGTAAGTGCAGCGATTGCATTGTTGTAGCTCTTTAATTGATTTTGGGCTTCAGTTAATGCTTCAATACCATTTGCTACGGCTTCCTGTGCCCCCATCAGAGCTACGGCTTTTGTTTCGGCATCTTCTTTAAGAACTGCATTTGTTGGGTCTGCTGCTAACGCTGCATCTGCGGCTTTCTTTTCTGCATCTGCGTTATTTAGTAGTGCATATAATGAAGTTCCTGTTGCTGCATCAGTAGCTTTGCCTAAGTTATTTGTTTTATCTGTAATTTCGTTATTTAACATAGCAACTGCTTTTTGGGTTGCTTGTAAGTAAGTAGATCCTTCTGTTAGTACCCATGTAGGAACATTTCCGCTGATATAGCATCCTTCTACAGCGTTTTCAACTTTTACAGCAACTTTTTGGACAAGTTTGATTGTTTGTCCTGAAGTAGCATTATAGGCTTTTTCAACTTGTTTCAACGTATCTACAGCAAAGATATACGCCAATGCAGTCTTTTCCCATTCCAATTGCGCATGTGGATCCGTCCATGTGCCATTGACTTTTGTATAATCAATTGGTGCATAAGTTTCATCGTAAGCGTCACTGGCGGCATCACGTGCATCTTGAGCTGCAGGTTTATCTGTGTTAATTAGTTTATAAGCCTGATTTGCCAAATCGTTCATCTGTTTGAATAATGCATCTTTATCACCTACTTGGGTTTTCAGACGTTCAATTTGTGCAGTTTTAGTTATAATATTATTATTAATAGAATAAATTTGTTCTTGAGCGGCAGCATTTGCGGCTTCTTGGTCTACTTCTGCATTGGCCAAATTAAATTGTGCCTCAAATATATCTCCATTTAAAGTTTTAACTTTATCTAATGCGGCAGTATATTTTTTCGTAAGCGTTGAAAGGGTCGAGTTTAAATTTGTCCACATTGTTTTTTCTGCCTCACTAGCATTCTTTTGCGCTTCAATGATTTGCTGTTCGTATTTTGCTTTTAATGCTTCTAATTGGGCTTTGTATTTTTCTGCCAGGAATTCGGCTTCTGAAGCTTCTTGGTCAGCCAATGCTTGTTTGTAAGCAGCTTTGGCTGCTGCCAAATCAGCTTCTGCCTGAGCTCTCAATTCTTGAGCTTTAGCTTGTGCATTATTTAATGCGGCTACAGAAGCAAGCTGTTGTGCCTTTGCATCACGGATAGCGGTAACTGATGCTGATTCGTTGTCGTCAACACAAGAAGTAAGTGTTGTTGAGCTTAGTGCCAATGCGCCAAGCACCATTGACACTGCGATGAATTTCTTTTTCATAAGTAAATCCAAGTTTTAAAAGTTAATATTCGGGTTTAATAAGTATATTTGCAGATATATCCTCAAAATTCATATTCACTTTATTCGTTTTTCATATCACTTTGTGTTTTTCAATGGTTTGTTGGGGCGGGGAGGTCTTTTCTTGTCCCGTCTTAACGAAAGCGAATTTAACCAATCATAGCGGAGATTACTTGTCGATTAATGCGTTTAGCTAACAAAATCGACAAATTGTGAAAATATATATGCTTATACAAATAGTTTTTCACTCATCAGACAAATTCTGTTACAAATTTTAGTATCCTTTTAAAGGCTTGAGGAAATATTTTTAAAAGATTCTTGAGAATAGAAAAACAGGAAAAGGGGGTCTGAAGCAAAAAAGAGTCATGAATGAGGCTTTTTGTGGCCTGAAAAGGCACAAAAGGTGGTGGTAATGAATAAATCTACCTGTGTAGATGGGAAGATATTCCTTTGTTTTCTATGTTTCGCATGGCGGAAACGTAGGTTTTCCTTACGCGAAACGTACGTTTTCCACGTGGGAAACCTACGTTTCCCGCATGGAAAACATAAAATATGATGCGAAATTTTGCTTTTGAGGGTACGGCGTTTTCAGATTCAGGCCGGTTTGCTGGCACGAAGAATTTCCCGCTTGCCTCCCGGAGGGCCCGGCAAACGCTCTACGGTGAATCCGGCCGTTTGAAGCATTCTCCGCACTACACCTTTGGCGCAGTAGGTAGTAAGGATGCCACCGAGTGCTGTTTGTCGGTACAGACTGTCGAAAAGGGGCTGGCTCCACATTTCCGGTTGTTTCTCCGGGGCGAAGGCATCGAAATAAATCACGTCGTAGTGCGACTGGAAGTCGAAGTGGGTGAAGTCGCCTTCTATCTTGTGAAGGGTGAACCAGGAAGAGAGGCGGACGGGCTGATTCCAGGGAGCAGCATGCAGGGCATAGAACTTTTCGCTGGCTTCCGGGGCAATGATTTCCGGATAGCCTAACTGGTGCACGATGTCTTCGGCCAGCGGATAGCGTTCGATGCTGGTAAAACAGACTTCTCTTTGCTGTTTTTCTGCCTCCAACAGGGTGAGGAAGGCATTCAGTCCGGTGCCGAAGCCGATTTCTAATACGCGGGGACTTTCGGCTTGCGAGTGGTTGAGGCCCATCTGGATAAAGATGTGCTGCGATTCTGTCAAGGCTCCTTTCACGGAGTGGTAATGCTCATTCAGTTCCGGCACAAACAGGGTGTTGCTTCCGTCGGCGGTAGGTTCAAGTGTAATCATGTGATAACTGTCGGTTGTGTGGGGGCAAAGATACGCATATCTTTCAAGTGGGGAAAGCGGAAAGCGATTTCTTAGTGGAGATACTGGAATACGCCCAGGGCCGTAGCCACAATGATGGCATAGCGTGCTAACTTGCCGATGGTCATGGCCACGGTGGTAATCCAGAAGTTACCCCGCATGAAGCCCAAGGCGATGAGCAGGGCATCGCCGATGACGGGCAGGAAGGAGAAGAAAGCCATCCACGAGCCTCGCCCGTGGATGAAGCGGATGGCCCGGTCCATCTGTTTCTTGTCTACCTTGAAATATTTCTCAATCCATTCGGTTTTGCCCATCCGGCCTATCCAGTAGCAGGTTACGCCTCCCAAGGCATTGCCGGCCGTGGTGAAAAGGGTAGACCACACCGGGTCCAGTCCTAATCCCACGCAGGCTAACAGGACCACTTCCGAACTGAAGGGCAGGATGGTACCGGCCAGGAAAGCCGAGAGAAACATTCCCCAATATCCCCAGTCTATCAGAAATTGAATAAATGCATCCATACATTAAATATACATACGCCCGTCCAGAGGGCAAGGGCTGCCCACAGGAAGATACGGGTAAAACGGTTGAAAGTCAGTGCCAACAGGTGTCCTCCTAAGATGGAGCCTACAATGAGGGTCATGGTGAAGAAGGTGTTGAAATGTGAAGGGATAAGACACATGCACAGCAGGGTGGCTACTCCTGTGATGAGGAGGATGCGCAGCATGACACGGGTCTGCACCTTGTCCTGATAGATGTGCCACAGGCTTTCTACACCGCAGATGGCGATAATCAGCAGGGCGGCTCCTCCGGATACCAGCTGGGACAGCGACAACACGGAATAGTCTATCGGGGGAAAGCTGGACAATTGCAGGAACGGTTCGCCGATTTTTTCGGGTGTACCCGTATACAGGTGATAGCAGAGCATAATCCAGTAGGGGGTAAAGATGCCCGTGAGGCCCGCAAAGAAGGTGCGGAGCGTGAACGCACGCAGCCCCACCATGTAAAAATAAATCAGCGGAATGAAATAGAGGGTCTGAGGCAGCAGGAAACTGCTGATGCCGATGCAAAGGAAGGCATGAAAGATGGGAGTGGACGCGTAGGGTGATTCATAACTCCGGAACAGGTAGCCGAAGCTGATGACAAACAGCAACGGAATCCACTGTTCATGCGAGTAGGTGTGCAGAAAGGGAAGCCCCCCAAAGAAAAAAAGGAACAGTGCCGCATGGAATGTGGTACGGGTGCGGATGAGTGAGAACGTGGTGTTCAGCTCAATCAGTAAGTAGGTGATCAGGCCGTAAATGGCCAAAGAAATGAAATCCGTCTGTTCCTGGTAGGTGATGCCGAACAGGAGCAGACAGAAAACTACGGCAACAGGAAGAGTGATTCTTCCCGTTGCCAGTTCATATTGAAATTTGTTTCGTGCAAGCATGTTTACAGGTCGAACCCGATGTCAGAACGGAAATATTTCTTCTCGAAATGGATTTTTCCGGCATTGCGGAAAGACTGTGCCAAGGCTTCATCTTTGTTGGCGCCGTAAGAGCTGACCGCAATGACACGTCCGCCTGAGGTGGCTACCTGTCCGTCTTTCAGGGTTGTACCGGCATGGAACACGATGCTTCCGCCTGCTTTGGCCTCTTCAATGCCCGTAATCGGGAATCCTTTCTCGTAGGCTTCCGGGTAACCGCCGGATACCAGCATGACGCAGACAGCCGAACGCGGGTCGATTTCCAGCGTCTTTTCGTTCAGGTTGCCCTGAGCTACTCCCTCGAAGAGGTCTACCAGGTCGCTCTTGATGCGCAGCATCACGCTTTCTGTTTCAGGGTCACCCATGCGGACATTGTATTCAATGACCATCGGGTCGCCTTTCACATTGATGAGTCCGAAGAAGATAAAGCCTTTGTAGTCAATACCTTCTTCCGCCAAGCCTTCTACTGTAGGACGGATGATGCGGTCTTCCACCTTTTTCATCCATTCCGCATCTGCAAACGGAACGGGGGACACAGAACCCATACCGCCGGTGTTCAGGCCCTTGTCGCCTTCGCCGATACGCTTGTAGTCTTTGGCTTCCGGCAGAATCTTGTAACTCTTTCCGTCGGTCAGCACGAATACCGAGCATTCAATGCCGCTCAGGAATTCTTCAATCACCACGGTGGCCGAAGCGTTGCCGAACATACCGCCCAACATTTCCTTCAGTTCTTTCTTGGCTTCTTCCAAGGTAGGGAGAATCAACACGCCTTTTCCGGCGCAAAGTCCGTCGGCCTTCAGCACGTAAGGGGCCTCCAGTGTTTCCAGAAAAGCCAGTCCTTCTTCTAAGTTGGCTGCGGTAATGCTCTTGTATCCGGCTGTCGGGATGTGGTGACGCTGCATGAATCCTTTGGCAAATTCCTTGCTGCCTTCCAGTACGGCACCGGCTTTCGACGGGCCGATGACCGGAATCTGCTTCAAGGCTTCGTCGTGCTTGAAGAAATCATATACCCCCTTTACCAGCGGGTCTTCCGGACCTACCACTACCATGTCGATACCGTGGTCGATGACAAACTGCTTGATACCTTCAAAGTCGTCGGCCTTGATGGCTACATTTTCGCCCACTTCGCGTGTGCCGGCATTTCCCGGAGCGATGTACAACTTCTCAATTTTCGGGCTTTGTGCGATTTTCCATGCTAATGCATGTTCGCGTCCTCCTGAACCTAACAGTAAAAGTTTCATATACGTATCTGTTTTTTAGTCGATTATTTCAAATGGTCTTCAAAATAGCGGGTGATGTGTTCGTGCAGGTGTACACGGTCGCGTCCCATCATGTTGTGTCCGTCTTCCGGATAGATGAAGAGGTCGGGATGTGTGCCTGCCTCGATGCACGCTCTTAGGAATGTGTAGGTGTGTTGCGGTACACAAGTGGGGTCTGTTCCGCCGATGATAATTTCCAGACGGCCTTTCAGGTTGCCGGCTTTCTGTTTCAGGTCGGAGCCTTTGTAGCCTTCCGGATTCGTCTGCGGCGTGTCCATGTAACGCTCGCCGTACATCACTTCATAGAACTTCCAGTCGATGACCGGTCCGCCGGCTACACCTACCTTAAAGATGTCGGGATAGGAGAGCATCAGGTTGGTGGTCATGAAACCGCCGAAGCTCCAGCCGTGTACGCCGATGCGGTTGCCATCCACATACGAAAGTGATTTCAGGAATTCTACTCCCTTCACCTGGTCTTTCATTTCTTCTACTCCCAAGTGGCGGAAGGTGCAGTTCTCAAAGGCCAGTCCCCGGTTGTCACTTCCCCGGCTGTCTACCGTCAGCATGACATAGCCTTTCTGTGCCATGTACAGGTCCCATCCTCTGGCATCGTAGAAACGCGTGTTGTGGATGAGCTGGGCGTGCGGTCCGCCATACACATAGATGATGGCCGGATATTTCTTGTTCGGGTCGAAGTTTACCGGTTTGACCAAACGATAGTACAAGTCGGTCTTTCCGTCGGCGGCCTTGAGGGTACCGATGGTGATTTCCGGCAAATTGAACTGACTGCGCATCGGGTCGTCCGCTTTCAACAAAACGGTTCCCTTCTTGCCGTTGGTGGGCAGCAAGGTGATTTCCCGCCCTACGGTGAAAGAGGAGAAGTTATCTATCAAATACGTACCGCTGGCAGAGAGAGAAGCCCGGTGCATGCCGTCTTTTTCTCCTAATAACGTACGTTTTCCGGTTTTCACGTTGAGGCAGAACAGGTTGGTCTGCAACGGAGAGATTTCCGTGCTGCCGATAATGATTTCCTTCTTTCCGGCATTGAATCCTAAAATATCCTGTACCAGCCAGTCGCCCTGGGTCAGCGGAGTGACTTTCAGATGCTCCAGGTAGGTGCTGCCTTCCAGTTTGCCATTCTTCCAAACCCCTTCTCCTTTGGCTTTCGTATCCATCAGGTACAGGTGGTTGAAGCCGTCGCGCTGGCTTTGGTAGATGAACTGAGTTTCATCCCATGGCAGGAATACTAACGGGTGTTGAGGCTCTACGTATTTCGGATGCTTTTCTTCATACAGGATGCCTTCCTTTTCGCCGGTAGCAGCTTGGTAGCTGACCAGCTGTGCATGGTTCTGGTCGCGGTTCAACTCGATGACGTAGATGTGCTGTTCATCGGGCGACCAGCTGACGTTGGTGAAATAACGGTCGGTAGGGTCGCCTGCCTGCAAGTAAATGACTTTTCCGGTTTTTACCTCATATACGCCTACGGTCACTTTATGGCTGGTCATGCCCGCCATCGGATATTTGTCCGGTTCAAGAGTGGCGATGCGGGTAGAGGTATTTACCTGCGGGTAATCGGTCACCATGCTCTGGTCCATGCGGTAGAAGGCCAGATACGTGCCTTTCGGGCTCCAGAACGTACCTTTCATGATGCCGAACTCGTTGCGGTGAACCGCTTGGCCGTAAACGATGTCGTTATCTATTTCCTTTACACCCGTTGGGTGCGGACTTACCGCGGTGGAAAAATCCCCGTGGTTGGCAATATATAAATGGTCGCCTGCCGTATAAGCAAGATAGCCGTTCTCTTTGCAGAAATCAAGGTTGGTGGCGTTTGCTTCTTGGATGCGGAACATGTTGGTTAACTTCTTCTGGATAAAGTCATAGAAGAAGACATAGCTTTCACTTTTTTCTTCATCTCCCACATAGTCCGAAAACATCAGGAGGTTCCGGTTTTCCCAAGGCAGGGAAGCGCCTTGCAGGGTGTGAAGCGGCTTGATGGGAGCTAAAAGTTTGTACGGCTTTTCTCCGTTTTGCAAGGCTTCGTTCACTTCTTTCAATGTCACCAGTATAGTTTCTTCTCCGGTACGGTTATCTATTTGCCTGATATCGTCCACATCTGCACGCACACATACATCTCCCCACCATTTCAGTCCCGGAATGTTTTTGGGAACCAAGTTGAAATAATTGTTTCCACCAGGAATGACATCTTCCAGCGTAAACGCTTTCTTTTCCTGGGCAAAGGTGGTAGAGACGGTCATACTACATAATAAAAAGAATAACAAAAATAGACGTTTCATGTGCTTTATTTTTTTAGTCCTTTAGATTCTCTTCTTCCTCGCTGCGGCGTTTGTGCATGTAGCGTGGAGCTGGAGCTGCTTTCGGACGTCCATCGTCTGTAGAAGGACGCGGGTTGCGTGGCTTCGGTTCCTCTTTGTATTTGAATTCCTTGCGGCGTTCGCGGGTAAATTCTTTTCCGTCGCCGGCTTTCCGTCCGCGGAATACTTCTTTGGAATCGGAATCCCTGCGGAAACCTTCTTTTCGGTCATTGCGGAAGCCTTCTTTCCGTTCTCCCCGAACACCCTCTTTGCGTTCCTTGCGCGCGTATTCCACTTTTTCTCCGTGGTGACGCGGGCGTGCCGGTTTTTCTTCGTGCTTCGGTTTGAACTCCTTGTCTCCGTTTTCGGCCCGGAATTCTTTGTATTTTCCGTCAAAAATCTGGTATTTGCGGAACTGGCATTCCAATGCACCGTTGAACAACGGAATCTTTACGGAAGCCTTCAGGCCAATCTGGTCGAAACATTCGTCGCGGTAGCTCAGAATCCAGGCATCGTTTCCGGCAAACGCATGTTTCAAGCGCTCTCCAATCATCTGGTAGAGTCCTAACAGGTCATCAGAAGAAATACGTTCGCCATACGGCGGGTTGGTAATGATGATGCTTTTCTGTTCCGGCTTTTCAAACTGCTGGAACGGTTGGATTTTCAGGATGACATCTTTGCTGACTCCGGCTGCCTTTACGTTGTGCTGGGCAATTTCGTTGGCTTTCGGATTGTTGTCGTATCCGTAAATCTTATGTGTGAATTCACGCTCTTGTGAATCATCGTTGTAGATGGCGTCGAACAGTTCCTGGTCGAAATCTTTCCATTTTTCGAATCCGAACTCTTTGCGGAACACTCCCGGGGCGATGTTGCGGGCAATCAGGGCTGCTTCGATGGGGATGGTACCCGAACCGCACATCGGGTCAATCAGGTCGCATTCGCCTCTCCAGCCGGTCATCAGAATCATGCCGGCAGCCAATACCTCGTTCAGCGGTGCTTCTACCTGTTCCTGACGGTAGCCTCTGCGATGAAGTGATTCGCCGGAGCTGTCGAGTGCCAGTGTACATTCTTCTTCCGCAATATGGATATGGATGGCCAGGTCCGGATTGCTGATGCGTACGGATGGACGGTTGCCGGTCTTTTCACGGAAATAGTCGACCACTGCATCCTTCACCTTGTAGGCCACAAACTTGGAATGGCGGAATTCGCTGGAATAAACCACGGCATCCACGGAAAAACTGCTCATGTTGTCAAGGTATTTTTCCCATTCGATGCTTTTCACGGCTTCATATACCTCATCGGCCGTCTTGGCAGTGAAATGTTTGATAGGTTTTAAAATACGGATGGCGGTGCGCA
>UMAT01068475.1_pt1 | contig 14864 bp, 10 predicted proteins | sample 1963781 | NCBI WGS metagenome assembly UMAT01 (sample SAMEA4835923, study PRJEB28245) | human gut metagenome | biome: gut microbiome; material: fecal sample | place: Denmark | collected 2008
ATACCTGCTTCGGGAGCCAATGTCACATTTTGTGCGTACACTCCGCACAAGCTTGCCATCAGCAGGCAAGCCAAAACTACTTTTTTCTTCATCACTTTCTAATTTAGAATTTAAAAGTTGCTTTCAATCCTCTTTTCTTTCGGAAAAGAAGGAAACAGCACAAATATATACAATCAATATTGCATTTACATAACGCGAAAGTGATTCTTTGTGGCTTTTTGGCGTCTTTTGGGGAAGTTTATACCTAAACATTTACCCAAGACTAATAGCACGAATATAATATAAAGAACATTGCATAATACTAAATTTCTTTGGAAGGCAATAAATAGGCTATTAATCAACAGGTTACATACATAATATCGCACTTTTATTTTTCTGAGAAAAAATACACATGTAATCAAAATACACAAATAAACTCACCGTAGAAGATTTTGTATCGCACAAAATTTTCCCACCTTCAGAGGTTCTCACAGCTTCAATACTCCTATGAAGCATACTTTCTCTCCCTGATTTTTCAAAGTTTTTCAAGTATATATAAAGGGATGCCTGTATATTCGGATATTTTTTCCAGTGGAACCGAATCCTTTTTCATGGCCACTGCAATCTTTATAACGGAAGGCTGCACACGATCTTGGAACAACAAACTGGAAAGATGCTTTATAGCCTTCTGAAGTCTTTCCCGGTCCTGCTCCCGACTGAGATCCATACCACTGAATGCTGACACTCTGTTATGAAGTATCATATAATAGATTCCCCCCACAAGCAATGCTGACACAGCCACGATGTCTGTATCTGAATCAGAAAATAAATCTGCAAATTTCTTGCACAAAGGAAGAGTGTGGAATTCTCTTAACTGAGCGGTACGGCGACTCGTTTCATTATCCGTGGCAATTTCCCATCTCAACAGCTCCTGCATAATCTTATTGTTCCACAAAGAATCGAAAAGATTACATAGAATAGCTTCATAATCTGCTTGGTCATTTCCACCTGAAACAGGAATTTTCACCACGTCACTGAACCAATAATCAAACTTCTTGACATATTCATCGATGAACGCATTCAAGTCCTTGTATCTCCTGTAAAACTGTACAGGCTCTATTTCTGCCTTCTGCATGATTCCTGTGGTAGTCAAGTGGCTGAACCCATCTTTTCGTATTAAAGCGGTAGCTGCCTCCAAAATCGATTTCTCCACGTCCTCCGCACTCCTTCTTTTTCTTCGCTTTTCCATTTTATTTCAAGGCATTACTCTGTGTATTTCTTCGAATGTATTACTTAAACTTTCAAGTCGTAAAAATATCATTTTTTATTACATCTTGGCAATTTCGTCCTGACAAAATAATATTATAGAAAGAAATACCTCAAAATAACAATAACACCTGCAATCCAATAGAAAACCACAGAGGGGCCGTCTCTATAAAATCTGAGACGACCCCTCTATACGTTTATCTCCTTTTAAAATCTGAACTTACAGCAGCGAAGCGATATAAGCCTTCATTTCGGGAACTGCCTTACGAGCCTCCTGATACAGTTTATATTGTGCCAGTGTACGCACGTAATTATGTTCTGCATACTTCGTTTGGTAATAGGTATCTCCGTTGAGATAGTCGGCCAGGAAACGCACGGCCTGCATGTAGGGGAACAACATCACGGCATAGGGCAACATCTCAATTTCCAGCGGAGTAAGGAAACTCTTGGCCGATTCGATGTATCCCTTGGCAAAGGCCCGGAAGATGTCCATGTTGAAGTGAATCTTGTCCAAATCGGGTTCATCCTCAGGAGCGGTGTTAGCTGCCGAACGCAGGAAATCACCGAAATCAGAGAACACAAAGCTCGGCATGGTAGTGTCGAGGTCGATGACACACAACACATGGCCGTCCTTGTCGAACAGCATATTCGATACCTTGGTGTCACAATGGCAAATGCGTTTCGGCAACTTGCCTTCACGATACAGACGTTCGGCCGCGCACATCTCATCGGCATCTTTTTCAATCTCTCCTACCAATGACTGTACCTTTTCCAGACGGCCTGCAGCATTCTGGGCCACGGCCTCACGCAGTTGCTTCATACGGAACTCCATGTTATGGAAATCAGGAATCGTTTCTCCCAGTTTCTCCGGAATGTCAGCCAACATGGCCTCAAACTCACCGAACTTCAACCCCACCAAGTAAGAAGATTCCGGCGTGACAGCTTCCAGCGTCTGTGATTCAGGAATAAACACGCATACACGCCAGTAATGTTCTCCATCGAAATAATAGGTTTTACCCTCGGCAGTAGGCAAAAAACGAAGCACCTTGCGGTCAATGTCCGTCTCATGCGCCTTTTCAAGCTTTTCCCGGATATGACGGGTCACACACTCGATGTTGTGCTGAAGCAGTTCCACATCCTGAAAAACCTGATGGTTGATACACTGCAGAATGTAATCGAACTCTTTCGGATCTGCTGTCTGCACTTTGTAGGTCTTGTTAATCAGACCGGCTGTCAAAGGAATGATTTCCCCCACCTTTCCAATGCCTTTAAATTGTGAAATAATTTCATTAAGAGATTTCATGGTCACCAAATAAATTAGGTTTATAATATCATTTAATTAGATTCTATACTTTATACCGTATACTTTCAAAATATTCTAATTTTTATACGGTGCAAAGATAGGGAAGTTTTTACGGATAACCGCAATCCTTTCAGAATATTTTCTGCAAAATCTTTGCAAATTCACAGAAAGTTTATAGATTTGCCCCCGTTAAAAAACTAAACTCTATGAAAACCACCATGAAAACACTGGCACTCTTACTGATGTGCTGCTTTATTTCTGCCCTGCATGCAGAAAATATTCAACGCCCGCAAAGCGAAAATTATATAAAAGGTGTAGAAGCGCTCAACGAAGGAGATCCTGCGACAGCTTATACCTATTTAAATGCAGAAATCAACGAACATCCAGACAACGGTTACGCACACTGCTACATGGCACTGATTTGTAACTTTTGCCAAGATACCAAACTGGCCTTGGAAGCGCTTAACTCAAGCTTGCAACTGATTCCGGAAGCCGACAAGGAATACCGTTCATTTGCACACTACTCCAGAGGTGTACTGCTTACCCAACTGAAAATGTGGGACCGCGCTGAAGAGGACTTGAACGAAGCCATCCGCCTGAATCCGCAAGACGTGGAAAACTACAAGTCACGTGCACAACTGTACCTGGAAACCGCTCGCTACGAAGAATCATTCAACGATTTGACTCATGCGCTTGAACTGGACAGCAAGGCCGACGTAAACGATTTGGTACTTCAACTTATGGCTGTAGCACCCAACAACGATTTGATGGAGCGCATCACAGCTACTTACCAACAACTTGACCAAGTCACAATCCATTAATCACAATCCAAAGACTTGGATTGTCACCAGAAAGCCATCTCACCCCATGAGATGGCTTTTTTTCATTTGCAGAGAAAGAAATGATTTACTACATTTGCAAAAAATCAAAATTTTCTAACATTTTATCAACAAAACAAGAATGAATCGAACAAAAGGGCATCCGAAAGGACTTTATCTACTCTTCGTAACTGAGATGTGGGAACGCTTCAGTTACTACGGCATGCGCGCGCTGTTCATGCTCTACATGGTGCAGGCGTTGCTTTTCGACAAGGAAACAGCTTCACAAGTATATGGCAGCTACACGGGACTGGTGTATCTCACCCCGCTCATCGGCGGTTACATTGCCGACCGCTACTGGGGCAACCGGCGGTCTATCGTGGTAGGGGCACTGACCATGGCCATCGGACAGTTTCTGCTCTTCCTCAGCGCTTGTTATTTCCATGAAGTGGCACTCGCCAAATACCTGATGTTCTGCGGACTGGGTCTGCTGATTTTAGGGAACGGCTTTTTCAAACCCAATATCTCAACCATGGTAGGACGCCTCTATACGCCCGACGACAACCGCAAGGACTCGGCCTTCACCATTTTCTATATGGGGGTAAACGTAGGCTCTACCATCGCTCCGCTGGTATGCGGACTGGTGGGCAACACGGGACATCCAGAGGACTTCAAATGGGGATTCCTTTCGGCCTGCATCGGCATGCTCTTAGGTGCAGGAGTATTCCAGCTCTTCAAGAACAAATACATCTGTGACCCTGACGGAAATCCGGTGGGTACAGCGCCACAAAAAATCGCCACCGACACCACTTCTGCCGAAGGAAATACACAGAAAAAGACAACCACCGGACGCACCATCCTGATGATTGGCAGTACCTTAATCCTGACCCTTCTTTTCTCAGTCAACTGGGGTGCGGAGGGCAGTGCCCTCTTTGCCGGAGCCGACTGGATTGGCTCGCTGATTTATGCTACGGCCATCGTGATGCCAATCTTTATCATCACCGACCACTCACTGACCCGGCATGAGAAAGTGCGCATCGGCGTGATTTACATCATTGCTTTCTTCGTCATCTTCTTCTGGGCAGCCTACGAACAGGCAGGGGCTTCCCTCACCTTCTTCGCCGACGAACAGACCGACCGCCACATCGGCAGTTGGGAAATGCCGGCAGCCTACTTCCAGTCGTTCAACCCCATCATGATTGTCACGCTGGCCCCGATTTTTGCCGCCGTATGGTCGTTCTTAGGCAAAAAAGGCATCGAACCGAGCTCTCCGCGCAAGCAGGCCATCGGACTGGGACTGCTGGCCTTAGGCTACCTGTTCATTGCTTTCGGAGTGAAAAACGTGGAACCTGGCGTGAAGGTCAGCATGGTATGGCTCACCGGCCTCTACCTGATTCATACCATGGGCGAACTTTGCTTGGCTCCCATCGGCCTCTCGCTGGTCTACAAACTCTCGCCCGCCCGTTTCTCTTCCCTGCTGATGGGCGTGTGGTACCTCAGTACCTCGGCGGCCAACAAATTTGCCGGACTGCTGAGCGGTTACTATCCGGAGCAGGGAGTGAGCAAGAGTTTCATGGGCTATCCGATTGAAAACCTGTTCGACTTCTTCATGCTCTTTGTCTTCATGAGCGGGGCAGCCGCTGTGATTCTTTTCCTGCTCTCCGGCAAGCTCAAGAAAATGATGGAAGTGTAAACGCGAAACCTATTGTAAAGACTATATACCCAGCGAAACAAGCCGTCCTCTGTCTGAAAACGAGTTTGTTTCCACATAGAAAAAACATCCCGCTGATTGGCTGGAAAAGAAGCACAGCCAGGTGAAAAATGGCTTGGCGAAAACAGAAATCTGATTGCGCAAAGCTTACAAGAAAACCTTCCGCTTTTCATTCCCTGAAATAAAGGTGAAAAGCAGAAGGTTTTCCTGCTAAATATTCAATTCTCTCGGTTATCGCGGAAGCGGTTGAAGGCGATGACTCCAGAAACACAAAGAACAAAGAGAACCATAAAACAATCAGCAAAGTAAAGTCAAACTTGCCACGATTTACTACAGGACACAAAAAAGGCCGCCCCAGATTTGATTCTGAGACAGCCTTGTAAGATTGTATTTCCTTTCCGGAAGATTCCTTCCGAAACAGCTTATTTCATCAGTTCCGCCAGTTTGGCTTCCAGGTCTTCTCCACGCAGGTCGCGTGCCACGATGGTTCCGTCTTTTGAAACTAGCAACGTAGCCGGGATGGCACGAATGCCATAAAGTCCGGCAGCTTCACATTGCCAGCCCTTCAGGTCAGACATCTGCGGCCAAGTGATGTTCAGGTCCTTGATAGCCTTCTTCCAGCTTTCGGCATTGTTGTCCAAAGAAACGCCCACGATACCGAAACCTTTTGCCTTGTATTTGGCATAAGCAGCCACTACATTCGGCATTTCCATACGGCAAGGTCCGCACCAGCTGGCCCAGAAATCAATCAGTGTATAGTTGTTGGCAGCCACGAAATCCGACAGCTTCACCGGATTGCCTTCCGGCGTATTCAGGGTGAAATCAATAAATTTCTGTCCTACAGCCGTCTTGGCTACCGTTTCCATATATTCCTTCAATGCCTTCACTCTCTCGTCGTTAGCAAAAGCAGCCGGAATCTTCTCCAGCAACGGTTTTACCTTGTCCACTTCGAAAGAAGAGCTGAACATAGTCAGCAACTGTACACCAGCTGCACTACCGATATTCTCAGACACCAGCTGATAGATACGATCCAATCCTTCAGTTTCCTTCTGGTCGAGTACCTTCATGATAGAATCCTGCTGTGCTTCTGTGAGCAGGGTATCAGCTTTAGCTTTCTGATACATCTCATTCATTTCCTTACCGATACGCTGGTATTCATCCATGAAATTCTGATAAGTATCATTATTAGGAGTACCTGACACACGGCTTTCGTTCGGAGACAGATTTACCTGAATGTTTCCTTTTTCTACAAATACCATGGCAGCCATACGGGTATCGCCCTTCATGTAAGTCACGTAACGAGATACGGCAACTGAATCCGGATTACCCTTAAACTCAAAAGTTCCGTTTTTCACTACGACAGAATCGAGGGCTTCAAAACCTTCCTCCGTCTGTTTCTGCAAGAACACGGTGTCGCCGTCGGCTGCACCTTCGGCAGTACCTTTGATGGTAAAGCCTGCCTTTTCCTGACAAGCAGCCAAAGACATCAGTCCGGCCGCTGCAAATACTACAATTTTTTTCATCTTGTTATTATTAGGTTTTATTCCGATTTGAAAATAACGGGGCAAAGATAATCGTTTCAAAGGAAATGCCTCCATTTTTACAAAAGAAAAAACAGACAGCAAAGCAGATAAGCACCCCGACACACTTCGTCGGGCACTCCAGCATAGTGTGTCAAACCACTGAAGTCCAAGGAAGAGAAGAACAGAGTGATAAAAAGCAGCACTACGAAGTACGTACCCCTACACTTGTAGAAATAAGCCATGCCTTCCACCACATCGCGGTCGCTCAAATAAGAATCAGAAGCAAAACCATACACAATGGCCGGCAGGGCTATACCCAACGAGCATACTCCCCACAGCCCGTCGGCCAGCGGAGAACCCGCCAACGTACCGATAGCACTGCGCACCAAGTTCCACGGCCCGAAAGCTAATAGAGCACAAAGTGCCACATAGCCCAAAAAAGTCATCGCCGCCAGTCCCAGTGCCCGCTTCTCCTTGCGGGAAAACTTGCGTGTACCGTCCGCTATTCTCCGGCAGGCATTTCCCAGTCCGGAATGCACAAACAGCCCTACCCCGAAAAACAGACACACCACCGCCTGAAACACAGGCGAAAGAATGTAGTCGTCAAGCAGGGTACGCAACAGCCACCGCAGCCCTTCGTCACTCAAAAGGCTGCGCACTCCCTCCCATTCATAAATACTGCCCGCCCACGACAACAGGGCTGTAAGCAGAAACAGCAACAGGAAGCATGTAGCCGGATGCAGACTGAATTTATTCTTCATCAGGTTCCAGGTTATCAATGTCAAGGATGCGGAGTTCAAAAGCCCTGGTTACCAGCCGGCAGGCATTCACCCCCGTCCGTTCATCAGGACGGAACAAACGATTCACCAGTTCGTTCTGTCGCTTCTCGATAGATTTCACACCGAAAGGCATCCCCTTCAAGTTCGTAATCATTTCCTTGGTATATCCCAGTGCCAGGTGACGCAGCAAACGTTCGTCGTATTCGTCAATATCATAGTCGATGATAGCCTCCTGTCGACGCTGTTCCACCTCGACCGTCTGCATGAGGCGGGCCACGATTTTTTCGAGTATCGGCTCGTTGAACACCAGTTTCTTGCCGTCCATCACCGCCTGTACGTCGGTCGCCGTCAGCAGTTCGCCCGTTTTCAGGATAATACCTACGGCACCAGCCCGAAGCGCATCCACCCACAGCTTCTCATTCAGAATCTCTCCAGTAAAAATGAGCACCTTCAGTTCAGGACGTTCCCGGTGCAGACGGGCACAAATTTCCACGCCGATGGTGGTAGAGCCCCCTAATCCCAGGTCAAGCAGTACCATGTCGGGCGTACACGTTTCCATCAGTTTCCAAAACTCCTCTTCAGTCATAGCCGTGCCAATCACCTCGGCATTCGGTATCTCGTGGCGGAAAATCTCTTCCGTTCCTTTCAATTCCAGTTTGACATCTTCTACGATGACTACCTTAAACTTCTCCATATTATCTTGACTTTATATTTTTTCAATCGGTTACTTCTTGTTTCGCTTCGGCAGGGTAAACCATACGCTGAATCCTTTTCCTTCGTTCCATGCACAAGCATTGATACGACAGCCTCTCCGTCCGCCATACTCGTCGTGGTCACGAATAATCTGCTTGCATACCAGATATTCCGTACCGGAAAGATGCGAATCGTCGCCCGACGGACACATCCGTTTTTTGTCGGGATAGAACAAGGCATTAAGTACCTCCTGCGGATAACTACGACGTGTATCGATAAAGTCTACCCGGACAAATCCGTCTTCCTCCTTTACCTCCAGCCGTAACGTACCCGAAGCCTCGTACCGAACTGCTTCGTCAATCAGGTTTTCCAGCAAGAAAAGCAACAACACCCGGTCGCCCGTCACCCACAACGGAGATACCTCGGCTTGCCATTCCAGGGTGAAGTTCCGCTTACGTATCGTCTTCTTCAGGTATTTACCAGCCCCTTCGGCCAGTTCCTCCATACTCACCTCCGTACGACGGAAAGTCACTTCCTCCAGCTGCCGCGACGCACACGAACTGAGCAGGGTGAAAATATCCTTATAATATCCGACCAGTTCGGCCATATTCTCCAGCAGTTCCTTCCGCTGTGCCTCCGTGACGTCACCACTCAAGCGGTCGGCCACCTGCTTGATGCGGCTCGGATAATAAATCGTTTCATGCTTGATGGTGGAAAGGCAGTTGTCGAGCACCATGTTCTGCACGTGCAACTGGTTTTCCTCGAAGAGGGAGCGACGGGCCTCATCCTGTGCCAGTTCGATGTCGTGAAACTTCCGGTTAACCCGCACCACCACATTATACAGCATGACCGCCAAGTAGTTGCACACCATCTCCACCAACAAGCGGTCTTCTTCACGGCTATAGGCCCGAGCCAGCTTCAAGGCCAGCACCCCCACGCAATGCTTTTCGCCCCCGGTTTCCACCCACAACGGCAGGAAACTCCATTTCGTGGCTCCCGTCCACTGCATCTGTCCCGAGTCATAACACCGCTGCAGCCGTTCATGCAATTCCTCTTCCCCGTCTTCTGCGGCAAAACAAACCGTTTTCAGGCGACAAGTTTCTTCGTCATACACCGCCAGCGCCATATTCTCCAGCAAGAGTATTTCGTTCAGTTCGTTAAACATACAGCGGACCATCTTCTCCAATGCTTCGTCGCCCAAGGCCTCTGTGCCTGATGCCGCCGAGAACAACGTCCGGTTCACCACAAACACCTGCTCCATATTATAACGATAGTGCAACCGATGGCGCAGGTAAAGCGCATAATATGCAATCAAGCACCCGCACACCAGAAGCACAAACAGCGACAGGGCAATCCGCTTGTTGCTGGCCGAACGCTGCATCTGCAAGCAGTATTCCTCAAGCGAGTTGTCCTTGCTCAACCGCTTGTAAAGCGATGCATAAGCCGCATTGTTGTAACGGTACTTCCGGAAATCCTTCACGGCCAGTGCCGCCACCGCCGCCTCGTTGCGCACATCGAGCAAGATGAAATAATCTGTATCGAACGATTCAGCCAGCCAGGCAAGTTCGGCCCCATCGCCCTCTCCTTCCAGACGGAGCAACGGTCCGTTCTTCCCCGAATAGCGAAGGTAATGAGCATTCATATAATACAACACACTGTCGGCCAATACCAGTGCCGCAGCATGTTCGCCGTGTACATTGCACTCATACACCCAATTGGCATAGTCGTTGGCAATGGCCAGCAAGCTGTCGTAAGGCGCCACCTTCCCACTGTCGGGCACAGGTTGCACCGGCTGCTGCTTGGAAGAACAAGCCACTCCTACCAGCAGGCAGAAGCCCAGCCACAACAGACCCACCATCCGCCGTGCTCCTTTCGGCAAGCGGAACGAGAAACGGCTGCCTTTTCCTAAGGTGCTCTGTATGTCGAACCGGCAGACCGCAAACACACTGTTTGTCTTCCGGTATTTCTCAATGACTCCCTTACAGTTCATCAGCCCGAACCCGTGTCCTTTCTGACGCTGAAGCTCTGCCGCATCGGCCGCCGTCTCCATGCCGATAGCTCCGGAATCGTACACCTTCTCACCCAAGATACGCGACCGGTCCTTCTCCGACAATCCCGGTCCGTTGTCTTCCACCGCAATCTCCACATAGCCGGATGTTTCCTCGGCCGAGAGACTTACCCGTCCCCCTTCCTGCGTGTACTTGCGGGCATTCTCCACCAACGTGTTGATCATGAAGAGAGTCAGGGCCTTGTCGGCTTTCACGCAGGCCGTAGTATCCCCCACCGTGAGCGTCTGTTTCTTCAACTCAAACGAACGACGTCCCTTGGCGATAATAGCAAACAGCTCCTCCAGGTCGAAATTCTCGATATGAAGGCTCAGCGTCCCCTGCCGCATCTTAATCCACAAGGCCAGTATGTCGTTGTATTCATTGATTTTTGTCACCAGTTCATCAATATACACCAGTTTTCCCTTCCGCAGCGTTTCATCGCCGTCCGAAGGTAAAGACCGAAGCTTACGCACCTCATTCACCATTCGGTCAATATAGGGCACAATCCCCGTTACAATGGAAAGACAAGCCTTCTTTACCTCGTTCTGCCGTTTGTTTTCCATGAGGTGCAATTCATGGAGATACTGTTCCTTCTCCAATCGTTTCTGTTCCTCATCGAGTGATACCAGGTTCAAACCGTGTTCCAGCGTCCAGGCCAGATAGGGTAACAACAGCCGGATAAGTACCTGTTCTTCTTTCCGTAACGGTGCATCCAGCCACATCCACAACTTACCCACCATCACCGACTTACCCGGTGCCTGCAGTTCGAACACTTGCGGTGTACCCTCTCCCTGATGACACGGAACTTCCTCCGCCTCTCCTTCCTCACAGAAAGTAATGCACACATCGCGCACCTCAAACAATGCCTCAAGTTCCGGTTTTATCACTTCGGCCACCGCTTCGGCTACTTCCTCCCGACGGGTCGCTGAGGCCGGAACCGCCCCCGTAATCTGCTGGCAAAGTCCCAGCACCCGCTTCAATTCGGCAAGATACACCGTATTCTTTTCCCGCCATGAACGGTTCAGCCAGACAAACAATACCACCAGTACCAAACAACCAGCTGCCACCAGCCACAAGAGCACGTTCAGCTGCCGGGTCTCTTTCTCCAGCGCCGTGTAACGACTCTCCAGTTCCTTGTCCTGTCGTGTGTAGTCGAGGATATCCAAATACACGTTGCGGTTGTAGTCCGACTCCGCCTTACAGCCCATGGCCGAATACGTACGACTCAGCTGTTCCCGCAAGCGGGCAATCCATTCAGGCACGGTATTGATACCCTCGTCATTGATCCATTGCAGCTCAATGGAAGTTGTCCCTCCCGGCTGATACGCCTGCAGACGGTCGAGCGTATCCGTACAATGATAATACTTTTCATGATGCAGATTCACATAATTCAAGGCCTTCTTCAGGTTGACCAGTGCCTTTTCCGGCTGCCCGGTATAATTATAGAAAGTGGCCAGTGTACGATACGTTCCCGAAATCTGATACCAGTCGCCATACCGTTTGAATAATCCTAATGCTTCCTTGGCAAACACCAGTGGCAGACTGTCCACCGGCAGACTCTCGGGATTGACCAATCGCAGCAATCCCGCCCGCTTTTCGCTCAGCAATTCCCGGTTACTGCGGAACACCAGCAGTTCCGCCATGGCCTGCAAGGCATTGGCCTCAAAATAGATATACCCCCGAGCCTGTGCCACCTGCAGACACTGCACCAGATAACCGAACTCCCCAAGCGTCACCTCCTCGCGGGTAGGCGCTTCGTACATGCCGCCCGAACCTCGCATATACACATAATACAACCACTGTGCCGTATCCCCTTTCAGGGCTTCTTCGGGCACCGCATTAATGGCCTGCATGGATTCCTTGTCCTGCTGCAAGTAATAGTAATAAATTCCTGAAACAATGTAGAACTCCGAGAGGGCATAGTTCAGCCGCCCCTCCAAACCGTTCTCTTCCAAAGAAGAACGGTCTTCATTGATACGCCGCAGACGCTGCATCGCACTGTTATGATAATCATAGAACTCCTTATTTCGCGACGTGCGCTGACAGATTTTCATCATTCCCACATCAGCCACCAGCCGTTCGATTTCGTTCTTGCTGGCCTCCGAAGCTTTCTGGAACAGGCGAGCCGCATGCTCAAAATCCATCCGCATAAATGCACAGAACCCCATGTTGTTCAGAGCCTCCGCCCGACCCGATGCATACCCATCGGATAACTTCAACGCTTCTGTAGCCATCCGGGAAGACAAGGAAAGATCTTTATAGCGTACCTCATATGCTACACGGTTCAACGAGTCCACCCGGACACGCTCACCCTGAGACAGCCGACGCTGGCACGAGGGCCACAGCATGACACACACCAGGCACATCAGCCCCCACATCCCTATCTTCCGAAAAATTTTCTTCATAAACTCACGCCTACAAGTTCAGACAAATGTAAGAAGTTCCCGTTTAAAAACCATCCCACCGGATGATAAAAAAACAAAAGAGAGATTGCAGCGTCCGTACATTCTCCGGCATGCTGTAATCTCTCTCCCTCAGACATGAGTCCGTCTTGAAAACTATTTATTTTTTTGACTCTTCCAGAGATACTTTTCTAAATTCTTTCAAAACTTTTTCCAACTCCAAGGATGCCTTGCGTGCACGAGTGCCTGCAGCTTTGTTACCTTTTTCAGCCTGCAATTCAGCATCTGCAACCAAAGCAGCATTTAATTCTTTGATTTTTGCAATTAATTCGTTCATAATTCTGACTATGATTTTTGATTAAACATATTCAAAGTAAATACAAATACCTCAATCTGATACTTTTACACACTCTTTTTTTGCAAATTTTAATAGAAAAGTCTATACTTTGTGCATTCATACAAATTTTACTTCCATTTTTATGATAAATCGCGTTTCTGACGTCACTCTAAAGCGGTTGTCCACACGTTCTTCCACCAGCCATACCACTCGATCTCCATCGCACACGACCCACTGATTCTCTTTATCAAAACGGGAGAACTTTTTATCGCGCAAATAGTTACGCACCGACTTGAAGCCCTTCATGCCGAAAGGAATAAACTTATCCCCCGACTGCCACTTGCGAAGCACCAGTTCACCTTCCACCACCTCCGCGTCCACATAAGCTACCTTATTATCATGAGGCACCGTAAAAGGAGGCTCCACTTCCATCCGTTTCAGCAGCAGTTCCGGCAGGCATTCCGTTCCTTCCCCGGCCCGACGACGGATCAGGCGCCCCCGGTCAATCAGCAACGTCCAGTCACGACTATAAAACATCCGTCCTGACTCTCCCTGCAACGCCCGGAACACATCGTCCACCTGCGCCGCATTGAATCCCAGCGGATGCAACAGTTCGAACAACAGATTCTTTGCCCCTGGCTCCCGACACAAGGCCGGAATATCAATCGTCTCTCCGTCGGGTATCACCCGCTGCTTGGCCTCTTCCATGGCCTTGTGATACACCACCGCCACATCGGACAAACGGCGGGCCGTTTCGGCAATCGTCTCACTGACAGAGGGATTGAGGGTTTCCAACAACGGAATCACGTGCAGCCGGAGTTTGTTGCGCATAAACTCATCCTGCAAGTTCGTACTGTCGGTCACATAGTCCTGTCCCAGGGAAGTCAGATAATCCAATATCTCTGCCCGACTCACGCACAAGAGCGGACGCACCACCTCGCCGTTCACCGGACGGATGCCTTGCAAACCGTCGATACCCGTACCCCGCACCAAGTTGAGCAGAAATGTCTCCACGCTGTCATCGCGGTGATGGGCTACCGCCACTACCTTCGCTCCGCATGCCTGCAACCGTTCGGAAAACCAGCCATAACGCAGTTCCCGTGCCGCCATTTCGATGGAAATGCCTTTGGAAGCCGCATACGCCTGCGTGTCGAAATGCGTCACGTGCAAAGGCACCCCCAGCCTTTCGGCCAGATCGCGCACAAACCGCTCGTCGCGCACCGACTCCTCTCCGCGGAGGTGAAAATTACAATGAGCTGCCTCACACGCATATCCCAGTTGAAGCAGTACCCGCAGCAATGCCACCGAATCGGCTCCGCCGCTCAGTGCCACCAGCACTTTGTCGCCACGGCCAAACAAGTGCTTCTCTTCGATAAACTGACTGACTTTCCTTGCAAACATATTGCAAACATAGAGATAAAAAATGAGAAATATCCCTATAAAGATTACAATTTAAAAACGGTCTAAATAACTTGCGAGAAAGAAAGCAATACCGTATCTTTGCAAGGAAATAAAAACGATGCATACAACATGAAACTTTCAGAATTGAAAACCGGTGAGAAAGGCGTCATTATCAAGGTCCTCGGACACGGAGGATTCCGACGCCGCATCATCGAAATGGGGTTCATCAAAGGAAAGACTGTAGAGGTGGTGCTCAACGCCCCGCTCAAAGACCCCATCAAATATAAAATCATGGGATACGAAGTCTCCCTCCGCCGGCAGGAAGCCGACATGATTGAAATTGTCAGCGAAGAAGAAGCACGGCGCACCATGGAGACCGACACTTACCATGAGCCCATCTCACAAGGCATCCCCGTCAGCGACGAAGTGATGCGCAACATCGCACAAGGAAAACGACGGACCATCAACGTGGCCCTGGTGGGCAACCCCAACTGCGGAAAGACCTCACTCTTCAACGTGGCTTCGGGCGGACACGAGCACGTGGGCAACTACAGCGGTGTAACCGTGGATGCGAAAGAAGGCTTCTTCGACTTCCAAGGCTATC
>UMAT01034429.1_pt1 | contig 14824 bp, 8 predicted proteins | sample 1963781 | NCBI WGS metagenome assembly UMAT01 (sample SAMEA4835923, study PRJEB28245) | human gut metagenome | biome: gut microbiome; material: fecal sample | place: Denmark | collected 2008
ATCAGTTTTCCGTCTTTATCAAAAACGGAGCAGGTCTGTGAAGGGATAAACGTAGAATCGTCGGAAGCAGATACTTCCTGCACTGCCTCACGGCGCATCTGCTGTATCTGATCCGCATATCCGCCAAAATAGTAGTATCCAAAACCTGCCAGCACAACAAGCATCAGCACGATCTGCAGCTTTATGACAAACCAGAAAAAGCGATGCTGCTTTTTCTTTCTTTTCTTTTTCTTCTTGGTTGACATATACTCTCCTCCATATTTATTTTGGAAACATACATCATACATTTTATCTCTTTTGGACAGTATATGCAAATTATCTTTTTATTAAGATTTTATTATTTTCACTGTTCCATATTTTTCCCCAGAAAATTTGCAGCTGTGGCAGACAATGCTTTCAACAGTCCAAGTGTTTCCTTTTGTCCGCTGTTATCTGCCAGAATCACAGCACCCTGACAGTCTCCATTGCACAGAATACTTGAAAGCACAATTCCCTTCGGAAGGGTTGACATTGTTTTTTTTGTAATGGAGCAGGCCTGTTCTTCTCCTGTTTTCACAACTGTGCTGCGCTTTTCAATCATTTCTTCCATTTCTTCGCTCAGCTGTTCCCCCTCAACTTCCTTTTTCCCGGTTCCCGCTGCTGCGATCACATATTCCCGATCCGTAATGCAGACCAGAGCCTCTGTGGTCTGTGCCAGTGCCTGTGCATAACTTCGTGCAAACTCGCCCAGTTCCCCAACCGGTGAGTATTTTTTGAGCATAATTTCGCCCTCCCGGCTTGTAAAAATCTCTAGGGGATCCCCCTCCCGGATGCGCAGTGTCCTGCGAATTTCTTTCGGAACCACAATTCTTCCCAGATCATCGATTCTGCGCACAATTCCAGTTGCTTTCATATGATAAATTTCCTCCTGTTTTCCAGATTACTTTCCATATTCATGTTGTATGGGTAGTATGCCGGAATTCCGGAAAAATTATGCACAGAAAGCAAAGCATTTTACTTGAAAAAACGTTCCTCCCGTCATACAATAGAATTAGCATTCACATAGGAGAAACGTATTATGGATTATAATGAAAATGAATTTAAGGCCAAGGCCAATATCAAAACCAGACGCATCTGGCTTGTATTTGCCCTTCTGCTTAGCGCAAACTACGGCTCAGATGTATCCCAGGGTGGGTATCCTTCCACAAATTACATCATTTTTTTAATACTGTGCTGGGTTCCTTTTTTTGCCGGTGATCTTCTTTTGCGCATCAGGGGAAAGGCCGATGACCGCTATCGGTATGCACTTGTCATCGGTTACGGTATTTTTTACACGTTCCTGATCTGCACCACCGATTCACCGATTGCCTTTACCTATATTCTTCCGGTTGTCAGTCTTCTGGTTCTTTACAAAGACCAGAAATTTATGGTGGGATGTGCAATCGCCAATATCGCCAGTGTCATTGTCAGTGTCTTTTATCATCTGGTCGTTCTCGGTCAGAATACTGCAACGGACCAGAAAAATTATCAGCTGCAGGTTGCCTGTCTCCTGCTCTGTTATATCGGCTATATCATGTCTATCCGCCACCTCATCGAATCCGACGGTGCCCTGACAGACAGTATCAAAGCAGATTTAAAACGGGTTGTTACAACCGTTGAACAGGTTAAAACCGCCAGCAATACCATCATGGACGGAATCACCGTTGTCCGCGAACTTGCCACGGAAAACAAACATGGTTCAGACATCGTCGTAGACGGAATGAACAAACTGACCGACAATAACGATCAGCTGCAGTCCCGGACAGCCTCCTCACAGGAAATGACGGGAGATATCAATTCCCAGGTACAGAATGTTGCTTCCATGATCAATGATATGGTATCCCTGACTGCGGAATCCGGCAAACACGCAAAGACAAGTTCCGTTGATCTGGAGAGTCTGGTACAGACTGCCGGAACGATGGCAGATCTGTCCAATGAGGTAGAACATATTCTGGACGCTTTCAAGGCAGAATTTGAAACCGTAAAACAGGAAACCGGAACCATTGACAGTATTTCCAGCCAGACCAATCTGCTGGCACTTAATGCTTCCATTGAAGCTGCCCGCGCAGGGGAAGCCGGAAAAGGATTCTCCGTCGTTGCAGAACAGATCCGCAAGCTGAGTACCGAAACCAAAGATTCTTCCGGACAGATCAGCGAAGCACTCTCGCGGCTGGATGAAATTTCAGGAAAAATGACTTCTTCCATTGAAGAAACCTTAAAACTTATTCAGGCCACTCTGGAAAAAGTAACCCAGACCGGTGAAAATGTAAATAAAATTACACAGGATTCTTCTCTTCTGGGTGAACACATCCAGACAATTGATTCTGCCATGAAAGAAGTGGAATCTTCCAATCGTCAGCTGGTAGAAAATATGGAACAGGTATCTTCCATCGTGGAAACCATGACCACATGCATCAGTGATTCCGATGAAACAAGCAAACGCATGCTCAGCAAATATGAGGAAAGTGCTTCCAACATCAATAACATAGAAAATGTAATTCAGGAGCTGATGTGTGAACTGGGCATCGGTGGTTTCATGGGTCTGGATGATATTCATGCCGGTATGAAAGCAAAAGTTATTCTTCCAAAACATCTGGAACGCATGGAGTATCACGGAGAAGTCAGATCTGTTGCGGAAAATAGTATTTCCCTGATTTTGTCTGACAATCCACAGTTAAACGGATCCGAAACCTGTAAGGTTCAGGTCACGGTTGACAATGTTCTCTACTGTTGGGATCAGGCGCAGATACAGGCTGACACGGCATCCGGTTCCCATGCCTATGTATTGCAGCTTTCCGCACGTCCGGAGATCAAAAACCGCCGGAAATACCCACGGGCAGATGTGTCCAATCCATGTACCATCACGCTGAAAGATTCCGACACAACGTTCTCCGGTCAGCTTGACAATATCAGTGCCAATGGATTTGCATTTCTGATCCGGGATCCGTTTTTCATGGATCACAAACATGCAGATGTTGCTATCGATATCCAAAATTTTGCCCTTTCGGATCAGTCCCATCTGGAAGGACATGTCATCCGGTGCTCGGATGATGAAGGTGTATATATTGTGGGATGTCAGATGCCGGAAGACAATTATGCAATACGCAATTATGTAGATTCCCTTCTCTGTCAATAAATAAAACAGGGAAAACTTCTATGATTCCATAAAAGTTTTCCCTGTTTTCTTATCATTTAAGCTGTCAGCAAAAGTTTTTCAAACTCTTCTTTTGGAAGCGGTCTCGAATAGTAATATCCCTGAATACTGTCACACTTCATCTGTTTGAGGAAATCCACCTGTTCTTCTCTCTCAACACCTTCTGCCGTAACGCACAATCCAAGTTCCTTTGCAAGTAAAATCGTATGTTCCAGCAATCGTTCCCCACTGAAATCCCCGATGTAATCAATCAGACTTTTGTCAATTTTTAACGTATCGAAACATTTCATGTTCAGTGTTGCAAGGGAAGAATACCCCGATCCAAAATCATCTACAAGCAATGGAAAACCATTGTCATGGAACTTATCTGCCAGCCCCTTGATATTGTCATTGTCAATTGCTGCGCTCTCTGTAATCTCAATCGGAACCAGATGGGTTTTTACTCCGATTTCATCAGCGATCTGCTGATACCGGCTGACCACACTGTCAAAATACAGACTCGCCCTGGACAGATTGATGGATACCGGAATAATCTCCTTTCCCTGTTTCTGCCATTCTAACTGTTGCATACATACTTTTCGGAAAACATACTCATCCAGAACTTTTATCAGTCCGTCTCTCTCAAACAACGGAATGAATTTGCCGGGTGGAATAACATTTCCCTTTTCATCTCTCCAGCGGATCAGACCTTCTGCCCCTACCATCCGCTCTGTTTCCGGATCATATTTCGGCTGATACCACACCTCAAAACAGTTATTTTCCAAAGAATGTTTAAATTCATCCTCCATGGCTTTATCTTCAAGCATGCGGATCGTATCTTCATGGCTGTAAAACTGATAGCTGATATCTTTGCGATCCTTGATCTGATTCTTGGCAAAATTTGCTTCGCTGTATACCTCTTCCACTTTGGAATCCGGTTTCCACTTCGTCACTCCAAAATAAGGGATCAGCTTCGGAACCTTCAGTCTTTCCGACAATTCTGCCAGTATGGTCTCCAGCTGCTGTAACTGCCGGATCGTCTTTTCCTGATCCTTTCCACTACTGTAAATCACAAAACGGTCTGCATTGATATGTCCTGCCAGATCATCTTTTTCCAGTATCCCCTGAATACACTTCCAGATTCCTTTGAGTGTTTCATCCCCTTTGATAATTCCACAGATCGAATTGATAATTTTAAAGGAGTGGATGTCCATGGACACCAGATATCCCGGTTGCCGGAAATCCCGGATTTTCTTCTTAAAACTTTCGTAATTATTTCCACCGGTTACACTGTCCACATATGCCATGCGCTCAAGTTCCCTCTGTTTTTCGGAACTGATATCAGAAAATCCTGCTACCATCCGGTGCAGCTGTCCTCCATCCGATGTATTTACAAATTTTGCACGGCAGTATTTTACTTTCCCATCCCGCACAATCCGGTAATCATACTGATATGCTTTTTTCAGGCTCAGCTGCTTACGGAGATTTTCAATGGAGGTCTCATACAGCATTGTCTCACGGTCTTCGGTAAGGACAACCTTCCCCACATATTCTGCCATGATAGCTTCATATCCCGGAATTGCTTTAAGCGTATCATTGAGCACAGAGCGCACTGCGGAGTTCACTTTATATGCATATACCTTATCATGATCCACATCTACATAATATACACTGTTAAAATTGCTTCCCAGTGCCTGAATAATCTCATTCTGGCGTGTGTCTGCCCTGATCTGTTCGATCAGGCCCAATACATATTCCGGCTGTTTCTGTGAACCGCCCTGAATCCCACCCATAGAGATCTGATATACCACGTCTTTTCCCGAAGACTGAATCTTTGCACTTACCGTCTTTGCGCCATGGTCAATATCCTGAAACAGTTTTAACAGTTTCTCTTTTTCCATAATTCTGTCCATGAGGATACTATGCTCCAGATCCGCAGCATTCTCAACGATTCCCATGTGACGGGCTGCAAACTCTGATGGTCTGATCCTGTGTTCTTTGGGATAATAGTAAAAAAAATACTTTCCCCATTTTGCCAGAATCTCCTGAATCTCTGTTGATATATCCCTGCACTTCTTCTGATCGATTTTTTCTACCATAGGCCTGCCTTTCCCTGGTAAACTGTAAATATTGTCTGATTATTTCTGTACAAATATACTATAGCATAAACTATTTTCCTCGTAAAGGTAGTAAATTTTCACAAAAACACACGAAAAGCGCATGCAACAGAGATGTCACATGCGCTTTCCAACTACACAGCATTCGCTTATGTTCTATTTTATTTTACGGTTTCTACCTTAATCACATTCGTATTTCCTACTTTGCCATTGATCAGACCACCGGTCAGAACAACAGCATCTCCGGTCTGTAATGAAAGTACTTCTTTTGCCTTTTTCATTGCATGGTAGAACATAACTTCCATCGAACTGAATTCCTCGCAGAGAACCGGAGTTACGCCCCAGCTTAAGTTCAGTTTCCGCCATACCTTCTCGGAAGTCGTCATTCCGATGATATCTACCGGACAACGGAAACGGCTGACCATACGTGCGGTAGTTCCGCTGAGTGTACTTGCGACAATACATTTTGCCTGGACATCAACTGCCATCGCACAGGTTGCATGCGAAATAGCATCCTGAATGCTTCTGGTCTCAAAATCAGAAGTGCGGAAACGCTTGGTATATTTGATCTGGGATTCCGTATACTCAGCAATCTCTGCCATGTTCCGCACGGCATCTACCGGATATTTACCGGCAGCTGATTCCCCGGACAGCATGATCGCGGATGATCCATCGTATACCGCATTTGCCACATCGGAAAGCTCTGCACGTGTCGGACGCGGATTGTGAATCATGGACTCGAGCATCTCGGTCGCGGTTATGACACGTTTTCCGAGCATACGGCACTTACTGATCAGATACTTCTGAACCGCAGGCACTTCCATGCCCGGGATTTCGACTCCGAGATCTCCACGGGCAATCATGACACCATTGGCAATCTCACAGATTTCTTCAATGTGCTCCACACCCGAACGGTTCTCAATCTTTGCAATAATATCAATATCTTCGCCGCCGTTCTCGTCAAGGAATTTACGCATATCCTCGACATCTTTCTTTACGGAGACGAAAGATGCTGCAACGAAATCCACGTCGTTTTTGATACCAAACAGCAGGTCTTTCTTATCCTGCTCGCTCAAAAATGCATGATCCATGACCTTGTTCGGGAAATTCATGCTCTTTTTATCCGACACCTCACCTCCGACAAGGACCTTACAGATGGCATCCGGTGCTTTCAGCTTTTCTACTTCCAGAATAATCAGACCATTGTTGATCAGGACATGATCTCCCACCTTCAGATTGTTGATCAGATTCTTGTAGGTTACGGAAACTCTCTCCTGATTTCCCACAATATCATCCGTTGTCAGTGTAAATGTATCTCCATCTTTTAATGTGATCTTTCCGTTTTCGAAGGTTTTGATCCGGTACTCCGGTCCTTTGGTATCCAGCATGATCGCAATTGGAAGACCTAACGCCTTACGCACTTTTTTGATCGTATCAATCTTCTTCTGATGTTCCTCATGGCTTCCATGGGAAAAGTTTAATCTGGCTACATTCATGCCAGCTTTGCACATCTGTGTCAGTACAGATTCACTCTCACTTGCAGGTCCGATGGTACAAATAATTTTTGTTTTTCTCATAATGCTTGTTCTCCTGTCTCTATCCAAATTTTTGTATCCCCTGAGTTTCATCCTATCACGCACAGACGGGATTTGCGCGGATATACCGCCCGACGATCAGCCGACGCGCCGGTGGAACAAGAAATTTGGGCTTCGAGGTCAGAATTCTCTGTACCAGCAGCCACTGCTGTGTCATATGGCTCACCGGAAGGAAACGAAGCCCGATTCGCCTGACTTGCGGAACAACGGACGGTTTCCCTTCCCTGAGCACTGTCTGGGAAATGCAAAACTCTCCTGCATCATTCAGGTAATCCTCCGCCTGCCGGTTATGCATACTGCTGCTAAGCACATTGACCTTCTGCTGCATTCCACAGGCATCTGCTGCATTCATCTCCACAGGCATCCGAAGCACAAACGCCGCAATGACCACAGCGGAACAGATCAGCACAATATGATGTTTCTTTTTGGTCCGTTTTCCGAAATGCTTATGCATTTGCAATCACATCTGCCAGAGCTTCCATCGCTGGTAGGTCGGACTCTTTCATGGTGGAACGGATCGTTACCATCGGCTCCACAATGGTAATATTTTTCATGGTTTCCAGAATTCCCTTCATCGTTCTTCCGGCCGTCGGTCCCCAGGTACCGTTCTCAATAATACCTACGGTACGGTTCTGGAATGCCTTGGACTGTAAATGATGCAGGAAGTCCTGCATACATGGGAATACACCGCCATCGTAACTTGCTGCTGCAAGAACCATACGGTCATAACGGAACGCATCTTCCACAACTTCTGCCATATCATCACGGGAAAGATCCATGACAGAAACTTTCTCTACTCCTTTGGCACGCAGCATCTCAGCAAATTTCTGTGCTGCTTTTGCAGTATTTCCATGGATCGATGCATATGCTACAAGAACACCCTTATCCTCTGGCTTATAGCTGCTCCAGGTATCATATAATCCAATGTAATAACCAAGGTTTTCTTTTAATACCGGACCATGCAGTGGACAGATCGTCTGGATATCCAGTCCTGCCGCTTTCTTTAACAGTGCCTGTACCGGTGCACCGTATTTTCCTACAATATTAAAGTAATATCTTCTCGCTTCGCAGGCCCATCCTTCCGGATCTTCATAATCCAGTGCACCGAATTTTCCGAATCCGTCTGCCGAGAATAAAATCTTTTCACTGCTCTCGTATGTTACCATAACTTCCGGCCAGTGTACCATCGGTGCCATATAAAAATTCAGCGTATGGGTACCAAGGGACAAAGACTCTCCTTCTGCCACTGTAATTTTATGGTTCTCATCTACCGGAAGCTCGTCAAAAAACTGTGGAAGCATCTGAAATGTCTTGGCATTTCCCACCAGGGTCACTTCCGGGAAAAGCTCTACCAGACGTCCGATACTTCCGGCATGATCCGGCTCCAGATGGGAAACTATCAGATAATCCACTTTCCGTCCGTCTAATGCGGCCAGCAGATTCTTCTCCCACTGCTCCATGCCCCTGGCATCTACCGTATCCATCAAAGCTACCTTTTCATCAAAAATCAGATAAGAATTATAAGATACGCCATGCGGAACCACATACTGGCTCTCGAACAGGTCAATCGTCTTATCATCTACTCCGATATACTTTACTGCTTCAGAAATTGTTACACTCATTTGTTTCTCCCTCTCTTTTTGTTTTTATTTATGTATTATGATGCATACATATCATTTTCCTCTTCACGCTCTAAATCCTCCGGACTCATATAGCGGCGGAACAGGCGCTCTAAAATAAAATCAAATACAATCGATGCAACTGCCGGAATTACCACAAGCAGTACCGGTATAATATAAATCGACAGAGCCGATGCAATCAAAATCACCAGCAGCAACAGTGACCATGGCAGATGTCTTACCATCAGCAGGAATGCATTTTTCAACGTCTGTTTTACGGTATTTTCAAATCTTGCAATATATGGAAATAAAAATGCGCTCCACATAATCGCAACAGCAATCATAACCAGAAAGAAATAGAAAAATGCGCCCTTCATACTGCCGGTTTTTAATACCTGATAGGTGATATAGGCATCACAGCCCAGAACAATCATAACGGCCAGCCATATAAGATATGGCAGTGTTGCAGCCTTAAAGTTGTCCCTGAACGCTCCGAAAAAGGTTCTTGTGGTATATCCGCGGTCACCGCGGATGGATTTATGTACCGTGTAATACAACGCGGTGGTCGATGCCCCGATCGTAAAAACCGGAATGCAGCAGATCACCCATAAAATGCTGACCCACACGCAGTCCACAAGTTTTCCCAGCATCTGAAATACAATATTATCCCAATTAAATTTCACGCTTATTCCTCCAGTCGCCCAATAATTTCTTCTGCGATTTCTTCTTTTGTTTTTCCATCCGTAGCTACGAGAATGTCTGCAGCCGCCTCATACTTTGGCCGGCGTACTTCCATCAGTTCAGAAATGTATGCAACATTCATATGACCGTTTAAAAGTGGACGGTCCGTACTGTTTTTTACACGTTCGTATATGGTCTGCGGTGTTGCCGTAAGAAATACAACGCTTCCCCCATCCCGCATGCAGTCTACATTTTCCTGTCGCATTGCCACACCGCCTCCACAGGATACGATTGTCGGCTCCTGCTGATTTAGTGACTGGATCAGTTTTGTCTCAAGCTCCCGGAAATAAAGTTCTCCGTATGTTTCAAAAATTTTGCTGATCGGCATTCCCTGTTCTTTTACGATACGCTCGTCCATCTCCACAACCGGATAACCCAGCTTTTGCTTTATCGCACGTGCAATCGTGCTTTTACCGGCTCCCATAAAACCGATCAGGAAAATATTTTTCTTTCCTTTATTCATGAAAAAATTTCTCCTTTACTTCTTCTACCGGCATATCCATACCTGTATATAACCGGAATGCGGCCACTCCCTGCCACAGAAGCATTCCCTTGCCTCCAATGCAGGTACATCCTGCTTCTTTTGCTTCCCGCAACAGTTTTGTCTCTGCCGGATTATAAACCGCATCACATACAACCAATCCCGGGCGAAATGCAGATAAATCTTTTACCACACTCTGGTCATCCATCGGTTTCATACCAACGATCGTCGCATTTGCAAAAATGTCACTGGATGTGATCTCCTCTGTCATCTTTGCCGTATCTGCAATGTCATATACATTGACAACAATTCCCGGCACTGCTTTTCGAATCTTTTCTGCGGTCTGAAGAGTACGCTCAAAAAATGCATCCTTAATATTGAAAATCGTGATCTCTCTAGCTCCATCTAATGCACATTGTACCTGAATGGCTGTCGCAGCTCCGCCACCGCCTGCGACCGTGATCTTTTTTCCTTTAATATCTACGCCATGGTCCTTGAGGTTGTGTACAAAGCCTTCTCCGTCCGTGATATATCCGGTCAATCTGCCGTCATCGTTGACAATTGTGTTTACAGCTCCGATAATCTGTGCTGCCGGAGACAGCTCATCCACATACTTTGCCGCCTCGGTCTTATCCGGCATCGTCACATTGATTCCACGCATATGAAACAGTTTCACCGCGTCAAGTGCTTCTTTTACCTGATCTTCTTTTACATCAAATGCAACATATGCATAATCCAGCCCCAGCTTTGCAAAGCTGTAATTGTACATTGCCGGGGAACCGGAATGTCCTACCGGCGAACCGATCAGTGCAAGTAACCCTGTATGTCCTGAAATTCTTTCTTCCATCTTTTTTCTCCTGTCCTTGTATGTTGGTTATATGATACCATAACTTTTAAATTAAGTACAACAATTCCAGTGGTCTTTGAATAAGTACCTGTGCTCTGTTTTTACGAAGGAACTCCGCATCGCGGAATCCCCACATGACCGAAACACATGGAAGTCCCGTGTTTTCCGCGGTCTGAATATCCACCTCGGAATCACCTACATAAATGGCCTTCTTCGTGTCCGTTTTTAAAATTTTCATGGCTTTTTGTACCATATCGGGTGCCGGTTTTTTTGCCACACCTTCCATCTCACCGATTGCCGTAGTCATATAACCCCGGAAAAAACGATCATCCAATTCTTTTACTGCCGAGTCCAGCTTATTGGATACAATTGCTGTCTTCACTCCGCGCGCCTTTAATTCAGTCAAAAGATGCATGATATCCGGATATGGCTTTGTATGATCCAGACAATGCTCCCCGTAATATTTTTTAAATTCCGCAAATGTCTCTTCAAACTTCGGGTTTTTCTCCCCATCCGGCACGGCACGCACCATCAGCATGCGCACCCCGTTTCCTACATATCTGCGCACCTGATCCAGCGTACAAGTCGGCATATTCTGTGACTCCAATGCCGCGTTGGTAGCGTTTTTTAAATCTTCCAACGAATATAACAAGGTTCCGTCCAGATCAAAGATCACACTTTTTTGCTCTTCCTGCTCACCGGAATCCCGATAGATTTCTTCAAACAGATCTTTACGCATAATCCGGATATTGTTGATCGTATCACTGCTGTCAACCATGTAATCTCCAACCCGGCCAAGTGTATACTGTTCGTTTTCATCTTTATCCCGGAACAGTTTTACCTTGCGCTCCAGCCTGCGTGCACGAACAATTGTAGTTCCCTTTGGCACGCAGACCTTTGCACATTTCATCGGTTCTACGATGATTCCTTTCTCTACATCTTTGATGGTAGGTTCATACTCTGCATTTCTCAGATCAAACTTCCAATCCGTGTAAATCCGGAATTCTTCCATAAAAGCCTCTTCATTACGAAAGAAACATTCCCCTTTCGGTCCAATGATAAAAACAATTCCTGCTTCCACTGTAGCTTTCATATCTCCCTGCAGAGTCCGCACAGTCACCTGCGTTCCCTCCGCAAAGAGATCCGTTGCCCGGACATATCCCCACGGAACGGAGCGTCTGCAGTACGTCTTTGCATCCTCTGCCTCTATTCTGCAATCCTGTGCATACACAATATCGGTATTTCCCATATAGTCCCGCATACGCTGCTCGATAACAGATTTAATACCCGAAGCTGCCGGCTGTTCATGTCTTCCCTGTGCATCATACTCCATGCGCGGTGCAAAATGATGTTCTTTGCAAAACTTTAAATATTCCTGTGTCATCAATTCCATCGGAATCAGACCACCCGCTTTTTCCAGATGTCCTCCGCCGGAACCAATTCCTTTGCACAACTCTGCCGCAAGTTCACTCGCCTTGACTTCTTTCACACAGCTTCTCACTGAAAACTTCACACCTTCTGGTTGCAGATTAAATGCCACACAGATATCAATCGCATCCACTTCCAGTACCAGATCGGAAATCAGTCCGAGAATATTCGGATCACACTGCCCCACTTTTACAATCGCGGCACGAAATTCTTCTACATAATCCGTATGAAGAAGTGCTGCTCCAGCAACTTCCAGTTCTTCCAGCGAAAGATTGGCATTGCGGAGTTTCCTCATGATTGCCGGGTCAAAGTTTGCCTCGTCACGCAGATCCCGGTCTAGCGGATGTACAATTTCCGTCAAACTTCCGGTATCCGTATATAATCCATAATACAGTGCTGTTGACAACTCACGATTACCTCGTACATCAAATCCTTCTGTTTTGAGCATATTCCAGACCAGTGTCGAGCACGCGCCCAGATTAGAACGCACCTCGGAAAGCTCTGGTAATTCCGTGCAGATCCGGTGATGGTCAATTACAGCAATATGTTCTGCTTCAAACACTGCAGAATTTCCGGAATGGTACTGGCAGTCCACCATCACCAATAACTCTGGTTTGTGCAGATAATCCACATGCTCGATTGGTATTTTCAGATTCCGGATCAGCATCACCAGATTCGTTTTCCGGATCACATTCTGTCCTCCGTAAATCAGACGTGGTTCTTTTCCTTTGGATTTCAAATACAGATAGACCCCAAATCCACATGCAATGGTATCTGCATCCGGATTGTCATGGCACTGTATTACAATATTGTCATACGCTAATAACTCACTCAGTCTCATCTTGATTCCCCTTGCCTGATTGTTCTACTTGCTTTTTAGATTATATGGGAAGAAAAAGCTGCTGCGGTTCTTTTTGTCAAACATCGAATTATATTGCAGCATATGATACTTTTCAATCCATTCTTTTTCTTCTCCCTCGGCCTCATCGATATGCAAATAGCAACCTTTACTTTTGGAATAATAGCCTCTGGAATTGATGGCTGGAACAACCTCCTGCATATCTGCCAGAAACTTATTATATGCCGGAAGCTCAATTCCAGCCCGTTCCAGTGCCATGGTAGACAGATAATCAAGACTGGTAATGTCTACCGTTTCTTCCGGTGTATCATAATTGGTCCAGATAAAAAACGGAACTGTGTACAGTTTTTCCAGCTCATCTTCCGTCAGCCCTGTGAGTCCTTTTCCATTCAGAATCGGATAAAAATTACTGTTTAAGCTTGGCTGATGATCTCCAAAGAAAATGATTTCTACCGGATCATCTACCTTTGAAAAATAACTGATCAGGTTTTTTACTGCCTCATCACTCTCGTGTACCAGGGACAGATACTGGTTGGCATCCGTATAAGAACGTCCAACTTTATAATAATTCTCTGGAAAATTGTCATAGGTTTCCGTATAACCACCGTGGTTCTGCATGGTAATTCCCATAAAGAACAGTTTTTCATTATTTTTACGGTTTTCATAACGCCTGATAATCTTATCATACAGTTCCTGGTCGGTAATATATTCCCGCAGGATCTTTGTCTGGTCAAAATAATCAATAAAGTGCATTTCGTCAAACCCGATATGCGGATACACCAGATTCCGGCTCCATCCGGTTTCATAATATGGATGCATGGCAATGCACGTATACCCGTCATCTTTCAGATTTGACACAATCGTTGTCGGAGTATCACTGATATACTGCTGATAAACAACGGATCCCATCGGAAGAAATGCCATGGAATTTCCGGACATAAATTCCCACTCCGAATTAGGAGTCTTCGCGCCAAATACCGACGAAAGTGCATATCCCTTCGTTGTATTCTCTTTCAAAGAATCGATAAACGGTGTGAGCGGCATGTTGGTCTGCAGATCCCCCAACACACTCAGATCGGAAAACGATTCATTCATAATGGCAATGATCGTCGGATTTTTTGCTTTTTCATTTGTTGTGCTGTAATCCTTTTTATCGGATTGATAGGTTTTCTCCAGTTCTTTGATCTTATCTTTGGAATATCCTTCCGGAGCAGAAATAAAACTGTCACGAACCCCCAGTACGTAATTCAACAGATATCCATTGCGATAAGTTCCCTTCTGTTCCCACGTCTCTGTGTTTACATCATAAGCATTTGCTGCAATGATCACACAACTTAAGGCAATCGCCATCACAGAAATTACCCGCATCTGAATTTTTCCGGTAAACCGGACATGCCATTTGCGGACAAAAGCAATAAACAATGCTGCCAGAAAGATCACATATACTCCACGATCGTTCAATTGCAATTTATAATTTCCCGCCACACTCAGACCGGTTCCAATGGATCTGATATCGGAAAACGTAAATTCATTTCCGCGGAACAGATATACAAAATAGTCTACAAATCCAAACGAAAGCAGCGACACATGGGCAATGATGCAGGTCAGCCCACTGTTGTTCGTAAAAATCTGCACAACAAAATAGACAATCAGACAGCAAAGCACATTTAAAAAGAGCTTCTCGTACGTTGTCCTCGTAAAGTTTTCAGGATCAAGCAGCATATACTGTATCGAAAAAGTGGTGAGACAGGAACCTCCGATAAACAGAATCAGTGTCCAGAGCCACGGACACCGGTCATCCAGTTCCAGATGCAGACTTTTTACCAGATAGTACAAAAATCCATATGCGATCAATGCAACGATGGAAAAATCAATGGTCACATACATTACGACTGCCAATATAATTGCAATCGCCGCCCAGATGTTATTTTTTTTATCGTATTGAAGTTTGATTTTAAATTTTGGTTTCATGCCATTACAATACAA
>UMAT01075626.1_pt1 | contig 14807 bp, 18 predicted proteins | sample 1963781 | NCBI WGS metagenome assembly UMAT01 (sample SAMEA4835923, study PRJEB28245) | human gut metagenome | biome: gut microbiome; material: fecal sample | place: Denmark | collected 2008
ACAAAATTATGGAAAAAAACAACAAAAATATTAGAAAGAAACAAAACAATAAAAAATAATGTAAAAAATTAAAAATATAGGAAGGAATTTAAAAGTTTATGTAGAAATATATAAATATGATATCCGTAAGGATTTGTACATTAGAATTGGAGAGATTAACTTATGAAAAAGAACAAAAAAATATATATAAAATTATTAATATTTATAATAAGTTTGTATGCTATATTTACACTAATTAGTCAACAAAACACATTAAACCAATATAGTAAAAATAGTCAAGAAATATCACAAAAAATAGAAGAAGAAAAGCAAGAAAAAGAAGAACTTGCTAAGAAAAAAGAAGATGTAAATTCATTAGAATTTATTGAACAAACAGCAAGAGAAAAATTAGATATGTTTTATCCAAATGAAAAGGTGTATATAGATAAAGGAATGTAATATAAATAATACATTCCTTTTATTGCACTCTTATTTTTTACCTTTTTTGTAAAATCTGTTTAAAATTTGAAAAAAATGTGTTATAATGAATACATTATTATATTCTTAAAAATTTCCCCAATTTATATAAAATTAATAAATCTCAATTAAAGGAGGTATTTATGCAAGATTTAGAAGAATTAAATTTAGCAGAGTTAAAAACACTAGCAAAAGAAAATAATATTAAAAATATATCAAAATTAAAAAAAGATGAGCTAATTACAGTTTTACATCAAATTTTACAACAAGAATCAAGAAGCGAGATTGCAGAAGAAAATTCTGAAACAATAGAAGATAAAGAAAATAATAAACAGCACTATGATGAAAACGGTGAACCAATTGTAGATTACAAATTGACAAATCAAGGAGACGAAATTGCAGAAGGTATTTTAGAAATATTGCCTGATGGATATGGATTTTTAAGAGGGGAGAACTATCTATCTAGTGATAAAGATGTCTACATATCTATGGTGCAAATAAGAAGATTTAGACTAGACACAGGGGATATTATAAAAGGAATTTCTAGATATAGAGAAGGAGAAAAGTTCCCATCTTTAATTTTTGTAGGGGAAGTAAATGGAGAACATCCTGAAAAAGCGATGAAAAGAAAAAGATTTGATGAACTAACACCAATATATCCAACAGAAAAACTAAAATTAGAAACAACACCTAACGATTACGCAACTAGAATAATAGATCTTATGTGTCCTATAGGAAAAGGACAAAGAGGTATGATTGTAGCTCCTCCAAAAGTTGGAAAAACAACATTATTAAAAAAAGTTGCTAATAGTATAAGCAAAAATAATCCAGAAGTTGAATTAATAGTATTATTAATAGATGAAAGACCAGAAGAAGTAACAGATATGAAGAGATCTATAAAAGGACAAGTAATACATTCTACATTCGATGAGTTACCTGAACACCATGTAAAAGTAGCTGAGATGGTTTTAGAAAGAGCTAAAAGACTAATAGAACACGGAAAAGATGTTGTGATATTATTAGATAGTATTACAAGATTAACTAGAGCTTACAATTTAGTGATTCCATCATCTGGAAGGACATTATCAGGAGGTATCGATCCTGCAGCATTACATAAACCTAAGAAATTTTTTGGAGCAGCAAGAAATATTGAATATGGAGGAAGTTTAACAATATTAGCAACAGCATTAATTGATACAGGCAGTAGAATGGATGATGTTATATTTGAAGAATTCAAAGGAACAGGAAACATGGAAGTACATTTAGACAGAAAATTATCTGAAAAAAGAATTTTCCCAGCAATTGATATTAATAAATCAGGAACAAGAAGAGAAGATTTATTACTTACTACTAAAGAAAGAGAAACAGTATTTGCATTGAGAAAAGCGATGAATAGTATGCCTGTTGCAGATGTAACAGAACAAGTTATAAGTCAAATGACACAAACAAAAAATAATACTGAATTTATAGAAAAAATGGATCACTATTTAAGAAGATTTAAATAATAAGGTAAAAATTTGAAAAAAAGTGATATAATATAATTAATACAGGTGTTTGGAAAATGAAATATAATGTAATAAGGAGTGAAATTATTAATATATGCAAAAATTTAATTATCATTCACATACGTATAGATGTATGCATTCAGATGCAGATATGCTAGATGAAGACTATATTAAAGACTACATAAAAATGGGCTTTGAAGAAGTTGCTTTTACAGACCATTGTCCTGAAAAAAATATAATAGATAAAAGACCTAGAATAAGAATGTTGTATGACCAAAGAATTGAATACCTTCAGAGCATACAAAATTTAAAAGAAAAATATAAAGATAAAATTATAATTAAATCAGGATATGAAGTAGAATTCCTACCTGGTGAAGAAAAAAATATACAAGAATTAAAAGATGAAACAGATATTTTAATTTTAGGACAACATTTTGTATATGGTAATGACAAAGAACTTAAAATATTAGGAAAATGTGATTTTTCAGAAGCAGACTTGTTAAGATATGCTGAATATATAGAAAAAGCAGTAGAATTAGGTATACCTGATATAATTGCACATCCCGATATATATTTAAGCAAAAAAAGGAACTTTGGTAAAATAGAAAAAGAAGTAGCGACTAGAATATGTCAGTTAGCTGAAAAATACCAAATTCCGTTAGAAATAAATTTAAACAATATTTTTCAACGAACATATAACGAAAATAGAATTTTAAATAATTTTCCACTAGACGAGCAAAGAAAAAAATTGGTAAATGTTAATTATCCCAGACGAGAATTTTGGGAATTAGCAAGTAACTATAACTTAAAAGTATTATATGGATTAGATGCCCATTATAGAGGACAAATCCAAAAATGGAATGAATTGATTATTTTAGCAAATGAAATGATAGGAGAAGAAACAATAAATAAATTAAAATTTATAGAAAATATACATGACGCTAATGATGAAAAATATTTAAAAAAAATATTTTTATCAGGAATTGAAACAACATTAAAAGCAACAAATGATAAAGAATTAGAAAATAGAATAAAAAATTTTTCTAATTTTTAATAAAATATTTTTTTGAGGTGTAAAAATTGCAAAATATAAAGAGAGAACAAATAAGACAAAGATTTCCAGAAGATATTGACATTGGAAAAATGGAACAACATGCTATAAATTTAGCAACAACACAAACAGATGAATTATTAGATAGATATTTAAAATTGCCAGAAAGTAGAAATGGTGCATATATTAATTCTGATTTAATGAAGATGACATTTAAGTTTTATGCAGAAAGTTTAGAAAATAGAAGAAAGTATAATATGTCAGTAACAAACTCTGCTGCAGTACTTACGAATGAACTATACATTAGAACAATAAATAACAATAATATAAAAAGAAGTATATTTATATTAGGCCCTTATGGAGCAGGTAAATCATATTTTGCACAAGCATTATTTGAAAATAAAGAATTATTAGATGACAGTATTGTATATGAAGGCTCAATAACTCCACCTGCATTTGATGAAAAAGTTCAATTGGCTATTGATAATGGAATAACACCATATATCATTGCTTTAAATCCAACTTTAGAACTTTCCTTAAATAATATTAGAGAAAGAGCACAGGAAACAGGAAGAAATGTAGAAAAAAAAGAAGTATTAGATAAATTCTCGAATTTTTATAACTACATGGTAAACTTAGTACAAAAATTTGAGGGTATAGATTATTTAATATATAATAAAGAAACTAATGCTCCATTAACTACGGATTGTAGTAGTAAAAATTTAGAAGATTTATATCATGGCTCAAGAGAAGAAATTGAAATCGAATATGACAGAATTATTAAAGCTTTAGAACAGCGTGATAATGTGAATAAGATATCTTTAAAACACTTTTTAAAGGATGGACTAACATCTGGTTTAACATTTGAAGACACGTCTAGAGTAAAATCAGTCGAGGAATTATCTAAAAATAAAACAAAAAATAAATAAGGAGGACTTTTATATGGTCAATGAATATTCGCGTAACTATACAGAAGTTTTAGAAATTCTAAAGTATATTCCGATTGACGAATATAATAAAATTCCAAAACAAAAGATTGAATTTTATGAAAAGTATAAGGATAGATCATATAAATATGAATATAATTTTAATAGTATTTCCAAAAATACAAAATGTATTTTAACAAATTTATACAAAGATTATATTGCTAATGATAAAGAGAAAGAGCTTATAAATAGCATATTAAACTTGAATTGGCAAAAAAAAGAATATGAGAAAAGGAAATTATATAATCCAAATTCAATATTTAGTTAAAAAGATGGTCCAACTGTTGTAAAGCATAAAAAATAGTATTGATAAAATACTATTTTTTATATAATTTTATGGTAAAATGACATAAAATTATATGCATATATTGCCTTAGAAAAGGGAGAAATGAAAATGAGAAAAAAAACACCAAAGGTATTGAATACGAGAAAAAATAGAGATTCACAATATACTCATAGCAAATTTGAATTACCTAATTTGAATAAATTTATATATGAAAACATGCAAAATAGAGAAAGAAGTACAGATTATAATTTATTATACAGAATTTCTAAAATCATGTCTACTGAATTAAAAATAAAAGACAGACACATTAATGAAATTACAAAACCTATTTCAGAAAAACAAACTAAAGAAGTGACTTTACAATTTTTTAAAGAATTAGATCAAGAACTATATGAAAAGGCCAAAAAAATTATTGATGGAAATAGTGATATTGGTTTTAATATGTATATGTTGGATGGAAATGAGGACTTTTCAAAAACAAAAAGTGATGGTATGCCTATACATACTAAAATTCCTTGTGTATTTTCAAGAAATGGAAAATCAGCTGTATATATGCCCTACAAAGGAACTATAGAAGATATTTATTTGTTAGTACATGAATTATCTCATACATTTGATATAGGAAAAAATAACAATTCTACTAGAAATATGTTAGGTGAAGTAACTCCAGCTTGCTTTGAAACAATGTTAAATCAATATTTAATAGAAAAAGGAATTGCTACAAAAGAAGACACTACAAATAGAGAAATGGGAAGAATTGTTCATTATTATGATGATGCAGTAGAAACATTTGCAAAGTTAGAATTAATAAAAATAAAGGAACAACAGGAGAATATAACACATAAAAACTTTATTGAAATTCAGAAAAAATATGGAATAACAAATAGACAATTAAGTTATGTTTTAAGAAGATTAGCAAATTCAGGATCTAATGTTGATTATAAAGCAAGATATATGAATGCTCTATTAATTTATCCACATTATATGGAACAATATACAGAGAATCCACAAAAGGCAATAAGAACTTTAAAAGAATACTTTAAACAAATAAAAGCAAATAATTTTGAAAATAGTTTAAAAACTTTAGGAATAAATCCATGTATAGAAAGTATTCAAAAATTAGTAGAAACAACAAATAGAAGAATTGAAATTTTGGAAAACAAACAATCAGCGATAACAAAGAATACTTGGAATCAACCAGATGAAAGATAATAAAAACTTGCATATAATTTTATATATAATATTATTTCTTTTATGTTAGCATATTGAAAAAAATAATAAAATTCAATATAATAAATTTTATTTATTGTATTAAAATACATTAATTATAAAGTATGCTGAAGTAGATTCCATTCTAGATTTAATGGATACAAAATATATTATAGAAATTCAAACTAATTATGGAGATTTTTATTATGAATTATATGATGAACAAATAGTGTTAGAAACAGAAACTGATAAACTACCGATACAAAAAAATGAGGAAATATTGATGCTTTATACTTGCTATAATATGACTGGGGCAGATAAAACACAATATAGATATGTTGTTTATGCAAAAAAGGTTTAAAATATATGCTTTTGTGATATAAAGTATTTAACATATTAAGTTGTGGAGGAAAAAATGATTAAGAAAAAAATTTTACTATTAATTATAATTATTTTTATTTCTTTTTTAGTAGGTGCAATTATTTTTATGATAAATAATGATTGGCATTTTAGGATATTTAAGAGTACAAAAATAAAAGAAATTGATGGAAAACAATATTTAGGGATAGAATCATATAGCAATAGATCAAGAAAGACAGTTATTTATTATGAATTTTATAATACTTTTGCTTATAAAAAAACGAAAGAATATATAGAAGAATTTTATGATTATAATGATTATGGACAACCATTATATAGAGAATATCATAAAAATCCACAAACTAATTCTGTAATATACTATTATGACAATAGTGGAAATGTTATAGAAACTAAAACTTATGATGAAAAAGGTGCAATAGTTGATGTACAAAAAAGTAGCAATAAATAGGCTATAACTCTCATATTTTTGAGAATAGAAAAGTAATATTGACTAAAATTGTAAGGAGAAAAGAATGAAAAAGAAAATAATATTAACAATTTTGATATTAATTATGATATTAAAAAAGTTACATTCTGGGGTGGGATTCCAGATGGGTATTATTTAAAAATTTATAATATGAATGATCAAGTTCAAGAAGAATTTGAAGATAATCACGAAGATAGTGAAATCTTTGACTATTTTAGAAATATAAAAGCAGATATACCAATACATTTATTTTATTTGATTATAGAAATAATAATTGAAATTATTATTGTATATAAAATAAAAAAGATTTCGTTACAAAATAATAAGAACACATTTGTTAAGCAGATGGTAAATTTGAAAATTTTTACAAAATATGTTATAATGTGAGTAATTAAGTAAAAAAGCAAAATAAACGAAAGTTTATGACGCAAAGTCAAGGGTCTAAAAGTTGTTGAAACTCAAGATGGCTAGGCTGCACAAATGAAAAGGAGAGTGATTATTATGAAAAAGAAAAGAATAATAAAAATCATAGGAATAATCTTAATAATTATCTTAATTTTTATAGCAATTCATACTATAAGAAATACAATAATTATAAGTGATTTACAAAATAAAATAGATAACTATTCAAATAGTACAAATTATTATACAAAATCTGTTGCAACAGAAAGCAACGGAACAGTTGTTACTATGGAATATTACAAAAAAGATAAGAAAGAGGTCGTATTTTTAGAAAGAAATCTAAATGGAGAAATTTCAAAAATATCAATGTATAATAATGGAGAAAGAACAGATACATTCTGGGATAATAAAGAAAGCAAAACAGCTCAATTAGATAGTGGAACAATTATGGGAGTAAATATTTATAACTTTACAGAAACAGATAATAAATGGCAAACATTCTTAGGAAGTATTTTTGCAAATGTTAAATCAACTAACTACAATGGAAAAGAATGTTATATTATAAAAGGATTCCCATCATCTTTATCACTAACTTTTGAAGGTGCTGAAACCTATATAGAAAAAGATACAGGATTGTATTTAAAAACAATAGAAGGAGATAGAACTACAGAAAGAAAATATGAATTTGATAAAGTAGATGATTCTATTTTTATAGAGCCAGATATAAGTCAATATACTTTAAAAGAAAATGATTAAGTTTTGTCAGAGAACAGATAATATCTGTTCTCTGATTATTTAACAGGCATTTATAATTGAAGATTAAAAATATTTATTGGTGAGAGAGGTTTATATGGAGTTTGGAGGACTTGTAATAGAAGTATTAATTATTTTTGGCATACCAATATTAATACCAATTCTTATAATTTTATGTGCTGGAAAGTTATCATATAACGAAAAAATAAAAAAAGTAGTATTGTTTATTTTTTCAATAATATATAATGGCATTGTTGGTTTTATAAGTTCAATGTTATTTGTTTGTTTAACATTTTTAATTGGGGATATTTTTAATATGAAGATAACATTAATAATTATATTTTTTATATTTGCAATTATTTTAATTCCGGTAAATATATACATAATGAAAAAAGGAAAAATAAATCCAATAATATACATTGCTTTAAATGTTATAATATTTGCATCAAGTTTTATAAGTAGTATAATAGGAATGAGAGATAATGTAGATTTATAAATCCTAATAAAATATATTCAATTATGTTATAAAAGTAATTATTGAAGAGGACTATTAATATGGAAAAAATAAATGCAAGAGAATTAAAAGACTTATTTATAGAAATTAAATATGGAAATAAGATAGCATTTGAAAAATTATATAATAACTATAATAAATTGATATATAGCATTGCATATAGTATATTGAAAAATAAACAAGATGCAGAAGATGTAGTACAAATAGTATTTGAAAAATTATACTTAATAGATAAAGAAAAATTGCCTAATAGAAATGAAAGTAGTTGGTTATATTCTATAACAAAAAATGAAACTGAAGATAAGTTAAGAAATAAAAAATATTCTATTGATGTAAATAGTTCTTTGAATTTTATAAATGGAAGAACAAATGAAAAAGTATATTATGATGAAATGAAAATTGGATATTACATAGATACATATACATATAAAAAATCAAAGGCAATTAGTATATTAAGTAATATAAAGGGAGAAGAGTTAAGAAAAGAATTGATTAAAAACTTAACATTAGAAGATTCGCCTTATTTAACAGTTTCTCCAATAGGTACGAATATAGAAATAATAAATAGTAATAAAGCAATATTAACTATAACTTTTGAAGATTTAATACCTGATTATAATGTAGATGGTGGAAAATTTGAAATGAAAGTAGAAATAAATTCTAATACAGTAATAGAGCGTAAAGGTGGAAGGAATAAGATAGAACAATTAAAAGATGCAGATTTAAATATTATAAAAATAAGACTTGACAAAAATACTATTAATAACGAAATACCTATTGCTACATATTTTATGTCTAGCGATGGAAATTAAATATATAAATAAAATAGCGAATTGCAGGAGGAAAATATTCCTCCTTTTTTTGATAAATTTAAAAAAAGTGTTACTTTTTCTGTAATTTTATCAATATATAAATGTAAGATATCTTAAAATATAAAAAGGAGTTTAGATCTAAATTGAATAGTTGTAAAGAAATAAAGTATTATATAAAAAATAATGAACTTGATTTAGAAAAAATAATAAATGAATATTCATCTTATACTGCTACGATTATAGATAATATGGCAAGAAATAGTTTGAATGATGAGGATAAAGAAGAAATAGTTTCTGAAGTATTTTTTATATTATGGAAGAATAAAAACAAACTAAATGTTAATAAATACTTAAGTTCATATATTGCAGGAATAACAAGAAATGTAGTAAAAGAATATTTAAGAAAAGTCAAAATAAACTTTAATATTTCTGATTATGAAAATAGTTTATATAATTATGATAAAATTGACCTTCTTGATGATAATGTAGAAGAAATTAGTAAAATAGAAGAAAAACTGAAAAATATGAAGAAAATCGATAAAACAATATTTTTAGATTTTTATTATTCTTTTAAATCAATAAAGGATATAGCTAAAGAACAAAAGATTTCTGAATTTAGTGTAAAACAAAGGCTATACAGAATTAGAAATAAAATAAGAAAAGAGGGAAAATAGATGGATAACAATAAGATTTTTGAAAAAACAAAAATGAAAATAGCTATATCTAATGTAAAAGAGGAGGATATAGTTATGGATAAAAGAAAATTAAATATTGGAAAAGGTATAGGAATAGCAGCATGTATCACTCTTTCAATGACAGGAGTTGTATTTGCTACAACACAAATAATTAACAAATTTGGAGCAAATAGTAGTGATGGTATTCAAACTGCCATTGAAAATGGATATTATAGTGATATAAATACAGAATATAAAGAAGCAAATGGAATTAGTACAAGTATAGAAGCATTTTTGATAGATAATGATAATTTTGATATAAATTTTAATATAAAATTTGATGATAGTTATAGTTTACATGATATGTTAGCAAATGATGGAAAAATAGATATAATGGATTTAAAAGTAGTAAATGAAAAAAATGAAAAAGTTTTCGCAACAAGAGAACTTGAAACAGAAGAAATGACATCATTATATAAAACAGAACAAGAGGCAAGGGACAATTATACTAGTTATAATGGCTCATATAGTGAAACAACTCAAAAAATAAATGATAATGAAATTAAATATTATTTAACAGCAACAGGAAATCCAGTAGAATTTCCTACATCTCAAAAATTAAAAGTAACATTTAATAAAATAAGAAATAGCTATTGGGAAAAAGGTAAAGAAAAATATAGAGTTTATGAAGGTGAATGGAGCTATGAAATAGACGTATCAAGTAAAATGGCAAAATCTAATATAGTTCAATACAAATTAGTTTCTATTAGTGATGAAAGTTATAAATTTGATAGTGCTAGAGTTTCAAATACAGCCTTTAAAATTTATTTAAGTAATTGTAATGGTATTGCTCATAATGAAAATGAATGTGTTGAAATATCTGACGGAAGAAAATTTTATCCAGCAGGTAGATCAGATGGAGATGGAATGATAAGTGTTAAAGAAGATGGAATCGTAAGATATTATAATACATTTAATTTAACAAATTATGATGCGACAGATAACTTAAAAGTACATTTATTTAAAGAAAATGGAGATGAAGTAATTGCTGAATTAACAAAGGAAAAATAGTTTTATAATAGAAAAAATAAGTATAGATTCAGAAGATTAGTTATTTTTTAACTAATCTTTTGAATTTTGTGATATAATACATTTGAGATTTAATTAAAATTTGAAAGTGAGGAATTGTCTTATTATGAAAAATAAAACAAGTAAAAAATATGATATATTGATGATTGTATGGGGATTATCATTAGGTGTAATTGAACTTTGGCTTATACATTTAGGCTTTTTTGATAGAATAAATATTCCATTTATAAAAGCACCTTATGCAAAAAATTTATTAATTTTAGCAATAGTTTCATTATGCTTTAGAGTAATAACTTATTTTATTCAACAACCTTATAAACGAAAACTTGAGAATAAAAATAAAATAATGAGAAATAGACATTTGGCATTGATTTGTAGCATAATAAGTATAACGATAATGTTTTTTATACTATGGAGTATAGAAATGAGTAGTGATCCAGAAGGTTCTTTATTTTTAATACTATTTCTTACAATAGCATTTGTTTCAGTTCAAATTCCATTTTTATTACCAATTTTTTAATAGGCAATATATGGATATATTTATATATTTAATGGACAACATTTTGGAGAATTTGGTTTGGAAATGAAGGAATATACTAGAGCAAATATCAATAATAAAAACCAAAAATGTTTAGATTATTTTACATTAAAGGAATATGATACAAACTATATACAAGAGGGAGATATATTGATTTGTAGTGGGGATTTAAGTAAAAAAGGTTATGATACAGGAGAGAATGATTTTGATACTAAGGATAATTCAATTATTGTTTTAAAATCAAACGACTATGAGCAAATGAAAAGAGATGCGTTAACAGGAAAAAGAGCATATTCTTCTGTCGTAACTATTGGCGATGAGTATATAGAACAAGGATATGTGTATTTAAAATATAGTTTAGAAGATGATACTCATTCTGATACTGGTTATAATTTTCCATTTGCAATAAAAGCATATATAACAGATGATACTGAAATAATAGGAAATTTGCAAAGAGAAAAAAATGTAAAAGTACAATATGAAAATTCAAATGCACCTTTGGATGAATTAAAAATAAAATCAATAGAAGTCATTGAAAATTAGTGTGATAACCTAGATTTTATTCGTATTATACATTATATATGTAATAATATGATCAATAATATAAAATATTAAAAAATAGAAAAGGAAATAAAAAAATAATGAAAACAAAGCAAGAAAAGTATGGACAGTAAATATTCATTATAAAAAAGGTGAGCCAGATCCTAATAATGAAAAGAAATATAATGCAAAATCAATTTTTGTTGATGTTACTACAGGAGAAGTTGTAGGGGGAGCAGATGAGTCTTATTGGGAAGAAAAAGATTAGATGTAATGTCTAATCTTTAATTTTTTTATAAAAAAATGCAACCAAACGATAGCTAATAAATAGCTAGTAAAGCCGTTAAGGCTAGTAGTTACAAGAACTTGTAGGTAGGACTCTAAAAGGGGTTTTATTATTTTGCTCCTATCTCTTATTGCACAAAACTTTGATAATATAAACCAAATGTAATACGTTTTTATACATAATTGAATACATATAAAAAGAGAATTATGTTTTTATAACAACATATACAATTTAGTATATGTCGTTTGTAGAAAAAAATCTTTATAATATATTGCATAATTTTAAATAAAAGTGATATACTTTTTTCAGTTAAATATTTTATTAAACGATTGGAGAATAAACAATGGATAATAGAAATGAAAAACTTACACACAATCTTATATATAATTCTATTTCTTTAAATGAAAATGAAAATATATTAGTAGAGGTAATTGGAGAAGATGGCTTAGAGCTTGCAAACGAAATTATAAAACAAGCTAAAATAATAAACGCAAAGCCACATCTAAATATAATAAATTACGAAGATTTAAGGAATTTTTTAATAAATGCAACTAAGGAAGATATAATTGAATATGGAAAAAAAGATTATGAAATAATGAAAAAAATGCAAGCATATATAGGAATAAGTGCACCAACATCAGATAAATCTTTAAATGGTGTATCTCAAGAAAAATTAGAATTATATAACAAATACTATACTGCTTTAGTACATTTAGAACAAAGAGTTAAACATACAAAATGGTGTATTTTAAGATATCCAAACGAATATTTTGCAAAAAAAAGTAATATGACACTAAATGAATTTAAAGACTTTTATTACAATGTTTGTAATGTTGATTATAATAAAATGAAGATTGCAATGGAACCTTTGAAAGAATTAATGAATAAAACTGACAAAGTGCATATTGTAGCACCTGGAACTGATTTAACATTTAGTATAAATGGAATTCCTGCAGAAAAATATTATGGAACATTTAATATACCAGATGGTGAAGTTGCAACATGTCCAGTAAAAAATAGTGTTAATGGTTACATTACTTATAATACTAAAACAAAATATAATGATATTATATTTGAAGATATAAAATTTGATTTTATAAATGGAAAAATAGTAAAAGCAACAGCTAAGGAAAACTCTAAAGAACTAAATGAAATTCTTGATACAGATGATGGAGCTAGATATATTGGAGAATTTGCATTTGGACTAAACCCATATGTTAATAATACAATGTGTGATACATTGTTTGATGAAAAAATAAATGGAAGTTTTCATTTAACTCCAGGAATGGCACTAGAAGAAAGTGATAACGGAAATAGGTCAGCAATTCATTGGGATATAGTTAAAATTCTTAGAAAAGAATTTGGTGGTGGAGAAATTTATTTTGATGATATACTAATAATGAAAGATGGAAAATTTATATTAGAAGAGCTCAAAGAATTAAACGCTGAAAATTTAAAATAAACATTGAAACAGAGTTTTATGATTAGAACTCTGTTTTATCAATTAAAAAATAAATCATCATAATTTGAATCGTTCAATATCCATGCATTATCATATTTGATTTTATTAAGATCATCTTTAGAAATTTTTAAATAATGGTCATATTCATGTATATTTAATATTTCATTCACTGACATTATACCTTTTTTGATAACTGATATAGAATGTGGTGTTAAAGCCATTATAAAAAAGAATGTTTTATCAATTTTATTATTCCATGGAATAATAAAATGAAAGGGGAAGAGCTCTAATTTGTGAAATTTTGATAAAAATAATCTAAAGTTATATAAATTTTTTAAAATATGTGGTTACAATAATGAAAAAAATCCAACCAAGAATAATTAAAAATAATGAAGCTTCAGAATCAAATTTAAGAGAGTTTTATAAGGAAGTAATATAGTTTGTTGTTAGAATAAACAGCTTAAATGCTAGTAATAGCAAGGAATTGCAAGATTCTGCGGGTAGGACCATATATGTATGGTTTTATATTTTACTCCTATCCCTTTTTGCACAAAACTTTGATGCCGCGACACTTTCAAATAAAAATAATTAATAATTTTGCCGTGAAGTATAGACAAATATTTGTTCTTATTATAAAATATGTACAATAGTTCAAAAATACTAAAAATTGTAATATATAAGTACTAACAAATATACTAAGAATTAAATTTTATATAATAAAGGATGTGTTCGTATGGACGAAAAAAAGAATGAAATTATTTTATTTGAAAACCAAGGAGTAAAATTAGAAGTAAACTTAAAAGATGAAACTGTGTGGCTTACACAAGAGCAAATGTCAAAATTGTTTGGAAAAGCAAAATCTACTATTAATGAGCATATTAAAAATGTATATAAAGAAGGTGAATTAATAGAAAAAGAAACTATGACTAAATTCGGAAATTCCGAATTTGCTGATAAACCAACTAATTATTATAATCTAGATATGATAATTTCTGTAGGGTATCGTGTAAAATCACAAAATGGTATTTTATTTAGAAAATGGGCTACTAGTGTATTAAAAGATTACATGCTAAAAGGTTATGCAGTAAATCAAAAAAGATTAGAATATTTGGAAAAAACTATAAAATTAATAGATATTGCTAATCGTATTGATGAAAGACTAGAAGGAAATGATGCAAAAGAAATATTAAAAGTAATTGGAGGATATTCAAAAGCATTAGACTTATTAGATGATTATGATCATAGAACTTTAAAGAAAATTGAAGGAAATATAGACGATAGGAAAATTAAATACCAAGAATGTATAAATATAATTAATAAATTAAGATTCAATGAAGAAAGTTCACTTTTTGCTGTTGAAAGAGATAAAGGATTGGAATCAATTATTGGTAACATTT
>UMAT01018727.1_pt1 | contig 14702 bp, 10 predicted proteins | sample 1963781 | NCBI WGS metagenome assembly UMAT01 (sample SAMEA4835923, study PRJEB28245) | human gut metagenome | biome: gut microbiome; material: fecal sample | place: Denmark | collected 2008
GGGGCAAATGTCAAGCCGGGATTCGCGCACAGATGGGCGACATGTGCCGGATTCGCCGAAATGGAATGGTAGGGTTCGCTTCTGATTTGGAAGATTATACAAAAAACGCGGATGCACCGAAAAAGCTATTGACAACCGGAAACCGCAATGCTAGGATACACTCAAAATTGAATCGCTTGATAGAGGCGCGGTACTCATCAGTACCCTCCGGCAAGGTCGTGCAGCCGCCGAAGGAGAAAGGGATTACCGCCGAAGTGTGGGAAATCTGCCCGGGTTTTTCATACTGGGTCGTCAGAGAACATCTGCCGGACTGTCACAAAAAATCTTTGTGAAGCGCTATCATTGGCTGTTCGGATCACTCCTTTCTTTTTGTGGGGTCTCCGCATTTCCATGGACCGCTTTCCAAAGCGGTTCATTTTTTAATGCAAAAAAGAAAGGTCGATCCCAAAATGAAGAAGTTCGTATCCGTTATCCTGTCCCTGCTCATGGTCCTGTCCATGACCGCCTGTGGAAGTTCTGCTTCCGACGCTCCCGACGCTTCCGCCGCACCCACTGCGGCCAGTTCCGTGGTTCTCTCCGGCGTGGAGGACGGCGTGCTCACCGTGGGCATGGAGTGTGCCTACGCCCCCTACAACTGGACCCAGATGGACGACTCCAACGGCGCTGTTCCCATCGCCAACAACCCCGGCGCTTATGCCAACGGCTATGACGTCATGATCGCCAAGAAGATCTGTGAGGCCAACGGCTGGGAGCTGGAGATCATGGCCATCGGCTGGGACGGTCTGGTTCCCGCCCTGAACGCCGGTCAGCTGGACGCCGTCATTGCCGGTCAGTCCATGACCGAGACGCGGCTTCAGGAAGTGGACATGGCAGGCCCTTACTTCTACGCTTCCATCGTCTGCGTCACCCGGAAGGATAGCCCCCTGGCCTCCGCCACTGGCATTTCCCAGCTTTCCGGCTCCTGCACCGCTCAGACCGGCACCATCTGGTATGACACCTGCCTGCCCCAGATCGAGGGCGCGCAGCTGATGCCCGCTTCCGAAACGGCTCCGGCCATGGTCATGGCCGTCACCTCCGGCACTGTGGATTACATCTGCACCGATATGCCCACCGCTATGGGCGCCTGCGCCACCTACGACAATCTGGTGATTCTGGACTTCTCCGGCAGCGAGGACAATTTTAAGGTAGACGCCGGTGAGATCAACATCGGTATCTCCGTGGTCAAGGGCAACACCACCCTGCTGGACGCCATGAATGCGGTCCTCAGCGGAATGACCGTGGAGGACATGAACCAGATCATGAACGAGGCGATTGCCGTTCAGCCCGCGATCTGAGGTGCCTCATGGATAAGCTTGCAAAACTCACGACCGACATCGGAAAGCTGTGGGAGACGTACTCCGGCGCTTATTTTACCGGCATCCGGAACACGCTGGTTCTGGCGGTGGTCGCGACCCTGATCGGCTGCGTGATCGGCCTGCTGTGCGGCATTCTCAACACCATTCCCTATACCCGGCAGGATCCGCCGGTCAAGCGCTTCTTTCTGAAGCTGCTGCGGGCGTTGATCCGCATTTATGTGGAGGTGTTCCGGGGAACGCCCATGGTCTTACAGGCGGTGTTCATCTTCTACGGCCTGCCCTACTTCACCGACGGCGCGGTGGCCTTCAAGGGAATGGGCGGCATCTGGGTGGCAGCCATCATCGTGGTGTCCATCAACACCGGCGCGTACATGGCCGAATCCGTCCGGGGCGGCATCATCTCCATTGACCCCGGCCAGACCGAGGGCGCGAAGGCCATCGGTATGACCCATGTGCAGACCATGGTGAACGTCATCATGCCTCAGGCGCTGCGGAACATCATCCCCCAGATCGGCAACAACTTTATTATCAACATCAAGGATACCTCCGTGATGTTCGTCATCGGCTTTGTGGAGTTCTTTGCTACCCACCGGAACATTGTGGGCGTCAATCTGTTGTATTTTCCCTCGGCGGTGATCGAGATGGCGGGATATCTGATGCTGACGCTGGCGGCGTCCTTCCTGCTGCGCTGGCTGGAAAAGCGGCTGGACGGCAGCGACAATTACGAGCTGGTGAGCACGGACTCTCTGGCCATGAGCGCCGGCACCTATTCCCATCCCAGCCGCAAGACACCCTTCGACGAGCGCAGCGGCGAGTTCGATTCCGGAAGACCGAAAGGAGAATACTAATATGGAAGACGTGATTTTACAGGTCAACCACCTTTCCAAGTCTTTCGGAAGCCATGAGGTTCTCCGGGACATCGATTTTACCGTTAATAAAGGCGACGTGATCTCCATCATCGGCGCCTCCGGCTCCGGAAAAAGCACGCTGCTTCGGTGCATCAACCTGCTGGAAACGCCCACCTCCGGCGAGGTCTGCTACCACGGCAAGAACGTGGCCGGGCGGGGCATCAACGCGCCGGCCTACCGCGCCCATGTGGGTATGGTGTTTCAGTCCTTCAATCTGTTCAACAATATGACGGTGCTGGAAAACTGCATGGTCGGTCAGGTGAAGGTGCTGAAGCGGAGCCGTGAGGAAGCCCGGGCTCACGCGATGACCTATCTGGAAAAGGTGGGCATGGCGCCCTACATCAACGCCAAGCCCCGGCAGATCTCCGGCGGCCAGAAGCAGCGGGTAGCCATTGCCCGGGCGCTGGCTATGGACCCGGAGGTACTGCTGTTCGACGAACCCACCTCCGCGCTGGACCCGGAGATGGTGGGCGAGGTGCTGAACGTCATGCGGTCTCTTGCGCGGGAAGGGATGACCATGCTGGTGGTGACCCACGAGATGGCCTTCGCCCGGGACGTGAGCAATCATGTGGTGTTTATGAGTCAGGGCGTCATCTGCGAGGAGGGCGTACCCTCCGAAGTGTTTGGAAACCCGCAGAAGCAGGAAACAAAGGATTTCCTCGCCCGGTTCCGCAGCGCCTGATACTGAAAAGAGTTACCGCCGGGGCAATTGCCCCGGCGGTATTTTTTGTGTTCTTGCGGCCGGATCACGATTACAGTACGCAATGTACGTTTTGCAGGTAGAAAACCGCGGAGTAGGTGGCATTGCCCTGCACCATCGGGCAAGCAGTAATGGCATCAAAGTTCTTGTAACCGTCGAGTTTTATGTCAAAATATCCATTTGGCTCTGTGTAATTGATATCCTGTACAAATTCCCAGTTGCCGTTGTGCCTGACATAGATTTTCCACTTTCCATTCACCTTTGCACCATGCAAGCCGCCTGCCTCCAGATAGAACCGGAAGAAATCGCAGTCTTCTACTTCAAAGGATAATTCCAGAACAGAACTACGTCCGTTATTCCCGTAATGGTAGTACTCATCTGACCATTCTCCCCCAATTTCATCAATAGTAATTCCTTCTATTATACCATCGCGGCCTGCATGTAAAGTAGTCCCATAATAGTCCACGTCTTCATTCTCAGCCAGTGCGCCGTCTTCGTCGAAGTAGTACAGCGCGTTGTCGATTTCCTGAAGATCTACATACTTTTCGCCATCCTGAATGTAATAGCGCTTTCCGTTTATGGTGTGCCAGCCGTCCGTGAGGGCCTCTGTTTCCGTCGGGACGGGAGGCTCGGTGTACGTGACTTTTTCGGTGGGGGCGGCTTCGGTAGCGGCAGGTTCTGTAGTCGCAATCGCTTTCAGCTCGTTCTGGGCATCGGTGCGGTTATGGAACGCGCGCACTGCAAGCAGAACTACGACCACAAGGGCGACGGCTGCCAGAATGATGGGAAGTCTGGACTGCCAGGAATTGTTTTTTCCGCTGTTATTCGCCGCCGGAGGGTTCTGCCACTGGGTGGGCTGCTGAGGGGCCTGCCATTGAGTGTCCTGCTGCTGGGGGTCCTGCCATTGGGCGGGTTGCTGCTGGATGGGCTGCTGAGGCTGCTGCCACTGAGGAGACTGCTGAGGCTGCTTCTGTTCTGCTCCGCAATAGGGGCAGAATTTCACGGTTTCCGCGATTTCTTTGCCGCAGTTGTAACAATACATGTTCCTCTCTCCTTTATTTTCAAAATATATGACAACTATAACTTTGACCGGGCAATATCAGAGAATTTGCGTTGTATGCCGTTTTTCACTTTGGCACGGGCTCGCCGCAGTTTCCACAGAATTCCGTGGTCGGTGACAACTCGTGGCCGCATTTTTTACAATGGTTCATGGCGTACTCCTTGGTTGCTTTTGGGCGTGGCATTTATTTTCTCACCTCAGTAAGTTTGCCGCTGGTTGCGTCATATACCAGGAAACAAATACTCGTACCTGTCATGGTTGTAGGGGTATCAAAAGTAAATGAGGATATGTCAATAATGTAGTTGTTTTCACCCCAAAAATTGTGACCCCACACAATATCATACTCATCCTTCGACATGCTAAAGCAAACATATGGTACTTGCTCAATGCGTTGATTTGAAATTTCGCATGTCGCCTGCATATGTACGTTCCACCCTTCCATGTAGGAGTCCCAAAAGAAATACATGGTCGGGAAGCTGTTAGCTGCCCATGCATCCGCAGGGGCTGGAACAGTATATGTGCCATTTCCTACTGACTCAAATGTCGCATACTGCATCTCGCCATTACTGCCCAAGTATCCAAAAAGTCGTTCTGTTGTACCGGCACCAGTCTGATCTTTGGGGAGAAGCTCAAGCAAATTCGATTTCCATGTCAGTGTGGAATCCGTAATTTCTATCTCTGATTGCGCACTTTCCATGGTGTCAAGCAGTTCAAAAAGCGATTCCGGGAAAAGGGGAAAATCCTTGACGTTCTGGGGCGCAGTTTCTTTTGTCCATGATTTTACAACGTCGAATAGCGGTATAAATTCCTGCTCAAATTCTTCCCTTGTCATGTTTAAGCCGGGATACACAGGCTGAGAAGACACTTCCTCAGCAACTGTGGCAGCCGTAGTCGGGGCAGCGGTTGGAGCTGTGGCCGGAGTGGCTGCAGGCAATGCGGCTGTATTGGTGTCATCGGCGGGTTTACTGGCGTTTGCCCATACCAGCGCCAAGCACAGCACGACGGCAATAATCGCGGCAGCAAGCCAAAACTTTCCTTCGGATTTTTGCCCCGCATCTGGTTTGGGTTCCGATTGAGCCTGAGGTGCGGGTTCCGGTGTCGGCTGGGGGGCCGGTTTGGCCTCCTGCTCTGGTTGAGGTTCCGGTCGGGTTTCCTGCACCGGCTGAGGTGCTGGCGCGGGTTCCGGTTTTACCGCTGTGCTGTACAGTCCCTTTTCCAGTTCCTCCATGCTCTGCATCCGGTTTTTGGCGGATATCACCATGGCCTTTTGCAGCGCTTCCAGCGCCTGCGCCGACAACGCTTTCAGGCCGGGTTCCTCCCATGAGATGGTGTCCTCCACCACCCGGTCGGTGGCGACGGGCGGCAGTTTCCCGGTCAGGGTGTAATAGACCGTGGCGGCCATGGCATAGACGTCCGTCCATGGGCCGGAGCTGCCCCGCTGGGTATACTGCTCAAAGGGGCTGAAGCCGCCCTTGGCGACCTGCATGGAGGACGCGCCATTGTTGACGCTCAAGTCCTTTGCCGCGCCCAAATCCAGAATCTTTACCTTGCCGTCCGGCGTCAGCATCAGGTTGTCCGGGCTGATGTCACGGTGGACAAGGCCAGCCTGATGCACCTGCTCCATGGCCTGAATGGCGGGAAGGAAAATGCCTTTTGCCTGTTCCCAAGGCAGCGGGCCGGTCTTTTCCAGCCGCGCTTTCAGCGTTTCGCCCTCCACGAAGTCCATGACGATGTAGGCTGTCTCGTTTTCCTGAAAAAGATCCCGCACCCGTACCACGTTGGGGATATCGTCCACTTTGGACATTTTTCGCGCTTCTTTCAGGAATATCTGTGTGCCGTTCTGTTTCGCCTGCTGGGACTGCACACTGGTGTACCACGTCAGTCCCCGGGAGCCGGGATTCCGGCTGACCTGACCGGAAGGGTAATATTCCTTGATGGCGACCTTCCGTTCCAGCGCGATATCCCAGCCGACGTAGGTGATGCCGAAGCCGCCCTGACCCAGCACCCGGCCGACCAGATATTTCCCCGCGAGGATCGTTCCCATGGGCAGGGCATATTCTATTCCCGTGACCCGCCGCGGGTCGAAGCCGCAGTGGGGGCAGGGATAGCCCTGAATTTCCTCCATGCAGCCAAAGCATTTGTTCAGTTCCATCTTACTCTCATGCTCCTCTTTGTTCCAGATTTCTGCTTCCTGTTTTGCATGTTAACCGATAGATACCCATATGGCGGGACGGACGCCGGCTTTCGGAGAGTTTACTGTACCGTCGTGATAGTCGATTATGGTGTCACTGTTTACACTGCACACGGCAAGGTTGTCATCTGCGGAGGTTCTGAGCCACCACCAGCATCCGCCGGTATCCTTGTTTTTGTATGTCCCCTGCTGTACCGCGTAATCCGTGGGATAGCAAAGCAGCGCGTCCTTATCGATATTCCCATTCGATTGAATGAACGCATCCACTTCTTCAAGACTCAAAAGAAATACATAGTCCGCTGTTTCCCTGCCGGAATCGCATTTGATATAGGGATTCCTGTCCGGCAGAAGGGTTGTCCGTTCCATAATTGTTTTTTCATCCTCGGAAAAGGCGGAATTATAAAGCGTGCCGTTCAGCCATTGCCGAATTGTGCTGGTGTCCCATGTGACATACTCATACTTCTTGTGAAAAGGCTGAGCATCCAGCGCATAACGGCTCAGCAGCAGCGCCCTGTCCTCCTGAACGTCCAGCACCAGCCATCCAATCGCCTCGGCGCCGTTGCTGCGATTGCCATCCTGCTCGTAATGGCCAAAGCTGACGATATCATTCACGTTCACGGCCGGTTTCTTTGCCTGAGTTTCTTCGGGCACGGTAGATGCCGTTGGCTTCGTCGGGTTGGAGCTTGGAGCGGTTGGTTTCGTATACGCTATAGTCGGTTCAACATGGCTTACAGTGGGTTCCGCCTGTACTACGGTTTTGGTAGGCGCAGGCTGCGGCTCAGGCTTTGCTTTTACAAAAAGAGTTACCAATACCGCCGTCATCGCGCAAAGGGCGACAGCCAGACCAATCACCACAGCATTTGCTTTTTTCTGCGAACCGGAATGGTTTGCCCCCGGCCTGGATGCATGGGCGGATTTGGACTGGCACTGGCTCAGAAGCTCTGCCATGCTCTGCGTTCTTTCTCTGGCATTGAGCTTCATTGCATTTTGCAGGGCCGCAATTACATGATTCGGAACGCCGCCGGTTTCCAGCAATGCCCAGTTTACGGGTTCTCCCTGCATACGATCTACAGCGGTGGGGGGAACGACGCCGGTCAGGCTGTGGTACATGGTTGCGGCCATGGCGTAAACATCCGTCCATGAGCCGGACCCGCCCTGCTGGGCGTACTGCTCCGGAGGGCTGAAGCCGCCTTTCACGACCATCGCCGAGGACGCACCTTTATTGATTGCCAGATCCTTTGCCGCGCCCAGATCGAGGATCATTACCCTGCCGTCCGGCGTCAGCATCAGATTGTCCGGGCTGATGTCACGGTGGACAAGACCGGCCTGATGTACCTGCTCCATGGCATGAATGGCGGGGAGGAAAATGTCTTTCGCCTGCTTCCATGTCAGAGGGCCGGTCTTATCCAGCCGTGCTTTCAGCGTTTCGCCTTCCACGAAGTCCATGACGATATAGGCCGTCTCGTTTTCCTGAAAAATATCTCGCACCCGCACCACATTGGTGAGATTGTCCACCTTGGACATTTTTCGGGCCTCTTTCAGGAACATCTGCATACCGTTCTGCCTTGCCTGCCGGGACTGCTCGTTGGTATACCATGTCAAATCCCGGGAGCCGGGATTCCGGCTGACCTGACCGGAGGGGTAGTATTCCTTGATGGCGACCTTCCGCTCCATGGCAAGGTCCCAGCCGATATAGGTGATGCCGAAGCCGCCCTGACCCAGCATTTTTCCTACGATGTATCTGCCGTTCAAAATCGCCCCATAGGGAAGCACATAATTGGGTGCGGCGGCCTGCGCGGGGTCAAAGCCGCAGACGGGGCAGGGGTAGCCGTGAATTTCCTCCATACAGCCAAAACAGCGGTCAAACTTCATTTTTTCTCTCCTCTTTCAGTGGCCTGACGTTCGGTTCCGTGTTCCCGGTGATAACCACTATAGTAAAATAATATCATTGCTTGATGATGTTGTCTACTGTCTATCTGGTGATTTTATTATAGCAAGTTTACAAAATTTGCGGTTGCGCGGTGTGCGACAATTTTGAAAAAATTTTGCCCGGCTCTGGATGAAAGAGCCGGGCGGGGGGGTGTTAACGATTGCGGAATTCCTTAAGAATCTTGCTGTCGGAGCAGATGATATCGGGCAGATTGTCACAGCCGTAGAACATATAGTCCATCCTCGTTACGGCGGAGGCGTCAAAGCTGGACAGATTCAGATTGGTCAGGTTCGCACAGGAGAAGAACATATAGCTCATGCTTGTCACGTTGGAGGTATCGAAGCCGGTCAAATCCAAACTGGTCAGACTTGCACACTCGCCGAACATCCAACTCATGGTCGTCACGTTGGAGGTATCGAAACCGGACAAATCCAAACTGGTCAGACTCTCACAGCCGCTGAACATGTTGTACATGTTCGTTACGTTGGAAGTATCGAAGCCCGATAAATCCAGATCGGTGAGACTTTCGCAGCCTGCAAACATGAAGTTCATATCTATCACGTTGGAGGTATCAAAGCTGGCCAAGTCCAAACTGGTCAGGCTCCAACAGTCGGCGAACATACAAGTCAAGTCTGTTATGCTGGAAGTGTCAAAACTGGCTAAATCCAAACTGGTTAGACTCTCACAGCCGGTGAACATCCCATCCATGTCTGTTACGCTGGAGGTGTCGAAACCGGATAAATCCAGACTGGTCAGACTCTCACAGCCGGTGAACATCCCATCCATGTCTGTTACGTTGGAAGTATCGAAGCCCGATAAATCCAGATCGGTGAGACTTTCGCAGCATTTAAACATAAGGCGCATACTTGTCACATTGGAGGTAACAAAGCAGTTTCCAAAATTGATCGTTTTCAGATTTATAAAATTTTGGAGCAGATAGGAAGCGTCGGGATTCGGCGCGATTGCACCGTCAGCGGCCACGTACAGATCGCCGTTATCCATCCAGGCCAGCACGCTTCCGTCCTTGGATGCTGACACATCCCAGGCACTGCCGGGGGCGTTTTGCAGGGAGCTTTGGAAGGTCAGCGTTTTTACGTCTTTGCGCATATACTGCTCCTGCCCCCAAAAGGGGGTGGCAGAATCGCCATCTACGCTAAAGGCATACTCTGTAGCCGCCATAGTATGGACTTCCATGGGAACAGTAGGAACTGTTTCTGTCGGCGCCGGTTCCGTGGCGACGGTCTGTGCAGCCGGGGCTTTCACGGAGGGGGCGGACTTTTTCCCACCGCTGCCGATGGAAATAGCGAGGGCTATCACAGCGACCACCGCCGCAACGCCGGGTATCAGCCATTTGGGAAGCGGTCGCTTCGGCTTCACATCGTGCCGGGGCGGTTGGGTGGGCTGCGCTTCTGGGTTTATCGGTTGGGTCTTCTGGGCTACCGGTTCCGTCTCCATCGGTTTGGGCGGGGCTGACTCCCTTGCTTCCTGCTCTATTGGCTCTGTTTCCGGCACTTTATCGAACGGCTTCGCTTCCCCCTGCGGGTGGGTGAGCATTTGCAGGAGCGTGTCCATGCTCTGCGGACGATCCTGCGGGCGCATACGCATACAGTCCGCCAGAATGTCGAACTGCGCCTGCGTCAGCAGCGGCTGACAGGCCAGCGTATCGTCTATGGTGCGGTCGGTGGCGGGGGGCGGAAGAATGCCGGTGCAGCAATAGTAGATGGTGGCGGCCATGGCGTAAATGTCCGTCCACGGACCGACCTTTCCGCTCTTGCTGTACTGCTCAATGGGGCTGAATCCGTGCTTGGCCACCATCTGGGAGGACTGGACGCTGCCGTCATTTCCCTGAATGTCCAAATCCTTCGCCGCGCCAAGATCCAGCAAAATCAGCTTGCCGTCAGGCCGCACCATGATGTTGTCCGGGCTGATGTCCCGGTGGATGATGCCGTGCTCGTGGACCTCCGACAGCGCCTGCATGATGGGGGTCATGAGTTTGACGCAGCTGTCAAAGTCCATGGGGCCGTTCTTCTGCAATTTTTTCAGGAGGGTCTCGCCCTCGATGAAGTCCATGACGATGTAGGCCGTTTCGTTCTGGATGAAAACGGATTTTACCCCCACGACGCCGGGAATGCCCCCAAGCTTTGCCATTTTCCGGGCTTCCTTCAGGAAACTGTCGAAGCCTTTCTGAGTGCCGGTTTTTCCCATCATGGCGCTGCTCCACACCACGGTGGAGTGTCCGTCCCGGCTGACCATGCCGGTGCTCATGGGATAGTATTCCTTGATGGCGACCTTCTGCTCCAGCAGCAGGTCAAAGCCGATGTAGGTGATGCCAAAACCGCCCTGACCCAGCATTTCGCCCACGAGGTACTTTCCCTCCAGAATCGTTCCCGGTTTCAGGGCGAAGGACTCCGCGTTCACGCTGCCGTAGGCGCGTCCGCATTCCGGGCAGACGGTTTCTCCCGCCGTCAGCGGGTGCATACATTTCATGCATCTGCGTACTTCCATATTCCATTCCTCTTTCTTTCGGGGGCTTCCCCGCCGGTTTTTGGAACCATTACGGTAAAATAATATCACCGTTTGATACCATTGTCTACTGCTTATTTGGCGATTTTAGTATAGCAGGTTCCCGAAATTTGTGGTCGCGCGGCGTGCGACAATTTTGAAAAAAGTTGCGCGCCGCGCACCTCACACCGGGGAGTTATGGTGTATGATGACCATAGTTCCACTGCCCCGTTATCGATGCGCGGAAATGTGCCGGTTTTTGATGACGCCGGGTGTTTGCTGTGATACAATGGCAGTAATGATTGTTTTGGATATGTCTGAGAACGGAACGATCAACGGATATCCGTGGGAGGATTTTCTCGACCAATACCGCAGCGCCTGAAAGGGATAACAGTTTTCGCCGCCGGGGCAAAATGCCCCGGCGGTATTTTGTTGGAAAAAGGACGGGCAATGGGGAATACAGTGGCAGTGGAGGTGGCGAACATGTTGGCAGCGGCCTGGCTGATGCTCAGTTCATTATTTTATTCACTGCAGCTGTCCTCGGGCAGCTTTCCCCGCCCGCTGACGGAGGAAGAGGAACGGTACTATCTGGATTTGGCGGGGAAGGGGGATCTGGAAGCGAGGAATGTTCTCATAGAACGGAATCTGCGGCTGGTGGCGCACATTATGAAGAACTGACGAAGCCCGCGGAAACCCCGTGTGGCGGACGGATGGGGTGTACCTGTCTGTGTACTGTGACCACAGTGCGAAAATTTGCTGGAATGTGATGCTGAACTGAAAACGAATGACCCCGGCAGGCGAATGTTGCTTGCCGGGGCTTGTCTATGGGTGGGGGACAGAAAGCTAGGAGGCTGCCACCTGGATGTTTGAAAAGTGGGATTCTTGGGCCAATATATTTATTGAAAAGTCTTGAAAAATAAGCCGAAAAGATATTGAAAAGTTGGTTCGCAAAGAAAGAGAAGTCCGCTGGCTAGAGGGAGTAGAACGCATAGCGATTGGAAAGTGCAATGGGAAAAGAATAGGGCGGTTATCGGATAAAAGCCCATCTATGTCATATTGCACAGAAATAAAAAGAAGTTCTAGGTGAAAAAGACGAATGTTCGTTTCAACTGACGATTTCCGTTGCCTGTCTGGCGCAAAGGTGCTAAGCTAAAAATATAACGAGGAGGGGACTATTATGACAGAACTGGAAATGATACAGCGATCCGGCTAGGAAGCGGCTGCCAACGGCGGCAGGAGAGCAGCTGGGCCTGCCTGTCCGGGAGATGCAGGGGAAGGCCGGGCCTTTTCAGGCGGTGTACTATGGGACAAACGCACAGCGGTTTATTCTGGACCATCTGATGGACATCCTGCGGGAAGAACAATAGCGCAATAGATAAGGAGTAGCATATGACATTAGAAAAACAAGATGCGGAGCTTTTTTATCAGCTTTGGTTCCCTTTGCTGGACTTCGTAAATCAAAAATACCGGGTATGTCCCGGCACGGGAACCATTGACCGGAGCCGAGGCGTCGATGCTGCCGATGCGAAGAAGATTGCAGATTATTTGTGGTCCCACACGCAGGTGCTTCAGGAATACATTGCCGATGCAAAGCTGCCGGAGGAGCAGGCCCAAATTGTGGCGGGGTGGGCGCAGTGCAAGCCGGGAAAGTACATTATGGAACGGCATTTAAAAAAGGGAACCGTTTTCATTTCAGAGGATGACCAGACGGTCTATATGGTCGAGGGGCTGTTTTCCACCTGGGAGGAGATGATGGGAAAAGGTCCGGTACTGCTGGATGCCGTGTTGATCCCCTTTAAGGATATGATTATTTCGGATGGATTAGTCAGGGCCTATCCGTTCCACTTCGGACGTGGTTACAGCGAAGCGTTTAAGGATATCTACAGGAAGGCCAAGGAGGACAATACGATTCGTTTTTCCTTAAGCGGCGGCGAACCGGAACGTCGTCCCAACAAGGAAAAAGAAACCGGCACGGTGGAAAGCTATGTGATCAAGGTGTCTCTGGGACGCAGCTGCTACCGGTACATTCAAATCGGCAAGCAGAAAACCCTTGGCGCATTGAGTGAAGCGATTTTGAGTGCTTTCGAATTTGACGATGACCATTGCCATGCGTTCTTTATGGACGATCGGTATTGGAGCGATTTAGGTGCCTATTATTCTGACGATATGGATGAGGGCTGCCGGATATCCTACAAGATGCCACTTGGACGACTGGGACTGGAAAAAGGCGATAAATTTAAGTACTTGTTTGATTTTGGAGATGAATGGCGTTTCCAGTGCAGAGTGATGCAGGAGTTGGAGGAGAAAACGAAGTCTTTTCGTGTGATCAAAGCGGTTGGAGACCCGCCGGCGCAGTATCCGGGCTGGGATGACGAGGAGCTTTAACCAGGAGCTGCGGGATAGCCTGACGTTTGTAATGCAGAACCATCGTGGATAAGACATTTGAAAAGGAAACATCCCCGGCAGGCGTGATATGCTCCCTTTATGAGAGACAGTGAAATAAAAACACTGTCAATCACGAAGGGAGCATTGTTCATGTCAAGAAACGGTTTGCAATCAGTGTGCGTTCCACGATGCTCCTTGAAATAGTTCGTAATGCTTGAAAAATGAGGCAACGGGAGTTCAGTATGAGGGTGAGCGTTCATGCAATCATCGTGAAGAAAGATGATTCCTGATGGACTTTGCAAAGGAATTATGGTAAAATGATAATATATAGTAGTATTTGATAAGCAAATCGGAAAGGAGTGGCTGGGATGGGAAACATCTATTTTACGTCTGATTTAGAAATACAGGTTTTGAAAGCAATAAAGGAAGCATACGACTGTGCGGATGTAAAAAATGACCTGGACAGAATCCGATGGATGATTCAATACGGGACGAACGGGCAGGCCGGATACCTTGATTGGGAAATGCGGAAAAAATATCCCATGATCGATTACATGCTGCAAGTAGCAAATCATTTTCCAGCCCAAGCGCATTCTCCAGGATATTGCGGGAAAGGCATCACAGCATCTCCCGAAAAATCAAACCTGGAACAGGATTATTGGGGGATTCTTTGTGATACTGCGATCAAAAAAGGAATTAAGAGAAGGCTGGAAGAGTGTATTGATTACATTGGATAGGCTTTACAACAAGCATGAAGTAAAAGATGCTGTGGTAGGAATAGCCGTCCCCAATATTGTGATTAACTTCCAGAGGACTTTGAATTAAATAACCATCAAAAATCGTACTATATTAGGAAATGAGTTGTGCAAATGGAGTTTTTGCTTAAATTTGGGAAAAAGGAACATTTAGAACAGTTAAAAAATGGAATTGTTCATTTTAGCCCCATTGAGTTATTTCAAGAAGATGTTACAACTTTTCGTGGCGATAAAATGGAAGGGAAGGAGTACCTCAATCTATCAAAGCCCTTCGTGGTCAATGGGGTCGATATTTCTGCGTACATAGAAAAAGCAGTTATTTCGAGTATACCGGATTGTCCGGTACGCTCCTTCTCGGCTTCTTTGCTATCGCATAAGAATTGCCACATGGTATCTGAAGACACTTATGCGCTAAACGATAATTTTATAGCAGAAATGAGCCAATTCGGAGATCATGCGTTATTATTCAATTTCTCTGATTTTGTGAATGCACTGGTGAAAAACCTTGAAGCTGCGGGATGTGGATATGGATATCACCCCATAAAATACATCGACAAACGCAATCATGGGCTTATACGTGAGTATTACGATAAAATAGATGAAGACTCAAAAAGCATGGCACATTTGTTTGTCAAGGATACCGCAAATTCATATCCGTTGCAAAATGAATGGAGATTTGTGTTTTTTGATTATAACAACTATTTCCACTTGGGCGAGGGAGATGGAAAAAATCTTTGCACAGAATTTTCTACTCAAATGCCAGTTTTCACAACAGATGAACTTTGCACGCTTAGATGCAGTGGAGATTGCCTTTTTGGTAATTGAGGAGAGAGAATATGCCGACACTTGAATGGATTGGAAAAGAGAAAGTCGTCAATCACCATTTCCTATTGCCAGCTACAAAACAAGTTTGAGG
>UMAT01037388.1_pt1 | contig 14632 bp, 11 predicted proteins | sample 1963781 | NCBI WGS metagenome assembly UMAT01 (sample SAMEA4835923, study PRJEB28245) | human gut metagenome | biome: gut microbiome; material: fecal sample | place: Denmark | collected 2008
AAATAGTATAGGGGCATCAGCCCTTGACTGCGCCAATCGTGACCGCCGGGGTGACGAGAATATCCACCTTCGTCTCCTTGCTGACGATTTTGCCGCATTCGGACGCGACAATCGTGATGAAGTAGACCGCCAGCGGGCCGCCCGCGCCGCCGAGCTTATTTGCCGCCATGCCGACGGCAATCAGGCTGTACAGCACCAATTGCGGGGCAGAGAGCGCCGCGCCGATGGACACCGCCATGGCCGGGCCCGCAACCTGCTGGGCGAAGTTGCCCGCGTCAATTAGGAACTGCACGTTCAGCTGCTGACCGAGCGTCTTGATGATTGTGCCAATCAGCAGCGAGGCGAACAGCCCCTGCGCCATGGCGCCCATGGCGTCTATCCCGTAGCGTTTTGCGGAAAACAGAACGTTCTTCCGCTTCAGAAACGCGCTGACCTTTCCCATGTCCTCCAAATCTCCCTTGTACGGGGAAGCCCCGCGAAATTTCCGCCGAAAACGGTGGATTGCATTTATTATAACATATTGACAAGAAAGAAACAAGCATATATCACAGAATGTGTGGATTGCGTGAACAAAGTGCGAAAATTTCGCGCAAAACCGATGATAACAGTCGTTTTTGTTGCAAGGCAATCGTAACCGTGCTATAATGGAGCGATTGCAAACGGCTCACGCGCTTGCAGTCAGCGCAGGAGAGGAGGCATCCGGTCAGTCAGCGCCGGAAGAGCACGGATGAGAAAGAAAAACTCCATCATCAATATGATCGTCGGGCTGGTGGGGCAGCTGCTGAACATGCTGCTTTCCTTCGGCGGACGCATGGTGTTCGTCCACTACCTGTCGCAGGAATATCTCGGCGTGAACGGCCTCTTCGGCGATGTGCTGGGAATGCTGAATCTGGCGGAATTGGGCATCGGCTCGGCAATGATTTTCAGCATGTACCGCCCGGCGGCGCAGAACGACGAGAAGCAGCTGGCGCGCCTGATGAACCTCTATCGCACGCTGTACCGCATCGTTGCGCTGGCGGTGCTGGGCATCGGGCTGGCGCTCATGCCGTTCCTGCCGCGGCTGATGAAGGGCGGCGAGGGCGTGGAGAACCTGCAGCTGATTTATCTGCTGTACCTCCTGCAAGCTGTCACGTCATACCTGCTGTCCTACAAGAACGCCATCTATCAGGCGTACCAGAAGGCATACATCCGCAAGGCGGTTGACCAAATCATCGGCATCGTGCGCCTGATTCTGCAAATCGTTGTGCTGGTAACGACGCGGAATTTCATCCTCTACCTGATTATCCAGCTTTTCATGCCGATGCTCACCAGCGCTATCATCTGGGCGCGCGCGGACAGGGAGTTCCCGTACCTCAAGCAGTACAAGGAGCTGCCCGAACCGCAGGAGCGCAAGGCGATTTTCAAGAACGTCGGCGCGCTGAGCCTGCATAAGCTGGCGACGGTTATCGTCCGCAGCACGGATAACCTGATTATGTCCGCGTTTGACGGGCTGGCTACGGTCGGCATATACTCCAACTACAAGCTCGTTTTGATGAACGTCAACAACCTGCTGGGGCATGTGACGGGCGCATTCACCGCCAGCATCGGCAACCTGAACGCGCTGGAGGGCAGAAAGCGCGTCTACGAAATCTTCCGCATCCTCGATTTCGCCGCTTTCCTGCTCTACGGCTACCTCTCCGGCGGACTGGTGACGCTGATCAACTTCTTCATCCGCATGATTTTCGGCGAAGAGTACCTTTTCTCGATGACGGTCGTCGTCATCATCATAGCGGAGTTTTTCATCAGCGGTCTTCGCCAGATGGGACTGCAGTTCCGCGAGGCGCTGGGGCTGTTCTGGTATGACCGCTACAAGGCGCTGGCGGAGGCCATCATCAACCTTGTTGTATCGCTGATTCTGGTGCGGCGCTTTGGCGTGGCGGGCATCATCGGCGGCACGATTATCTCCAGCCTGCTGACGTGCGTCTGGTTTGAACCGTATGTGCTGATGCGTTACGGCATTGAAGAGGACTGGCAGAAGAAGCTGCGCCGCTACTTCATGGATTACATCGTCCGCTGGGTGGTGGTCGCGGGGGTCAGCGCCGTGTCCTACTGGATTTTCCAGCTGATGCCGCAGACAAATTTCTTCTGGTTCATCGTCCAAGGGCTGATTTACACCGCGATTTTCGCCGCGGTCGTGCTGACGGTATACGGCAGAACGCCGGAATTCCAGTACCTGCTGGAGATGACCGTCCGCAAGCTCAGGAAGAAACTGCGCGGCGGGGCGTAAGCCGGCTTGGAATCGCGAAAAGGGTCAAGGGACGAAGTCCCTTGCGGAGTCAAGGGGCAGCGCCCCTTGGGTTCCCCAATCAACACGCGGACAGCAGTATGAAAGTGTCAACAACTGAATCGCGAAAAAGGGAGTCAAGGGACGAAGTCCCTTGCGGAGTCAAGGGGCAGCGCCCCTTGGGTTCCCTCAATAAACACGCAGAAGCAGTATGAAAGTGTCACCAACTGAATCGCGAAAAAGGGAGTCCAGAGGGTCGAAGACCCTTTGGCGGGGTCAAGGGGCAGCGCCCCTTGCGGCTCTCGCTAATCAATGTGGAAGGGAAGGAAACCGATGAAAATCCTGATGGTCAATAAGTTCTTGTACCCGCGCGGCGGGGCGGAAACGTATATGCTCCGCATTGGGGAAGAACTGACGAGACGCGGTCATCAGGTGGAATATTTCGGCATGTACGACGAGAAAAACACCGTCGGGAACGCCGAAGGGCTGACGACTGTCAACATGGACTTCCACGCGTCCGGCGTGGAAAAGCTGCTGTACCCCTTCCGCATCATCTATTCCGGCGAGGCGCGGCGCAAAATGCGGCAGGTTATCGACCGCTTCCACCCGGACATCATCCACTTCAACAACATCAATTTCCAGCTTACCCCGTCCGTCATTCTGGCGGGGGCAGAGAGAAATATCCCGATGGTGCAGACCGTCCACGATTTGCAGATGCTCTGCCCGAACCACATGATGATGGAATTCGGCACATGGAAACTCTGCGAGGAATGCAGCGGGAAGAAGTGCAAAATGGCGTGCGTGCGCAAAAAGTGCATCCACGGGTCGCGCGCAAAGAGCCTCATCGGCGCGATAGAAGGCACGATTTATACCAGCAGCCATGTGTATGACCGCGTGGCGCGCTATATCTGCCCCAGCCGCTTCATCGAGGAAAAACTGCTGACCGTTCTGCGTTACGCCGGAAAAACCACCATGATTCATAACTTCTTGAGCAAGACGGCGGATATCGACGTGCCCAAGGGCGATTACGTCCTGTATTTCGGGCGCTTGTCGGAGGAAAAGGGCATCGACCGCATCCTTGCCGCCTGCCGCCTGCTGCCGGAGATTCCGTTCGTCATTGCGGGCGGCGGGCCGCTGGAGGAACTCTGCCGAACGTGCGGCCTGCCCAACGTCCGCTTCGTCGGCTTCAAGACTGGACGGGAACTGCAGGAGCTTGTCGCGGCGGCGCGCTTCACCCTCCACCTCTCCCTGTGGTATGAAAACTGTCCGCTGGCGCTGCTGGAATCGCAGTCGCTGGGTACGCCGGTGCTGTGCAACCGCATCGGTGGAATGCCGGAGCTGGTGGAAGAGGGCAAAACGGGCGTCCTCAACGACACCTTCACGCCTGAAGCCTATGCGGAGAAGATTCGCGCGCTGTATAGCGATTCGGCGCTGCTGGAGGAAATGGCGCGCAACTGCCGCGCGAAGAAGGAAAGCATGATGACGCTCGACCGCTACTGCGACCGGCTGCTGGAAATCTACATGGAGGAAATCGGAGGAAAACGCGCGTGATGGATGGCAAAAAGCGCAAAGTAATGTTCCTGATTTACAGCCTGTGCGGGGGCGGCGCGGAGCGGGTGCTGGTGGAAACAGTCAACCGCCTCCCTAAAGACCGCTACGACGTGACGCTCATGACGCTTTTCCACGACGATACCCGCGCCGGGATGCTGTCGCCGGAGGTGCATTACCGCCCGGCGCTGCGCGTGAAGAACGGCAGGGCGCAGAAAATCCTCAGCGGTATCATGCAGTACATCATCCCGCCGAAATGGCTGTATCGCTGGTTCTTCAGGAGCGACGCGGATGTGGAAGTCGCCTTCATGGAGGCGTTCCCGACAAAAATCCTCGCGTACTCCACCAATCAGCACGCGAAAAAGTACGCGTGGGTGCATATCGACGTGCAGACGTACACCAAGCAGGATCGCCTGTTCCGCTCCATGCGGCATCAAAAGGCGTGCTATGAGCGGTTTGACGGCATCTACTGTGTGTCGGAGAACGTCAAGGAAGCGTTTTCCGCGAAATTCGGCTTGACGGAGCGCGTCCATGTCGCCTATAATATACTGGATGAGCAGGCAATCCGCCGCCGGAAAGACGAGCCGGTGGACGACATCCCGAAGGGCGAGTTCCTGATGGTCAGTGTCGGCAGCCTGATTCCGCGCAAGGGGTTTGAGCGGCTGATTCATGTCTGCGGGCGGCTCAAAAGCCGTGGCTACCACTTCCACCTGCTGATTCTGGGCAAGGGGGAGCTGTACGAAGATCTGGCGGAGCAGGTGATTGACGAGCATTTGCGGGACAGCGTGCAGCTGCTGGGCTTCCGCGATAACCCGTACCCGTATATGGCGGCGGCGGATTTGTACGTCTGCCCATCCTACGTCGAGGGGTTCAGCACGGTGGTGAGCGAAGCCGTTGTGCTGGAAACGCCCGTCGTGACGACGGACTGCTCCGGAATGCGCGAGATTCTGGGCGACAGCGAGTACGGCCTGATTACGCAGAACACTGAGGAATCGCTCTTCGAGGGCTTGCGGACGATGCTGGACAAGCCGGAAGTCTACCAATACTACCAGCAGCGCGTCCGCGAGCGCGCACCGTTCTTCTATATGGAAGAAAGGCTGAAGGCGTATGAGGAGATTCTTGACCAGTAAGGAAAACATGTTATGAGCGACATCCTGCGAAAATTCCGCCGCGGCGCCACCCTGCTGGGCGAACTGATCAAGTACGAGGCGGCAGCCCTCTGCGCCGGCGTGCTGAAAGTCACCAATCCGCGGTACCGCCACGTTTGGCTTGTGTCCGAGCGCGGCAGGGAAGCCCGTGACAACGGCTACCACTATTTCGCGTATCTTCGGCAGGCGCACCCCGAAATCAACGCCGTCTACGTCGCAGACCCCCAGCTGCCCGACTATGACCGCGTTGCGCAGCTGGGCAGCGTCGTGCCGTATCGCAGCTGGCGGCACTACCTGCTCTGCGCCGCGTCGGAAATGAAGGTTTCCACCCATGTTTCCGGTTATACGCCTGATATTGAACGCTATTATATGCTCGATAAGCTCCACATCGTGCGCGGAAAAAAGGTGTTTTTGCAGCATGGCATCATGATTGACGATATGAAGTGGTACCATTACCCCAACGTCGTCATGGATTTGTTTGTCACGACGCTGCAAAAGGAGCGTGATTTCGTCGAGTCGGCGTTCGGGTATCCAAAAGGCGTCGTCCGCCGATTGGGACTGTGCCGATATGATGCGCTTCTGCATCCGCACGAGACGAAGCGGCAGGTGCTGTTTATGCCGACGTGGCGGACGTATGCCGTGGAGGGCAAAACACAGGCGGAGTTTGAGCAGACGGACTATTTCCAGCACTGGCAGGCGGTCATTTCCGACCCGAAGCTGGAGAAGCTGCTGACGAAATACGGCTATGACGCCGTGTTCTACCCGCATTTTGAGGTGCAGCGCTTCCTGTCCGCTTTCCATACGGAGAATCCGCACGTCAAAATCGGCGCGCTGGGGCAGATGGATGTGCAGACGCTGCTGATGGAGTCCGCGCTGCTGATAACGGACTTCTCCAGCATCCAGTTCGACTTCGCGTATATGCTCAAGCCCGAAATCTACTACCAGTTTGACGAGGCGCGGTACTGGGGCACGCACCACGACCGCGGCTATTTCGACTATCGCGTGGACGGCTTCGGGGAGGTCGTGACGACGCAGGAGGCGCTGCTGACAGCCATCGAAACCGCGCTTGCGTCGGAGTGCGCCGTCACGCCGGAAATGCAGAAGCACATCCGCGATACCTTCGGCGCGCTCGACGACCACAACTGCGAGCGAAATCATCAGGCAATCAGGGAGCTGATGTCATGAAAGCAAACGACGGGCAGGCGAACCTCATTCTGCTGGACAGCGCGCCGCAGCCGGAATGGAACTTTGCGGCGCTGATGGAAGCGGAGACAGGGGAAAAGTGGAACATCTGGCACATTGACAGCCATTTTTCGGACAGCGCATGGAAGAAGAAGGCGAAATTCTTCCTTTTTCCGCTCAAAGTCCTGCGCCACCGCAAGGAATTTGGCACCATTCTGTCCTACCAGCAGTTTTACGGGCTGTTTTTCGCTTTTTACAGCGCCATTTTTCACCTGAAAAAGCACTGCCATCTTATCGTCACCACGTTCATCTACCGCCCGAAGCAGGGCTGGAAGGGCAAACTGTACGCGTGGTTCATGCGCAAGGCGGTGAACAGCCCCGCGCTGGACAAAATCGTCTGCTTTTCCAGCAGCGAACCGGCGTATTACCAGTCCATTTTCGGCACGGACAAGTTCACCTATGTGCCGCTGGGGCTGGGCGATTTGAACCGCGGCGGGCGCATTCCGCAGGGGGAGGAGCGATTCATCCTTGCGGCGGGAAAGAGCAACCGCGACTATGACTTCCTTGTGGATGCGCTGAAGGACACGCCGTATCAGGTGCGCATTCTGTCCGACGCGTACAACCACCCGAACCCCGGCAGCAACATCCGCATTTATCACGATGTGTTCGGCGAGAAGTACTATCAAATGCTGTCAGAATGCTGCTGCGTAATTGTGCCGCTTGCCGATGCGCGTATTTCGGCGGGGCAGCTGGTGTTCCTGCAGGCGATGATGTTCGCCAAGCCGATTATCACCACGGAATCGGACACCGTGCGCGACTACATCGAATCGGGCAAAAACGGTCTGATCATTCCCAAACAGCGTGATGCGCTGCGGGACGCGGTTCGCCGGCTCTACGAGGATGAAGCGCTGTACCGCGGCATGGCAAAGGAGGGCAGATGCCGATTCTTGGAAAGCTATTCTGTGGCAAGCATGGCGCGGCGAATTGGGTCAATCTGGCGGAAGCTGGACGAAAAGAAATGCTGAAAAAGGACATTCAACCGCGCCCGGCGTATCTGAAATGGGCGTATATCGGCATGATGACCATCGCCTTCTGGAATGGTGGGCTGGGGCTGCCGTGGTTCACGAAATATGTGCTGCAAGTCGGCGTGCTGGGCATGGCGCTGCTGTTTATGCTGGTGACGGGCGACTTCCGGCGGCTGAAAGCCGTGGGACAGTTTGCGGTGATGTTCGGGCTGCCGTTTGTGATGATGGCGGCGCTGTCAATGCTGTACTGGGCATTGGATTTTCAGCAGCTCAACTACATGTCGCGCGGCTGCTCGACGATTCTCTACCATGTCATATCGCTCAGCGCAATGTGCAGCGCGGTGTACCTCTTCGGCCGCAGGAGCATTGATTATACGCTCTACGGCATGTGCGGCGCGAATGTCTGCATTGTGCTGGGATCCATCAAGGAGAACGGCATCGGGGCGTTTGTAACGGGGCTGATTGCGTTTGCAAAGTCCGGCGGGATTGACACGAACGCCGCCATCAAGGCGCTGGAAGTGCATGACCTGACGTTTGCCTTCGGGCTGATGCTGCTGTTCGCCCTGTGCTGCGAGCGAGGCAAAAAACGCCTGATTTATGCTGCCTTATCGGGGCTGTTCTTCTTTCTGGGCCTCAAACGCATCGCGCTGATTGGCTTGGTCGGCGTGTTTTTGATGGGCGAGTTCATCCGCAGGAGAAAACCGAAAGCCCAAAGCATCCTGATTATCCTCATTTCCATTGGCGCCATTGTCATTTGCTTCGGGTATGTGTACCTGATTCAGTCGGGGCTGTTCAACGAAATCGTCCACGCGCTGGAGATTGACACGATGGGGCGCGACAGGCTCTATGCCGCGTTTCAGGAGGTCTACGATTTTTCCCCCGCCTTCCGAGGGTATGGCATTGGCTATGTTACACGCTATATCAGCATCATGACGGAAGCCGGCGTTGGCGTATTCGGCACGCACAGCTTCGGCGGAATGCACAACGATATTGTTACCATGTACATCGAGTTAGGCTTCTGGGGCTTCGCGTTCTGGATTTGGTACAGCTGGAACGGGCGCATTGTGTGGTGCCAGAAGGAGTTCGGGATGCAGACAGCCCTGCTGCTGCTGTACGAAACGATTTACGGCTTCATTACCTACGCCACCGACAACACGGTGTTCTACTGCTATATCAACACGGTCTTTATGCTGCTGCCGATTGCGATGGCGATTGGCGAGCAGGAACAAGGCGAGGAGAAAGGCAAGCATGAAAGAAAAAAACCGGAAACGAGCAAGGAGCGGCGTGTGGTCGCTTCTTGAGCGGATGCTGCAGGGTGTGTGGAGATACCGCCTGCTTTGCCTGCTGCTGATCATCGCGGCGATGGTAACCACCAGCGCCCTGATGCATCCGGGAAAGATGCAGTCGGCAACCGCCCTCATTGCCCTGAACTATGAGGAAGCGACAAGGGGACTTTATCCGAATCAGACGCGATTCAACATTTCGCTGCTCAAGTCTGACGAGGTGCTTTCGCGTGCGCTTGAAAAGGCGGGCGTGACGAACATGGAGTCCCTTGCGCTGGCGGAGCACATCAGCGTAAGCGCGTCAAACGTTGGCGGCATGTCGATTGATTCCGGCAGCGCCAGCGCCTACAAGATTGCCACCACTTACACCGTCTCCTACAAGCGCAATGAGGAGTTGCCGGCAAGCATCAGCACCGGCGACATGCTCCAGCTGATTATCGAGGCGTACAAGGAAGTGTTCTACGAGAACTACACCTACGTCGATACGGCGCTCAATCCGAACTGGGATGAACTGGATGAACTGGAGTATGTGGAAATCGGCACATTCTTCGAGAAAGAAATCGGCAAAGTCAGCCGCTTTTTGAAGAGCCGCGCGAACGAGAACGGCACGTTCCGTTCCTCAGCCAACAACGAGACGTTTATCTCTTTGCAGAAGAAGGCACAGAATTTCTCTAACATTGACCTTGAAAAGTACAACGCGTATGTGCGGCAGAGCGGGTTATCCAAAAATCGCGATCGCTATGTGTCCAAGCTGAAATATCAGAATCAGCTGCGCAACATTGAGTATCAGAAATTCATGAGCCACTATCAGAACCATCTTGCAACGATTGATATGTACGATTCCGCGCTGACAAGCGTTGTGCTGATTCCGACGCTGGATACGCAGGCAAGTTTCTATATGTCGCGCACGAAGGTGGCGATTGACTATCAGGCAAGCTCCGCTGAGACGGAAAACTTCCATGCCCATGATACAAAGGAGAAAATCAAGGACAATGAGTACACCATCGAGAAGATGCTCGCGGAAGACGCCAATGCGGCGGAGAACATCGTCACGGCGGAGATGCTGATTGATACCATGAAGACCAAATTGGCGGATTTGATTGAACGCACAAATGTCATCAACCGCGAGTATGTCCGCTATAAGACGCGCAACTACCTTACCGTGTCCTATGGGCAGATGAGCGCGATGGATGAATACAGCATCAAGTGGTCGATCTTGATGGGCGGCGTGACGTTCTGCGTCTGCTGCGTGCTGTTGCTGGTGATTGAGGGCAGAAAAAAGCATGAAAAAGTTTAACATCATCCGCTACTTAAAGCGCTGGTGGCCGCTGATTGCGCTGATGTCCATCTTTGCCGGCGCGTTCTTCATGCGCTATGCCAGCAACAATCAGGCGTACACGGCGCAGGCTGTCATTAAGTACACCTACGACGCGGCGTCGGAGGGCTTGACCCCGAACGGCGAGCCGCTGGACGTTTCCGAAATCTTTTCCTCGACGGTCGTCAAGGAAGCGATTGAGCGCCTTGGCTATTCCGTCAATGTCGATACCATCCGCTCCGGCGGCACGGTGACGGGCATCACCCCTGCCGATGTGCAGACGCGGCAGGATGCGCTGGCGGAAAAAGGCGAAGAGGTGGAGGAATACTATCCGACGGAATACACCGTCAAGCTGACTGTTGGCAGCAGCCGAAGCGCTGAGTTCGCGCGCTTGATGCTGGATGAAATTTTGAGCTGCTATTTTGCCAGCTTCGGGGAGAAATATGTGGATTACTCCACCATCCCCAACAACGCGGAAAACGTGCTGGCGGGCGGTTATGATTACATTGAGCAGGCGGAAATTCTCAGCAATTCCGTGGATGAGATTATCGCGCAGTTAGGCAGCCGCCAAAGCGCTGCGCCGGATTTCACCTCGTCGCGCACGGGTCTGTCCGTCTCCGACCTGTTTGATGAATACAGCTATATCCAGTCGGTGCGGATTCCGTACCTGTTTTCGGAGATTTTGGGCGAAAAGCTGACGCAGAACCGCGAAATCCTGCTGAAAAAGTATCAGGAGCGGTATGCGAATTACATGCTGACAAGCGGCACCGATGGCGACAAGGTGGCAAGCGTCAAGGAAGTCATTGAAAGCTATGGCAATAAGAACAAGGAAGGCTCGCTGTACTATGCCGGAACGAACGGCACGGACACGCATGGGCAGAACGGCCTTGTGCTGAATGACGTCTATGAGGAGCATGATGAGGACGGCAAGATTAAAGACCGCACCACTGTTTACGACACGCTCATCAGCGACTATGTGACGCTGCTCAACCGCAAGTCCGACAGCCTGATTGATGCGGCGTACTGCCAGTACATCATCGACACCTTCTCCAAGGCGCCGGACGCGACGGAGAACACCGCCGAAGCCCGCGCGTCGGTGGAGGCGGAAATCAGCGCGCTGCAAACCCGGCTGGATGACCTCTATCAGGTGCTGCTGGTGACGATGGAGGAGTACAACGAGTACATGGGCGCGGTGAACGTGGGCGTGCTGTCCACCACAGCGGTGAGCGCGCGCGTCAACGTCAAGCTGTACATGATGTTGGGCGTTGTCGTGTTCTTCATCCTCGGCGTCTGCGGCGCCATCCTGCTGGGGCGAATCCAGGACTTCGTGGAGTACCTGTTCTTCACCGAGCAGTCGCTGGAAATGCCGAACCGTACGGCGTGCGACCTGTACATCAAGAACAACACCGAGCGCGTGCTGGGCGACGACAACGTGTGCGTTGTGCTGGAGCTGACGAACCTGAGCCACATCAACAACGAGCTGGGGCGCATGAAGGGCAACGAAGTGCTGCGCCGATTCGCGGACTTCATCAAGGAAGCGTCTGCAACCTGCGGTACGGTGTATTACAACGGCGGCTGGCAGTTCATCGGCTTCTTCGAGCAGTGCCGCCGTGAGGACGCGGAGAGCTTTGCGGACTACATGCACCGCCTCGTGCACGCCTACAACGAGGAAAGCGGCGACGCGAAGATGGAATACAGCCTTGGCATGGCGGAAAGCCGCACCGCCAACGCCCATACGTTGCGTACCCTGCTGCGCGGCGCAATGATGGACCGCAGAAAGCAGGAGGACTAAGCCATGAAAAAGTGGAAAAAAGTGCTGCTGTATGTGCTGACTGTGCTGCTGGTGATGGCGGGCGTTTGCGGATACTTCCTCTTCCTGTATCCGCATGAGCAGGACTTTGTGGAAAGCTACTACAAAGTGCAGTCGGATCAGCTGACGAGCCATCTGCGGATTGTGCAGCTCTCCGACCTGCACCTGCGGGAGTTCGGCGAGAACAACTGCGATTTGGTGGCGCGGATTCGTGCTTTGAAGCCGGACATCATCGCCATCACGGGCGATATGAACGACAAGAAAAGCGACGACACGCACGTCGTGACGGACTTGTGTGCGCAGCTGGTGGAAATTGCCCCGGTGTACTATGTGCCGGGCAACCACGAGTGGCCGAAAATCGTGTTCGAGGGCAGCACACTCGCGTCGGATTTGGAAGCGCTGGGGGTGCACTTTCTGGCGGATAAGTACGAAACTGTAACCATCGGCAGCAATACGCTGCTCATCGGCGGCATTGCGGAAGCGCCGGTATCCTATGAGAAGTACGCCAGCGGATTTCTGGAGGATTTCGCCGCCCAGCCGGGCTACAAGATGCTGCTCGTCCACTATCCGGAATACTACGCGGAGGATACGGGCGCGCTGATTGGCAAGGACATCGACATGGCGCTCTGCGGCCACGCGCACGGCGGTCAGGTTCGCCTTCCCTTCCTCGGCGCGCTCTACACGCCGGATCAGGGCTTCCTGCCCGATTTGACCGAAGGCGTGCAGACGATTTCCGGCACGAAGGTCATCATCAGCCGCGGACTGGGGGACGACGTGGGGCAGATTCTGCCGCGCATCAATAATCCGCCGGAACTGGTGATTATTGACGCGAACTGGTATTGATACCTTCATTTTCAGGAGGATGGGAATCAATATGCGTGAAGCAGACAAACTCGTCAGCGTCATTATTCCGGTTTACAAGGTGGAAAAGTACCTGCCGATGTGCGTGGACAGCGTGCTGAATCAGTCGTATCGTAACTTGGAGGTTATTCTGGTAGACGATGGCTCGCCGGACAACTGCCCCGCCATCTGTGACGAATATGCCAAAAAGGACAAGCGAATCCGCGTCATCCACCAGAAAAACGCCGGACTGTCAATGGCGCGCAATGCCGGATTGGACATCTGCACAGGCGACTATATCACCTTTGTGGACAGCGACGACGCGCTGCATGTTGCCTTTGTGGCGCGCTTGCTGGCGGCGTGCGAGGAGAACGGCGCGGAAATCGCTGTCGGGGATTACATGAAGGCGACACCAGCGGAATATCTGCCGAAAATAGCCGCGCCGTTGGCGAATAAGCCTGTGCGCGTGGTGGATGGGCGCGAGGCAAACATGATGCTTTACCGCAGGTCGGAATGGGTGCGGATGGTGACGGCATGGGGGAAGCTGTTTCGGCGCGAAATGCTGGAAACGGAACGCTTCCCGGACGTGAAGCTGCATGAGGACGAGGCGCTGATATACAAGCTGCTTTACCGAAGCCGGCAGGTGGCAATGGTGGATGGCGCGCTGTACCTCTACACGGCGAATCAGGGCGGTTTGATGGCGAACCGCTTTACCCCGGAGCGCATGACGATGCTGGATATTCTCGATGAGCGGCTGGCGTTCTACCGCGAAAACGGCGAAACCGGCGACTTAATCCGCTTTACGCAAAACCGGCAGTTTATGTTTGCGGCAGAATACTATCTGCATACGGCGGATAACAAGCCTTTCCGCCGCAAGGCGCGCAAAAAGCAGTGGGCGCTGTATTGGCCGCTGATGCGCTCCTCGTACTGGCTGCGCAGGAAACTCGTGTATACCTATGCCATGCTGCTGCCCGGGCATTTCAAGAAGTTGTATTTCTAAGGCACCACCGCATTTGTGCGGTGTTACCCTAATGCAGCGGGTGGAATCCACGAAAGGAAGAAAAAGGATGAATCAAGTCAGCATCATCATTCCCGTGCACAACACGCCGGAGGAATATCTGCGCGAATGCTTGCATTCCGTTCTGCGGCAGGATTACACGAATTGGGAAGCCATCCTGATTGACGACGGCTCGACCAGCGGCGCGGAGCGTATCTGTGATGAATACGCGGCGAAGGATGCGCGCTTTTGCGTGATTCATCAGCGGCAAAGCGGCGTATCTGCGGCGCGCAACGCGGGCATGGCGGCGGCGAATGGCGACTGGCTGATTTTTCTGGATTCCGACGACTGGTGGGAGGACAATCTGCTGTCATCCGCAATGAAAAAGCTGGCGGAGGAACCGGCGGATCTGCTGGTGTTTGATTTCAAAACGTTTTCGCAGCAGAAAACGGACGAGACAGCACCGCCCGCAGAAAAGAAGCGGCACGCAGGCACCTCCATAATGGAGGAAATGCAGCTGGGCTTGCTGGATCGGAATGAACGGTATGCTGCAAACTACTTTGGCGGACCGTGCATACAGCTGATTCGCCGGACAATCGTCGTCGAGCATCAGCTTGCGTTTCCGGAAGCGATTCATCAAAGCGAAGATGCGCTGTTCAATATGCAGATGCTGGAGTACGTCAAGTCCGTGGATTTTCTGCATGAAACGCTGACAACGTACAGGGTTTGGGGCATGTCATCGTTTCAGCGGTTTCATGCGGATTTGCCGCAGCAGATGGAGCAGGTGAATCAGCAATTCCTGACATTCGGGAAAGTGCACCACAAGGGCGATTTCTATTGGAATGCCTATGAAGTGTGGCTGATGGAAACCTACATCCGCCTGCTGAAGCGCTACTTCTATCACCCGAATAATCCGCAGTCGGAGGCGGAAAAGAAGCGGGCATGGAAGGCGCTGCTGACAACCTGCCCGTCGCTGAAGCAGCTGCGCCGCGCAAGCTGGAAGAAGATGTACCAGTCGCGCAAGTCGTATCCGCTGCTGCTGTTTTTCCTGCTGTACTGCCGCTGCTACGCGCTCAATCGGCGCGTGATGGAATGGCTTTTGCGGACGGACAGATACTGACAAAAAAGGGTTCTTCGCGGAAAGTTGGGGGAGCAAACAAGGGCTTCGGTGAAGCACTAAAAAGCTGCACGCGGAAGGAGCATGAAAGTGCGACCAACTCA
>UMAT01022743.1_pt1 | contig 14370 bp, 10 predicted proteins | sample 1963781 | NCBI WGS metagenome assembly UMAT01 (sample SAMEA4835923, study PRJEB28245) | human gut metagenome | biome: gut microbiome; material: fecal sample | place: Denmark | collected 2008
ACGACCTGTGGCTGCGCTGGGCGACCCTGCTCCACGACATCGGCAAACCGAGAACGAAACGCTGGGAACCCAAGGCGGGATGGACTTTCCACAACCATAACTTCATCGGGGAAAAGATGATTCCGGAAATCTTCCGCAAGATGAAGCTCCCGATGAACGAGAAAATGAAATACGTGCAGAAGCTCGTGGGACTGCACATGCGCCCCATCGTCATTGCCGACGAGGAAGTGACCGACTCGGCTGTGCGCCGTCTGCTGTTTGAGGCCGGCGACGACATCGACGACCTGATGATGCTCTGCGAGGCCGACATCACCTCGAAGAACGAAGCCCGCAAACAGCGCTTCCTGGACAATTTCAAGCTGGTGCGCCAGAAACTGAAGGACTTGGAAGAGAAAGACCGTATCCGGAACTTCCAACCGCCAGTGGACGGAGCAGAAATTATGCACGTATTCAACCTCCAGCCTTGCCGTGAAATCGGCAGCCTGAAAAGCTCCATCAAGGATGCCATCCTCGACGGGGTGATTCCGAACGAACACGATGCGGCCTTCGACTTTATGCTGAAAAAAGCGGAACAGATGGGCCTGAAACCGGTCAACCTGCCCGAAAAGAAATAATCTACCGTCTCTCACGATATCTGTACGCATGCTGCTGCCAGGAGTCGTGAGGGACTTTTTTCTCCTCTTATCCTCCTCCCTTTCTTAAGATAAAGAATAATACGGAAGTTTCCAATATCAAAATAGCAGTATAAATTACGGTTTACCAAAATACGCACCTACAGCATACTGTAAGCAATATTCAGTCCGAAAAAGTTTCCCAAATTTAGAAACTTGTCTAAATTTCCATTTTTTATTTTCCTCCCAAACGCCTATTTTTGTCTCACTTTTTCGAAGGTAACTTAACCGTTTCAAAAGGGAATGCCGTGCAAATCGGCGACAGTACCTGCTGCTGTGATTCTTGTAAAAACCGTGACATGCGTTGCAAGCCACTGTGAGCCTGCTCATGGGAAGGCGTCTACGGCAAAAGATCAGTCAGAAGACCTGCCCGGAAAAGCCTAAATTTATGTCTCACTCTTTAACTTACAGAAAATGAATCTGACAGAAATCCGTATCATCAAGCGCGACGGAAAGCAGGAGAACTTTTCGGCCGCCAAAATCACCAATGCCATCGGCAAAGCGTTTAAAGCAACCGGCATCGACTTCCAGGAGGAGGAAATAGAAGCCATCACCCGACAGGTGGTGTCGCATTTCACCCAACAGACCATCGGGGTGGAAGACATCCAGGACCTCGTGGAAAACGAACTCATGAAAGTACAGCCGGAAGTGGCCAAGAAATACATCATCTACCGCCAGTGGCGCAACACCGAACGGGAGCGCAAAACCCACATCAAGCACATCATGGACGGCATCGTGGCCATCGACAAGAACGATGTGAACCTGAGCAACGCCAACATGTCGAGCCATACGCCGGCCGGACAGATGATGACGTTCGCTTCTGAAATCACCAAGGATTATACCTACAAATATTTGCTGCCCAAGCAGTATGCCGAGGCACATCAGTTGGGCGACATCCATATTCACGACTTGGACTATTATCCCACTAAAACGACGACTTGTATCCAGTACGACCTGGACGACTTGTTTGAACGGGGTTTCCATACCAAAAACGGCAGTATCCGTACGCCGCAGTCTATCCAGAGCTATGCCACACTGGCGACCATCATCTTCCAGACCAACCAGAATGAACAACATGGAGGACAGGCCATTCCAGCCTTCGACTTTTTCATGGCCAAAGGGGTACTGAAAAGTTTCCAGAAAATCCTGGCTACGCACCTCAGCCTGTTGTTCGACCTCAAAAGAATTGAAACCGACGAAAAAGAAATTCTTCAGGGGATACGCACGCATTTCCAGAGCATCGAAGCCGGAGAAGAAACGCGTACTGCTTACCTCCACTTTTTAGCAAACCAAGGCCTCACGCTGACACAGGAAGAACTGGACTACGTGTTGCGCAAGACGCTGGCTCAGACCCGCAAAGACACGCACCAGGCCATGGAAGGCTTCATCCATAACCTGAACACCATGCATTCCCGCGGAGGGAACCAGGTGGTTTTCAGTTCCATCAATTACGGTACCGACACCTCGGCCGAGGGAAGAATGGTCATCCAGGAATTGCTGAAAGCTACCATCGAAGGCTTGGGCAATCACGGAGAAGTACCGGTGTTCCCGATTCAGATTTTCAAGGTCAAAAACGGGGTGACTTACTCGGATGCCGACTACCAGTTGGCCATACAGGACTTTGAAGCGGCCCTGGAAGGGAAGGTGACTTTCGAATGTCCGAACTTCGACCTCTTCCTGCAGGCTTGCCGTACCACGGCCAAGGCGTTGTTCCCGAACTTCATGTTTCTGGATACCCCGTTCAACACGCACGAGAAATGGCGGGCCGACGACCCGAAACGCTACCGCTATGAGCTGGCGACCATGGGATGCCGTACCCGTGTGTTCGAAAACCTGCACGGAGAAAAAACCTCACTGGGACGAGGAAACCTCTCCTTTACGACCATGAATCTGCCGCGACTGGCCATCGAAGCGCATCGCAAAGCGGAAGCTTTTGTGGACGAGACTCCGGAAAACCGCCTGGAAAAAGCAAAGGAGTTCTTCCTCCAATCGGTTCACTCCATGGCGGAATTCATTGCCGAGCAATTATACACCCGCTACCAATACCAGCGTACGGCCCTCGCCCGGCAGTTCCCGTTCATGATGGGCAACAATGTATGGAAAGGCGGTGCACAGCGTCATCCGAATGAGGAGGTGGGCGACGTGCTGAACCAAGGCACCCTGGGCATCGGCTTCATCGGAGGGCACAACGCCATGGTGGCACTCTACGGACAAGGGCACGGACATAATCCGAAAGCCTGGGAAACGCTCTATGCGGCCGTAGAAGAAATGAACAAGGCGGCAGAGGCTTATAAACAGAAATACGGTTTAAACTATTCCGTACTGGCTACGCCGGCAGAAGGACTTTCCGGCCGTTTCACCCGGATGGACAAACGGAAATACGGTATCATCGAAGGAGTGAACGACCGCGACTACTACGTCAATTCGTTCCATGTGGACGTGAAAGAGCCGATTACGATTATGGAGAAAATCAAGCGGGAAGCTCCTTTCCATGCCTTGACCAGAGGCGGGCATATCACCTATGTGGAACTGGACGGAGAAGCGCAGAAGAACGTGAAGGCCATCGCCAAGATTGTCAAGGTAATGCACGACGAACAGATTGGCTACGGCTCCATCAATCATCCGGTAGACACCTGTCACGACTGCGGTTACAAGGGGGTCATCTATAGCCGCTGTCCGGTGTGCAACGGAGAAAACATCCTGCGCATGCGCCGCATCACAGGTTACCTGACGGGCGACCTCAACAGTTGGAACTCGGCCAAACGGGCGGAAGAGCGCGACCGTGTAAAGCATGCATAATCCTTTTTACGAGTGATGTTACATTATTTATATACATATCCAGAAACCATTGTCGACGGGGAGGGCATCCGCTACTCTATCTATTTAGCCGGATGCAGCCACCGTTGCAAGGGCTGCCACAATCCGGAATCCTGGAACCCCCAAGCTGGGAAACCGCTCACGCCGGAAGTGCTGGAGCAGATGATTCAGGAAATCAATGCCAATCCGTTGCTCGACGGGGTGACTTTCTCGGGAGGAGACCCCTTCTACAACCCGAAAGAGTTTCTCCCGGTACTGAAAGCCATCAGTCAGCGTACGGGCATGCACATCTGGTGTTACACGGGCTACACCTACGAACAACTTCTTCAGGATCCGGAACGAAAAGAACTCCTCCCCTACATTCACGTACTGGTGGACGGTCCTTTCATCGAGTCGCTCTATTCCCCTTTTTTAGATTTTTGTGGAAGCAGCAACCAACGGATTCTGAAGCTCAAATAATAGCTTACCTACGTTTTTGACAAATGCCGTACTTTTAGTTCATAAATTCGTAACTAAAAGTACGGCATTCATTTTGTCATTTTCCACCCATTTTAGGTCCGTTATCGTGCACAAAATTCGCCGTTTTCGCACACGGAGTTTCGTTTCCGAACACAAAGCCCCCAATAGGCCAAATCTTGATTTATATCATGAAAACAACTATTTAGTAAAAAAACAAGATACTACTTCTTGCAGTCAATGAAAAAAGATTTACCTTTGCAGTGTGGTTGTGAAACCAATAGGTAAAAAGAAAAAGAAATTACTAAGGTATTAGAGAAACGAAAGGTAAAAAGCAATTCATTTAAGGTATTAGCTAGACTATTAAGGTATTAGATTATTTATTAAGTACAAGGTATTAGATTTTAAAGGTAAAAGTTTTCAGGAATTAGGTTTGAGAAGGTATTGGAATATCTTCTGGTAAAAAGAAAAGGTAGAAAGGATAACAAAGACACAAAAATTAAGAAGATGAAAAGAACCCTTAAATGGGGGTTCTTTAGGAAGGCAGCGGAGGTTCGGATGAGCTCTCGCTTTTTTTGTATCTATACGTCAGCTATCGGAAGAATAAACATTCACTTCCATCCCTTATAGCCACAATGCTTCGCCCTACACCCCCGATTTTCATGACTCAACGTAAAAAACTGAAGGACCCGTTGATTATGCATAAATTTCAGCAAGCCCGAACAAAAAGAAGGCCTTACTCTTTGCTCCATTCACACAAATAAGAAAGTATCCACAAAAAAACAGCGGAATGACTACCAGAGCCCTCCCGCTGTATAAAGTTATCTCACATAATGAAGAATTATCGCTGGGGAATATCTACCGAATCCTCCTGCTTTCCTTTCAGGTATTTTGAGAAGAAATCCACCATACGCCAGTAGAAATATTCATCCATGTCGCCGAAACCGTGGCGCTGTCCCGGCAGAATCAACATCTCGAAACGCTTGTTGGCCCGAATCAGGGCATTAACCACACGAATCGTGTTTCCCGGATGTACATTGTTGTCAATGTCTCCGTGTACCAGCATCAGGTGTCCCTTCAACTGCTTCACAATTTCCGGGTTAGTGGCAATCTTATAGGCAAACGTCGTATCTCCCTTCTCAGAAATTTCTTCCTTCACACCGTGATGGGTTTCACTCCACCAGCGGTTGTAGATACGGTTATCATGATTACCCGCACACGATACGGCAGCCTTGTAGAAATCCGGATATTGACAGATGGCCGCAGTCGACATGAATCCGCCTCCGGAATGTCCGTGAATACCTACCCGTGTGATATCAATGAAAGGATAACGCGCTGCCAGCTGCTCCACAGCCGCCTTATGGTCGGCCAGCGGATAATCACGCATGTTTCCGTAACCGTAGTTGTGATACCATTTAGAACGGCTAGGGTGACCACCACGCTGCCCCACGGTTATCACGATAAATCCGGCCTGTGCCAAGCGGTCGGTACGGACACTCATCCGACGGAACGGATAATCCACAGCTTCTACCTGCGGACCCGGATAGACATAGTCAATAATCGGATAAACCTTGGTAGAATCGAAATCAAACGGCTTGTACATCACGCCATACAAATCGGTCACTCCATCGGCTGCCTTTACCTTAAACGGTTCCGGGAACTGGTAACCAGCCGCTTTCAAAGAAGAGAAATCGCTTTCCTGTATGGTCATCACCTTATTACCATTACGATCCAACAAGTCCGCACAAGGAATGGTGTTGGCCCGTGAATAATTGTCGACAAAGAAACGAGCCTCATCGTCCATCTCTACGGCATGGAAGAATTCTCCGTGAGTCAGCTGTTTCAATCCGCCGCCGTTCACATTGACCTTATAGAAATGTTCATAATACGGATTCTCATCTTTCTCACGTCCGTTGGCTACAAAATATACGGTGCGAGTAGCCTCATCCACCTTCACCACACACTCTACGTGCCAAGGGCCTTCCGTGATACGGTTCTTCAGGTTTCCCTTGTCATCGTATAAATAAAGGTGTGCCCAACCGTCGCGTTCACTCCACTGGATAAACTCTTTTCCTCCATTCAACACATGGATAGGACGAGTTTCCTGGTAAGTATTCATCCGTTCCTTAACCATCGGCACAATGGAATCTTCTCCCAAAGTATAAGTACATACATCAATGCGGTGCAAGTCACGGCTGCTGCGGGTCAGGAAGAAACGTTGCTTATCCCCCTGCCAAATACGCGGAACCAATTCCTTGTCACGCTGTTTCTGTTCCAGCGGCTTTCCTTCCAAGTCAATCGACTGGTTCTTCCAGGCTGCCGTACGGATTTCTTTCCGTGTACCTGCCTGCACATCGAACAAATACAAATGATATTCCGGCATACCGGTCTCTCCCGGCATCTCATACTTATAGGTCTCCAGGGTAGGACGCGGTTCCGCTATGGAATTGATGACCCACAAAGGTTTCACATTCCGCTGATCTGCAATGATGGTCGCAAAATACTTGGAATCGGGCGACCAGTATCCCCATGCACCCCGGCGCTTGCCATTACACAACGTGTCTGTATTCAGCGTACTGTAAGGAATGCCATACCCGAAGTCCGGTGTTCCGTCGGTTGTCAGACGCACCTCTACAATGGTACTGTCTTTCTCATTCTTCCGGGCCTTCTGGTAATCGTCAATGCTCATGTAGTACAAATCACAATCCTTGGCATAGATGACCCGCTGCCCATCCGGCGATACAGAAGCCCAGTCCACTTCCTCTGGTTCTTTCTCCTTGTCCTTCAGGTATGTCAGCTTCTGAGTAGGATAGTCGTACGAGAAATAGAAAGTAGAGTCGGCTTTTGACACCACCTTGAATGTAAAGGTACGTCCGTCTTCTCCTGCCTTCAAATCGGCAATAGGCAACTGATGGGCCTCAAACGGGTCCTGCACAATCTCCGTCAACTGCGAAGCCAGACGGTCCCGGTCGAACAACAAGTCCTTACGCTTGGCAGTGGGATTGACCACATACCAGAACTTTCCTTCGCTGGTCTTATACTCAAACCAAAAGTTCGTTCCCTGCTGGAACCAGTGCGGGTCGACCATGGTCGAAAACAACATCTTGTCGAGTTTACTCTTGGTAAACTTTTCCGCCTGGAGATAACCAGGCAGATGCTCTTCCGCCTCCCCTCCAGAAATTGCCGTCAGGCAAAAACCGCCACACAAGATAGCGGCCAATAGGATTTTCTTCCTCATTCCTTTTATTCAATTAGATGGATTATACAAAAAAGACACAAAGTACAGAGAAACCTTTCTCTGTGTCCTTGTGTCCTTATTTCATTTGATAGTTTCGCTAAAACAAGAACCTCAACACATCATTGAAGTTGGCCCAGATGAGCAGGCCGAACAGCAGGACCATTCCCACCATCTGCGCATATTCCAAAAACTTGTCGCTCGGCTTCCGACGGGCAATAATCTCGTACAACAGGAACAAGACATGTCCTCCGTCGAGTGCCGGTATCGGCAGAATATTCATGAAGGCCAGAATGATAGACAAGAAAGCTGTCATTTCCCAGAAACGCTGCCAATCCCATACTTTGGGGAAGATACTACCAATGGTAGCAAAACCTCCCACGCTCTTGGCACCTTCTTTCGTGAACACATATTTCATGTCGTTCACATAGCCCTTCAGAGTATTCACTCCTAAGGCAATTCCAGCCGGGAACGATTCAAAGAAACCGTAGGTCAGTGTCCGCAGCTTGTAGTCCACCATACCTCCTATGGCCGCTACCTTAAACTGGTCGTCTGTCGTGACCTGGACCGTATCCCGTACACCCGCACGCGAATACACCAGTGTAAACTCACCCGATGTCTTTTTATCCAGTTCAGCTTTGGCCTTCAAAGCCGCCATGTTATCCAAAAATTCGTTCCAGGAAGTCATCGGTTTGCCGTCGAATGCCAGCAAGGAGTCTCCTTTCTGCACGCCCGCCTTGGCAAAGCCTCCGTCCGCCAATACGGAATCAACCACATTCGGATAGAACACATCTACAAACATAGGGTCCTCCTTCGCTACATCCAGCAAGCTCAGTTCCGGCAACAGAATCTTCTTTTCCTGTCCATTCCGCAATACGGTGACCTCACGGGCCTCCACGATACTGCGAATCATGTCCATGTTGAAACGGGTCAGTTCCTTGCCGTCGGCACTCTTCAGAATATCTCCGTCGCGGAATCCGATTTCCTGTGCATGCTCGTTGAACTTCATACCCATGGTCATGTCACTCAACGCCGTATAACGGTCACCCCACGTGAAAAGAATCATGGAATAGATGAACAAAGCCAACAGGAAGTTCATCAAAACCCCTCCAATCATGACCAGCAAGCGTTGCCAAGCCGGTTTGGAACGAAATTCCCACGGTTGGGCAGGCTGTTTCATCTGTTCGGTATCCATTGACTCATCAATCATTCCCGAAATCTTGCAATATCCGCCTAACGGCAGCCATCCTACTCCATATTCCGTGTCACTGTTCTTCGGTTTGTATTTGAACAGCGAAAACCAAGGGTCAAAGAATATATAAAACTTCTCCACCCGAATCTTAAACAGACGGGCGAAGAAAAAATGTCCCCCCTCGTGAATAATCACCAGCAAAGACAAGCTGAGAATCAACTGAAGGGCACGAATCAAAAATGTTTCCATTTCTACTTAACTTCTTTCTTTATTTATATGATTACACTTCTTATTTCATTCCGTTAATCACCAGTTCTGCCGCAATACGACGGGTTTCTGCATCCGTGGCTACATAATCGCCATAGGTAGGTGTCTGGATGAAAGGTACGCGGGTCATCGCCTTTTCAATCACGTCACTCATTCCCAAGAATGAAATCTGGTCTTTCAGGAAGGCCGCTACCACCACCTCATTGGCCGCATTCACGATGCAAGGCATATTTCCTCCCTGATGCAGGGCTTCGTAAGCCAGTGACAAGTTACGGAAACGCTGCGTGTCCGGCTTTTCGAAAGTCAACGTATTGTATTTGGCGAAATCCAACCGTTCGCCCGAAAGATGCTCCCGCTCCGGATACGAGAACGCATACTGGATGGGCAGACGCATATCGGGTACACCCAGCTGGGCTTTCACTGCCCCGTCTTCAAATTCCACCATGGAATGAATCACCGACTGCGGATGCACCACCACCTCAATCTGTGCAGGAGTCACTCCAAACAGCCATTTGGCTTCAATCACCTCAAAGCCTTTATTCATCATCGATGCAGAATCAATCGTGATTTTCGCGCCCATCGACCAGTTGGGATGCTTCAAGGCCTGCTCCTTGGTCACCGTCTGCAACTGTTCCATCGTAAACGTACGGAACGGACCTCCAGAAGCCGTCAGAATCACCTTGTGTACGGGATTGTTAATTTCCAAACACTGGAAAATGGCCGAATGTTCAGAATCTACCGGCAATATTGGTGTCTTATACTGCTGCGCCAACCCGGTAATCAGTTCCCCGGCTACCACCAACGTTTCCTTGTTGGCCAATGCAATCGTTTTTCCAGCCTTGATGGCATTGATGGTCGGTTTCAAACCCGCATATCCCACCATGGCCGTCAAGACGATGTCGATAGGCTGCGACTCAACCACCTGACACAACGCCTCAGCTCCGGCATACACCTTCACCGGCTCGTCGGCCAATGCTTCCTTCAACGCCGCATACTTATCCTCATTCGCTATCACCACCACTTCCGGGTGAAACTTGCGTGCCTGTTCAGCCAGCAATTCCACCTTGTTGTTGGCCGTAAGCGCATACACCTCATACAAATCCGGATGCTCCCCAATAACCTGAAGAGCCTGCGTACCGATGGATCCGGTAGAACCTAATATGGCAATCTGTTTTCTCATAACTTTAAAATACAACATATTTCGCCGGATCAATGGGAGTTCCCTCGTGCCACAGCTCAAAATGCACGTATGACACATGTTTGCCCTCATCTTCCGTTCCGGCCAATGCGATAACTTCTCCTCCTTTTACGCGGTCACCTTCCTTTTTCCTCGGGGTACCGCAATGTTTATAGACGGAAATAAAATTCTGTTCATGCTGAATCTGAATCAGGAACCCCTTGTCGGCCGTCTGCACCACCATCATCACCTTGCCGTCCATGGCCGCCACGATGCTTTCATCCATGGCCGCCGCCATATCCACGCCGTAATGCTGACGCGATGGCGCAAAATCTTTCATCACAATCCCCTTAGTAGGACGGAAAAACAACAAATCGGGCAATTTATGGTCTTCTTCGGCAGCTGATTCAGCTTTCTGCCGTGCCTCGTATTTCCGACGGAAATCATCTTCCTCCTTCGAACGGTTCATCAGTTCATTCGTGCGGATGGTAGTCAACGAATCGATAGACTGTACCGTATCCACGCTGACTTTTCCACTGAAGATATCCTGGATGTTCATGATGTACTGGTTCTGACGGTCGAGCGCCTCCACCAGCGAATCTGCCTTTAAAGCGTTGGTCACCACCTGCGAACGGACCTCACTGTTCATGTATCCCGGCAGGTAGTTCCGCAAAGGGGTAAACACAAGGATAATGGCTGCCAACAGGAAAATTACCGTACAGGCCGCCAGCAATACAGAAAAGCCGTTCAATTTCGACACATGGATACCTACCACCTCCTCCAAGGTGTTTTCGTTGATAATCGTCAGTTTATACTTAAACTTGATGTTCTTCCAAAATGCCTTACGACCTTTCTTTCTCATACTCTCACTGTGTTAGTTAGTCCAACAATCCGTCGGGAATATCCACGGTCATCACTTTCTGTACCCTATCTATATCCAGAATAAATTCCTCATGCGCCGGAAGAAGCAGTTCCTCCCCTTCCTTCTCGATGACGAACAGCACATTCATCGTCGTATCGTCTACATCCACCACTTCGCCCAAATCGCCGTGATGCACATCATGCACCTTAAAGCCGACGAAGAAATTCCACGACGTGATTTCCTCCTGCTCGTCCATGTATTTCACCGGGAAATACACTTCCACATTGGTAAAGCTACGGGCCTTTTCCGCCGTATCCACGCCCTCAAATTTCACCAGGGCCACGTTGTCGGAGCGGAAACGATACTCCTCGATGAAGAACGGAACCAAAATTCCGTCCAGCAACAAAATCAAGTAGTCACAATCCACACGGTCAAAGATGTCGTCGGTAAACGTAAACGACACTTCACCTTTCACCCCATGCGGTTTGTTGATGATTCCGATCTTAAAAACTTCTTCTTTTCTGATCATACCTTATTCTATACGGGTGATACGTGCTCCCAACGCGCTCAGTCGCTGTTCGATATGCTGGTATCCCCGGTCAATCTGCTCAATGTTGTGAATGTGGCTGATGCCTTTCGCACCCAGTGCGGCTATCAGCAAGGCAATACCGGCACGGATATCCGGAGAAGTCATGTTGCCTCCCCGCAGGCAGAAGTTACGGTCGTGCCCGATGACTACGGCCCGGTGCGGGTCGCACAAGATGATCTGTGCTCCCATGTCAATCAGCTTGTCCACGAAGAACAGACGGCTTTCAAACATCTTCTGATGAATCAGCACACTACCCTTGGCCTGCGTAGCCACCACCAGCATCACACTCAGCAAGTCGGGAGTCAGTCCCGGCCACGGTGCGTCGGCAATCGTCATGATAGAACCGTCCAAGAAAGAATCAATCTGATAGTGCTCCTGAGCCGGTATATAAATGTCGTCGCCCCGTTGTTCCAGGTGAATACCCAACCGACGGAAGCTGTCGGGAATAATACCCAAGTTCTCATACGACACATTCTTGATGGTAATTTCACTGGCCGTCATAGCCGCCATGCCGATAAAACTTCCCACCTCAATCATGTCCGGCAGTACCGTATGCGTGCAACCTTTCAGGCTCTTCACTCCTTCGATGGTTAGCAAGTTGGAAGCGATGCCCGAAATCTTGGCCCCCATCCGGTTCAACATCCGGCACAGCTGCTGCACATAAGGCTCACAGGCCGCATTGTAGATGGTAGTCACTCCTTCAGCCAGTACCGCCGCCATGATAATGTTGGCCGTACCCGTCACAGAAGCCTCATCCAGCAACATGTACGTACCTTTCAACTTGTCGGCGGTAATGCAGAACCGTCCTTTTACGGCATCATAATCGAACGAGGCCCCTAATTTCTGGATACCCAGGAAATGCGTGTCCAACCGACGGCGACCAATCTTGTCACCTCCCGGTTTGGAAATCATGGCCTTGCCGAAACGGGAAATCAGCGGTCCCACCAGCATGACAGACCCCCGCAGCTTGGAGCAGCGGCCCAGAAATTCGTCACTCTCCAGATAAGCCAAATTCACGCTGTCGGCCTGGAAAGAAAACGTGTGACGTCCTGTCTTGGCCACCTTTACCCCCATATCCCGGAGCAACTGAATCAGATTATTGACATCCAGGATGTTCGGAATGTTCGAGATGGTCACTTCCTCGTCGGTCAGCAAAGTGGCACAAAGCACCTGCAACACCTCGTTTTTAGCACCTTGAGGCACAATCTCCCCCTGCAGTTTGTGTCCTCCTTCGATTACAAATGAAGCCATAGTATCCGGTTTTTAGTTAATATTTCTTCTTCTGCTGGTTGTTGTTCATCTGACGGCGACGCGGACCGAAAGAACGCTGTTCTACCAGATGCAAGTCATCGGCCGACAACTTGATGCGTCCGTCGGACAATTCGCACAAATCATCCAGAATCTTCTGGTCTTCCACCCCATCCTTGTTGAAGTTGATATAGTCTTTCTTCATGTGGTTGGCGATGTATTTAATCAACTGGTCTTTCTCTTCACCCTCAGGATAGTCCACCGCAATCTTAATCAAATCCTGAATGAACCTTCCATAGTGGCGGTAACGGATGACATTCGGTGAATAAGGAATCCGCTCCGGCTTCACTTCCAGACTTTCCTTCTTCACGATATCCACCGGATAGTCAATATCCAGTTTAAAGTCGGACATGATGGCCAGATGGTCCCACAGCTTATGGCGGAAGTCCTCCACGTCGCGCAACTGGGGAAACATCCCTCCCATAATGTTCACGATGGTATTGGCACACCGCTGACGCTCTGCACGGTCTTCGATGGTCAACGCATAGTCCACCATGTTCTGCACACTTCTTCCATATTCCGGAAGCGGTAATTTTCGTTGCTGGGTATTATACTCCATATAAAACTTATTATTCAATCAATTCAATTCCTTCTTTTCGCTGCATCCAGCTCTGCAAATTCTTGGCTTACAGCAGCTTCTTCGGCTTGGAGGCTACAAATTCCTTGAGATAGAAAGGTTCGAAATAGGCCACATCCTTGAAGTCCTGCGTAGCCATCGCTTTTTCGGCCAGCGGGAACATCCATTTGGCCAACGGATGCACGTTGTCCAGGAAATGAGCATTGGGATGCGTCAGTTTCTCCTTGCATTTGTCCGCTCCGTTGCCAAAGAAATACACCGGATGTTTTTCCAAAAACTCCGCATACGAGTTTTCGTCCACAATATCCGCACTGATTTCACGCTGCACCTTCAACGCACGGTTGTACACCGCCGCATACACTTCCATCCGGCGGGCATCAATCATCGGGCAAAGCAGAGCATCTTCCGGCAGGTCGTGGGCCAGCAGTACCGGCACACACATCACCTCCAGCGTAGGAAGCCCGATCAACGGAATGTTCCGTCCGTAGCAGATTCCCTTTGCCATGGACACCCCGATACGCAGTCCCGTATAGGACCCCGGGCCACAGCTCACCGCTACCGCATCCACCGGAATGGCATGACTGTCGGCAAACGACAAAGCTTCATCCACAAACACACCCAGCACCGTCGCATGTGAGGGGCCGTTAAAATCTTCTTTCGAGAAAATGGAAGCTCCGTCCTGGCTCACTGCCACCGAGCAGACTTCCGTCGACGTTTCAATATGTAAAATGCACGACATAATTAAATTCAATACAATTATATTAGTCTGCAAATATACACTTTTCTTCTCACTCTCTCACGAAAAAAGGCGCAGAAAGTGACGAACCCTCTCCCGAAAGGCAGACCAGTCTTGCAAATTTCCTCCTCCCGATCTGTAAAATTTCATCCTCCTAAGAGATTTTTTCCGAACCCCAAGGAATATTCTCTGTTTCACACTGCGGGATTTGTATCCCGCAGTGTGAAATATATATCCCACAGTGTGGTTTTTGTATCCCACACTGTGGGACAGAAAAAATACCAGCAATTTTAGGAAAAGATACAAGCCGAAAAACACTTTTGCCACAGGAGCTGCAAGGTTTTATCTGCATGCCAAACAGGGATTTTCATACGTTTTTTACACAGCCGCTTACGCTTTATGCAGATTTTTCCTACCTTTGCATTCAAATGATTAAAAAGCAAAAGGAGTTATGATACAGTCAATGACCGGATACGGCAAAGC
>UMAT01033242.1_pt1 | contig 14363 bp, 10 predicted proteins | sample 1963781 | NCBI WGS metagenome assembly UMAT01 (sample SAMEA4835923, study PRJEB28245) | human gut metagenome | biome: gut microbiome; material: fecal sample | place: Denmark | collected 2008
TACGGAAGTAGTTCTGCAAGGTAATGGTAGCAAATGTCTGAGTTGCGGCTTCCACCTTCACTCCTTCCTTCGCTTCCACAGCCTGATGCAGACCGTCGCTCCAACGACGACCCTCCATGATACGTCCGGTCTGTTCGTCCACAATCTTCACCTGACCGTCCATTACCACATAATCTGTATCTTTTTCGAACATAGTGTACGCCTTCAACAACTGATTGATGGTATGCACACGTTCAGCCTTAATCGCATAATTGGTCATCAACTCGTCTTTCTTAGCCAGACGTTCTTCATCCGAAAGACCTTTCTGATTTTCCAGTTCCGACAACTGAGCAGCGATATCCGGCAACACGAACAAGGTCGGGTCCTGTGAGTTACCTGTAATCAAATCAACACCCTTATCGGTCAAATCTACGCTCTTCAGTTTCTCATCAATCACGAAGTACAACGGTTCTACCGCTTCCGGCATACGCTTGTTGTTCTGCTCCATGTAGATTTCTTCCGTCTTCAGCATACCAGCCTTGATACCCGGTTCACTCAGGAACTTAATCAACGGCTTGTTCTTCGGCAATGCTTTGTGACTGCGGAATAAAGCCAAGAATCCAGCTTCCTGATCTTCTTTCTTGTCGGAAGCAATCAAACGCTTGGCATCAGCCAAGTATTGAGTAGCCAACTTACGCTGTGCTTCTACCAGACGTTCTACCAACGGGCGAAGCACTTCGAACAACTGCTGGTCGCCTTTGGGGACCGGACCTGAAATAATCAACGGCGTACGGGCATCATCAATCAATACAGAGTCGACCTCATCGACGATTGCATAATTATGTTTACGCTGTACCAAATCTCTCGGGGAAATCGCCATGTTGTCACGCAGATAGTCGAAACCGAATTCGTTGTTGGTACCGAATGTAATATCTGCCATATATGCACGACGACGCGCTTCAGAGTTAGGTTGATGCTTATCAATACAATCTACGCTCAAACCATGGAACATGTATAACGGGCCCATCCATTCAGAGTCACGCTTAGCCAAGTAATCGTTGACTGTCACCACATGTACTCCATTTCCTGTCAGCGCATTCAGGAATACCGGGAGAGTAGCCACCAAGGTTTTACCTTCACCAGTCGCCATTTCGGCAATCTTACCCTGATGCAGAACCACACCACCAAACAACTGCACGTCGTAGTGAATCATGTTCCACGTCATTTCATTACCACCCGCTTTCCAATGATTCTTCCAGATGGCCTTATCGCCTTCAATGCGAACGAAGTCACGTCCCTGAGCCGCCAATTCACGGTCGAAATCAGTAGCTGTCACTTCCAGTTCCTCATTTTCAGCCAAACGACGGGCTGTATCCTTTACAATCGCAAATGCTGTAGGGAGTACCTCATTCAGTGCTTTTTCATATTTTTCCAGCACCTCTTTCTCCAGCTTGTCAATCTGAGAGAAGATAGCTTCACGCTTTTCCAGGTCTGTATCCTCAATAGTGGCTTTCAAATCCTCTATTTTCTTGTTTTCCTCTGCGGCAGAATCTTTGATATACTTCTTCAATTCTTCCGTTTTCGCACGAAGCTCATCATTTGTCAACTTGGAGATTTCCGGATAAGCGGCTTTTACTTTTTCCACCCATGGCTGGATTTCTTTCATGTCACGAGTTGCCTTGTTTCCGAACAGCTTGCTTATAAATTCATTAAATCCCATTATATATATTTCTTTTTATTATTTACTAATTAAAATTTTTGGTCTCACCGGTGCAAAGATAACCAAATTGTGAATTATCTTTCCGTTCTGTCACAATATTTATTTACGAATATTAAGCATTGGAGCATCGGAACAGGCATTAGGAGCCCGTATGCGCATGAAATGAGCTAATGTAGGAACTATCGAAGTGATTTTCACCGGCGAATATAATTTTTCCGGCTTTACATCAAATCCCATCAAAACTAAAGGAGCTGTGGCATAAGCTGCCCGCATCACCTCTACTTTCTGAGAATATTCATTCACAACCGACCAGCCCGGCATTACTTCCACATAGATATCTCCCGAACAATTCGGATTGTAAGTATTACGAATCTTATCTATTTTCGGAGTCCAAGCCCCTAATAGCAGGCGCTGCGCCGAGTACGCATTCTGTACGCCACTCATCTGCACAATAAACTCCGCCGAACGTGACATCACCTCCACCAGGTTCAGTTTCCGTTCTTCTATCAGCTTATGATTCAGATAAATCTGCCGGTCATAATAAGTTTCTACATATTGTCCCTGACCATAAATGGCCATCAGATACATATTCAACAGAGCCGCGCAACGCTTGATATGAAATTCTCCACCGGGAATCTTATATTTCTCAGGATCTACCGGATCCGGATCTGTATATCCTGTGGAGGTAATGAAAAACAACGTATTACGCAACCCTACCTTACGGTCTATCAAATCGAGTAAATCACCCAGGCTATTGTCCAGACGGACATACATATCCTGGATTTCCATTGCATATTCTGTGGTAGGTTTATGGTCATAATTACCTGCATAGTATGATAAGGTAAGTAAATCTGGAGCCGTATCCTGTCCCATCTGTGTACTGTTCAAACAAACATTTACCAGACGGTTCACCTCATCATTCACATACGGACTCGTTTTAAACTTCTTATATTTATCCAGACGTTCGTCTGAGAAGTTATGTTTAAAACTTAATTGTTTGGTCTCTGTAGTTACGTACTGATACGAAGTAACTGGAAGATAAGGAAGCCACTCAAGACTGTTGATACGAAAATCAAGTCCCTCCTTGTCATTATAATTGCTCACCCACTCCGGACAATCTCCATAATAAGTTGTACCAGCCCATTTTCCTGTTTCATCATTCAACCAGAAGGCTCCGTCGGCCGCATGTCCTGCTGCCAAAATAGCCATTTCGCGCGTCGGTGCAATGGAATAGACTTCTGCCTGCCCTTGAGTGGCCACCTTCAATTCATCAGAAAGCGTGGAACAATGCAACAATTTTGCGGATGAACTTTCTGACGTATAGACGCCCATAAAACTCTGGTCGTCTACCGATTTTATAATCCGTAAAGAATTGCGATCCATCCATCGGTTCGCAGGAATCCCATTATAATAAGGTGTAGTTCCTGTATAAATAGATGCCGTGGCTGAAGAGCGGTCTACATTAATGAAATCATATTCTGCATTTGTATAGATACGACCTTCCTTGAGCAGACGTTTAAATCCTCTTTCTCCATACAGTGCAGAAAAAGCCTCAATATAATCTGCCCGCAATTGATCGATTGTCAAGCCCACCACCAATCGCGGAACGGGAGCAGAAGACTGAGATTGAATGCCGGTAATAACAAATACCGTCAATAAAGATGTCAGTATGCGTTCTTTCATTATTTCTTATTCAATACTAATACATGGCTTGCAGCATTTACCAACAAACCGAGTGCCAAAGGTAACACTGTTAAATTAAATTTTTGCGGCAAAAGCAGGATTAACAGCATAAAAAGTGTTAAATACACCATATTCACCAAATGATACAGGTCCTTTTTATGTTTTATGTCACGATAAATCATAAACGGAAGATAAAATAAAGGAATCGGATTGAACAATATCAAGAGCCAATTGGACCCTACAGTTGGATGAGAAGAAACAAAAAACAAGAAAGCAATAATACACCCCGCTATCCCTTGTGCAGCGTACAGAATCACGTCCCATCCCCAGAACACGCGTTTCTTTTTCCACTGCCAGAAACCAATCAATACATTTAAAAGCAAGAACAACGAGCCCGCCCCCATTGGTGTCAGAGCAAAAGCCGGTTCAACTTCCGGGGCCACATCTACAATCTTCTCTTCCCGCAACACCAGCGGACGAGTCTTTCCATCCGCCCCCTGAATATAGGCTTCACCGGCAAAACGACGCATATAAAAAGGAGCAAACATCTGCCCTCTGTTATCAATAGGCGCATCGGCCTCTGCTCCGAGACAGAGGTCAATGCCGAACTCATCCCATGGAGAATGTGCGGTAAATTCATGTACAATCCCTCTGAAAGACTTGTCACTCTCCCCCGACGGATATATCACTTTCCCTTGGATACTCTTTTCTATTTGGTCACGCGCACGAGTCGTACAATTATCATAGAAATAATTATAACGATAAGTTCTGTTTTCCGGGAGGTAGTTCTCTTGAAGCAACCCCAATAAAGTTTGCTTTTCGGACGAAGTCAGATTCAAGACCTGCTGGTAAACAGAAGAACCACGCAATGCATATTCCGATTCAAAATAAGGATAAGGCATAATTCCCAGTTGGTAGTCAGTTTCTCCCTTTACAAAACGATATATAAAATGAGGAGTATTAAAGCTGAACATGCCATAATTAAAAACCAAATCTATTCCCCGAGAAAAATTCTGGTAACGAATAGCCGTATGACCGAAAAGTTCATAAATTTCATTACCAGGAGCACACGTCAACAAACTAAACTGAATGCTATCATTCTGGAAAGTCGACTCTGCATCCGACCGGATGTCACTATAAGTCTCCACAGGGAATACCAGCTGAATCATCCCTACAATCCATAAAAGAACTATCCACTTCCGTTTCATAATTTAATATACTTATCAGACCTCAAATTCATCTTTCTGAAATCTGAATAATCCATAATATTCTTTTTTCGCATGCAAAAATACATGGATTCTCACATAACCGCGAAATAAATAATCAGTTTTATTGAGGTACATATCCAAATTTTATCTTACTTTGCAAGCAAAACAAAGCAAACAAAGGTGAATTTAGTAATTGATATTGGCAATACTGTTGCAAAACTGGCAGTGTTCGAAGGCGATAAAGTGGTGGAAGTTTTACGAGGATCGAACCATTCGCTGGACTGGCTGTCAATGCTATGCAACAAATATCCAATCGAAAGAGGGATTATCGCATCAGTCATCACACTGAGCAACACTATACGACGACAATTGGCCGGAGTTCCGTTTGACGTCATCGAACTGAACCATCAAACCCCTATTCCTATCCGGAACTTATACAAGACCCCCGAAACACTTGGGATGGACCGACTTGCAGCCGTAGTAGGCGCAAATTACCTTGCCCCCGGAAAGAACCTGTTGGTTGTAGATGCCGGAACAGCGCTCACATACGAATTTATTGATGCAGAAGGTAACTACTGGGGAGGGAATATCTCACCGGGCATGTATACTCGCTTCAAGACACTAAATGCCTGCTGCGACAAACTTCCTTTAATAGAAAGTAAAGGGGAAACACCAGAATTCGGATTCGACACAGAAACAGCTATCCGAGCCGGAGTCATTCGAGGAATTGAATTTGAGATTATCGGTTATATCACCCTACTGCAGAAGAAATATCCTGACCTTTTGGTTTTTTTAACTGGAGGAGATAAATTTTCTTTTGATACCAATTTAAAAAGTATCATCTTTGCAGATAGATTTTTAGTATTGAAAGGTTTAAACAGAATATTGAATTATAATGTTAAGTAAAAAGATACTTGTTGGTTCATGTTTTATAGCAAGTGCTACGATTGCGAGTGCACAGATAAGCACAAACTCACCTTACACGCGTTATGGATTAGGAGACATGTTTGACCAGAGCTTCACAAACAATGCGGCTATGGGAGGTGTAGGCTATGCACTCCGCACAAACGAACACATAAACGCAATGAATCCAGCATCTTATACGGCGGTAGACTCTCTTTCCTTTATTTTTGATGCAGGTATGTCACTAAAAAGCTCGAATTTCCAGGAAGGACAATATAAATCAAACGCGAAAAATGCAAGTTTTGACTATATCGGCATGCAGTTCAGACTTCATCCCCGCTTGGGTATGACCATTGGATATACTCCATTTTCTACTGTCGGATACAACTTTACCCGAACCAAACCGATAGATAACAGCAGCGATGTTACCATTTCCAACAACTTTTATGGCGACGGAGGCTTGCAGCAGATCTTTGGAGGACTGGGTTTCAAGGTGTTTGACCACTTGTCTATTGGCGCCAACATCGGCTATCTGTATGGAAAACTTCAATATCAGACTACAGCCACCCTTAGTAACGGAGGAGACCAGACCATTACCTACAACACCGTATCGGTAAGCACTTATCATGCAAGTTTCGGTCTTCAGTATACTCAACCTATCAATAAAACAGATGAAATCACACTGGGATTGACCTATAACTTAGGGCACGTGCTCAACAGCCATGACACCCAAGGTACACAAATCACAAATGGCAGCAACTATTCTGTCGTGAATGAACAGAGAATAGATGATTCTTATGGAACTCCTCATACCTACGGGGCCGGATTAGCTTGGAAACACCAAAAGAATCTGACTGTAGAAGCAGACTATACCCTGCAGAAATGGAGCGGAGTAAAATATAATAACCGCACTGATTTATATCAGGACCGTACAAAAGTAGCAGTGGGAGCTGAATACCTGCCCAAAGAATACGGAAGAAACTATCTCAGCCGTATACGCTATCGAGTAGGTGCCTATTATGCCAACTCTAATCTCCAGATTCCAATCGGACAGAATATGGTAAAAGGACCAGATGAATACGGAGTTAGTTTCGGATTCGGACTACCGTTGAGACTGTACCAGCGGAACAGCGTGTTAAGCATCACTGGCCAATATGTCCATGCAAAACCATCAACGAGCAACATGCTATCCGAAAACCGGTTTGTCTTAAAAATAGGTCTGACCTTCAATGAACACTGGTTCATGAAGTGGAGAGTTAATTAATATGAGAATAAACACAATGAACAACTAATCTTACATACGATGAAAATGAAAATGTTTACAATGCTGTGTGCTTTATCTTTAAGTGCTACAGCAACTTTCGCTCAAAAAGGAGTGGAAGACGGTTCTCGTTTTGGACACGGAGAAGACAGTCTCCGCTGTTTGCAAAACATCAGTATTTACAGTGAGTATGTAAAAACTGACAACTATGTGGACGCATACAAGCCTTGGATGGCTGTATTTACTGAAGCACCTTTGGCTCAAGTAAGTACTTACACAAACGGTGCAAAAATCCTACGTGCATTGATTGCCAGTTCAAAAGATGCTGCACAACAGAAGAAGTATCTGGATGAATTGATGGCCGTTCATGACCAGCGAATCAAATACCTTGACGGATTGAATCAACTGGTAAAAACTCCGACCACTAAAGGTTCCATCCTCGGAATGAAAGCTCACGACTACATCATGTTCTCTGGATCAAACATTGATGTGAATAAGGCTTATGAAATGACTAAAGAAGCCGTAGACTTGGAAAAATCTGCTTCCGATTATTTCATGTTCCAAGATTTGATGGATATGTCCTCTCGTAAATTGAAGACAGATGACACCCACAAGGAACAGTTCATTCAAGATTACCTGACGACTTCTGGCTATGCAGAAGAAGCATTGAAAGCAGCCACTAAAGAAAGAGACAAAAAATTGCTGAAAACAGCCAAAAACAATGTAGATGCATACTTCATCAACAGTGGTGCGGCAAGCTGCGAAAACCTGCAGGCTATCTATGGTCCGAAAGTAAGCCAGAACAAAACCAATCTGGAATACTTGAAACAGGTAATCAATGTAATGCAAATGCTGAAATGTACAGACGAAGAAGCTTACTTTATTGCTTCAGAAGCTGCTCATGCCATTGAACCGACTGCTGCCACAGCAGCTGGATGTGCTTACATGTACTACAAGAAAGGCGACATGGCCAAGAGTGTGGACTACTTTGACCAAGCTATCGAACTCGAACAGGATGCAGACAAGAAAGCAGACTATGCCTATAGTGCAGCCGTAGTATTGTTCAGCAAGAAACAGCTGAGCAAGGCAAAACAATATGCCAACAAAGCACTTTCTTTCAATAGCAAATATGGAAAAGCTTACATTTTGATTGCACAGATGTACGCATCAAGCCCGAACTGGAGTGACGAAGCTGCATTGAACAAATGTACTTATTTCGCTGCCATCGATAAACTGCAGCGTGCAAAAAGCGTAGATCCAAGTGTAGCTGAAGAAGCTCAAAAGCTGATCAATACGTATGCCGGACATACTCCGAAAGATGAAGACCTCTTCTTCTTAGGATTGAAGAAAGGTAACTCTGTCACAATCGGTGGATGGATTGGCGAAACAACAACCATCAGATAATATATGCCAGCCAGAATAAAAAAGCACATATATAGACTCTTTATCAACATAACAGTTGCCGTATGGGCAACTGTTATGTTTCTTTTTGTTCCGGCCTGCGGGAAAAAGGAACAGCAAATGGCCGCGGCCGTAAAGGAAAGTGACTCACTGCCAGATATGCGCACCACAGGAGTTACCACCCTCATCTCCGATTCCGGCATGATCCGGTATAAAATCATCACTGCAGAATGGCTGATTTACGGCCATCGGAATCCCCCCTTTTGGGCCTTTGAAAAAGGAATTTATCTGGAAAAATTCGACAGTCTTTTTCACGTAGACGCCAGTATCAAAGCCGATACGGCATACTACTATGAACCTAAAAAACTTTGGGAGTTACGTGGACATGTACATATCCAGAGCCAACGGGGCGATAAGTTTGATACCGAACTGATGTTCTGGGACCAGGACAAAGAAAAGATTTATTCCGACAAATTTATCCGCATTGAGCAAGTAGACAAAGTGCTGACCGGATATGGCTTTGAATCCAATCAGCAGATGACTGAATATCAGATTTACAACAATACGGGTATTTTTACGGTTGAAGACAATGCTGCCCCAGCAGACAGCACACGAACTCCCCAATAAAACCATTCCATCATGGGACTTATTATCCAGTTACTCATATCGATGGCATTTTCCGCTTTCTTTTCAGGAATGGAAATAGCCTTTGTATCTTCCAATAAATTACGCTTCGAAATGGAGAAGACGAACAACGTGTCGTCTTACATCCTTTCCGCATTTTACCGGCACTCCAACAATTTTATTTCTACCATGCTGGTGGGAAACAACATCGCCTTGGTCATCTACGGTATATTGATGGCCCAGCTCATTGAACATTACATTCTTGCAGATGTTATTACCAATCAGGCATTGCTGGTATCAATAGAAACGATTATCTCTACCCTGATCATTCTTGTCACAGGAGAGTTTATCCCCAAAACATTATTCAAAATAAATCCCAATACTACCCTGAAGGCATTCAGCCTTCCCGCTTTCGTCTGCTACATCATCCTCTACCCCATCAGCCGCTTTTCATCCTTGCTTTCCAGTGGGATGCTTCACCTTGTAGGAGTCAAGACCAACAAGGAAGACCGGGATAAAGCCTTCACTAAAGTCGATTTGGACTATTTCATACAAAGCAGCATTGAAGAGGGTAAAGAAGGAGAAGAAATTGACAATGAAATTAAAATATTCCGTAATGCCCTCGATTTCTCCAACGTCAAAATTCGCGATTGCATGATTCCACGTACGGAAATTATAGCTGTCGATTCGGATACGCCATTAGATGAGCTTAAAAAAGTATTCATTGAAAACGGCATCAGCAAAATTATCGTCTATAAAGACAACATCGACAACATCATCGGATACATCCATTCCTCCGAAATGTTCAAAGCCACCACAGAATGGCAGAACAACATACGCAGTATTCCTTTTGTTCCGGAGACAATGGCAGCCCATAAGCTGATGCGTATCTTCAAGCAACAGAAAAGATCATTGGCCGTAGTGGTAGATGAGTTTGGAGGTGTTTCGGGCATTGTGGCCTTGGAAGACTTGATTGAAGAGATTTTGGGTGATATCGAAGACGAACACGATACGACTTCTACGGTAGCTAAACAGATTTCGGAGAACGAATACATCTTTTCGGGCAGAATGGATATCGAAAAAGCCAATGAAACATTCAACCTGAATCTTCCGGAAAGTGAAGATTACCAGACCATCGGTGGACTGATTCTCAACGAATGTCAGAGTATTCCAAAAGTAAACGAAATCATTCAGATAGAAGGATTCACCTTCAAAATCATCAAAGTCAGTGCCAACCGAATTGAACTGGTGAAACTGATTGCACAGAAATGAGCATTTTTTTGAAAGAAAATAGTGACTAAACGGTATTTTTTGTATCTTCGTGCGCTAATAGCGGAAATATAAAAACAATAAACAAAAAAATAATAACTTTAAATGGCAACTTTACAAAAAATTCGAAGCAAAGGACCTTTATTGGTCATCGTAATCGGTCTTGCCCTTTTTGCATTCATCGCGGGAGACGCATGGAAAGTGCTCCAGCCGCATCAAGGTAAACAAGACGTAGGAGAAGTGAACGGGGAAGTTCTCAGTGCACAAGATTATCAAAAGATGGTTGACGAGCTTAGCGAAGTAATTAAACTGACCAACGGACTGAACTCGCTGACAGAAGATCAGCTGAACAACGTCAAGGATCAGGTATGGCAAAGCTATGTCAACAATAAACTGATTGCTGAACAGGCTAAGAAGTTGGGCTTGAAGGTGACAGATGCTGAAATCCAGGCCATCATTGACCAAGGAACTCACCCGTTGCTGATGCAGACTCCATTCCGCAACCCGCAGACAGGCATGTTCGACAAAGATATGTTGAAAAAATTCCTGGTAGATTATGCGAACATGGACGCCAGCAAGATGCCGGCCCAGTATGTAGAATACTACCAGAAGATGGGTGCTTTCTGGAAATTTGTAGAAAAAACTTTAGCTGAAAGCACACTGGCTCAGAAATACCAGAACCTGGTTACCAAATCATTGATTTCAAACCCGGTTTCTGCCGAAGATGCTTTCAAATCACGTACAGAACAGAGCGACTTGCTGTTGGCAGGAGTTCCTTACAGCTCTATCAGTGATTCTACCATTCAGGTATCCGACAGCGAAATCAAAGACCGCTACAACGAAAAGAAAGAACAGTTCAAGCAACTGGTTGAAACCCGTGACATCCGTTACATTGACGTAAAAGTAGTTCCGTCGGATGCAGACCGCAAGGCTGTAGAAAAGGAAGTGACCGAATACAGCAACCAGCTGGCCAAGACTGACTCCGATTTCGGTACTTTCATCCGTTCTACCGGTTCTTCAGTCAACTATTCAGACGTTCCGGTCAACAAAACGGTATTCCCGGCTGATGTAGCTGCACGCCTTGACTCTACAGGAGTAAACGAAGTATACGGTCCTTATTACAATCAGACTGACGACTCTTACAATGCCTTCAAAGTTTTGGCTAAAGTTTCTTCTCCTGACTCTATCCAGTTCCGTCAGATTCAGGTATATGCCGATACAGAAGAAAAGACCAAGACACTGGCTGATAGTATCTACAATGCACTGAAAGGTGGAGCAGACTTTGCTGCAATCGCCAAAATCTACGGACAAACCGGCGAAGCAAGCTGGGTAAATTCACAAAGCTGGGAAGGTGCAGAACTGGATGCAGACAACAGCAAGTTCATCAATGCATTGCTCAACCAGCCTGTAAACGAACTGACCAACTTAAACGTAGGACAGGCCAACCTGATTCTGCAGGTAATGAACAAAAAAGGCATGCAAACCAAATATAAAGTGGCTGTCGTAAAACGACCGGTTGAATTCAGCAAAGAAACCTACAACGCAGCTTACAATAAATTCAGCCAGTTTGTAGCACAAAATACAACCATCGATTCAATGGTCAAGAACGCAGAAGAAAGCGGTTATACCCTGACTCCGCGCACAGACCTTTCCAGCGCAGAACACTATGTAGGTGGTGTACGTTCTACCCGTGAAACTTTGAAATGGATTTTCGCTGCAAAACCGGGTGAAGTTTCTCCGCTGTATGAATGCGGTGAAAACGACCATCTGATGGTAGTGGCTCTCGACAAGATTCACGAAGCAGGCTATCGTGACCTCAATTCTGTAGCAGAAATGCTGAAGAACGAAATTCGCCGCGATAAGAAAGCAGACCAGATTATGGCAGATATGAAGAAATACAATTCTATCGCTCAAGTAAAAGGAATGAAAGATGCCGTAAGTGATTCTGTAAAACATGTTACTTTCAGCGCACCTGCTTATATTTCAGTGACACGTGCCAGCGAACCGGTAATCGGTGCCGTTGCTGCTAAGACTGCAGTTAACAAAGTAAGTGCTCCTATCAAGGGTAATGCTGGAGTATACATGATTCAAGTATATGCCAAAAATAAAGGAACCGAAAAGTTTGATGCCAAACAAGAAGAAGCTACTTTGAACAACATGGCCGTACGTATCGTAGGAAGCCAGCTGATCAATGACTTGTATCAGAAAGCAAAAGTAGAAGACAAACGTTATCTCTTCTTCTAATTCTCTTTCCTTAAGAAATAGAAAAGTCCGGAAGTCGCCTTCCGGACTTTTTTTATGCACTAATTCTTCCAACGGACTTGTAAATAAGCCTGGAAACGGGTACCTTCCTGCACAGGAGTCAAGGGTAAATATCCGTTTACCATTTTTCCCTCCTTCCATTCCAATGGATAGAGTTCTATCATTCTCTGATGAAATGCAAGTGCCTCCCCGTTGTGCATATAATGTTCAACCACGTACTCCCCTTCAGACAAAGAATGTACATGCCTGTCATACAATATCCGAGAAAGTACCCCCATGTTCATACGCAGATTCACCTCTACACACGGATGAATCCGGAAACCGTCCTCCATACGGCAGACCATCATGTCCACTCCCAGATAACCTTGATAATTCCCGTCCAAGACTTTTTTCAACACCTCTTCCAGACGCTCCCTCAGCCGGTGTAATAAATCGGAAGATACAGAACAGGCCAGGACAGTTTCTATGGCCTCATTACTCCACAGGCGATTGGCCTTATAATTACCATGTACATCGGTATCAAAATAAGAATAGCCTACAAAGCGGACATCCCCTCTCTCATCCGAAAAGAATTCCATGGCAAAATCTGCCACCTTATCGTAAATAGGTTCTGCCATCAACACCCCCTGAACCTTCATTATTCGGGATGCCCATCCGGCCAGCTGCATATTCCAGCTCTCCGCTGAAACTTTCCAGAGCCCTCTTCCACTTCCTGACCAGGGAGCTTTCAGAATCACCTGTCGCCTTTCCTGTATAAAAAGCTCCACCTCCGAAAGATGACTGCAAGCTTTCATCTCCCCACAGATTCCATCCCATCCGGAGAATGCCGGAAGAATTTCCAGACAACGCTGCCTGGAAGAAAGATACCGGAGCTGCTGCATCTTCTCCTTCGATGGCAGCAACGACTCCTCCACTCCTTCTTGACGCAACAGGTGAATCAGACAGGGCGTCCACCCCCAAGGGCGATAACGTGCGGACTGCCAATCATCAGTCCAGTTTACCGCAGACAACACACGAGTCAACATCTTCCGCCCCTCTTCTTCTCGGCACACCTCCCCCAACTGCTGACGAAACAATTCCACTTGTTTCAGACAATCCACTTTCACTCCACACCCTTCATCCGCAAACCATACCGGAAGCACTGACAAATCGGCAGCCATACGGATAATCTCTGCCGGTGCCTTATAATACGGAGTAAAGTTGGCCATTGCCATATCGTAGTCAGGATTGAACAAATATATAGCTGGATGCATACAAATCGGAATTAAAATATGACACAAATGTACTGAAAATATAAACGTCAATATCGTTTCTCATACTCAAAGCACCTCCAAAACAAGCCTTTTAACTGAAAATTTTTCAGCGGAACTAAACAAGTGTAACAAAAACACATGAAAAACATTTCAATTTGAAATAATATTCAATGAAAAATCGAACAAATCGATAGCAGTTAAAATATAATACAAAAAAGAGAGTGATTTATTCAAATATATATCTAAAAGGAAGTACATTTGCATATCGAAAGACAAAAAGAAAGTAAAACAGCAAAAGACAAAACAAAAAGACAATACCAAAAGAAGAGATAACAAACAACAACATTAACTAAAAACACGAAAGCAAATGAAAAGAATGTATCTCACCGGAGTCGTATTGCTCGCATTGGCAAGCACTCCAGCCATTTCAATGGCGCAAGACAAAGTAGAAGCCAGCGTCGGAGCTGATCTCGTTAGTGGATATATCTGGCGTGGACAAGACTTGGGGAATGTCAGCATTCAACCTTCTGCCTCCGTGTCCTACAAAGGGTTTTCTCTTTCAGGATGGGGATCTGTAGGTATTGACAAAGACGACACCAAAGAATTTGATTTGACTTTGGGGTACAGCACCGGAGGATTCAGCGTATCGGTCACAGATTACTGGTTCAACAATGGTCCGCAGTACTTCCACTATGGCGCACACAACACAGCACACGTTTTCGAGGCACAGGTAGGTTATGATTTTGGAGTAGTAGCGGTCAACTGGTACACCAACTTTGCAGGGGCCGACGGAGTAAAAG
>UMAT01071140.1_pt1 | contig 14314 bp, 9 predicted proteins | sample 1963781 | NCBI WGS metagenome assembly UMAT01 (sample SAMEA4835923, study PRJEB28245) | human gut metagenome | biome: gut microbiome; material: fecal sample | place: Denmark | collected 2008
TCATAAAGAGGTATTATACGGGTGTTGATACCATATTTTACATTTGCTTCAACTTGCGTTTTTCCTTTTTTACCTCTTTTGGTGGTCAGCAAAATTACTCCATTGGCAGCTCTTGAACCATATAGAGCTGTTGCTGTTGCGTCCTTCAATACGGTAGTTGACTCTATGTCTGAAGGATCAATTCCACTTAAATCTGAACCAAAGGGGATTCCATCCACTACATACAGCGGAGCACGGCTTGAATTTACAGAACCTAAACCGCGAATTCTGATGCTTGCATTTGAGCCGGGTTGTCCACTAGTTGAAATAACTTGTACACCTGCTACTTCACCGGTTAGCGCTTTAGATAATTCGGACGGATTTTTGTTAGCAATACGGTCTCCTTTAATTTCAGTAGCCGAACCTGTGAAGGATCTTTTTGTAGCAGTACCATAGGCAACAACTACAACTTCATCCAAAAGTTCAGTATCACTCTGCATGACAACCCGTACATGCGGCTTAATTGTAACCTCTTGAGTCTGCATACCAATATACGAAATCACCAAAGTTTTCGCGGAACTACAATAACTGTATTTTGTTGATAATAAGTAATATATAATAAGCTCCAAAACGCTAAAACAGGGAATACTCTTTCCACAGTTATTCTATATACGTCCACAATAAATAATGCTCTACTTATGTGATACCATTAATAGCTGTAATGTTTTGATTAATAGCTGTTTGTCCCTGCATTAATATATTGTGGCTATAAAATTAGGATTTCTTTTTTTTAAAAGAATGAATGATTATGTCAATATCTATCATTTGAACATTTTTCGTTGAATATTTACTTATATTGTCTATCACATCCATAAGAATGTTGTATTTCATGTAAATACTATTTAAAATTATAAAATACCATTCTCATTTCGAATAGAGATAAACATTAGTTTATTCCTATTTCACATAGAAATATTCTATATTCCTTGTATAAAACTAATGAACTTATGAGATCGTTTCTAAAGGAACCGTGTAAAAGTTCAAAGGGAAATTCATGCTATACAAATATTGTCTCTTATTTGTATTATAATACCATTATCATTATATTTGCGTTATCGTAATGTGCATTACGGTAATGTACATTACGATAACGAAAGAGTTGATATAAAATAAAAGGTGTATTATGAAATTCTATAATAGAGAAAAAGAATTGGCTATTTTAAAGAATATAGCAGAACAGTCTCAAGAAGAATCGCAAATGACGGTTTTGGTAGGAAGAAGGCGTATCGGTAAGACCTCACTCTTATTGAAGTCAACGGATGGAAAGCCGACATTGTATTTTTTCATCTTACGCAAGGCAGAGAATCTTCTATGCCGTGACTTTATAGAAGAGGCAGAAATGAAGTTGAATTTTCCTATAGGAGAATATTCTTCCATAGGAAAGCTATTCCAACATTTAATGTTACTTTCAAAAGAACGGCCCTTCAATCTTATTATTGATGAATTTCAAGAATTGGATAGAATAAATCCTTCTGTGTTTGGAGAGATTCAGAAAGTATGGGATTTGCATAAAGACAGTAGCCGAATGAATTTACTTATAAGCGGCTCTATTTACTCATTGATGCATAAAATTTTTGAGAATAATAAAGAGCCACTTTTCAGCCGTGCGGGAAAAATTATACGTTTACAACCATTCAGGGTCTCTGTCATAAAGCAAATATTGGCAGATTTTCACCCAGGTTACACTCCCGATGACCTTTTGGCGCTATATACCTTTACAGGGGGGGTAGCTTGGTATATTGATTTGTTCATGAAAAATAAGGCTTTTACCCGTACAAAAATGATTCATTTCATGACGGAAGAGAACTCTTTGTTTTTGACTGAAGGAAAGAATCTTTTGATAGAAGAGTTTGGTAAAGAATATACCGTTTATTTTTCTATATTAGAATGTATTTCTCGCGGACTGACATCTCGTGGAGATATAGAAACAGCATTGAACGGAGTAGAAATAGGCGGTTATCTCTCACGTATGGAGAAAGATTTCTCTGTAATCAGTCAGCGTAAACCTATTTTTGCTCGTCCATCCTCCAAACAAGTCAGATACATTATTGAAGACAATTTTCTATCTTTTTGGTTTCGATTTATTTACAAGTATCAGAATTTGATAGAGGCCGGAAACTTAGCCTATCTGCGTAATATTATAGAACGGGATTTCCCTACATTTTCAGGATTGATGTTGGAGCGTTATTTCAAAGAGATGTACATAGAGGCCGGAAGATATACAGACATCGGAGGATTTTGGGATAGAAAGGGAGAGAATGAGATAGATTTAATTGCTGTTAATGAATTTGAGCGAACCATAGAATTCGTAGAGATTAAACGTAATCCGGAACGGATAGATTGGGGGATGTTGAAGAAGAAAGGAGAATATTTTCTCACTATCAATAAAGAATGGAAAAACTGCTCTGTTTCCTATAAAGGACTTTCTTTGGAAGATATGTAACCTTAAATAATACTTCCCTTAAAGTCTTTTGCAGGATTAAAGAAAGAGAAGCCGCTCATTTCACAATGAGTGGCTTCTTAAAAACACTTTATTATGAAATTCCGGTCTATTCAACCGGATGAATCATCATCATAGTTGTCACATTATTATTGTTTGGGTAATGCAACTAGTTAGTCTGCGCAGATAATTCTTTTGACAGAAAAATGAAGGAGCACTTAAATGAAAGAGAGAGTACTTCCGTATCATTCTTTTGTTGATTCATATAGAAAAATCGGTAAAGGCAAACTACTTTTACCGATTTTTTATGACATGTCCTTTGAGGTGTTAATTCTGATCGGTCGGAGAAAGCTGAGAATTGTTCTCTATTTCCGAGAGAGGTAATTGATAAAGGAACGGGCGTTCTTCCTGATTATAACGGAACTTACCGGCAGAGAAATGATTATTGTTTTCTGCACCCCAAGTTTCGTCCGTACGGTCTACAGGAATGTTCAAACGACGATTATCGATGTATTCCAAGCCTTCGCCCCAGAATTCTACACGTTTCTGATAAATGATTTCCTCTATCAAGTCGGCCTTGTTTGTAAAGGTGTAATTATAGTCAGGCTGACGGGTCTTCATGAAGCTATTCAGTTCAGTTATCGCATCAGCAGAGCCCTTGTGAGCCAAGGCTTCCATCTTTATCATGTAAGCCTCTTCCGAACGCAGGTAAATATAATCTCCCAATTCCCATCCGCTGAACACACCGGCCTTAATGTTATCACGGCCCGTACCGATAAATTTCACAGTCTGATATTCCACAGAAACCGGATACTTAGTATCACGGATCAATGTCACACGCTTACCAGATGCATCTGTTACACCTGTAGAACGGTCGCAGCAGAACCATTGCAGACGAATATCAGTATCCGCGATACGATCTACTAACGGCTTAAAGGCAGCACGCCATACGCCGATGCCGGCATATCCATCGCCATAAGTATCCATCTGCGAGAAGAAAGACATATAAGTCGTACTATTATCTGCTGTAATATCGCTGCCGAATACTACATCCGGCAAACTGATGTTGCTGAATCCTTGCAGTATCTGGTCTTCACTTTGCAATATAGGGAAATTATCAATCACCACTTGCGCATACTTTATCGCTTCATCCCATTCATGGATAACCATGTTTGCGCGAGCCAAATGGATGGCTACTACGCAGCCATCCATATCAGTGGGTGAGGAAGTGCGCGTCATATTCAAACCCTTGAACAAGTCGAAAGCAGTAGTAAGGTCGCTCTTGATTTGTTCATAAATTTGAGCTACAGTAGCACGCGGTTGGTCGCCTTCTGTATCCTCTGTAATAAGCGGTACACACGGGGATTGCGAGAAATCATATTTTTCTCCACGCCCCCATTTTGTTCCATCTGCACCGGTATAGTAGGAATGCTGATATAGATAACTCAACTGCAAGTAGGCATAGCCCCGGAAACCAAGGGCGATGGCACGATATTTTAAATTGGCAGGATCTTCACTGCTGGGGTCAATCAGCTTAAGAATGTTATTGGCATTGGCTATGACACGATAGTATTCTTTCCACCGGTTGTTGGTCGGAGTATAGTTCTGTTGCCAGTAATCCAGCAAATAATGATACAGACTCATGGCAAAACGTCCGGTCATAATCATGTCGTTGCCCATCAGTGATGTCAAGTAATCAAAGCTCTTCTGACCGAAATAGTTGTGACTCATATCGGTGTCAACAAACTGCTGCATATCAGAATACATGCCTGCTACAGCAGCAGAAAAAGCCTTGTCAGGATCTTCCTGAGCCACATTACCCAGTTGGTCTTCAGTCAAATAAGCGGTAACATCAGCGTCTTCAACGCAGGATGTAAGCAGACCTCCGACAAGGAGTGCCTGCATCATATATTTCATAATTTTCATATACAATTTTATTTTTTAGTTTAGAATGTAAGGTTGATACCTCCGGAAATCACACGCATCGGAGAATAGCCTCCATATTCTTTATCAGAACCAGACATTGCTACGCGAGGGTCGAATCCCTGACGCTTGGACCACAAGGCAAGATTATCTGCCGTAGCATAAATACGCAGTTTCTCGACACCGAATTTCTGCATCAGATTTTTTGGCAATGTGTAACCCAAAGTGATGTTACGGATGCTGAAGTAGCTGGCCTTTATCAGGTTGAGGTCTGACTGTTGGGTGAAAGAATTGGAAGCATTGTTAGCATTCCAAATAGGAAGTGAACCTGTGCCTGTCTCCGGGTTAAACGTCTTCCACATATCCTTGTTATGACCTACGTAGAATGAAGAACTCATACCAGACAGATAAGAGTAGTCATAAGCATAGCCACCAATCTGGAAAGCCGTTGCTATAGAAAGGTCAATGCCCTTGTAAGAGAAAGTAGTGCTCAAACCACCGTTGAAATCGGGCAATGCAGATTTGCCGATGAAGCAACGGGTTGCATCTGCATAAGTAGTGGTCGTGGTACGGCCTATCACTTCCCCTTGTTCATTTGTCTCGTCCATGTACCACATGGCATTTCCTTTTTCGTCCATGCCGGCATACATATAAGTATAATATTCAAAGCGGCTCTTGCCTTCGCGCAGGTTGAACGGACCGGAAGTGATACCATTTTCACGGTTTTCTTCGGGCAGCGTCACAATGCGGTTCTTGTAATGAGAACCCACGAGCGATACCGTCCACTTCAGGTCGGGCTGATTGAAGATATCCACATTCACTTCAAACTCTATACCGGTGTTTTTCATCGCACCCAGGTTTTCCCAGTTATACGGACGTCCGGCTGTAGAGTAAGCCACAGGACGCTTGAAGAGCATATCGTCCGTACGACGATAGAAATATTCGAATGAACCGTATACTCTGTCGAACAGACGGAAATCTACACCCACGTCAAAAGTCTTCTGCTTTTCCCAAGTCAAGTCCGGATTACCGTAGAATTCCGGTGAATAGCCCAACTCTGAACCATTCCAAGTAACAGTGTACTGGTCTTGGTAAGGTGTGTACACATAGGCATAGTTATAATCTGAAAGAATACTTTCATTACCCTGAGTACCATAAGATGCACGCAATTTCAAATCGTTTAACCAAGACCCCGTTCCCTCCATGAATGCTTCGTTGGAAATACGCCAAGCGGCACCTACCGACCAGAAATTACCCCAGCGGTCTAAGAAACGGGAAGTACCGTCGCGACGGAAGGCTGCAGAAAGATAATATTTGTTGCTATAGTCGTAGTCTGCCATACCGAAATATCCCTCGATGTTATGGTTTGCCGTGTAGCTGTTGATGTATTGCATTTGTCCACCGTTGTCCAATTCCGGATTGTTCGGATTAAAGAAGTTGGTTTTCTGTCCTGCCAAATACTGATATTCATACTTATAGTACTCGTGACCTATCTTGGCCGACAAGTGGTGGTTATCGCCAAATACATTGCTGTAAGCCAGAATCTGGTTGAAGTTGGTAGTTGTAGTGTTGTAGCTCCCTTTTGTACCACGACCACCGAAAGACTGTCCGTCACCGATGAGCGGAGTGTAGAATACTGTCTGGCTGCTGTTCGTGAAATCATAACTGTAGTTTGCTGTAAACTTGAAATTCTTCAAGAATGAAATTTCCAGATATGAGCGTGAGGTCAGGTTATTGTATACAGTTTCACGAATATCCTCTTTCATATTGGCTATCACATTCTGGTTAGTAGCCGTAGGACGTTTAGATGTGCCGTCTGTTTCACCGTTTCCGGCATCATACATAGGACTTCCGTCTTCATAATATTTCATGTTACCTTCTGCATCATAGGCATGAACCGGGAAGATAGGAGCCCAAGAGCGTGCCACGTCAAAAGGATTGGAGGCTGCTCCGGCATTCTCTTGCACACCGTTCTGGGTAGCTTTGGAATATCCTACATTGGTTCCTACTTTCAGCCAAGATTTCAGCTGGGAGTTTACGTTAGCGCGAGCCGTAAAACGCTCATAGGAAGAGCCTAACACGTAAGAGTCATTGTCCAGAAAGCCCATAGATACATAGTAATCTGTGCGGTCGTTACCACCTGATGCAGATACATTGTACTCTTGACGGAAAGCGTTGTCAAACAAGGCATCGGCAAACGAATCATTATAACGCAGACGTGCATTGGGGTTAAGTTTCCCATCGGGTGTTACCAGATACTCTCCTTGCGGGATGATGTAAGCATTGTAATTACCCAGTTCGCCCAGCAAATCCTGACTGGCTGCTAAATTAGAGTCTTCAATGGAGTTTCCGGCTGCCCAATAGGTATTACGAAGGCCATACCAAGATAAACGGTAGAACTCTCCCGGATCGGTAGCCATGTCATAGTCCTTGTATGCACGCTGTGTCACACCCCAGGTACCGTTAAAGTTGATGGCCACCTTGTCTTTGCGTCCGGTCTTGGTAGTAATCATAACCACACCACCAGCTGCACGGGAACCATACAAAGAGTTGGAAACGGCGTCCTTCGACACGTTTACCGAAGCAATATCCGTAGGGTTGATGTCCGACAACTTACCATTGAAGGGTACACCATCTACTACAATTAGCGCATTGTTGCTGGCCGAAATAGAACCGATACCGCGCAATACGATGTTGGCATCCTTTCCCGGCTGACCAGAAGAACTTACAACCTGCAAACCAGCCACAGCTCCTTCGAGTGCATTTGACACTGATGTAGCTTGTGAATTACTGATAATCTCATTCTTTACACTACTGATAGAACCCACTAAATCTTGTTTGCGTTTAGTGCCATAAGCCACTACTGTTACTTCATCAAGTATCTCTGTATCAGGCTTCATTACCACTTTTACGCTCGGTCTGATTACCACTTCTTGAGTCTTCATACCAATGTACGAAATCACCAGAGTTTTCGCGGAACTACAATATGTGTATCTTTCTGATAATAAGGAACATATTGTGAATTAAAAGAGCTTTTCAATGAGGTATTCCCCTTTGAAAGATACTCTATACATGTCTGCTATACATGACAATCTACTTATATGATACTATTCAACAATAGTAACATATTGATTTGCAAATATTTAATTCTACACAGATGTGCTATAATCATAACATCAGGATTTCTTTTCTCAAAAACTAGAAGGACTTTGTCAATATCTATCATTTAGTTGCTTTTTGTCAATTATTTACTTGTGTTGTTTATTCCATCTATGAGAATGTAAACCATTATGAAAAATAATATTGAATTTATAATGGTTACATAAATACTATTTTATACATAGAACACCATGCAATTGTCTCTATCTTATAAATGGAGATTATTCCAAATATAAAAGTAATTGGAGTAAAGAACCCTATACTGTGAAAAACTACTATTTGGAGTATGTCAAAAACGTAAACTTGACCTTTTCGGGTGAGAAAACAATTATTCAGTCAAGGTTTAAGTCTTTAATTTGCCCAAGGTTTTATGTAATAGACAATATTTTTAATTTCTTATTGGGGCTTACATTTTCCTAATGAGGAAGGTTTCTTGTAAGAGAATATAGTTTATATAGAATAACGAAGACTTAGCGTATATATTTTTTATTATAGTTCAGGGGAATAATATACTTTTGTAATCCGCGCTGATTCTCGTATTGTGCAGACAATTCAGGTTGCTGTTTATTGAAGAGAGGATACTTCTATCGTTTCAGCTCTTCTCCATAAAGTCTACGCAGCATGATACGTGCCGGTACACTTTTAATCTCTCCATTGGGTAAGCCTTGTATAATGCATTCATTGCGCAATGCTTTTTCTTCAAGCATGCGACGTTCGGCTAATGCCAAACCGAAATGTAACTTTTCGCTCAGTTCTTTTCTTTCATTCTCTGACATAACTTTGTATTTTATTAAACCGTTCAATGTGATGTATATGCATCTCCATTCCTCGCCCGCCTTCAGCAACAATTATACGGGGGGTTTCGCTATTATCTGCCAATAGCCAATAGTCCACACAAGGCATGTAAATATTGAAAAAATTATCGATACCTGCCTGGTAGCGCCGAATCACGACCTCTTTGGGGATGTTGTGTCCGCCATTACGCACACGTTGGGCTACACGCTGAATGGCCAAGTCAGGCGAACTCAGCCAGAAATATATTAAATTGACTTTATATCCCTGCTCTTGCGCACGACGAACAAGGCGGGTGTAAGATCTTGTGGCAAGCGTGGTTTCTATAGAGAAGTTCTGCCTGCTTTTCAGCAATTCATCAATTCTTTGCAGCATCAGCCGTCCAGCTTCGATAGCCATGCTTTCGGGGTTGAAAGGGGATAATCCGCGGGCTATTTCATCCGCATTTACAAACTCCTTACACTCCAGAACATCCGGCAATACGGTATAAGATGCCGTGGTCTTACCGGCACCGTTACAACCGCCAATGATGTAGAGTTGTTTTTTAGAGTCCATTTTCATGTGTTTATCCGACTGCAAACATACGACATTTCTATAAGATTATGGACAATTGATAGTTATTGTTTTTTAAAATGGCCATTGATGAATGCCGGATGGCAGGCAAATATCTTAAGAATAATGTAGAAACGCTTTTATTGTTTCTCTCTAAATAACAGAGGGAATGCTTTATGCATCCCCTCTATCAAAAACACTTTATTTATAGAATAATTCCGATAGAATTATTCTCCTCCAAGTTTCAATTCATCGTTGTAATCGGTTTCATTCAAAGGTACATCCCAAGTCCATTTGTTTGCACCATCGGCAGGAATTGTTCTTGCAATGGAGATGTGCGCATTGCCACCATCAGCGAATCCCTTACGTACTACTGAACGATTCCATCTTTTGTAATCGCTCCAAGCAAACCCTTCACCCCACAGTTCCAATTCACGATAATCCATGATTTCGTTCCATAAGGCATCACCGGTTTTCGTGCAGGTGTATTCAGGGTTACGTCCGGAGTTAGCGTTCAACTCTATCAAAGCGGCCTGTGCATCTGGTTCTTTATTCAGGAAATAGTTGGCTTCCGCTTCAATCAATACCATTTCCGATGAACGGATGAAAGGTAAATAGCTTACTCCCGGAGTATCAAATACATGGAATTTCAATTGTCCGCCCAAATACATGTAACCGGATTTATAGGGGACTTCAAGTCCGCTGACCGCCATTTTCTGACAATAAGCAGCTGCATCTTCCCAAAGCAAGTCGGCTTCTTCGCCTTTACCCAATCCAAGAATACCGTAAGTCAAATCCATGGCTGAGCCATCATTAAAATCATAGCCTGGGAATTTGTCTTCGGTTAAGAACAGCGCTTTACGAGCATCGTTGTTCGGAATCCGGTTGATGAGTTCGCGCCCGATGGCACCGGCACCAGTATTGTTTGCACTTGCATAATATCCGTTACAAGCAAACTGAGTGCCATAACTATAATACCAGTTGTTTTCTTGCGAACCGCCGAAACAGCCGAAAATCCACTCACTTGTCGGATTGCAGAAACCGGAATGATAGTCGGTGTTACTCATAAGCGGATAGTTTTGGCGGGCGAGCTTGGCTTCGGACAGAGCTTTGGTGTAATCTTGTTTAGTAAGAGCCGCGCGTGCATAGACTGCATGAGCCACGTTTACATTAGGCATCCATACTTGTGCAGCGGCACGGTCCAATCCGCTTTGGTTATACAAACTGATTGCTTCATCCAAGTCTATGTAGATTTGCTCATACGTCTTTGCCAAGGTGGCGTAGCCTTGTCCACCGGTAGATTCGTCAATACGGAGCACAAGTCCTTGCGAAGCACCGTTGTTGGAATCCTGCCACCTCCAACAGTAATAGTGCACCAGCTTTTCGAAAGCATACGCACGGAAAGTCAGTGCTGATGCCTTGATAAATGCCTTTTCTGTTTCAAGTCCTTCGGCATTGTCTATGTTGGCGAGAATCGTGTTCGCATTGCCAATGATGGTATAATAGTAGTACCATGCGTATGCGTCATAAATGGAGTTGGTACGCGTATGGAACTCCTGATTGTGAATAGGTGACCATCCGGAAGCATACATATTGTATAAGTAATTTTCGCTCGGATAGTTTTCATAATGAGCCATGATGTTATTCTCGCCTGCAAATCCCTGGCCGAAATAGTACTGCTGTGTCGTCATGATTTTGGCGATACCGTTCAGTGCCTTCATGGCATTGGCTGTGGTGCCCACAGCATCGGTTGCACCGGTTGAGTCGGTAGGAACCGTGTCCAGATAGTCGCCGGCACAGGAAGACACCAGCATCATACCTGCCAACAGGCTTCCCGCGAACAATTTATTGATAATCTTTTTCATTTCTAATACAAATTATATGGTTATACCTTTAGAATTTTACAGTCAGTCCGAAGTTGTAGACACGGGCTGTCACATACGTATCGTCCGAACCTCCATTGAAAGAATATTGCGGATTCAATCCTTTGCGTGAAGTCAGCGTGAAAAGGTTCTCTACACCTGCAGTCAGCGAAAGGCCTTCTATACCTACGTTTTTCAGCCAACGCTTGGGCAGGCTGTAGGAGAGGTTCAGGTTCTTGAACACCAAATAAGAAGAGCTTGTCAACCAACGATCGCTGGTAGCGTTCAGGTCAGACGATTTGTAGAAGTCGGCACGCGGAGTTCCGTTCGGATCAATGCGGTTGGCAGAAGTTTCTGTCATTCCTGCAGGCACCTCTTTCCATGAATTCAGGATGTCCTTATGGTAAGCACTGCCGGAAGCACCGGATTCAGACACACCCATCAAACTGGCATAACTGCCATCGAACGTCTTGCCACCTAAAGAATAGGTGAACAACATGTTCAGATCCCAGTTTCTCCAGGAAAGAGCCGAACTGATAGAACCGTAAACTGTAGGAAGTGCGCTACCCGCCCAGTCACGTTTGGCGTATGAAGTGGCAGTGGCATAGTCCGTACCATTGATGGTGGCCAAGGCACCGGCTTCTTGAGCGGCGGCTTTCTTATCCGGGTCTAATGTATAGAGCGAAGTACCGGTCATCTGGTCCACACCCTCGAAGTGGTAAGTGTACCATTCGTAGATGGAGTGTCCTTCGGAATAGTTTTGCATACCGTGCAGGATATCCTTCCCATCGGGCAGTTTCACGATTTTATTCTTCAGGAAAGTAGCATCTACACCGATGTTCCATTTCCAGTCATTGTTGTTGATGACATCGGCATTCAAGGAGATTTCCCATCCGCGGTTGGAAATGATACCGATATTCTTGTATTGAGTCAGGTTCATTGTGCTCTTATCCCAAGGATAAGAACCGGCAGAAAGCGGCAGGCGTACCTCGAACAGCAGGTCTTTGGAACGTTTGTCGAAATAGCCAATCTGGAAGTTCAGACGGTTGAACAGGCGCCCCTCTACGGCAACATCTACAGTTTGTGTAGTTTCCCACTTGATGTCAGGAGCTGAAAGGGACTGTTTTACCAAAGCGGCTTCACCGCCGTTCTTGTCAATGGTATAAAGAGCCATGTGACCATAAAGGCTTACGCCCATGTTGTTACCTACTTCACCGTAGGAAGCGCGCAATTTCATGGCATCCACCCAGTCCACATCCTGCAAGAAAGCCTCCTGCTTCATGTTCCAGCTGGCACCTACGGAATAGAAGTTACCCCAACGGTTATCTTTGTGGAAGCGTGAGGAACCGTCACGACGGAACGATCCTTCTACAAAATAACGGTTATCATAGTTATACTTAACGCGTGCCAGATAAGACTCGGTTTTGTCCTCATCATCGCTTCCGGCAAAATAAGAGTTGTTGAGGAAGTTGCCCATCGTAAGGTTTCCGTCCACAGCCATACCGGTGTTCATTCCGGAAGTGTATTTACGTTCCCAGCTATAGTTCTCGTGAGCCACCATAGCTTCCACGTTGTGTACCTGATTGAATTGATAGTTCCAGTTCAAGATTTCCTGCAAAGTCACAGTCCTGTACTGGTAGGCATAGCTTGTCAAACGACCACCATTCGTGGCACCGTCACCGATTTCGGGGTTGTCATATTTTTTATTGTTCGAAGTGCTGTTGTTCAGGTCACCTTTTACGGTTAACGAAAGTCCATACGGCAACGAGATGGTAGCGAAAGCCTGTCCACCCAATACATTACGCACGCTCTCTTGCTTGTTGTTCAGCATCTCGTAAGCTATATGGCGGTTGCTCAGATAAGGCGAAGTGGTATCGTATATCTTATCTCCTGCGGCGTCCAGCTGATATGTACCATCCGCATTATGTAAATAAACGGGATATACCGGTGCCATGTAGCGGGCTATGTAGAACGGATTGGCATACGCATTACCGCTGGCATTGCTATTGTAGTCACGTTTAGTCCAAGACCCCGTAAGGTTTACACCTCCCTTAAACCATTTGTTGGGAGTATAAGTGGTATTGATACGGCCGGAGAAACGTTCATAACCGGTAGCTTTCACATATCCTTTTTCGTTCAAATAGCCTACGGAAGAATACACATTATATTTCTCTCCCGAAGTGGAGGCTGAAAGATTGTATTCCTGACGGTATCCCGTGCGTTCGATGGCATCCTGCCAGTCCAAGTCGTCATAGCCTGCCAGACGGGCAGCAATCAGCTTGCCATTGTTGTCAAACAGTTTGTCATCAGCAGCGTTGTAGATATTACGACCGATAGATTCACTGACTACGTGCCCCGTGGCATATTCAGCGGCATCACTTGCCGACATGCCGGTATTACTCATCATGGAATTCTTCTTGGCCATCCAGGTGGCTTCCATCCAGCGGTCTGCATCCAGGCGGTCATATTCGGGAATACCTCTATTATACATACCTTGATTCATCTGCAGTGTGATATTCGGTTTGTGGGTGTTCCGTCCACTTTTGGTTGTAATGATGATAACACCGTTGGCGGCACGATTACCATACAATGCTGCCGAAGCGGCATCTTTTAAGATGGACATGCTTTCAATATCGTTAGAGTTCAGTTCGGCCATGTTTCCATCAAAAGGAACCCCGTCTACTACAAACAGAGGGCTTGAGGCGCCTGACACTAATGTTCCGAAGCCGCGGACACGGATTTCAGGAGCTTTTCCCGGTTCACCATACGTGTTGTTCACTTGTACACCCGGTGCGGCGCCTTCAAGTGCGCCGGTTACGCTGGTTGTGATGCGCTTCTCTATTTTTTTATTGTCAACCACAGAGATAGAACCGGTCAACGATTCCTTTTTAGCAGTACCGTAGGCCACTACAACAACCTCATCCAGAAGTTCTGCATCACTTCGCATCACTACCTTCATATGTGACTTTATCGCCACTTCCTGCGTCTGCATACCAATATACGAAATCACCAGAGTTTTCGCGGAACTACAACTCTTTTATTTTATTAATAATCAAGCAATTATACCATGTAATAGAAATCACTATAGCGAAATTTCCTTTCTCACAAGGTATGTGTATAGGGGTACAATGCATAAAACCTTACTGCTGTGATACTATTTGTTGAATTAATGACTTGGTTATCATATGTATATCATAAAGTTAATACGTTGCTTAAAGATTTTAAATGATTATTTCTCTTATATGAAGAATATCTTTTGTCAACATCTATCATCCTAACTGCTTTCGATGAAGCATTTACTCTACATTGTCATTTTATTAGCGAAAGTACTAAAGTCTATGTAAAAGAATATTTCAATAGCTTCAAAAAACAGTAAACTCAAAACTTTGTGATTAGCCAAATAATCAAGACAACTGTTGTTTCTTCATAAGAGTTTTCATCATTTCTGCTTCCACACTTCCACCCACTCCTTGTATTCCTTTATTCATCGGTATTACAAGTGCTGTGGAAGCAACTCAAAAGTGTGGAAGCAAAATTTGCTTCCACA
>UMAT01001579.1_pt1 | contig 14057 bp, 13 predicted proteins | sample 1963781 | NCBI WGS metagenome assembly UMAT01 (sample SAMEA4835923, study PRJEB28245) | human gut metagenome | biome: gut microbiome; material: fecal sample | place: Denmark | collected 2008
ACCACCGTAAGGTGGCATGGCGCCGACAGCCGAGCCTACAAATAACCGTGGAGAAACTGGACAATGACCTCACGATGCTGGGTGACAAGCTGAGCAAGTCATTCGGCAACATCAAAATGGCAGGGATATGAAACGGACAACAATCACAATGGACGGATACGGCAAGGTTGTCGTACCGTCCGATGCCGCCAACATATGGATGAGCGAAATGGAATTGGTAGAACTTTATGATGTAATCGCCCCTACACTCCGTGCCGCCATCCGTGCTGTTTATAAAAGCGAGGCATTGAAGCCCCACGAAGTGGAAAGACGCATCAGACTGTCCAACGGTTATTATTCGGAAGCATACGCCCTGTCAATGGTCGTGGCGCTTGCTTTCCGTATCAATACGGTCAATGCAGCAAGAGTACGCAATGTTTTGCTGGAAAGGTTGTGCTTGCGAAAAGAAAAGCAAGTCCTGTTGGTGTCAATGAATAACAGGACACCGTGTGAATGTTAGAATATTTTTATTATCCAGCCATTTGATTGTTAATGGTTTAATCTGACATAATGATAACATGAAATCATTGAATCCATAAGTCAGTGCATCAATTTACCAGCAGATACCTGCAACAGACAATCAGCCCGAAGATGTGCATTTTCCACAACTTCGGGCTTTTCTATCCCCATGTATCGGGAATAACCACCCGCTTTACTGCATTTTCTTGTTACATGGCTTATTTTGCGCCGTTCTGCATAGGTTTACATATCAATGGTTTAACCGTCCTTCCGTAGCTTTGCACCCATGTCTAATCTGCTGTCGGCAAGGTGTCGACTGCACTAAAAACTGTATCAAAAATATGGAAAAGAAAGATGAATTCATCCGCGTAGGCACCACGCTCTACAAGATTGTGAACCAGCCCCGCATTGATGGCGGCTATGTGAGGAAACGCATCGCATGGAACTCCGAGACCCTGCGGCAGGACTACGGTAAGGACTATATGGCAACCGTACCGAAGTATGACGGCTTCTGCACCGTACCCGACCATGTGGGTTACCAGCCTGTAATCGGCAAGTTCCTCAACCTGTACGAACCGATAAGCCATGTTCCCGAACAAGGGGATTTCCCCTGTATCCGCTCGTTGGTGGAACACATATTCGGAGAACAATCCGAGTTGGGTATGGACTACCTGCAACTGCTCTACCTTTACCCCGTTCAGAAGCTGCCCATCCTGCTGCTCGTGTCCGAAGAGAGGAACACGGGCAAAAGCACGTTTCTGAACTTCCTGAAAGCCATATTCCAGAACAACGTGACGTTCAACACCAATGAGGACTTCCGCAGCCAGTTCAATTCCGACTGGGCGGGCAAGCTGCTTATCATGGTGGACGAGGTGCTGCTCAACCGCCGTGAGGACAGCGAAAGGTTGAAGAACCTCAGCACCACGCTCTCCTATAAGGTCGAAGCCAAAGGCAAAGACCGTGACGAGATAGGCTTCTTCGCCAAGTTCGTGCTTTGTTCCAACAACGAGCATCTGCCTGTCATCATTGATGCAGGAGAGACACGCTATTGGGTACGGAAGATTGCGCCGTTACAGAATGACGACACCGACTTCCTGCAAAAACTGAAAGACGAAATCCCGGCTTTTCTGCATTACCTTATAGGGCGTAAACTCTCCAACGTAAAGGAAAGCCGTATGTGGTTCAGCCCGAAGCTGCTGGAAACGGATGCCTTGCGGAAGATTATCCGAAGCAACCGTAACCGTTTGGAGTTAGAAATGGCGGAGCTGCTGCTTGACATCATGGCAAATGTTGGAGTGGAGTCTGTTTCTTTTTGCCTCAATGATATTGTCCCGTTGCTCGTCTGCTCGCAAGTCAAAGCAGAGAAACCGCAGGTTCGGAAAGTGGTGCAGGAGTGCTGGAAACTCATCCCCGCATCCAATTCGCTTTCCTATACCACTTACCAACACGACTACAACCGTGAATGTGGCTATTCACCGATTAGGAGGATAGGACGCTACTACACGGTAAGCAAGAAACAGTTGGAAACACTCTGATATTTTGATGAAATGATGAAAGTGTATATAAACATAAAGAATGACAGCGGCTTACATCCTCATCAACCTTTCAACAAAAAGATTTGGCTGATGAAAAGAGAAAGGAAGCAAACCGCCATTCATCACTTTTCTTTTGGCGAGCCGTTTGATGAAGCATTGTTGAATACCTATCAATATGGCTGTCAGAATGTTACATCCCTCATTCATCAATTCATCGGATTTTCACCCCTCGACAAGTCCGCAGGGGATGTAACAGGAGTGGTCACCGCCATCCGCAGGTCGGCAGGTTGGCAGGTCGGACGTCCGGCCTGTATGCCGGCAAGGGAAAGTCGATGTCGCGGCGAAAAGAAAAAGGCAACCGACTGCCGCTGATACCACCGCAGGCTTTTGGGGAACAAAAAGCCATAGCTCATTAGGGCGTTTTCTTCACGCACCGCTGACGCTAATGCTAAAAACACCCTAATGAGCCAACGGGGTTACACCCCTCTGGACACCCCGTTTGTCCTTGCGGCACGACCGCAGGCTGATGGACACCGACAAACAAGTTTGTAGAACCTAAAAAACAAGAAACGAACATGGGATACATAAGCATCCAAATCAACAAAGCGAAAGGGTCGGCAGACACGGGCGCGTCCGACCACATCGAACGCAAGACCATGCCCAAAAACGCTGACCCTGCGCGCACCCACCTTAACCGTGAACTGATAGAGTTTCCAGACGGCGTGTCTGACCGTACCGAAGCGATAAGCCACCGCATCCGCACGGCTGGCATCAAACGCAAGATTACCCCCGACCAAGTGCGGGCAATCCGCATCGTATTGTCGGGCACGCACGAAGACCTGATGAAAGTGCAGGACGAGGGCAGGCTGGACGAGTGGTGCGTCGACAACCTGCAATGGCTGCACCGCACCTTCGGACGGGAGAACACCGTATCGGCAGTGCTCCACATGGACGAGCACACGCCGCACATCCATGCCACGGTCGTGCCGATAGTGACGGGCGAGCGCAGGAAAGCGAAAAAGAAGCAAGCGGAGGGCAAACGCACCTACCGCAAGAAAGCCGACACCGTTCGCCTGTGCGCCGATGATGTGCTGACACGTGAGAAGCTGGTTGCTTACCACGACAGCTATGCAGAGGCAATGGCGAAATACGGCTTGCAGCGTGGTGTACGTGGTTCGGAAGCACGCCATGTCACCACCGCTCAGTACTACCGTGACCTGAAACGGCATACGGGAGAACTGGAAGCCAACGTGCAGCAGTTGCAGACCGAACAGCGACAGGCGGAACAACAGCTTGACGAAGTGAAACGGGAAATCAAGTCGGAGAAGCTGGAAGCCGCCAAGACGGAAGCTAAGACCGCACTTGTGGCAAAGGTCGGCTCTCTTTTCGGCAGCGGCAAGCTCAAGGAGTTGGAAGCCGACAATCATGCCCTGCAAAGCGAGGTTGCAGCCCGTGACGAGAGAATAGAACTATTGCAGCAACAGATTGAGTGGCAGCAGGAGGAACACAACCGCCAGCTTATGGAAATGCAAGCCAAGCATCGGAAGGAAATAACGGACAAGGAAGCGGAACACCAAAAGAAGGTATCATTTTTGAAATCCATCATTTCAAAAGCCCAAACATGGTTTCCGCTGTTCCAAGAATTGGTGTATATGGAGAAGTTCTGCCTTAAAGTCGGTTTCAACGAGAGGCAGACCACTACGCTCATCAGTGGCAAGCCGCTGTTCTACGAGGGCGAACTCTATTCGGAGGAACACAAACGGAAGTTCAAGACCGAGAAGGCTGGCTTCCAAGTGGTGAAAGACCCGAAAGACAGCTCTAAACTTGCACTTGCCATCAACGGGCAATTGATTGGTGAATGGTTCAGGGAGCAGTTCGATAGGCTATACGCATCCATACGAAAGAGTGTCATATCGCCTCGAAGCAGGAAAAGTCTTCGACAATAAGAGTTAATTTGCTTAAACCTAACGGGAAAGGAATAGTCTAATAATTGATTAGGTTATTCCTTTTTACTATTTTTGTCATATTATCAATGTATCGTGTCATGAAAAGATTCTTTGCCTTCATACTTTTACTTGCGACCGTCTGTGTTGTCCAAGCACAAGAAAACACCGTTCAAGGAGACACGCTTGTCTTATTGGAAAACAAAATCTGGCGGGCACAATTGCCGGACGAAAAACAATATGTCACGGAAATGGAGTTTCGCGACCATGTTTGGAGGTCTACATTCTTGTACAAGGGGAAAACAGACACGATTGAAACCTCCTACGGGATATGCGGTGATACCATCAAAACGTATGACCGTAAACAATATAAAATACTCGAACTCACAGACAGTACACTGGTTATCCTTTACTTGCCGGAAAGGATGACAATAGGTGTTGGGGCGGTGAAATACATCAATATCGTTAATTCGCCTGCAAAGATGCGTGAGAATGAAAATCGGCTGGACAGTATCTGGCGCAAAGAGGACATCTGGAACAAGGGCATTGCCTCAATATCCGGAAAGCCAATCAAAGACTTGTCAACCATAGAGCCTCCCCGATGGGCGAAATGGGATTACGATTTGGAGAAATATTACACTTCCCAAATGGTTTATCCCGAAGAGCTATTGAAGAAGAACCAAGCCGGATATTCCGTAGTTATGTTCTCTATCGATACATTAGGGCTATCGCGCGGCATTAATATATTGACCACCATACATAAAAAATTCGACAAAGAAGTTATCCGACTGACAAGGGAATTGCCGCATTGCTTACCATGCAGGGATAAGGACGGCAAGCGGATTGAATGTTTCTATACGGTGTATGTACCTTTCTTGCCTCAACACTACAGGGACAGGTTGAAAGTGGATAGCATTGCGGAAGAAGAATTGAAACAAAGTTTCGTAGAATGGGAAACTGTTGCTCGCTTCCAAAATGAAATTCCTGATGCCATACAAACAGGTATCTCCGCACAAGACTATATCATCCAACGGTTAGTATACAACTCAACACTATTAGGCGATAAGCAACGAGTGAGAGGAGTTTATTCGATACAAATTAATTCGTATGGAGAAGTATATACGGCAAAAGTCCTGCAAAGTTGTGGTATAGAGGATTGGGATAATCAAGTATTGGATATTATCAGAAAAATGCCTCGCTGGACACCTTCCATCAATTTTCGTGGTAAGGGAGAATATCAAGAATTCACATTAAATATACCTATACATTTTAAGGGGAGTAGAAACTTGATTGCCCATACAACTGAAAATTTTCTTGAAGTTGGTGTTCCCGTATGTTACTTGAACGAACGAGGAGATACCATTGTTCCGTATGGCAAATACAGGTTCTGTCAAACGGACACGATACGGAATATCGGTTTCGTGTATGAGAACAGACAAAACGCACGGATTATTTGTATCGACAATCAAGGAAAAGAATTATTCTACGTGTTCAAATATGACAATGGAGCAGATTATGTCAGAGAAGGGCTTTTTCGTATAACAGATGATAAAGGGCTGATAGGGTTTGCGGATACATTAGGCAACATAGTAATCAAACCTCAATTCAAATTTGCCTTTCCATTCAAGAACGGCAAAGCAAAAGTCACATTTTCAGGAGAAAGTAAGGACGTTCCCGATTCCAATGGTGAAGAACACTATTGGGATAGCTCTGAATGGTATTATATAGATAAGAATGGTAAAATGCTAAAACAGTAAATGTATGAAGAACTTAATTTTAATCATTGCGTTTTGTACCTCTATTGTGAGTTGTACCAACAAGCAAAAGCAACAGAATACGATTATCGGTGGCGCGGATGGCAATACTGAAATTGTCATTGCTCCAGATAGTAGTAAACAAGATAGAGATACGGTGATTTATGAAATCCCACAATGCCAGCTTTGGTACACGAAAGAACTATCCGAAGCGGACAAAGGTGAGGAAATCCGTATGTGGACGGAACGCAAGGAATATTGGGAAGATGTGCAGGTGATTAATGTGTTTGTAGTAAATCCAACAGACGTATGGTGGAATTTTGGGCGTGATTGGTCTTTGTATGTTTGGAACGGAACAGATTGGACTAAACCTGTGTTCAAGCAATCGTTGTCTTGGACTGATGATGCATTTGGTATTGACAAAGCACCGTTACTTTATTGTTTCCGTTTTCCTGTGGGAGAATATTATCATTTGCCCAAAGGTAAATATCGTTTGGCTAAGAGGTTCAGGGCGAATGGAAAGGAGTTAACGCTTACAACGGATTTCAATATTTGTGACACAGATATTGTGCCAGTCAAGTCACTTGGAACAAACGGAGGTGGCAGAGTGGAATCAAAATAAATATCAAATGATTATGAAAACAAGAATCGTATTATCGGCAATTATTATGATACTTGTGGCGTTTTCGTTGCAAGCGCAAACAAACGAACGCTACATTGAAGTGACAGGTACATCGGAAATAGAAATCGTGCCTGACAAAATCCACTACATTATTGAAATCCGTGAATACTTTGAGGAAGAATTTGACGGGAAGTCCAAGCCCGAAGAATATCGCACCAAAGTACCATTGTCGCAAATAGAACAAGGATTACGGAAGAATCTTGCCGAAGCAGGCATTACACAGGATGCAATCCGTACACAAGAGATTGGTGATTATTGGCGAAAGCAAGGGCAGGACTTTTTGGTTTCCAAGCAATTCGACATTACACTGACCGATTTCAAACAGATTGATGAAATAATCAAGCACATAGACACGAAAGGCATCCACACCATGCGCATCGGCGAATTGGAAAACAAAGACATACTTGCCTATCACCAAAAGGGGAAAATTGAAGCATTGAAAGCCGCCCAGCGGAAAGCAACCTATTTGGTGGAGGCATTGGGTAAAAGGTTGGGTGACGTGACACGCATTGTGGAAGAAGGGAGCAGCAATGCTTTTCCATTCGCACAAAGCAATGTCCTTTCATCCGATGCTGCCTCATTCGACAGTTTCCGTACCATCAAGAAATACTATTCCATGCTGGTACGTTTTGAAATCATTGATTAAATGTAAGGCGGACGAAAGGAAAATGCCATACTCTTCTTTTCGTCCGCTTTATTTGTGTACATTTGCATCCGTAAGAGTTACCCAAACAAGCAAAGCGATGCAGACCACGGCAATTAGAACGGTTGCCAACTCATTACCCAGAAATGAGGTAATTCTTCTAACTCTCTTGATTTCAAAGAGGTATATTCATTATACAGATTTACAGAAAAAGATTATATGCAAAGTAAATTTTTTTTTGTAAGAAACAAGTTCAGAACTGATTTTTACCGGATCACAAAGCAAAAGGCCGATTCATATCACAAAAAAACAAAGAAATATTTGGAGCGTATTTCAAAAAAATAGTATCTTTGCCTCGCTTTCTGAGGAAAGCCCCTAAAGTTTGGACTATGGTGTAATGGTAGCACAACAGGTTTTGGTTCTGTTTGTCCAGGTTCGAATCCTGGTAGTCCAACAGAAAAGCCCTAAGAGATCATCTCTTGGGGCTTTTTCTTTTTCGGACAATCCGGAATGAATAAAATCAACATGCGCTCTTTCAATCTATCAATTTAAAACTATACAAATTCATAATATTATAAGTCAGTACGCACAATATGTCGCAATATTATAACGCATAAATCTTTTTATTGCATATAATACGTGACTTTATGAAAAATGTAGTATCTTTGCAGCGCATTAAAAACTAAACTAGACTTATATATTGATAGTATTGTATGAAAATAATCTGGTCCATCCGATCTTTTAATTTCACAAATGTGCCATAGAAAGCGTTCTGACACGAGATAAAAGCTTTAGATGTTTCATTTCAATTTATTATTTTCATGTTTACATTCATAACTATAATGGCCGTTGGAGTCTTTATAGGCTATCGGTTGCGCCATTTACACAGAATACATAAAGTAACCTCACTGATACAGGTAGTAGTCTGCCTGCTGCTTTTTATTTTGGGACTATCCATAGGAACCAACAAACTGATCATCAGCAACCTCAGTTATTTTTGCCGTCAGGCAGCCGTAATATCTGCATTAAGCCTGCTGGGAAGCTCAATGGCCGCCCTGCTCGTTTCTCACCTGTTTTTCAAGAAAAGAGTAAGCAATGAAAAGTAGTCTGATTATACTTATATTTTTTCTTCTGGGTTGTGTGGGCGGCCTTTTCTATACAGCCGATTTCGATCTTCATATCCTTTCGGTCGACGTTCTGTATCTGCTGATGCTTCTGCTGGGAATCAATTTGGGATGCAATCAAGATCTCAAAGGCTTTGTCCGGCAGTTCAGCTTCAAAATGTTACTGGTACCCATAGCTACGGTAACCGGAACATTCCTTTTTTCGGCCGTTGCCGGATTCATACTCAGCCAGTGGAGTATTTTCGACTGCATGGCAGTGGGCAGCGGATTTGCCTATTATTCCATTTCTTCCGTACTGATAACCCAGCTGAAAGCTCCCAGCATCGGTATGCAACTGGCTACAGAACTGGGAACCATCGCTCTGCTGGCCAATATTTTCCGTGAGATGACGGCCTTGATTGGCGCTCCATTCATCCGCAAATATTTCGGATGCCTGGCTCCCATCTCAGCAGCCGGAATTGGTTCCGCTGATATTCTGCTGGCATCCATCAGCAAATATTCCGGCAAGGAAGCTATCCCGCTGGCCATCCTGCACGGTATACTCATCAACATCAGTGTGCCTTTCTTTGTCTCGCTGTTTTGCAATCTGTAAACAGACTTGTGAAGTTAAAAAGCAGATCCCATAGCAAATCATAAGATAATGCAACTAATTCGCAATAAAGGTAAGCAATGTTCCGTCTGACTTGGTGTATTTTTGCATAAACTTAAAAAAAGACTGAACTATGGGAAAAGGAAAGACTCTGATACTGGGATTATTATGCGGCTGCTTCATGGTCGGCTGCTCCAATACGACCAAAGAAAAACAGCTGGCTACTACCATTCTGCAAGATTCCACACTGAACAAAGTAGACAGTATGGCCCGATCCGTTATCCGGCAGGGACTCAATGTCGGAAGCGGATATTCGCAAATCTGGGCCAGAGACATGAATACCTTCATTGAAACAGCCTGTGAAGAAACTGACCGGAAGGATTTACGAAATGCCATTTTACTCTTCTTCGCCCTGCAACAGCCCAACGGAGAAATGATAGACGGATATGTCCTGAAACCGGAATTCACCTGGAATGACAATGTTCCGTATTACTCGGATGCAGCGCCCCAGCACGTGGCTTTCAAGAATACAGTTGAAACAGATCAGGAAAGTTCGCTGATACAGATCGTAGGAAAATATATACGCATGACCGGTAACCGTTCGATCCTTCAGGAAAATATTGCGGGAAGTACGGTTCTGGAACGCATGACTCAAATGACGGATTACCTGATGCGGGAACGGTACAGCGAAGAATATGGCTTGCTTTATGGAGCTATGACTGCCGACTGGGGAGACGTACAGCCTTGCGATGACTTCGGATGCGACATGAATGAAAAGTCATTCAAAGCAATAGATGTGTACGACAATGCCATGTTTATCATAGCTCTTGGCTATCTGCAGGAAATGAGTCAGAATCCGGAAGAGCAGAAAAAATGGAAGGATATCCGGGAAAATTTCGCCAAAAATGTACGCACTCACTTATGGGATGAAAAGAACCAGAAGTTCATCCCCCATATTTATCTGGACAAATCTCCCATACCGGAAGGGTTCGACGAAAACAAGGTTCATTATCACGGAGGAACGGCTGTCGCCATCGAAGCAGGCTTGCTGACACGCGAAGAAATAGCAACCGTCAATCAGCAGATGCTGGAAAATGTCCGCCTGTCGGGTATGCCCAGTATTGGACTGACTCTCTATCCTCCTTATCCGGAAAACTTCTTTACCGGAGGAATGGCCCATCCGTATGTCTATCAGAACGGCGGCGACTGGACCTGGTTCGGAGGACGGATGATCCAGCAGTTGATAGCCCATGGATTCATAGAAGAGGCTTACGCGGAAATCAGACCGATGATAGACCGGGTAATACAGAATAAAGGCTTTTATGAATGGTACGGCAAAGGAGGAGTCCCGAGCGGTTCCGGACATTTCAAGGGATCTGCCGGCGTACTGGCCAAAGCCATTGAGATGTTACATCAGTGGGCAAAAGAACAAAACCGCAGTTTATAAAAACTGCGGTTTTCATTTGTCTCGGCGCTCACCTTTTGATATCTTTGCAGCCTTGAAAATAAGTATTAAACTCTAATAAAGAAAGGACTGAACCGTGGCAAAGGATAATGATGTAGTATTGACTCCGATGATGAAACAATATTTCGATCTGAAGGCTAAACACCCTGACGCAATCATGCTGTTCCGGTGTGGAGACTTTTACGAAACTTATTCGGAGGATGCCGTTGCCGCAGCAGAAATACTGGGTATTACGCTCACCAAACGTGCGAACGGACAGGCTAAGACGGTAGAAATGGCTGGATTTCCTCACCATGCCCTGGATACTTATCTGCCTAAACTGATCCGTGCCGGACGACGCGTAGCCATCTGTGACCAGCTGGAAGACCCGAAGACAACCAAGAAACTGGTGAAGCGGGGTATCACGGAACTGGTAACTCCCGGTGTTGCAATCAATGACAATGTCTTGTCGTATAAAGAAAATAACTTCCTGGCAGCTGTTCACTTCGGGAAGACAGCCTGTGGTGTGGCTTTCCTCGACATATCCACCGGCGAATTCATGACAGCAGAAGGTCCTTTTGACTACATCGACAAACTGCTCAACAATTTCGGTCCGAAAGAAGTCCTGTTCGAACGGGGCAAGCGAGGCATGTTCGAAGGCAACTTCGGAAGCAAGTTCTTTACCTTTGAACTGGACGACTGGATCTTTACGGAAACTTCCGCCCGCGAAAAGCTGTTGAAGCACTTCGAAACGAAGAATCTGAAGGGATTCGGTGTGGAACATCTGAAGAATGGTATCATCGCCTCGGGAGCAATCCTGCAATATCTGGATATGACTCAGCATTACCAGATCGGTCATATCACTTCACTTTCCAGAATCGAAGAAGACCGTTACGTGCGACTGGATAAATTCACCGTAAGAAGCCTGGAGCTGACCGGAAGCATGAACGAAGGAGGTACCAGCCTACTGGATGTCATCGACCATACCATCAGTCCCATGGGAGCACGACTGCTGAAACGCTGGATCGTATTCCCGCTGAAAGATGTGAAGCCCATCAATGAGCGGCTGGACGTGGTGGAATATTTCTTCCGGGAGCCGGATTTCAAGGATTTTATTGAAGAGAAACTTCATCTGATCGGCGACCTGGAACGTATTGTTTCCAAAGCGGCAGTAGGACGAATCTCTCCACGCGAAGTCGTACAGCTGAAAGTTGCCCTTCAGGCTATCGAACCGATCAAGAATGCCTGCCTGAATGCCGAAAACGAAAGCTTGCGAAGAATCGGAGAACAACTGAACCTCTGTGTATCCATCCGTGACAAGATAGCCCGTGAGATAAAGAATGATCCTCCCCTGCTGGTCAATAAAGGAGGAGTCATTGCGGACGGAGTCAACGAAGAACTTGACGAATTGAGACGAATTGCCTATTCGGGTAAAGATTATCTGTTGCAAATTCAGCAGCGCGAAATTGAACAGACTGGTATTCCCAGCCTGAAAATTGCATATAATAATGTATTCGGCTATTACATTGAAGTCCGCAATACGCATAAAGACAAGGTTCCGGCTGAATGGATACGCAAGCAGACTCTGGTAAATGCAGAACGCTATATCACTCAGGAGCTGAAAGAATATGAAGAAAAGATCCTCGGAGCAGAAGACAAAATTCTGATTCTGGAAACACGGCTTTATAATGAACTGGTCATGGCACTGTCCGAATTTATTCCGGCGATCCAGATCAATGCTACCCAGATTGCCCGGCTGGACTGCCTTTTGTCGTTTGCCAGTGTAGCCAAAGCCAACCGGTATATCCGTCCGGTAGTGGCCGACGATGATGTACTGGATATCCGTCAGGGACGGCATCCGGTCATTGAAAAGCAGCTCCCCCTGGGCGAAAAGTATATTGCCAACGACGTATATCTGGACACAGAAGAACAGCAAATTATCATCATTACCGGACCGAACATGGCCGGTAAGTCTGCCTTGCTGAGACAAACTGCCCTGATTACCCTCATGGCACAGATCGGATGTTTCGTTCCGGCTGAAAGCGCACATATCGGACTGGTAGACAAAATCTTTACACGTGTGGGAGCAAGTGACAACATTTCCGTCGGCGAATCTACTTTCATGGTGGAAATGAACGAGGCGGCAGACATTCTGAATAATCTTTCTCCCCGCAGCCTGGTCCTGTTTGATGAATTGGGAAGAGGAACTTCTACCTACGACGGTATCTCCATTGCATGGGCCATCGTAGAGCATATTCACGAACACAAGCGTGCCCGGGCAAGAACGCTTTTTGCTACCCACTATCATGAACTGAACGACATGGAGGCGCAGTTCAAACGCATCAAGAACTACAATGTAACAGTGAAGGAAGTTGACAATAAAGTGATTTTTCTCCGCAAACTGGAGCGTGGAGGAAGCGAACATTCCTTCGGTATTCACGTAGCCAAAATGGCGGGAATGCCGAAAACAATCGTCAAACGGGCCGATGAAATCCTGCATCAGCTGGAAGCAGAAAACCGTCAGGAAGGTATTTCTGCACAAAATATCCACACGAAAAGCAAATCGAATGCAACAGCCCAGCAGGATGGTGTGCAGCTCAGCTTCTTCCAGCTGGACGATCCGGTGCTTTGTCAGATACGTGATGAAATACTGAATCTGGATGTCAATAACCTGACTCCTATTGAAGCTTTAAACAAATTGAACGATATCAAGAAAATCGTCAGAGGAAGATAAACTGACGGTTGGTCACAAAGCCGGCAAAAGAAATTCAATATTCGAACTGAGCCGGCTTTCTTTTTTAATCTTTCAGGTTGCTCCGTTTTTTACGCTGTCCTGCCCCATGACTTGCTCTGAAAAGATATTGAGTTTAAATTATTGAACTTGTGCGGTGCGTACAAAACTTAAACCTAAATAATCGTAAAATATCATTCTAATTCCCAGCTTCGCCCGTAGCTTAATTTTTTCTTTTTTGGGTTAAATACAATGGCATAGACCTCTCTTGCAGATGTGTCGCAGTTTCCCTGTATTATTTTCCATTCTCACTTCCTTCCCGATGCTGTCGCTTGCCAATAATATGGCATCACCAATTCCGCCTTGATAGATGGTAGCTCCCTGATATTTTTCATCCTTACATCCTGCGGATAAAAGGGCTGCCAGAAATGTTATGACAGTGATATATAAAACATTGTTCCTCATACTGCTGATATGATTATTCTATCCTGAACTCTGCCGACATATACCATTCTTTCCTGCTGCCGTCAAAACCTATTCTCTTATAGATCTTGTACGTGCCGGGCTTGTTGTCGTTTACAAGGTTGTACATCCAAGCCTTGAAATCGTAGTTATGCCCTTTTTCTACGCCGATGCCCAAACTATTAAAAACGGTTGATGTGTTCAGCGCTATCCATTCGTCTCCTTTCTTTCGGGCAATTCCATAGTCAACGCCGAAGAACAAAGTCCTGCTGTTATTATTGGATATTATTACTGTAATTTCTTTCGTACCTACAGGATAAACAGCCTTTTCTGTTTTCATGCTGATGCCCATAGTGTCCGATGTCGTGGTGAAAGGGAGTGGCTGGGGCAACTCTATCTTCCCGAAATCAAGTGCGGAGTAGTTCAGTATTTTTCTTCTGAACATTTCCTGATACGGCATGGCGTTGTTTATCAGACCAACTTCTATCGTGTCACCGTCGTAACGCTGACATGCAGTTGAAAAGTTTTCATGTATAGTGTCTGCCTTAGGATATTTCCTGATGATATCGACTAAAATATCCATTAACTTTCTTACACCCTTGTTATCCACTACATATTCCGGAGCATACCCGTTCACTTTCCAGCAGCTTAT